>CAJICH010000102.1_pt1 | contig 107293 bp, 109 predicted proteins | sample 9199591 | NCBI WGS metagenome assembly CAJICH01 (sample SAMEA7708332, study PRJEB35096) | sediment metagenome | biome: marine neritic benthic zone biome [ENVO:01000025]; feature: sediment [ENVO:00002007]; material: shallow marine sediment [ENVO:03000034] sea grass bed [ENVO_01000059] ...
CTGAACGGTTAGACTAGCCCGTCGGCCACGGCCCGCCGCACCATTTCTCGGTCACCCGGCACATCAAGATGTTGCTGCGCCTCTTGTGGCGTCAGCCAATGGGGCGTGTGCCCCGGCTCCAACGGCGGGCCAAGCGGATGGATCGCGCGCGCCAGATAGATCAGATGCACCTTGCGGGACCAGTACCGGTAGTCCCAAAGCCAGGTATAGCTTTGGAACGCCGCGAACCGGCGCACAGACCCAATCCGCCAGCCGGTTTCCTCGTGTACCTCTCGGTGAAGCGCCCTGATCGGCTGCTCGCCCGGATCAACCCCGCCGCCGGGAAGCTGCATTTCACTTGCGTCCTCGCCTTCCTGGAAAACGCAGAGAAGCCGGCCGCCCGGGCCTACAAGCAGCCCATAGACGCCGATCCGGTCGCGGTACGGGCGCCCGGCAACCCAGGGCTCTCCAATCCGTTTCATGGGCGGCTGATTGACACGAATGCCTGTCCGATTCCAGCGCCCGTTGCTTTCGAACTGCTGAATGGCTATGTCCCGCCGGCAATTCAGGGACCAGAGGCCCAGGAAACAGAGGCTATGAGCGAGACACCGCACCCCGCCGGAGACGACACGATCCTGCCATTCCAGCTGGACCGGTCGAACATCCGCGGCCGGGTCGCGAGGATCGACCAGACACTCGACCGGATCCTCGAGCAGCACCGCTATCCGCTGCCGGTCTCCAGCCTGGTGGCGGACGCGGTGATGCTGACCGCGCTGATCGGTCAGGCGGTGAAGATCCGCTGGAAATTCTCGCTGCAGATCCGGGGCGACGGCCCGGTGCGCCTGATCGCGACCGACTATTTCGCGCCCGAGGACGCGGGCCAGCCTGCGCGCATGCGTGCCTATGCGGGATTCGACGCCGAGGCCGTGGCCACAGCTGACGGCGCGCCCTTCGGCTTGCTGGGCGGCGGAGTTTTCGGCGTCACCATCGACCAGGGGCCGGACATGCGCCCGTATCAGGGGGTGACACCCTTGGCCGGCGGCTCGCTGTCAGCTTGTGCCGAGACTTATTTCGCGCAATCCGAGCAGCTTGCGACCCGGTTCCATGCGCTCGCGGCACTCAGCGAGCTGCCCGGTCAGCCGCCCCATTGGCGCGCGGGCGGCCTGATGCTGCAACAGATGCCCGATGATGGCGGCATCATTCTGGATGCGCCGTCGGGCGAGGACGGGCTGATGAGCGCCGACGACGTGGCGGCCATGGGCAGCGGCGAGGAGGATTGGAACCGTGCCAACCACCTGATGCAGACGGTCGAGACCACCGAACTAATCGGCCCGCATTTGGCAATGGAAGGGCTTTTGTTCCGGCTGTTCCACGAGGAAGCGCCCAGGGTCTACGCGCCCCAGGCCTTGGAATTCGGCTGTACCTGCTCGGCCAAGCGGGTCGTGGCCGCAATGGCCACATACTCGGCCGAGGACATCGCCGAGATGACGACCTCCGAGGGCCGGGTGACCGCGGATTGTCAGTTCTGCTCGGCCCACTACGAATTCGACCCCGCAACACTTGGCTTCGAGGCGACCCGGAACGCAGACGGCTCGAAGCGCGGCTAAGGCAAGGGCTTGAGCGTGGGTTGTGGACCGGGCATTCTCCCGCGCGCGCCATCTAGTGAAGGACGTCTCATGCCACTGACCATCGCGACCTGGAACATCAACTCGGTGCGGCTGCGGGCGGAACTGGTCGCGGGGTTCCTCAACGCCGAGTCCCCGCACGTGCTTTGCCTGCAAGAGACGAAATCGCCGGTCGAAAAGATTCCCTTCGAGGTCTTCGAGGCACTGGGCTACCGGCACAATGTGGCGCGCGGCCAGAAAGGCTATAACGGCGTTGCGATTCTCGCGCGGGTACCGGTCGAGGACGCGGGCCATGTCGATTGGTGCGCCAAGGGCGACGCCCGGCATGTGGCGGCGCGATTGCCCAGCGGCGCGGTCGTTCACAATTTCTATGTGCCCGCCGGCGGAGACGTGCCGGACCCGGAAACGAACGCGAAATTCGCCCATAAGCTCCAGTTCCTGGACGAGATGGAAGCCTGGGGTCCGCGCGAGAACGGCCCGGCGATCCTGGTGGGCGACTTGAACATCGCGCCCTTGGAGGAGGATGTCTGGTCCCACAAACAGCTTCTGAAAGTGGTCAGCCACACGCCCGTCGAGGTCGAGGCGCTTGGTCGGGTGCAGGCGGCGGGCAATTGGACCGACGTGACGCGCGAGCACATCCCGGCGCCCCAGAAGCTCTATTCCTGGTGGTCCTACCGATCGCCCGATTGGGCGACGGCTGACAAGGGGCGCCGGCTCGATCATATTTGGAGCCGGGGCGTCGCTGCGGTGCCGGGTTCGAGCCGAATCCTGCGCGACTGGCGCGGGGCGACCCAGCCTTCCGACCACGCTCCGATCCTGGCGAGCTTCGATCTCTGAATTGCCGGCCGGTCAGGCCGGCCTCGCGAATCTCGCGGTCAGCTCCGCAATGGCGAAGATCGCCCGGGAGGCACTGCCGGCACCCGAAGCATTGGTATAGCCGGCTACCGGATCAGTTGACGATCCGCCAGGTGCCATCCGGCTGCCGGCAGGCAACGCCGTAACCCTGCTCGCGGCGCCCACTGACAGTGATCGATTGTTGGAACTCGCGACAATAGGCGCCCGAGGCCGCAGTTCCGTCGCGCACCGGAGAAACCGTCCCGTAATTCCCCGATTCCGGGTTGTTCCAGGTAATGCGCTCGCCTAGCGGGGCATTGTGCGCGCGCATGACCGCGTCGTTGGCGCGGGCCTGATCAGCGTCGTCGAGTGACCTGCCGATCTTGCTGCCGATCAAGGCACCGATAAAGACGCCGGCGCCAGTTGCCACCAGCCCGCCTTCCCGGCTGCCGAATTGCGCGCCGAGCAGGCCGCCCAGGGCAGCTCCGGTCAGTCCACCAATGCTCTGCTTTGGCCCGTAACGAGGTCAGCGCAGCCTATAACCGCAACAGCGACGGTCAAGACCGCCGCGGATACCTTGCTCCTCATCATTCGTCTCCATCATGGCAATGATCCCCACGGCCATATGGTCACAACGCGATCGCCTCCCCGTTGACGCCGATCAAATGGCGCGGTGTGGCCGCGTTCTTGCGGGCCAAAGCGCCCTGGCGGCAAGCGCCGGCGAGCCTCGATATTTGACAGACTCCGCCGTTGGGGGAACTCGTTCCACCTTGTGCGGGCCGCCGGGGTCATTGGTCGAACAAATGCGAACCTATGATCGTTCTGCCCGCGCAATCAGTGATCACAAAAATCGGACTCACCGAATCGAAATTACAGTGATATGTTCACATAATGTTCTTTAACATCAGGGAGATTGAAATGTCCGATATCAGCACCCGTGAAATCGCCGACAAGCTGGTCGGTTACTGTCGATCCAACGACACCCAAACCGGGCTCAACGAGCTCTACGATCCGAATGCCGTCTCGGTCGAGGCAATGCCGATGCCGGGCCAGGAAAGCGCCGAGACCAATGGCGTCGAGGGCATCCGGGGCAAACATGTTTGGTGGGAGACCACCTTCGAGGTGCATTCCGCGAATGTGGACGGGCCTTACATGCACGGCGACGACCGGTTCGGGGTGATCTTCGAGATCGATGCAACCAATCGAGAGACGAACGAGCGAAATGCGATGAATGAGCTCGCCATCTACCACGTGGCGGGCGGGAAGATCGTGCGCGAGGAGTTCTTCTACACGATGTGATCCGTGCGGTGAAACGCGCGGCGGTGCCCGGTCAAATCCGTTGCGCAAATGCGGGCACCAGCGTGCTCCGTTCGTTAGCAAACGGTAAACTTTCAGGATTTACTTTTGGAATCAGAGCCCTGCTAAGGCTCTCACATGTGAGACGATCACGCCCTCACCCCTACTCGGGTGAGGGTCCGCCGATTTTAGACCGGATCCTCGATGAAGAAGAGATCCGGGTCCAGCTTCACGTTGGCCTGCATGTCGCTCAGCGCCACGGTCGTAGTCAGCCCCTGGGCATCGACCACGATCCACTGGCGCAGCTCCAGCGGATTGTCGGCGAAGACCATAATGATCGAGCCCTGATCGGGCTCGTTCGGATCGACCGCCGTCACCCGCATCAGACCCGGCGCCCGCTCGATCGCGCGCACCGAGTTCTCGGTTTTCAGATTGACCCGCTTCTTCAGCAGGATCGAGAGCGGCGTCTGGCCCAGCGGGATCCGGTCGAGCGTGTTCAACCGCGTGTCATAGACACCCACCCAGGTGCCGTCGGCGATCACAAGCGCAGGATTGGGCGGCTGGTATTCGAAGCGGATCCGCCCGGGCCGGCGCAGATAGAACAGCCCCTCGGACAGCTCGCCGTCATGGCCGACCTGAACGAAATTGCCCTTGAGGGTCGTGACGCCGTTCAGGTAGTTCGAGATCCGCGTCAGGTCGCGCGCATCGTCGCCCGACATCTGGGCCACAGCCGGCCAGGCCGGAAGGGCGAGGGCGGCAAGCGCGCCAGCAAGGAAGGTTCGTCTGCTCATGGTGCCTATATGGTGTTTGGTTCTGGAGTTTTGAACGGCCGCGACCCGCCAATCCGGCGAACTTAACCGACACGGGCCGGCGGGGGAACTCACATTCGGACGGCGATAGACCCGCTACCGCTCCTCGATCATGATCTCACGCTTGCCGACCGCGTTGGCGGAGCTGACCACGCCTTGGGATTCCATCTGCTCGACCAGGCGCGCCGCCTTGTTGTAGCCGATGGCAAGTTTCCTCTGAATGTAGCTGGTCGAACATTTCCGGTCGCGCGCGACGATCGCCACCGCCTTGTCGTAGAGCGTCGCCTCGTCGTCCGAGGCGCCCGCCAAGCCCAGCTTTTCGTCAACCAGAGCCTGGGTCTCCTCGTCGCCACCCTCGGTCACCGCGCCGACATAGTCCGGCTGGCCAAGATCCTTCAGGTGATTGACGACCTCCTCGACCTCCTGGTCCGAAACGAAAGGCCCATGCACGCGGGTGATGCGCCCGCCGCCGGCCATGTAAAGCATGTCGCCCTGACCCAGCAGTTGCTCGGCCCCCTGCTCGCCCAGAATGGTGCGGCTGTCGATCTTCGAGGTGACCTGGAACGAAATCCTGGTCGGGAAGTTCGCCTTAATCGTGCCGGTGATCACATCGACCGAGGGGCGCTGGGTCGCCATGATGAGGTGGATGCCACTGGCCCGCGCCATCTGCGCCAGACGCTGGATGCAGGCTTCGATCTCCTTGCCCGCGACCATCATCAGGTCGGCCATCTCGTCAACGATGACGACGATGTAGGGAAGCTCCTCGGGCGCCAGCGCTTCGCTTTCGTAAATCGGCTCGCCCGTCGTATCGTCGAAGCCGGTCTGCACCACCCGGCTGAAATCCTCGCCCTTCTCCAGCGCCTCGCGGACCCGGGCATTGTAGCCGTCGATGTTGCGCACCCCCAGCTTCGACATCTTGCGGTAGCGCTCTTCCATCTCGGCGACGACCCATTTCAACGCCACCAGCGCCTTCTTCGGATCGGTCACTACTGGCGCCAGCAGATGTGGAATGTTGTCGTAGACGCTGAGTTCCAGCATCTTCGGGTCGATCATGATCAGCCGGCACTGTTTGGGGCTAAGCCGGTAGAGCAGGCTTAGGATCATGGTGTTGATCGCCACCGACTTGCCCGAGCCGGTGGTGCCTGCAATCAGAAGATGGGGCATCTTGGCGAGGTTGGCGACAATCGGCTGACCCGAGATGTCCTTGCCCAGCGCCAGTGCCAGCTTGACCTGATTGTCGCCATAGGCGGGGCTTTCCAGCACCTCGCGCAGCAGCACCCGCTCACGCTCGGTGTTGGGCAACTCGATGCCGATCACCGAGCGGCCAGGTACCGTGGAGACACGGGTCGAGAGCGCCGACATCGAGCGCGCGATATCATCCGCAAGGCCTATGATCCGGCTGGCCTTCAGGCCTGGTGCGGGTTCGAGCTCGTAGAGGGTAACGACTGGGCCCGGCTTGACTGCGGTGATCTCGCCCCGAACCCCGTAATCTTCGAGCACCGTCTCGAGCATCCGTGCATTCTCGTGAAGCGAATTGCCTGATGCCTGCTGGCGCATGATCGCGATTTTCTGCTCCAACAGCGCCAAGGGAGGCGCCTGATACTCCTCCGCCTCGTTCATGCTTTGGAACAGCATCGGCTCACGTTCGCGTGCGGCACGGCGGCTCATCTTCTGACGTTTCGCTGCGGCCGTGGCCACCGGCGCGGCCGGTTCCCCACCAACGGCCACGCCGCCGCTGGCCGCCAATTTCGGGCCGGGCGACGATGCCGGCGCGGTCGCCCCTTCGTCCAATTCTGCGTTGAGGCCAGTCAGCGAGCGGATCGCCTGCTGAACACCCAGCGGGCCGTCATCCACTGGCCCTGTGTCTTTCTCGAGCTCAATTTCGTCCGCGCGCGGCGCCCCGCTGCCGCCCTTCACGCGCGAACGGCGGGCACGAACCTCGGCGAAACGATCTCGCCAGCTGCCGGTTGGGACAGCGGGTTCCATGCGCTCCGACCGCGGCTGCGTCCGATGCTCCTTGACCTTGGCGACGGCCGCGGCGGATTGGGACGTAATCAGACCGAAGATCGTCAGTGCCGCGCGCGTCAGCGAACGCAGCATCCAGCGGACGATCGCCTTCGCCTCGGGCGCGGTCATGCCGAGCGAGACCGCTCCGGCCACCGCCATGGCAAGCCCGAAAACAACCGAGATGAAGACCAGGACGCCGTTTGGCTCCATCGGCAGAAGCCCGATCAACGAGACCACGATGGTGTCGCCGATGAAACCGCCCAGACCTGAGGATAGCTGCCAGCCGGCTCCTGGAGCATGCGCCGAGGCGAAAATCATCGCCGCGAAAAACGCGACTGGGAAAGCGATGACCCGCCCGGTCAGGCGAAACTCGCCCAGATGCATCAAAAACCGCACCGCCCAACTGCCCAGGAAGATCACGATCGCCCAGCTTGCCAGACCGAAGGCCCGCAACATCGGGTCGGCGATAATCGCGCCCGGCCGGCCGAGCCAATTCGACGGCGGTTCGCCGGTCGCGCTGAACCGGCTGGGGTCGTCGACATCGTAACTGCCCAGGCAAAGCGCCAGCAATATCGCCAGCGCGCCCCAGCCAATTCCAATCAACTCGTGCAGCCTACGGCGCATCGCCTCGGACATCTCGCTGTCTACCAGCGGTGTTGAGCGGCTATCGCCCGAGAAAAATGCCATTCCCGCTCCCCTCGCTCCTCAGCTCAAAACCGCGCGCACTGCTTCCAGGCCCCGGCGCACCTCGCCGGCAGGCGCGACCAGCGCCAAGCGCAGATAGGCATCGCCCGGGTCACCCCCACCCAGTGATGCTGGTGTCGGACGCGATAGATACTTGCCTGGTAGACACTTCACCCCCGCCTCGCGCCACAGGCGCAAGGCCGACTCCTCACCCGCGCCCTCGCCGACCCTAAGCCAGAGGAAGAACCCGGCCTGGGGCGACATGTAGCCCGGCATATTTCCTAGTATATCATCTGCGAGCGCAAATTTCTCCTGGTACAGCGCGCGATTGGCCTCGACATGGGTTTCCTCGGCCCAGACCGCCGCGGCGGCATACTGCGCCGGGATCGGCACGGGCGCGCCCGCATAGGAGCGTAACTGTCGCATCGCGGACAGATTTCCGGAACCGGTCACCGCAAAGCCCGAGCGCAGCCCCGCCAGGTTCGAGCGCTTCGAGAGCGAGTGGAACTCGACCAGCCGGTCCGGGTCGGCGCCGATCTCTGCCGCGACCTCAAGCGCGCCGGGAGGCGGCGCCTCACGGTAGATCTCGCAATAGCATTCATCGGCAAAGACACGGAAATCGTATGTCTCGGCTAGCTCGAGCAGGCTGGTCCAATAGGCCCGATCCGCCACGGCCCCCTGTGGATTGGCGGGCGAGCAGATATATGCGACCGTGGACCGGGCGAGCAGATCTTCCGGCAGCCCGGCGAAATCCGGGAGATGCCCGTTCTCGGCGGTACAGGGCAGATAGACCGGTTCGGCACCGGAAGCGAGGGCCGCCACCGCGTAACATTGATAGAACGGATTCGGCAGCAAAACGGCCGGGCGCTGACCGTCCTTCGCCTCGGGCGAGAGCGCAAGGCAGGTGTTGAAGAGCCCTTCGCGGGTGCCGTTCAAGGGTAGGATGTTCTTGTCCGGGTCACGATACGCCTCGGCTGCTCCGTAGCGGCGCTCGAGCCAGTCGCTGATTGCCTGGCGCAATTCCGGGATGCCCTCGTTCGGCGGATAGCGGTTCAGCGTCGATGCGTGCTCGGTCATGACCCCCGGCACAAAGTCCGGGATCGCGTGCTGCGGCTCGCCGATCGACATCGCGATTTCCGGCCCGCCAGGCTGGGTGCCGGCGAGCAACGCCCGCAACCGCGGGAACGCATATTCCGGTAAGTCCTCGAACCGGGTCGGGAACTGCATCATCTGCCTCGTGGGTGTGGAGCGTCTAACGCACTCTCTTCGCGGCAGAATACCGGGTTGGCGCGGTGAGGTCCAGCCGCACCCGGTTAGGACGTGGCAACCTGAAGCCTTCCGGTGACACCATGCTGGTCGATCAGCCGCTGGATCAGGCCGGACTGTCTGGCCTCGGCGACGAACTCGGTCAGGAAGGCCAGCGCCTCCGCGTCTCCAGGCTGGGTGCCAATCGCCTGCTGGACCGTCGAGAAATGGCCATCAAGCACGCGCGCGCCGGGCAGGCTGGCCGCATTATCGACCAGGGCGGGTCTAAGGCCCGCTAGCGCATCGAGACCCTGATCGGCGAACAGGTCGTATGCTCCCTGAAGGCCCTCGGCCCGGCAAAGCTCGGCATGTTCGAGCGTCCGGCTCAGGTAGAGGTCATAGGCGCTTCGGTTCGAGACCGCGATGCGGACGCCAGGGCGGTCGACCTCGGCAATCCCGGCAATCGGACTGCCGGCGTGCACCAGATAGGTCGCGGCGATCTCAACGTAAGCCGGAGCGAAGGCGATCGTTTCGGCCCGCTTCGGGTCGGCGGCGATCAGGCCGATGTCCCATTCGCTGCGCGCGAGCGCATCGGCGACCTCGCCAGGGGTGGCGTATGGGATCAACTCGACGCCGACACCCAGCCGCTCGGCGATCGCGGCCGCCATACCGGGCGAGACACCCTCGGGCGCGCCGTCCGTTCTGCGACCGGTCACAAGCAGGATATTGCCTAGGTTGATGGCGGCGCGCAGGGTGCCGGTCGGCGCCAGGCGCGCCGCGATTTGGTGTGCCATGGCTTAATCTGAGGAAGCGTCGGGTCCGGGAAACGGCCCCAGATAGCTGGTGCGATGCTGCACCTGGAAGATGTGGTTGTAGAGCTGCGCCACCCACTGTTTGCCCTCGACCGTCTGCTCGAGATATCGCAGCGCGCCACCGATATAGGGTTGCACCTCGGACCAGAAGAACTCGGGGTAGCGATCAACCAAGTCCATCGCCGTCTCGTAGCCCAATTTCCCGGCCAGTCCACTTTCGACGAACTCGTGGTAAAGACCATTGATCTTGCGATGATAGAATGGGTCGCCCATCTGGCCGATCAGGTCGGCCGCGCGAACCAGGGCGGGTTCGCAATCGGTCGGGGTATTGCGCTGCCCCTCGGGCACCGGGAAGCGGGTGTATTCTAGCGCACTGACAATCCGCTCCTCTTCAATGAAGTCGGAATCGGCAAAACGCTCGCGCACATAGATGATACCGCGGTCCACGTGGTACGGAGCCAGATAGGCATCTGAGGTGCCGCGCGGCGGCTTGATCGTCTCGCCGGCCTGATTGATCACCACCTCGTCGGCGGTATCGCGGCTGCAGGCACCACGCGCATAGCCGACGTCATGGACCAAAAGCGCCATCGTGTAGTGGATCCAGTCCTCGGGCTTCAGCGCCTCCGAGAGAAGTCGCCCGCGCAGGATCTGCTGGCCAACCAGCGTCACCATCATGGTGTGCTCAGCATTGTGGTAGAGCGCGTTCGAGTTGCCGAGTCGTTCCAGGACCAAGCGCGCGGCACCGCCAAGGAAAGCGGCATATTCCGGTTTGCGCCCAGAAAAATGCTCGAGATAGAGATTAGAAAGGTAATCTCCAAATGCGGCAGTTACGATGGCCGTCGGGTTAAACATGACTGTCCTGTGAATACCTTATCTTGCTTAAAAAAGAAACTCGCGTCGCCTCACCCGTCGCGCACGACCGGCTCGACCGCGCGCCCCAACGCCAGCAGCAAGTCCTCCTGACCCGACCCGCCGACCAGCATCAGGCCGCACATCGGCGCCGCGACCGGAACGGTCAGCGCGCTGAGGACCAAGAGGTTGCCGAGCCGCGTGTTGCGCAGCGCCAAGAGATTGCGCTCGGTATAGAATTTTTCGTCGTTCAGCAGCCGGTCAACCGGTGGAGGCAGGCAGGGCGAACTGGGCATCAAGATGACCCCTTGCTCGCTCATCCGGCGCTGGATCCTATTCGATAGTTTGTCGAGTTCAGCCAAGGCCCGAGCGTCTTTCTCCGAATTCGCGCCGATACCCGAGCGGAAACGCTTTTCTATGAACTCGAACATTACGCCGGGATTAGCCTCGATGGTTTCGCCCCAGATGCGCCAGGCCTCGCTGTTCACCACGGGCGAGACTGTCACGGTGACATCGATTGCCTCGGCCAGTTCCGGGACCGGGCCGCGATTGATCTTCGCGCCCGCCGCGCCCAGCGCATCGACCGCGGCCTCGAAAGCGGCCAAGGGCTCGGGATCGCAATCATCCAACACCACGGTCTCGGGAACCAGAAACGTGGCCTTGCTCAGGTCAATGGCCGCCGGCACTTCCTGCGGCCGCTGCGCCAACACTGAAAACAAGAGCCCACAATCCTCGACCGTGTGGCAAAGCGGGCCGACCGTGTCATAGGTGGTCGAGAGCGGCACGACGCCGTCGCACGGAATCACGCCTGCCGTGGTCTTCAGGCCGGCGAGCCCGTTCCAGGCCGCCGGAATGCGCACCGAGCCGCCGGTATCCGAACCGATCCCCGCCGCAGCCAGCCCCAAGGCGACCGAGACGGCCGCGCCGGAACTGCTTCCCCCAGGCGCGCGATCAGGTCGGAACGCGTTGGGCGGGGTCGCGGTCTTAGGATTGACCCCAAGGCCAGAGAAGGCGAGCTCGGACAAGTGGGTCTTGCCGAGGCATACCAACCCGGCGGCACTGGCAGCGGTGAAACAGGCGGCATCCTTGTCCGCGACCTTGCCCTTGAGCAGCATCGAGCCGGCCTCGGTTACCTCGCCCGCGATGTCGTAATTGTCCTTCCAGCTGATCGGCACCCCGTCCAACGGCCCAAGGCGCGCGCCGCTTTTCGCGCGCTCCGCGGCCTCGGCAGCGTCCGCGCGGGCACGTTTTGGCATCAGCCGCGCATAGATCCGGTCGACATCCGGGTGGGCATCAATCGCGCCAAGGAAAGCTTCGGTCAGTTCGCGCGGATCGATCTGTCTGGCGCCGATTCCACGCCCCAGCTCGGCTGCGCTCGCGTCCCGCCATCCCGCGCTCATAGTCAACTCCTCACGCCAATCGCCGCACCGTTTTGCCGCATCCCGACCGGGCGCCGGCCAATAGACAATCCGCCAGCGCCGCCCGATAGTAAAGACCATGTCGCAACGGCACGACATTCTGATCGTCGGCGGCGGGCTGGTCGGCCCTGCCCTGGCGCTGGCGCTGGCCGAGGTCGGCTTCGATGTGGCGATCATTGACCAAGTCGCGCACGAACGCCGCGCGGCGCCGGATTTCGATGGCCGCGCCTATGCTGTGGCGTTGGGCTCGTCCCGGCTGCTCGACACCATCGGCATCTGGGAGGCGGTCGCAGAAAAGGCCGAGCCCGTGCGCGACATCCATGTCGGCGAAGGCGTGGCCGCAGACGTGCCGCTTCTGCATTTCGACCCACGCGAAACCGACGAGGGCCGGGTCGGCTGGATCCTCGAGGACCGCTGGCTGCGCGGTGCGCTGCTAGGCGCCCTGGATCAGGCAAAGTCGGTGACTCAGATCGCACCGGCCGAGATTTCCGAGGCCGAGTTCGACCCCTATAGCGCAACCCTGCATCTGGCAGACGGCAAATCCTTGCGGGCGCCGCTCACCATAGCCTGCGACGGACGGCGCTCGTCACTGGCCCAAACCGCCGGGATCGGGCGGCTGCGATGGGGCTATGGCCAGACCGGATTGGTCAATGCGATCAGCCACGAATTGCCACATCACGGCCTCGCCCATCAAAGCTTCTTTCCAGGCGGCCCGTTCGCTGTCCTGCCCCTGCCAGATGACGATGACGAAGCTGGAGGCGAGCACCGCTCCTCGCTGGTCTGGTCCGAGCGCACCGGAGAGGCAGAGCGGCTGCACGCACTCGATGACGACGCTTTCATCGAGGCAGTGGCCGAGCGGATCGGCCCGCGGCTTGGCCAGATTGGTCTGGCGGGCAAGCGCTGGGCCTATCCGTTGGACCTGACGCTGGCCGAGCGCTACGTGGCGCCGCGCCTGGCTCTGGCGGGCGATGCGGCACATGGCGTGCACCCGATCGCGGGCCAGGGCCTGAACATGGGGCTGCGCGATGTGGCCGCGCTGGCCGAGGTGCTGGTCGAGGCGGCGCGGATAGGCGAGGATACCGGCGCGCTCAACGTGCTCGAACTCTACCAGGCCTGGCGTCGCTTCGACGCAACGACCTTCGCCCTGGGCATGGACGCGCTCAACCGGCTTTTTTCGAACGATAATCCGGCGATAAAGCTAGCCCGTGACGCGGGCTTGGGAGCGGTCAACCGCACCGGTCCGCTCCGCCGCGCTTTCATGCGTGAGGCGGCGGGAACGGCGGGCGACGTGCCACGTCTGCTGAGGGGGCAGGCACTGTAGTGAAAGTCTTTTGACTTGCCCTGAACCCCGCGCCGTCCATACTCCGGCCTAGGTTGCGATCGGTCGTCAGGAGGTGCGTCGGTGCAAAAGGTAAAGTTTCAGGCAGGCGAGACGATCTTCGCCGAGGGAGATCCGAGCGACCATTGCTACAAAATCGTCTCCGGCAAGGTCGAGATCACCTTGGACGTACCCGGCATGATGGCGCGTGGCCGGAAGGAGACGGTGGCGACCTGCGGCCCCGGCGAAGTGATCGGCGAGATGAGCGTGATCGAAAGCGGCACCCGATCCGCATCAGTCGTCGCCATCGAGCCCACCGTCTGCAACGCCTATACTGCGCAGGAGATCCTTCATGCGCTAGAAACCAATCCCCAAGAGGCGATCGCCTACATCAAAACGCTGATCAGGCGCATCCGCGAAACCAACCGCAGGGTCTCGTGGAATGCCAGTCATCGGCTTTGACGGTCCCGCAAGCACGGCTCAGCCCGCCAGCAGCAGCAAGATCGCGCCGACCACCATCAGAACCCCCAGCACCTCGCTGGCAGTGACCTTCTCGCGGAAGAAGACCAGCGTTGCGATGAAGGTGAAGACCAACTCGATCTGGCCCACCGCGCGCACGTAGGTCGCGTTCTGGATGGTAAAGGCGGTGAACCAGCAGATCGAGCCGATCCCGCCCGCGATACCGACCGGACCGGCCCAGCGCCAGTGGCGCAGGACCCGGCCGATCTCGCCTGGCTCGTGCCAGGCCATCCAGGCACCCATGATGACCGTCTGCAGCACCACGCTGACCAACAATGTGAACCCTGCCGCCATGGGGATGTTGTCATGTTCCAAGGCAAGTGCCCCGCCGCGATAGAAGACCGAGGACGCGCCGAGAAACGCCGCCGACAGCAGCCCGATCATCGTCGCCTTCTCGGTCAACCCGGACCAGAGAGCGCCCAGCGTCAGATTGCTCTGGGTCATCGACAGGCAGACCACGCCGGCCGCACTGATCGCGATGGCGAGGACCGCGATGGCACTCAGTCCGTCGCCCAAAATTAGCGCGCTGAGCCCCGCAACCATCACCACTTCCAGCTTTGAGAATGTGGTGCCCACCGCGAAACTGCGGAACGAAAACATCCACAAGAGGACGACCGTGAACAAGATCTGGCTGAGCCCGCCAGCCAGGCAATAGGCCAGAAAGAGCCAGTTCGGCTGCGGCAGCGCGAGGCCGCCGATACTATTCAGACCCCAGACATAGGCCAGCGCCAGGGGCCAGGCATAGACGAAGCGCGCATAGGCAGCGCCGAGTGTCGAGAGCCGGCCCTTGATATGCTTTTGCAGCGCCGAGCGCAGGTTCTGCAGGAACGCCGCGGCGATTGTGATCGGAATCCAGAGTTCCATGGCGGCCCCCGCTGACCGCGGCTCAACGGCCTACGGCGGACAACGTTGAAGCGGTTTTTCCGGCCCGGGTAAAGGGGAGTGGTGCTTATTCCTTCGGCGCCGGAAGCCCGTCACGGTGGGCAAACCCGACCACTAAATCGCGCAGCGTGACCAGCCCGACCAGCGCATCGTCGCGCGTCACCAGGGCGCGGGTGATCGCCAGTCGTGACAAAAGCCGGATCGCGTATTTCGCGTTCATGTCAGCGACCACGGTCAGGGCCGGTTTGGTCATCACCTCGTAGACGCTGGTGCGCGCGATCGAACGATTGGCGCCCACCACCTCGGCGGCGATATCCTGCACGGTGACGATGCCGTATTCGTCTTCCACATTGCGCCGCTCGATGATCAGCGAGCTCACGCCCAGCCGATGCATCTCCTCAATCGCATCTTGGACAAGGGCTAGCCCATCAATCTTGTGCAGCGTCGTGCGCATCAGGGCAGCGACCTTGATAACGGGATCCGGCATCACAAATCCTCCTCGCCAATTTCCTGCTCGATTGTCTCGATCTGCGAGCGCAGCCCAATCGCGTCCTCGATGTCGATCTGAAAAGCGACGCCCGCGCCAGGGTCGACATCGAACCGGCATGCCGTTCCGATCGCCTCGAGAATATCACGGCTCAGGTGCTCCTCGACCAAAAGCAAGACCACATCGCGTTGCCCGGCGACGGTCAGGCCTAGGAACGTTTTGGCGGGCTTCAGTCCCTCGCCCCGGGCGTTTTGCATGATCGTGCAACCGGTTCCCCCGTGGGCGCGCGCGGTCTCGATCACAAGCTCGGTATGCTTGTCCTCGGTCATTACGACCAGCAGTTTGAATTTCATGGAGCAGATCCTCCCTCCAGCGCCCCGTCGGGGCCTTTGGCACGCAGATTTCGTCGCTCGATCCACTCGCCGATCTGGGCGTAGCCCATCACTGTGATCATCGGAAAGAGACTGGCCAACGCGATGAGCCCGAACCCGTCGATCAGGGGGCTGCGTCCGGGCACGGTCGACGCCAGCCCAAGCCCCAGCGCGGTCACTAGCGGTACGGTTACCGTCGAGGTTGTTACCCCGCCGCTGTCATAGGCCAACGGAACGATCATGCGGGGCGCATAGAGTGTTTGTACGACCACGATCATGTAGCCCACAATCATGTAAAGGTAGAGCGGGGTGCCGGTCACGATCCGGAAGACACCCACCGCCAAGCTGAGTGCCACGCCCAGAGCCACCGCAATCCTCAGGCCCCACGCCCCGACCGTGCCTCCCGAGACCACGTTCGCCTTCAGCGCGACGGCGATCAGCGAAGGTTCGGCAATGGTGGTCGCGAATCCGATCGCGAAGGCGAAGAGGTAGGTCCAATAGTAGTCGTGCCAGGCCAAATCCGCCGCCGCGCGGCCCGCGCCGACAAAACCCGGATCGGTCAGCTGCGCCGCCATGCCCTTCCCTAGCGGGAACAGGGCGTGTTCCAGCCCGAACAGGAAAAACCCCAACCCCACGACGACATAGACCGAACCAATCAACACCTGCCGCAGATCTGCAATCCGTTCCCGCAGAACACCCACCTGGAATCCCAGCAGGATTGCCGCGATCGGCGCAACATCGCGCAATGTGCCGATCATCGTCCACATCAGGTCGGTGGCGAGGTTCATGCCAACGTTCATGCCCAGGCCTCCACGACGATGCCGAAGACCAGGACGAAAGCGATTGGCATCAGACTGGCGAAGGCGATCAGGCCGAACCCCTCGATCATTGGGTTGCGGCCCTTGATCATGCCGGCCAGCCCCACGCCCAGTGCGGTCACCAGGGGCACGGTGATGGTCGAGGTGGTCACCCCGCCGCTGTCATAGGCGATTCCGATGATCGCTTCCGGCGCCACTGCGGTCAGCGCCACCACCACCACGTATCCGCCGATGATAAGCCAATGCACCGGCCAGCCTTTAAGGATGCGCACCACCCCCAGGATCAGCGAAGCGCCAACCGAGACCGCCACCGTATAGCGCAGTGCATCCGCGTGCCTGGCCTCACTCGCCTCCCCGGCTGGAATTGCGCCGCCGGCCGCCATCATCCGCGCGGCCTCGCCGCTGACCGCGATCAGCGCCGGTTCCGCGACCGTGGTCCCGAAGCCCAGGCAGAACGCGAAGACCAGAAGCCAGATCAACGAGCCCTTGCGCACGAAGGCGTCCGCCAGCGCCTCGCCGATTGGGAACAGCGCCATCTCCAGCCCGCGGATGAAGATCGCCAATCCCAACAGCACGAAGACGAAGCCGATGGCGATCTCGCCCAGATTATCCACCGGCTGGCCGATCACAGCAGCTTGGAAAAAGGCGACGATGATCACAATCGGCGCCAGATCGCGCAGCGTACTGCCGAACAAACCGAAGAGCCCTTTCACCACGCCCATGATCCGTTCCGGCCCCCTCGGAAAATTCACCGACCTGCCCGAGTCTAGAGCAGGCAAACGGGTTTTGAACAGAGGGCTTGCCGTCGCGGGGCTGTCAGTCGAGCTTGCGCGCCTCGTCGATCAGCATGATCGGAATGCCCGAGCGGATCGGATAGGCCAGCATCGCCGTGCGCGAGATCAGTTCGCCGTTGTCGGCGTCATATTCCAACCGGCCGCCGGTCGCTGGACAGACCAGGGATTCAAGCAGTTTCGGACTGGGCTTCTGCGTTTCGGCCATGGGTCACTGCACCTTGTTGTCGTCTTCTCCGCCCGAGGCAATAGCGAACGTCATCAGCGCATGCAGCGTTTCTATCCGGTCCGAGAGCTTGGGCGCCTCCAGCAGCGCCTGTTTCTCCTCGACCGAGAACGGGCACATCATCGAAAGCGAGTTGATCAGAAGCTCGGGTTCCGCCTCGCTGAGGCTGTCCCAGTCCGAAGCTAGGTTTACGGCGTCAAAGTAGCTGCGCAACGTGTCCAGGAATTCGGTGCGGTCGAAGGCCACTCCCTCATCCTCGGCGCCCAGGTCATCGGCAAAGCTCGCCCAATCCGCCCGGATCCGGCGATAAGGCGTAAAGCCCTCCAGCTCACCGCCGATCCGGAAACGGCAGATGCCGGTCAGCGCGATCAGATAGCGCCCGTCCTCGGTCTCGCTGAGGCTGGTGATCCGCCCGGCACAGCCAATCGTGTGCAACTTGGGTTGGGGCGAGCGCCCCTCATAGGGCTGCACCATGCCGATCAACCGGTGGTCCGAGCGCAGCACATCGTCCAGCATTGCCAGATAGCGCGGTTCGAAAATGTTCAGGGGCAGCCGGGCGCGAGGGAGCAGCAGCGCCCCGGGCAGCGGAAAGACCGGGATGACTTCAGGCAGGTCCGCCAAGGCGAAACGCCGGGTCATCGAGCCTCCTCAGGCAAGGACTCCCCTCACGCGAAAATCATCGACGAAAGCTGCCGTCGGCCCTTCAGCGTCAGGGGGTCATTGGGACCAAAGCTCTCGAACAGCTTGAAGAGCTGATCCTTCGCGGCGCCATCATTCCACTCCCGGTCACGGCGGAAGAGTTCCAGCAAAGCCGCGACGGCCCCTTCCCGGTCGCCATTGGCCAAGAGCGCCAGCGCCAGATCGTAGCGTGCCTGGTGATCGTCGGCGTTCGCATCCAGCTTGGCCGCTAGCTCGGCCGCCTCGCCCGTGTCCTGGGTCTGCTCGGCCAGATCGATTGCCGAACGCGCCGCCGAGATGGCCGGATCATCGGCGATCTCGGCCGGAGCCATGGCCAGCACCTCATGCGCCTGGTCGACATCGCCCGTGGCCAGGTGCGCGCGCGCCAGGCCGCCGACGGCGCGGGCATTACCAGGCTCCTCGGCCAACACGGCCGCGAAGACCTGCGCGGCATCCGCCGCCGCACCGCCCTCCATCATCTGGTCCGCCTGGTCAAGCGCTTCACCGAGACCGTCCCCTCCGCCGCCGCCCAGTTCGGTCAGCTTGGCGACGAAGGCCTGGATCTCGGATCCGGGCAGGGCGCCCATGAAACCATCGACCGGCTGGCCATTGTGAAAGGCGAAAACCGCAGGGATCGATTGCACACGCAATTGCGCCGCGATCTGCTGGCTCTCATCAATATTGACCTTGACCATCCTCACTGCACCGTTGGCGCCACGCACGGCCTCTTCCAGCGCCGGGGTCAGCTGGCGGCATGGTCCGCACCATGGCGCCCAGAAATCGACGATCACCGGCGCCTCGCGCGACGCCTCGATCACGTCGGCCATAAAGGTGGCGTCGGTGGCTTCCTTGATCAGATCTCCCGGAGCCTCTGCACCGTTGGATTCTGGCGCATTGCCAAGCTCGATCATCGCTGGTCCTCAAAGGTCAATCGGTCAGATCACCACATAGGGCCTAAGAATGGCCGCGTCCATGGGCTGCCTATTGTTGCCCCCGTTTCTGAGCGGCGCGACGGACATGCTCCTGTGCCTCCAGCCGGTCAAAATCCACCATGACGGGGGTATGCCCGGTCAGTGCAAGGAATTCCAGGAAGCCGGCCTTCGAGATCGCGGTGGTGGCCTCGTTGTGCAGCGGGTGGAAGTTCAGCGGATCGTGTTCCAACATCTGGATGTCGAGCGCCACGTTCACCTGGCGCGCGTCCCGATCGTTGATCAGCCCGAACGGCGTCACCGCGCCGGGCAGGACACCAAGGAGATCCCACAACAGCTCGGCCTTGCCGAAGCTCAGGCCTTTGGCCCCCACCTCCTTCTCTAGATCGCGGATGCGGATTTGCCGGTGCTCGAGACAAGTCGCCAGCCAGATCGCCCCCTTCTTGTCCTTCATGAACATGTTCTTGACGTGGCCGCCGGGCAGCTCGCCGCGCAGCGCCTGGGATTCCTCGACGGTGAAGAGCGGCGGGTGGGAGTGGTGCGCGTGTGCGATGCCGTTTGCCTCAAGCAACGCATAGAGTTCGGCCTGGCCGGCCTTGGTGTGGTCGATCATCGGGTCGTGCCCCTAGAGAAAACCGGCACGCACCCTAGCGCGGCCCGTGCCCCCGCACCACTGCCCGCTCACGCAGCCACCGGCTTCGGCGTCTGCAGGCGCCGCGGCAGGCAGGCCACGGCGATGAAGATCACCAGCGCGGTCGCCGCCAGGATCCGGAACAGCGTGTCGAATCCCCAATTGTCGTAGACGAAGGCGATCAGCGGCAGCGCCAATGCCAGCACCGAAAAGCTGACCACATATCGGATGCCGTAGACCCTGGCGCGGAACGGGCCGGAGGCCATCTTGCCGATCATATAGTCGTTGATCGGAATCTGCCCGAAGGCGCCGAGCATAAATCCCAGCGCCACTGCGAAGGCGGTGCCGTCGGTCAGCCCCGGCATCAGCGAGAAGAAGACGATCTGGATAAGTGCCGCCCCCATGAAGACCCGCCGGGGCCCGAACCGGTCGAGCGACAGGCCGACGATCAGTTGCGCCACCGAAGCAATCGCAAAGGTCAGGAAGGCCAGCGAGCCAATCATCGTGGCCACATCCGCCTCGCCGAGAATGATCCGGTCCGCCGCCTCCGCCAACCGCGCCGCCAGCCCCTGCAACCGCTCGTCGAAGATTTTCGGCAGGGCGAAGGTGGTCGACTGGAAGATGATCGACGAGACCGCGGTGGTCAGGAAAACGATGGCCGAGACCCGGACCAAAAGCGCCTTCTGGCCGGGGTCGATGGCGGCAGCGTTGGATTTGGCATGGGGCTTGGGCGCCTTGCGCTCCTCGTTTATGCCCTCCCATCGCAGCGCCGTGTAGATCACGCCCAACACGATGCAGACGACGCCCGGCACGACGAAAGCCCGCCGCCAACCGCCATTGTCGATCAGATACCCAGTGATCAGTGCCGCACTGGCAACGCCTAGGTTCCCCCAAACCCCGTTTACAGCGATCCGCATGCCGGTATTGCGCCAGCGCATGGTGACGATGGCTAGTCCGACGGGGTGGTAAATGGCCGCAAACATGCCGATTACGAAAAGCCCGACCCCAATCTGCAACGGCGTCTGGGCAAAACTGGTGGCGATCGAGGCCAGACCGATCCCGACGAAGAACACCGCCATCATCCCGTCACGCGTCCAGCGGTCGGCCAGCCATCCAGCCGGCAGGGCGAAGACCCCAAAGGCAAAAAAGCCAGGCGTCGCGTAGGCCAGAAGCTCGGCATAGCTCAGGCCCCATTCCCGGATCAGCGCCAGCGCCGCGACCGTGGCGAAGATCAGTGTGAACAGGTGGTCCAGAAAATGACCCAGGTTCAGCATCAGAAAATATGCGCGGTCTCTGGTCATCGCGGCCTCAATCGCTATTGGTCGCTCAGTGATAGCTGTGGCAGAATATCGTTGTCATGCCAAATATCGTCGAGAATCAGCCAAATGCACGGCGCAGCACTGACCCGCGCGATTACCAGGCGGTGCCGCGCCCCATGGCGGCCATGGCCAAGGCATTCGCCGACCGGGCCGAGATCGCCCCGCACTTTCACCATCGCGACCAATTGCTGTTCGCCGTGCGTGGCACGATGCGCGTGCGGACCGATGAGGAAGCCTGGATCGTTCCGCCGGATCGAGCAGTTTACATCCCTGGCGGCACAACCCATGCGATCAGCATCCGCGGCGATCTCGAGATGCGCACGCTCTATCTTGCGCGCGGTGCCGATCCCGGCCTGCCGAACCTGCCGACCGTGCTCGAAGTCTCCGGGCTTTTGCGCAGCCTCATCCTGGCCCTGATCGACGAACCGGTGCTCTACGATCAAGCCGGACGGGGCGGGGCGATGGCGACCCTGATCCTGAGCGAGATCACTGGCGCCCGCCGCCTGCCGCTTGGCCTAAGCCTTCCCAGGGATCCCCGGCTGGCCCGGATCTGCACGGCATTGCTTGCCGACCCGGGGGCACGCCTCACCCTTGATGCTTGGGCCGACCGTGCAGGTGCATCGGCCAGGACCCTGGCGCGCCTCTTCGCCCGCGAAACCGGTATGAGTTTCGGTGCCTGGCGCCGCAGAGTTCGCCTGCAATCGGCGGTCGAACAAATCGTCGCGGGAGCGCCGATCGAGCGCGTCGCCGCAGAATGCGGATACCGGAGCGCGAGCGCGTTCGCCGCCGCGTTTCGGCGCTCGGTCGGCATTGCGCCAACGACGCTGCGCCACACGCCGGATGGCGGAAGCACCGTCTACGCGCGACGCAGTGGAGCAATGGGCGCGAGCCAGCCCCGGTAGCGCACCATAAGGCCGAGGATCGGCAGACGGATCTCGACGTGGAAGCGAAACTTCCGGTCCTCGATGGTCTCGAAGCTATCTCCCTTGGGCATCAGGAAGCGCGGCATGGGCACGCCGAACGCGGTCCAGCGGCGTGGCACCAGGCGCATCCGCCCGGGCTCGGCGACCAGGGCTAGGCCAAAGATGAAGGGGCCGAAACGCTCGGCCAACAGGTGCCGGCATGGCCCGTCGCCCGTTGATTTCCAGCTCACCAGGCGGCGGCCCGCGAAGGTCCGTTCCCAGCGCTCGATGCCGTCCTTCACGGTGAACGACACCCTGACGGGCACATCTCGGCCGGCTTTCGGGAATCCGAAAAACATGGCAATGGCCCGGGCCACGGGGTTGCGCCCGTGTGTGACCGCCGCCCTACCCTCGGCCACCAGATGGTCTCCAACCTCGTGCATCCGGCGCACAGGCTCGGGCAGGTCATCGAATGCCTTGCCCAGGACGCGGCGGTAAAGCGGTGCGTCCGGCGGCGCCTCTTCCCTCATCCCCGTGGTGATCGCGAACCGGTCGAACAGCGGCTGGTAGTCCGCCAGCTCCAGTTCGCGCATTGCCGCCCGGGCGCCCGGCGTGGGCCGCTTTCCCTCCAGCAGCCGTCGGATCAGCGCCTCCAGCGCCATGGCGGGGATCAATGGCCCATCATCGCCCTCGGCCAACAGATGCCAGGAGCGTGTCACCGCCGTGCCGTCCTCCGCGCGCCCGGTCACCTCGACGAACATCCCGCCCCGGTGCTCGCCCCAGCGCAGATGGTTGATCGCCCAATGGAAAGGCCGTGCAAACGGGGCTAGCGACGGCAGGATCCGCAGCCGCACCGCCCATGCAAGCGCGCTCAGGCCACGGTGCAACACCCCTGGCACCGGTCCAGCCCCCATCCAGATCGAGCGCAGCCCTGGCCATTCCGGCGGCAGCATTTGGAGATCCGGCACGTCGACGAGCGAGAACCGGACCGGATCGAGCGGCGAGCACCCAGGCGGCGCGATCACATAGCAGCGGTTGTCGATCAGACCAAAGCTCGTCGCCGGGCGGCCGTCCCGCAAGTGCTTCACCGGCTTGCCGCCATAGGCCGAGACGGCGCGGATCACATTCAGGCCCACCCCCGCATAGGGCGAGGGCGCGATGCCACCAGCGACGGTCTCGACCTGGACAAGTCCTTGGGCCAACCGGCGCACCGCCGCGGCGGTCAGCACCGGAAAGCTGCTGACGCCGGACAGCACAAAGACGCCACGCGCTTTCGCCTCGGCGTCGAATCGCGCGACCCCGCGCACGAAATCCGCCCCGTCGGCGAAGTCCATATAATCGACCTCCAGCGCCAGCGCAGCGCGGATAACCTTGTATGGGTCTGCGCCATAGTCCTGGAACGGCCCCATCGCGTCGATCACCAGGGACGGTGCCAGCCCGCGAAGCTGCGGCTCGATGGGCAGATCGCGGTCGAAGATGGCGGGCACGGCACTCTCGAGCGTCGAGCAGAGCGCCTCGGCCTTGGCGCGGCTGCGCCCGGCGATCACCAAGCTCAGCCCTGGCGCGCCCGCGACAAGGCGCGCCAGCCGGGCGCCGAAGACGCCGTAGCCGCCCAGAATCAGAATTCGCAATGGATCAGGCCCCGCAATGCCATGTGGGTGAGCCTGCCATCCAAAACCCGCGCCGCCGATCCGGCGAATTGCCCCACCATGCGGCCTTACTCATCCGCGCGCCTGGGCCCGCGTCTCACGCGGGCTTTCGCCGTGCCGGCGCCGATAGGCCCGCGTGAAGCTGGCGGGCGAGGCAAATCCGCTCTGCTCGGCGATTTCGAGCACCGGGAGCCTGGATTCGATCAGCAATCGCCGTGCCCGATTCAACCGCAGCGCCTGGTAATGGGCATATGGCGTGACCCCCAGATCCCGCAGAAACAGCGTCTGCAGGTGCCGTGTGCTCACATTCGACGCGCGTGCGATCCGCGAAATCGGCCACGGCTCTTCCAGGTTCGCCTCCATCGCGGCCACGGCGCGGGCCAAATGCGGCTCGCGCGGGCGGGCGAGCGTGAGCGCCGGGGCCTGATCGGCGCGCTCGGACCGCTCGTAGGTAAAAAGCTTGGCGACCTCCAGCGACAGGGGATAGCCGAGCCGCACGCGGATCAGTTCCAACATCAGGTCCAGTGTCGGCCCGGCCCCGCCCGAGGTGAAACGGTTGCCGTCGATGACGAAGCGCCGGGGCTGGACGTCGATGTCCGGAAAGGCAGTGGCGAAGTCCGCCAGGTCCTCCCAATGGGTTGTTGCCCGGCGCCCGGTCAACAAGCCCGCGCGAGCCAAAGCCCAGGCCCCGGCCTCGACGCCGCCGATCATCGGCCGCGCCCTGCCCGCGCGTCCCAGCCGCCGGATCAGGCCCGAGGTGACGTGGCGCGCGATGTCATAGGAACCGGCGACGATCAGGGGCGCGTCACCCGCCACGGGGTCAAAGGCCCGCTCCGCCGGGATCGGCACGCCCGCCCGGTTGGTGGCCGCCGCGCCATCCGGTGTGGTCAGGGTCCACCGGAACTGCTCGCGCCCCAGCACCCGGTTGGCCGCGCGCAATGGCTCGATCAAAGCCGCGGCCAGGATCAGGCTCGCATCCGGCAGAACCAGGACCTCGATCTCTAGCGGCGCAGAGTCGGTGACAAACATTCAACGTTTTCTGCATGTTTTTGTTCTATTTCAGACAAGCATGCCGCGGCACCTCCGGGCAAGCTCGAAAGTATCGATCAAGGGAGGATGCCATGCCGCTCGCCATGAACCGGGACGTTTTCATCACCTGTGCCGTGACCGGGTCGGGCGGCAGCCAGGACCGCAGCCCCCATGTGCCGCGCACGCCGCAGCAGATAGCCGACAGCGCGCTCGATGCCGCCAAGGCGGGCGCTGCCATCGTCCACTGCCATGTGCGCGACCCGGAGACCGGCGTGCCCTGCCGTGACACCAAGCTATTCCGCGAAGTAACGGACCGGATCCGCGATGCGGAGGTCGACGTCGTCCTGAACCTGACCGCCGGAATGGGTGGCGACATAGTCGTCGGCTCGGTCGAATCCCCCCTGCCCCTGAACGAGTCCGGCACCGATATGGCCGGGGCCACCCAGCGGGTCGCCCATGTGGCCGAATGCCTGCCCGAGATCTGCACGCTGGATTGCGGGACCATGAATTTCGCCGAGGCCGATTACGTGATGACCAACACGCCCGGCATGTTGCGCGCCATGGGCCAGATGATCACAGATCTGGGCGTGAGGCCCGAGATCGAGGCCTTCGACACCGGGCATCTTTGGTTTGCCAAGCAATTGGTCGAGGAGGGCATCATCCAAGACCCGGTTCTGGTCCAGCTCTGCCACGGCGTGCCCTGGGGGGCGCCGGATGATCTGAACACCTTGCTGGCCATGGTCAACAACGTGCCCGAAAGCTGGACCTGGTCCGCCTTCTCACTGGGGCGCAACGAGATGCCTTACGTGGCCGCGGCGATCCTGGCGGGGGGGAACGTGCGGGTCGGTCTGGAGGATAACCTCTATCTCGAGAAGGGCGTGCTGGCGACCAACGCCCAACTGGTCGAGCGTGCAGTGACCATCATCGAGAACATGGGCGCGCGGGTGATTGGCCCAGACGGGGTGCGTGAGAGGTTGAAGCTGCAAAAGCGGGCGCCTGTGAACTGATGGAAGAATGGCCGCACTTTGTCGTCGAGTTACTCTCGCTTGGCGGAGTAGTCATACTGGTCGCACTCTTGACGTTCGCCCTACCACAACTCGCGAATACGAGCCGCTCACTCACTTTCCTAACCGTAGTCGCAATGATACCCGCAGTTGGTGTGCTTGGGTTCATGGATGACAAGCCGGTGCGACAGACCGTTCTCATGACCTGGGCAGTTGCGATTGCAGTCGTCGCCATTGTCAGTGCTACGTCTCGCGCGGTGGTCCTCAATCGGCGCCGAACGAACCGATCAAGATCGGCGACACTCGTGACCGGCCTGGGCGTTTGCGCTGCCATGATCGCCGTCTACGCGCTCTTTTCGCTTCGATCTGGCTGATTCGCTGCATCCCATGACCCGCCCCCTCTCCGCCACCCGCGTCCTCGACTTCGGCCAGTATCTGGCGGGGCCGCTGGTGGGCATGATGCTGGCGGATTTCGGGGCCGAGGTGATCAGGGTCGACCCACCTGATGGCCCCCGCTGGCGCGATCCGGCCTTCGACATGCTCAGCCGGGGCAAATGCTCCATCGCCCTCGACCTGAAGACAGACGAGGGGGCGGAGACTGCCCGGGCGCTGGCCGCGCGCTCGGACGTAGTGATCGAAAACTTCCGCCCCGGGGTCATGGCGCGGCTCGGCTTAGATGCCGAGACCTTGCGCGAGGCCAACCCGAACCTCGTCTATCTCTCGCTGCCTGGTTTCGCCTCGACCGGTCCGGAACTCGCCCATATCCCTGCCTGGGAGGCGGTGATCGCCGCGCGGACCGGGCAGTTCACCGACATAGGCCTCAACCGGGTGCTGATGGGGATCAACCCCTCGTTCACGCCGCTTGCACTGGCCTCGGCCTACGGGGCGGTATTCGGGGCGATGTCGGTCCTATTCGCCCTGGCCGCGCGGAACCGCATGGGCGGCGACGCCGTCGAGGTGCCGCTCGCCTCGGCGCTTTTCGAAGGGCTGGTCTACAACAGCGCCCGGGTCCAAGACTACCCGGACCGCTACAAGTCTCCGCGCGAATTGGAGATCGAGCGCCGCCGGGCGGCGGGCGAGCCGATGGACATGAGCTTCGCTGACCTCCAGGAATTTCTCGATCCGTTCTACCGCACCTATCAATGTGCCGACGGCAAGCTCTTTTACGTGGTCGCCGCCTCGCATCGCCATCATCCGCGCCGGGTGCTCGAGGCCCTGGGCCTAAAGAGCCTTGCGACGGAGCTACCCGATTTCGATGTCTACCAGGACCGCACCGCCTGGCCCGCGCCATGGGCGCTCCGCTCCTACCCCGTGGGCGCGGATGACCGGGCCCGGATCACCCGCGCGATGGAGGCGGCCTTCCTGACCCGCCCGGCGGTGGAATGGGAAGCAATCTTCGGCGCCACGCCCGCTCCTGGCACCATGCAACAGACCACGAAAGAATGGCTCGCCGACACCCATGCGCTCGCCTCCGGCCTGATTGTCGAGGTTGATGAACCCCGCCACGGTTCCATGCGCCAAATGGGCAACGTCGCGTGGCTCGGCGACGACGTTGGCGTGCTGACAAAAATTGCTGGCCCGGAGCCGGATCAACACCGCGAGGACATCCTCGCCCGCGCCGCTAGCGTCCCCTCTCCCCATCAGGGGGAGGGACCGGCAGGGGAGCTACCAAGAACGCCCGCCAGCGAAGGCTGGCTCACCGGCCTGAAAGTCCTCGATCTAACCAACGTCATTGCCGGTCCGACGATCGCCTCGACCCTCGCGCGCTTCGGCGCCGAGGTCACCCAGATCAAAACCGTCGAGCCGTCGATGGACCCCTGGAATGCCATCGTGTTCGGGCTGCAAGCCAATCGCGGCAAGCGCAACGTGCTGCTCGATATCGAAGCTCCGGACGGCCGCGAGGCCTTCGACCGTCTGCTGGCGCGCGTGGACGTCGTCACCTTCAATGGCACCGATGCCCAGCGTGACCGGCTTGGCCTGGACCCTGAAGTGCTGGCCCAGAGCCAGCCGCGCCTGATCCTTGTCCAGCTCGACATGTTCGGCGGACCGCCACGCGGCCCGAAATCCGATTATCTCGGCTATGACGACGTCGCCCAAGCGGCGACCGGGGTCATGTCCCGCTTCGGCGGACCGGAGACGCCCGAGGAACACGCGCATCTGGGGACCATCGACGTGCTGACCGGCTTCGCCGCCTGCGTGGCGCTGGGCGCTGCCCTGGTCCGGCGAGAGCGGACTGGGAAGGGCGGCCTCGCGCGCGCCTCGCTCACGGCGGCTGGCAACCTGATCCAGGCGCCCTTCATGTATGATTTCGAGGGCCGCCCGCCCTTTGACGAGCCCTCGGGTCGCCAAGCGATGGGCTGGGCCCCGTTCTACCACCTCTATCCGGCTTCGGATGGCTGGTTCCTGCTCGCCGCCCCGGATGAGGGTGTTGATGCTCTGGCCCGAGTGCCGGAATTGGCGGATCTTGCCCACCTGGGCGGATCCGACCTGATCGAGGCTCTGACCGAACGGTTCGAGACCGAGACCGTGGACCATTGGCAGGCCGGTCTGAATGCAGGTACGACCGTGGTCATGCCACTCGCCAACCTGGCGGACACCCGCGACGAGAACTTGGTGGCCGAGAGCGCTGGTGCGCCCGACATTTCCCGAGCCACGTTCCGTGCCGTGCGGCACGACCGCCACCCGATGGGCCGCTGGGTCGACCTCGCAGCCCCGAATGCCGTGCGCCCCGCCCACGCGGCCATCACCATCCCCGGCCCGGCCCAGAAATACGGCGCGGACACGCACGCCGTGCTGGTCGAGCTTGGCTTCAACGAGACGCAAATCGACCAGATGGTCGCCAAAGGCCAGGCGGCGGAGAGCTGGTCGGAGAAGTATTTGCCGGAGTAACGATCATGGCCATCAAACGTGCAGCAATTCTTGGCGGCGGCGTCATCGGAGGCGGCTGGCTCGCCCGGCTGATCGAAAATGGGATCGAGGCCCACGTCTTCGACCCGGACCCGGAAGCCGAGCGCAAGCTGAACGCATTGCTCGAGAATGCCGAGAACGCCTTTGGCAAGCTGACCAACGCTCCACGTGGCCCAAAGGCCGCTTGGGCGATGGCGAAAACCGTCGCCGGAGCCGCCGAGGGCGCCGATCTGGTCATCGAGGCAGTGCCGGAGCGGCTCGATATCAAGCAACAGGTCTACGCCGAGCTCGAGGCGGTCAACACGCACGGCCTCATCGCCTCGTCGACCAGCGGCATCATGCCGACCGACCTCCAGGCGAAGATGGTCCATCCGGGCCGCCTGATCGTCGCCCACCCGTTCAACCCGGTCTACCTGCTGCCGCTGGTCGAGCTGGTCGCCGGTAAGCAGACCGACTCGGCTCACCTCGATTGGGCGAAGGATTTCTATGCCAGCCTCGGGATGCACCCCCTGCATTGCCGGGTCGAGATCGAGGGCTTCCTCTCGGACCGTTTGCAGGAGGCGCTTTGGCGCGAGGCGCTGTGGCTCCTCCACGACAAGGTGGCAACGGCGGAGGAACTCGACGCCGCCATCGCCTATGGGCCGGGGCTCCGCTGGGCGCAGATGGGGACGATGCAGACCTTCCATTTGGCGGGTGGCGAGGCGGGGATGCGAGGCATGCTGGCCATGTTCGGCCCCTGTCTCAAATGGCCCTGGACCAAGTTGGTGGATGTGCCGGAGCTGACGGATGCCTTTGTCGACATGGTGGGTAATCAGTGCGAAGAGCAGTCTGGCGCATTGGGGCCCCGAGACCTGGAACGCATTCGCGACGATAACCTGGTGGCGATCCTCCATGCGCTCAAGGCCAATGGCTGGGGCGCCGGCCAGACGCTCGCGGCCTATGAGGCCTCGCAGGCCACCAAATCCGTGCCAGCCGAGCCCGATTTATCACTGCCCTTCGTCACCGCCGGCCGCCAAGTGCCTGCCGAATGGACCGACTATAACGGCCACATGAACGAAAGCCGCTACGGCCAGATGTTCTCGGACGCCGCCGACGGGATCATGCGGATGATCGGCTCGGACGAGGCCTACGTGGCCCGGGGCATGAGCTGGTTCACGGTCGAGATCCACATCCGCTATCTGGACGAGGCGATGGCGGGCGATGCGCTGGAGGTGACGACCCAGGTGCTGGACGGGAAGGGCAAGAAGATGCACCTCTTCCACCGCCTGATCCATCCGGACGGCCGGTTGCTGGCCACCGGCGAGCAATTGCTGCTGCATGTGGACATGAAGGCCCGCAAGACCTGTGACCCGGCGCCTGAGGTGTCAGCGAAGTTGCGAGCTATCGCGGAGGCCCAAGCCAGCCTGCCCGTGCCCGAGGGCGCCGGGCGGTCAGTTGGGCAGAAAGCATGATCAGAAGGGAGAACAAGAATGCCTCTCGACCCAGGTAGCCGCATCTTGATCACTGCCGGCGGCGCCGGTATCGGCCGCGCCATGGGCGAGGCCTTCGCGCAAGCCGGCGCCCGGGTCTGGGTAACCGATGTCGATGCCGACGCGCTTGCCGCCTGCCCCCAAGATTGGCGCAAAACCCACTCGGATGCTTCGGACGAAGGCGCCATGGCAGCCCTCTTCGCCGAGATCGAGACCGAATGGGGCGGCCTCGACACGCTCGCGGCCAATGCCGGCATCGCCGGGCCGACCGCGCTGGTCGAGGAAGTCACGTTCGAGGACTGGAAACGCTGCCTCGCGGTAAACCTCGATGGCGCATTCCTGGCGGCGCACCACGGTGCGCCGATGATGAAGCGTCAGGGGTCCGGGGCAGTGATCATCACCTCCTCGGTCGCCGGGCTTTTCGGCCTCCCCCGCCGGACGCCCTATTCCGCGGCGAAATGGGGAATGATCGGTCTGATGAAAACGCTCGCGATGGAGCTCGGCCCCCACGGCATCCGGGTCAATGCGCTCTGCCCCGGCGCGGTCGAGGGCCCCCGGATCGACCGGGTGATCGCCGCCGAGGCCGAGGCCGAGGGCCTGCCCGCGGAACAGCTCCGCGCCTCCTTCGCCGGAGCCAGCGCCATGCGCAGCTTCGTCACCGCCTCCGACATCGCCAACATGGCGCTGTTCTTGGCCTCGCCCGAGGCCTGCCACGTCTCGGGCCAGGCGATCGCCGTCGACGCCGGCTACTACAACCCCGACCCCCAAATCTGAGGGAGATCAGCGATGCATTTCGGCCTGACCGAGGAACAGCAGATGATCGTCGACACGGTGCGCAGCTTTGTCGAGCACGAGATCTACCCCCACGAGGAGGAGGTCGAGCGCACCGGCGAGATTCCGCCGGAAGTCGCCGAGGAGATCAAGCGAAAGACCATCGAGCTAGGCTTCTACGCCTGCAACTTCCCCGAGGAGGTCGGCGGTGCCGGGCTCAGCCACCTGGAATTCGCGCTGGTCGAGCGCGAATTGGGCCGGGGCTCCATGGGCTTGACCCATTTCTTCGGCCGACCTCAGAACATCCTGATGGCCTGTGAGGGCGATCAGCGCGAACGTTATTTGCTGCCGGCCGTGAGGGGCGAGAAAATGGACGCATTGGCCATGACCGAGCCCGACGCAGGCAGCGATGTGCGCGGTATGAAATGTTTCGCAAAGCGCGATGGTGGCGATTGGGTCGTCAATGGCACCAAACATTTCATCTCGGGCGCCGACCACGCGGGTTTTCTGATCGTTTTCATCGCCACAGGCGAGGAAGAGACCCATGCGGGGCCGAAAAAGAAGATCACCGCGTTCCTTGTCGATCGCGGCACGCCGGGGTTCACCATCCGGCCGGGCTACACCTCGGTCAGCCACCGGGGCTACAAGAACATGATCCTGGAGTTCGACGATTGCCGCCTGCCCGATGGCCAGGTTCTGGGCCAGGTCGATGGCGGTTTCGCGGTGATGAACGAATGGCTCTACGCCACCCGGATTACAGTCGCGACAGGGTCCGTTGGCCGGGCGCGCAGGGTCTTCGAGTATGCGCTGAACTACGCCGCCGAGCGGAAACAGTTCGGCCAGCAGATCGGCAAGTTCCAAGGCGTCAGCTTCCAGATCGCCGACATGATCACCGAAATCGATGCCGCCGATTACCTGACGCTGGCCTCGGCCTGGCGCCTCGACCAGGGCCTGCCGGCAAACCGCGAGATCGCCAGTGCCAAGGTCTATGCCACCGAGATGCTGGCCCGGGTCACCGACGCCGCCATCCAGATCCACGGCGGCATGGGCCTGATGGACGATCTGCCCTTGGCCCGCTTCTGGCGCGATGCCCGCGTCGAGCGCATCTGGGATGGCACGAGTGAGATCCAGAGGCACATCATCGGGCGCGAGTTGCTGCGGCCGCTGGGGGCGTGATGGCAGGCTTACATGACACCACCGCAAGAGGCGCTCCGCATGTTCCGTCCCCCCTTGTGGGGGAGGGTTAGGGGGCTGACCCATGCGTGACCTCTCCCGCGTGTTCCGCCCGCGCTCGATCGCCGTTTTCGGTGGGGGGGCGTGGGGGCCCGCCGTGGTCGAGCAATGCCAGAAGATGGGCTTTGATGGCCCGATCTGGCCGGTCCATCCGACGCGAGATGAAATGCATGGGCTGCCCTGCTACCGTACGATCGAGGCCCTGCCAGAAGCGCCGGATGCCAGCTTCATCGGGGTCAACCGCAACCTCACCATCGAGGTGATCGAGCGGCTGGCCCGGCGCGGGGCCGGCGGGGCGGTATGTTTCGCCTCCGGCTTCAAGGAATCCGAGGGCGAGGGGACCGGCGGAGCCGATCTGCAATCCCGCCTGCTGACGGCGGCGGGCGAGATGCCCATCCTCGGCCCCAACTGCTATGGCCTGATCAACTATCTTGACGGCGCGCTGCTCTGGCCCGACCAGCACGGGGGCGAACGCACAGAATCCGGCGTTGCGATCCTGACCCAGTCTTCGAATATCCTGATCAACATGACCATGCAGGCCCGCGCGCTGCCCCTGGCCTATTGCATCGCCGCCGGGAACCAGGCGCAGACGGGGCTGGCCGAGATGGCGATGGCGGTATTGGACGACGAGCGCGTCACCGCCGTCGGCGTGCATATCGAAGGCATCGGCGACGTGCGCGCGTTCGAGGCGATGGCGGCCAAGGCGCGGACGCTGAAGAAGCCCGTCGTCGCGCTGAAGGTCGGTCGCTCGGATGAAGCCCGCGCTGGCGCGATAAGCCATACAGCGTCGCTGGCCGGCGGGGCCGCGGCTTCTCACGCGTTCATGCGCAATCTTGGGATTCCGGAACTCCATTCGATCCCCGAGTTCCTGGAAACGCTGAAACTGCTGCATGTCCTCGGCCCACTGCCTGGGCGCGAGATCTGTTCGATGTCCTGCTCGGGCGGCGAGGCGGCGATGATCGCCGATGCGGCGGTCGAGCGCGACCTGCGGTTCCGGCCGCTGGGCGAAACCGAACGCCGAGCGGTCAAGGAGACCCTCGGGCCCCTGGTGACCGTCGCCAACCCGCTCGACTACCACACCTTCATCTGGGACGACGAGCCGGCGATGACCGCGACATTCAGCGCGATGATGGGCGCGGGCTTTGACCTCTCGATCCTGATCCTGGATTTCCCACGCCTCGACCGCTGCTCGGACCATGCTTGGGAGAGCGCGGTCCGGTCCATCGCCCAGGCCGCGAGCGCAACGGGCGCACGCGTCGCTGTTACCGCCTCGATGCCCGAGAACATGCCCGAAGCCCGGGCACGTCAATTCATGGCGCTGGGCCTAGCGCCGATGCTGGGCCTCAGCGAAACACTGGCCGCCGCTGAGGCCGGCGCGGCGGTTTCGCAAGCGTGGACCCAGCCCGCCCAAGAACAGGTGCTGCTGGGCGCGCCGAACGGGGCCGGCGCTCGGGTTCTGGACGAGGTATCGGCGAAATCCGCCCTCGCCGCCCGCGGCCTCGCTGTTCCGGCAGGCGGGACTGCACGAAACGCGGAGGAGGCGGGCATCATCGCCGAAGACTCCGGCTTCCCAGTCGCCGTCAAAAGCCTTGGCGTCGCTCATAAAACCGAAACCGCCGCCGTGCGGCTGGGTCTCATGGACGCCAAAGCTGTGACCGAGGCTGCCCGCACAATGCCCGGCCCCTGGCTGGTCGAGGCTATGGTCGCGGACCCGGTCGCCGAGTTGATCCTGGGGGTCTTCGACGACCCGGCCCACGGGTATACACTGACCGTCGGTGCAGGAGGTGTCTTGACGGAGATCCTGGAAGACAGCGTGACCTTGATGCTTCCCGCCGCCGAGGCCGCAATCCGCGGGGCGCTGGCCGAGCTCCGCATCTGGCCACTGCTGACAGGCTATCGGGGCCGCCCGCCCGCCGATCTGGACGCGGTTGTGTGCGCCTGCCTGGCGGTCCAGGATTACGTTGCCGCCAATGCGGGCCGCGTGATCGAGATCGACATCAACCCGCTAATCGCTACGCCCGCCAGCGCCGTTGCCGCAGATGCCCTGATCCGTCTGAGGGAGGAACAAACATGACCGAGAACCCGATTAAAACCCGCCGCAAGAGCGGCATCCTAGAAGTCACCCTCGATCGGCCGAAGGCGAATGCCATCGACCTCAAGACCAGCCGGATCATGGGCGAGACCTTCCGCGATTTCCGCGACGATCCGGATTTGCGCGTCGCCATCCTGCGCGCCGAGGGCGAAAAGTTCTTCTGCCCCGGCTGGGATCTGAAAGCCGCGGCCGCGGGTGACGAAGTCGATGGCGACTACGGCGTCGGGGGCTTTGGCGGTATCCAGGAACTGCCGCACCTGAACAAGCCTGTCATCTGCGCGGTCAATGGCATTTGCTGTGGCGGTGGATTGGAACTGGCGATTTCCTGCGATCTGCTGCTGGCCTCGGAGACCGCAACCTTTGCACTGCCCGAGATCCGCTCGGGCACCATCGCCGACGCCGCTTCGCTGAAACTGCCGAAACGCATACCATACCACGTGGCCATGGACCTGCTGCTGACCGGCCGCTGGTTCGATGCCCAGGAAGCGCTTCGCTGGGGCTTGGTCAAGGAGGTCTGCAAGCCCAAGGAATTGCTCGACAAAGCATGGGAACTGGCCCGTGTGCTCGAATCCGGCCCGCCGCTGGTCTATGCCTCGATCAAGGAGGTCGTGCGCGAGGCCGAGGACATGAAATTCCTGGATGCCATGAACCGCATTACCAAGCGCCAGTTCAAGACCGTCGATATCCTCTACGGCTCCGAGGACAACAAGGAAGGCGCCCGCGCATTCGCCGAGAAGCGCGATCCGGCGTGGAAAGGTCGGTGAGGATCCACTGCATGTGGCGGAGATTGATGCCCGCCAGATGGGCTGACGTTCTTGTGAGATCAGCCTGAGGGCGGTGCCAACCGGACGCCTCCGCTCTAACATCATCCTGAAACTCACCAACCCGGAGCCCGCTCATGCGCTTCGCACTCGCCCTGCTCGCCCTTGCCCTCGCGGTCCTGCCGGCCCGTGGGCAGGATGCATGCGGCACGCCGAAAGTAGAATGCCCGACCGATCTCGGCTTCTACCGGCTGGTCCTGCCGGAACGCGCCGCCGGACCAGTTCCGGCCGTCATCTATCTTCATGGCTGGGGTGGCAGTTCGGCGGGCGTGATGAAAAACCGAGCCATGCGTGCCCACCTTTCCGCGCGCGGCTTCGCCTTGATCATGCCGGAGGGGCGCCCAACCGGTCCGAGCCGAGAGCAGAAGGATTGGTCGGTGCGCGATGGCAGCGCGTATGAGCGCGACGACATCGCATTCCTCGGTGAAATCCTGGACGACGCCGCCAGCCGCGGGGTTGATCGCGACCGGGTTCTGTTGACTGGATTCTCGCGCGGGGGCTCGATGGTTTGGGATGTCGCCTGCCACGCTCCGGAGCTGGTCCGTGCCTATGCACCGATCGCCGGCGCCTTTTGGGAGCCGTTGCCGCCGGACTGCATCGGTGGTGCCGATTTGCTCCACACACATGGCTGGGCGGACCGGGTGATCCCGCTCGAGGGCCGCTCGGTTGCGGGCGGGACACTGACCCAGGGCGACACTTTCGCCAGCTTGAAAATCCTTCGCGCGGGCAACAGTTGCCCAACCGAGCAGCCCGAGAAGAAGCTGATCGACGAGAACGGCGACCTGATTCGGGTCTGGACCGGCTGCCCAGGCGGGCGTATCGAGCTCTGGCTCCACCCAGGCTCGCACGGTACCCCGAAAAGCTGGTTGACCCGTGCGCTGGATTGGTTCGAGGCGGGGCTCCCCGAAGGCTAAACTAGACCCAACGGCGGACCCGCGCCTTGTAGGCCAGATAGGACGTGCCCAGATCATGCTCGAGGATCGCCTCCTCGCGCAGAATGAACAGCCGCAGCAGCACTTGCTGAAAGGGAATGACCAGCAGCAGCGCGGCCGGCGAGCCGAGGATCAGGGCCACGCCCGCTAGGATGATCAGGTCGGCCAGATAGATCGGGTTGCGCGACAGCCGGAACGGCCCGCCCTCGACCAACGCGGTGGGCGCCTCGCCCGGCACGATCGTGGTGCCCGCGCGGCGGAACTGCACAACGGCCAAAACAAAAACGATCAACGACGCGCCGATCAACCCCCAGCCCGCCCAAGCAAAGCCCGCGCCCAGCGGCGCCCAAGCCTTGGCGATCACCCAGGCAAGTCCGATGAAACCGATCAGCCAGACCGGCGGCAGGTTCACCTTGGCCAGCAAGCTCATGCCGGTTCCGCAATCGCGATATTGTCGATCAGCCGCGCGCGCCCAAGGTGCGCGGCAGCGAAGACACGCGCCGGGTGCGAGGCATCGAACGCGGCAACGGGGGTCAGATCGTCCCCATGCCGGCACTCCACGTAGTCGACCTTTTCGAACCCCGCCTCCAGCAATGCCGCGCGCGCCGCCGCCATCTCCGCCTTCACACCGGTCCCGCCAGCGATCCGCCTTGCCGCATCGCGCAGGATCACGTTCAACAGCCCGGCGGCGGCCCGCTGTGCATCGTCCAGATACCTGTTGCGCGAGGACATCGCTAATCCGTCCGCCTCGCGCACGATGGGGGCGCCCAGGATTTCGGTTGGGATGTCCAGATCACGCACCAGCCGCCGAATTACCGCCAATTGTTGCCAGTCCTTCTCGCCAAAGACAGCGAAGTCGGCCTGGGCCTGGTTCAGAAGTTTTGTCACCACCTGGGCGACCCCGTCCATGTGCCCCGGCCGGGTGGCACCACACAGGCATTCGGTTAGCCCCTCGACCCGAACCACGGTCGAGAAACCTGGCGGGTACATCTCCTCGACCGAGGGCGCGAAGATCAGATCACAGCCGGCATCTTGCAGCATCCGCGCATCCCGGGCCTCGTCACGGGGATAGGCGCCCAAGTCCTCGGTGGGGCCAAATTGGGTCGGATTGACGAAGATCGAGGCGACGACCCGATCCGCGTGGGCTTTGCCGAGCGTGACCAAACTCAGATGGCCCTCGTGCAGTGCACCCATGGTCGGCGTCAGCGCGACCGTCTGCACCTCCGCCCGCCAGGCAAGGACGCGAGCGCGCAGATCGGCCACGGTACGCACGGTCTCCATCACTCAGAGCCCCTCCAGCCGGGCGATACCGATACCACTTTCGCCCGCACCGCAATAAAGCAGATAGGCCACCCCATCGTCATCGATGAAAACGCATGGGTCGCGCAACTCGCGCATTGGCCCATCGACGCCGCCCATGACCGAGGTCTGAAGCGGCAGGCCGGCCCCTTCCCACGGCAGTTCCGGCTCCATCAACACCTGAGGCTGAGAGGCAGTCCAGCCATGCCAATCGCCCACCAGATCGACCGTCGAGTGCAGGATGCTCTCGGGCCGGTCGCCCATGCGGGTGTAGAGCAGGTGTAGCGTGTCGCCAACCAGATGCGTCTCGCCGTGGCGGAACCCTTCGCCGATCCCTTCCTTAGCGTCGAATGGCACAAGCTGCGGGCCTTTCTCGAAGGGGATTTCCCAAGCCGCGGTGCGCCAATGCCCACCACCCCAAGCGATGGCATAGATATGCCCCCCATACAGAAAGCACCGGAAATACGGTGGCCCGAGCAGAGGCTCCAGCGCGGTGAAGTTGAGTCCGTCGCGCGACACCGCCAGCCGGCTGGCCTGATCTCCGTTCCACAGGAGCCCGTGGAAATACATTCGGAATAGCCGCGCCTGATTGTCGATATGCACGTCCGGCGAGGCGATATGAGCATAGAGGAACCCGCCCTGCATCTTTGCCGCCCATTCCGGCTGATCCTTGATGGGCGGCACGGGAGGGTCTTCGGCCGGAAAGTGAGACTGAGCAAGATCCAGCACACCCGGCTCGTAGGTAGACCATGGACCCGTCAGCGCATCCGCGTAGGCAAGGCGGATATACTTGCCCTTGTGATCCGAGAAATAGAGGTGATAGCGCCCCAGCCCCGCCTCGGCCCAGTCGGGCATCCGCACCAGGGCCGGGCCGTTGATGTTATCGCCCATCCGGGCATCCATATGGGGGCGAATTATCGGCTGGTCGAGCAGCCGGACCGCGCGTGGGGTCACAGCAGGCCCCCGCTCACAGCCAACCGGCCGCCTCGCGGGCGACAACCGCCTCGATCAGATCGATATGCGCGTCGTCGTCGTTGAGGCAGGGGATATAGGTGAACTCCTCGCCGCCAGCCTCGACGAAGGCGTCCTTGATCTCTTCATTGATCTCCTCCAGCGTCTCGACGCAGTCCGACGAAAACGCTGGCGCGATCACCGCGATCCGCCGCTTGCCGCCCTCAGCCAGCCGGGCGACTTCTTCGACCGTATACGGTTGCAGCCATTCCTCTGGACCAAAGCGCGACTGGAAGGTCACGACCATCTCCTCAGCGTCCATCCCCAACCGTTCCCGCAACAGCCGCGACGTCTTCTGGCATTGGCAGTGATAGGGATCGCCCTCGGTCAAATACCGCCGCGGCAGCCCGTGATACGAGGTCAACAAGGCATCCGGGCGGTGATCGAGCGCCGCATACGCGCGCTCGACCGATTGCGCCAGCGCCTCAATATAAAGCGGATTGTCGTAATAGGGTGCCGCTGTGCGAATGGCGGGCTGCCATCTCATCCGCATGAGCGTGCGGAAAGCATGGTCGTTCGCCGTCGCGGTCGTGGCACCTGCGTATTGCGGATAGAGCGGCAGGAACAGGATCCGCTCGCATCCCTGCGATTGCAGACGCCGGATCGCCGCGTCCGTCGAGGGATTGCCGTAACGCATGCAGAAATCGACCACCACCTTCGCCCCATGCTTGGCTTCCAGCCGCTGGCGCAACTGGGTAGTCTGGTTGCGGGTGATGGTTAGAAGCGGGCTTTCGTTCTCGGCCTCGTTCCAGATGCCGCGATAGGCCTCGCCGGATGAGAACGGGCGCTTCGAGAGCACGATCAATTGCAGGATCGGCTGCCAGAGCCAGGGCGAATAGTCGATCACCCGTTTGTCCGACAGGAACTCCGAGAGGTAGCGCCGCATCGACCAATAGTCGGTGCCATCGGGCGTGCCCAGATTGACCAGCAGAATGCCGACCTTCGAAGGCGCAAATGCCGGATGGTCGGCGGGCGCATGGGCGAGTCTGCCACGACCCGGCATATCGGTACCCGTTCGATAGAGCATATGCGTCTCCCCATCTTGACCTGGCATGAGGTATCCCGCAGGGCCGCGCGTTTCAACAAGTCCGCGGCGACGGGTTCTTACCGGTCTTTCCCCGTCTTTTCGCCGGCACTGAATTCTTGAGTGCCCAGCGCGTCCGCAAGGCGCCGCGTTGCCGATCCTGGCTGCAGCGGCTGAGGCTGGTCCGGCCCAGGGGACCAGCCAGTCAGGAATACTATCTCGAAAGTGGCCCGGATCCGCCCATCCGGAGCCGGGAAATGATGTGCATAGATCTCGCAGGCCCGGGTCAGTGTCGCTCGGCGCATGGGCACGCGGCGCCGGGCCGCCAGGATATTGGTCTCGCCCATCGCCCTAAGATCCCGCATCAACGCCAAGGGCTCCGCATAGGTCACCTCCAGCCGCTCCGCATCGGCGACAGGCATCGTGAAACCCGCCCGCTGCAACAGCGCGCCCAGGTCACGGATCTCGCCCATCGGCGCGACGCGCGGGCTGAGGCCGCCCTCGATTTCGGCCTCGGCCTCGGCTAGGCTGGCGCGGAGCTCATGGAGCGTCCGCCCGCCGAAGAGCGCCGCCAACATCAGCCCGTCGGGGCGCAGCGCGCGGCGAAGCTGGATCAGGTGGCCCACTGGGTCGTTCAGGTGATGGAGCAGAAGCGCCGAGACCGCGAGGTCGTGGGCGCCTTCCGATACAGGCAGGGTCTCGCTCTCCATCATCCCGGCACCCGCCGCTTCGGCCATGGCGGGCGACGGGTCGAACGCTGTGACCGCCGCACCGGCCGGCAAGCCTTCGCCGATCACCCCAGCGCCGGTTCCGATCAGCAGAACGCGATTGAATTCGCGCGCGACCTCGCTAAGCCGTTCGGCGACCAGGCTCGCCACCTCGCGACATAGGAAATCGGCAAAGCCCAACTGCATCGCCCGGTCGCGCCGCTGGGCGAGCATGGTTAACTCGAAGAGATCCGGGCGTTCAGCCATCCTTAACCCTCATGGCGTGGATATAGCGGGCATTCTGTGCGGCGGCGAGAGTGGAGGACGCTCATGGACAGCGTGGTCGGGCTGGCCGGGTCGCTGACGGACGCGCTCTTCCCGCCGGCCTGCCCGGCTTGCCGGGGTGACACGGCGCAGGCTGGGACGCTTTGCCCCGACTGCTGGGCGGAGACCGCGTTCCTCACCGGACGCGGCTGCCGGGCTTGCGGACGCGAGGTGCCGGGGCTTGCGATCCGAGATACCAGCTTTCTGTGCGACACCTTTCAAAAATACCCCCCGGCCTGGGGCCGGGGCGCCGCGGTTTTCGCCTATCAGGGGGCCGGGCGGCGCCTGATCCTCGGCCTCAAGCACGGGGACCGGCTGGACACGGTGCCGATGCTCGCGGGCTGGATGCTGCGCGCCGGCCGCGCGCTGGTCGACGAGGCAGAGCTGATCCTGCCGGTCCCGATGCATTGGACCCGGCGGCTGCGGCGCCGGTTCAACCAATCGGCCGAGCTTGCCCGGGCACTGGCGGACGCCGCGGACACGCCAGCACACTTCGCCCCACGCCTTCTGCGCCGGGTCCGGCGCACCGGCAGCCAGGATGGGCGCGACCGGGCGGCCAGGGCCGAGAATATCGCCGGCGCCTTTGCCTTGTGCCGCGGCGGCGCTGGACGCCTAGCGGGCAATCGTGTGTTGCTGATCGACGACGTCCTGACCACCGGCGCCACGCTCAGCGCCTGCGCGCGCCTTTGCCACCGGGCGGAAGTGAAGGCGGTTGACATTCTCGTGCTCGCCCTTGTCAGTTTTGACGAAGCGCCCTATTTGCGCGACCCGTGAAGGAACCCCGCTGGAGAGCCAGGCCGCATGGCGCAGATCGAGATATATACGACCCCCTTCTGCGGGTATTGCCGCATGGCCAAACGCCTGTTCGACCAGAAGGGCATCGGTTATGCCGAGACCGATATCCTGACCGATCCCTCGCAGCGCGCGGTAATGATGCAGCGCGCCAATGGGCATCGTTCGGTGCCTCAGATCTTCATCGGCGGCGCGCATGTGGGCGGGTGCGACGATCTCTACGCGCTCGAGCGCGCGGGGCGGCTCGATTCCATGCTTTCGGTCTGACCCATGTACCTCAAGGCCGCCCTCGTCCAACTCAACGCATCTGACGACCCCGCGGCCAACCTGCCCGAGACCGAGGCGCTGATCCGTCAGGCAGCGGCGGACGGAGCCAAATTGGTCCTGACGCCCGAGGTCACCAACATCGTCTCGGCCAGCCGAACCGTGCAGAACGCGCGCTTGGCGCTGGAAGAAGACGACCCGACCCTGGCACGGCTCAGCGCGGTCGCCGCCGAGACCGGAATCTGGCTGTCGATCGGTTCACTTGCACTCAAATCGGGCGATGCGGACGGACGGTTCGTCAACCGGCAATTTCTGATCGCGCCGGGGGGGACCGTCGCGGCGCGCTACGACAAGGTCCACATGTTCGATGTCGAGTTGAACGGGAACGAGATTTACCGCGAGTCAAAAGGCTATCGACCAGGCGACCGAGCGGTTACCGCCCAGACCCCCTGGGGCACGATGGGCCTGACAATTTGCTATGACATGCGCTTTCCGGCGCTCTACCGGGCCTTGGGCGAAGCAGGGGCGCGAATTCTGACCGTGCCCTCCGCCTTCACCGTTCCAACTGGCCGTGCCCATTGGGAGGTGTTGCTGCGCGCGCGCGCCATCGAGACAGGCTGCTTCGTCCTGGCCGCCGCCCAATGGGGCACGCACCAGGCCAGCCGGGGCCGCGTGCGCGAGACCTATGGCCACGCCACCGCGATCGACCCCTGGGGCCGGGTTCTGGCCGACGCGGGCGAGGGCGTCGGTGTCACCCATGTGACATTGGATTTGGATCAGGTGGCCGAGACACGGCGCAAGATCCCTAGCTTGGCGAATGCGCGGCCGTTCAGCCTGCCGAAAGGCTAATCCGTCAGCACCTCGTCGACCAGCACGGCGCCCGGGTTCAGGATGCCGTTCGGGTCCAATGCCGCCTTGATCGCCCGCATCGCGGCCACCCGCGCAGGATCACCATAGCGGATCAGATCGCCGGTCTTCATGCGCCCGATCCCATGCTCGGCGCTGATCGAGCCTCCTTGGCCGTCGACCAGGTCGTGGATCGCCCGGCGCACGTCAGCCGACAGATGCCGAAACTCCGAGACCGTGCGGCGGGCCGGCGGAAAGACGTTGTAGTGCAGGTTTCCGTCACCCATATGGCCAAAGCAGTTCACACGCAAATCGGAGTCGAACCGGGCGACAATGGCCGGCACCTCGGCGATGAAGGTGCCGATCCGGCTGAGCGGCAGCGAAATGTCGTGGGACGAGACCGATCCGACCCGGCGGTTACACTCCGGCAGCATCTCGCGCATCCACCACATGTGGCGTCGTTGCGCCTCATTGGCGGCAAGCACGCCGTCAGTCGCGAGCCCCTTCTCGAACAGAGTCTCCAGCACCCTTTCGGCGCGGTCTGTCAGGCCGCCATCGGCAGGGCCGGTCATCTCAATCAGCACGCGCCAGGGCGGACGGCCTTCCAGCGGGTCGGCCTTCTCGGGAAAGAACTCCGCCAGGAACGAGACGCCTTGATCGGCGATCAACTCGAACGCCGTGACCCCATCTCCCAATCGTTCGCGAAGCGTCTGGAGCAGAGTGACGGAAGCCTCGGGCGAAGGCACAGCCAGCATCGCGGTCACAGTCTCGCCAGGCAGCGGGAACAGCTTCAACGCTGCCGCCGTGATCACCCCAAGCGTGCCCTCAGAGCCGATCAGGAGGTTCCGCAGATCGTAGCCCGTATTGTCCTTCCTCAGCGCCTTCAGGCCTGAAACAACCGAGCCGTCCGCCATCACCGTCTCAATCCCAAGGCAGAGATCGCGGGCATTGCCGTAGCGCAGCACCTGCACTCCGCCCGCATTGGTGGCCAGATTTCCGCCAATCCGGCAGGTTCCCTCGGCCGCCAGCGACAGGGGGAACAGCCGCCCCGCCTCGCGCGCTGCCTCTTGCAGGTCGGCCAGCACGACGCCGGCCTCGGCAATGATCGCGCCGTCTTGGGGCAGGACCTCGCGTATCATATTCATCCGCTCAAGCGACAGGACGACCGGTTTGGGACCATCAGTTGCGACCTGCGCCCCAACCAGCCCGGTGCCGCCGCCATAGGGGACGACGCCGATCCGATGGGTGTTGCAGAAACGGAGTATCTCCGCGACCTGATCGGTCGAACCCGGACGCAGAACCGCAGCGGCTTGTCCATTGTAAAGGCCGCGCGGCTCGGCCAGGTAGGCTTGCGCAGCGCCTGTATCGGCGCCGATCATCCCGCCATCGCCAAGAATTTCCTCCAGCGAAGAAAGTTGATCCGTGGTTGGTTCGCTCAGCGTGATCATCGCGCAGATTGGTCTACCGTGGCGCCGCGGCGCGCGCCAGCCGGTCGTTGATCGCCCTGCCGAGCCCATTGTCCGGAACCGGAGCGACTGCAATCGTGCCACCTCCCGGCCGCGCGGCATCGAGCGCGCGAAGATGTGAGAAAAGATTGGCTGCCGCCTCGGTCAGGTCCCCCGAGAGCGACAGGTTCAGCGAACTGTCGCTGACTCCCACGGAATCGTGGCCGAAGCCCAACCAGGACTCGCCCGATTCTGGGGCCGCCGCATTCAGGCGCAGCCTGGCTGCTGGGGCGTAATGACTGGCGAGCTGGCCGGGCGCCGATATGCCCTCTCCTGCATCCGAGCACAGCTTGCGCGCCAGTGCGGCTTCGATGGCCTCCACGGACAACCCGCCGGGGCGCAGCAGGACCGGCGCGTCACCATCGAACCCGACGATGGTCGATTCCAGGCCCACCGGACAGGGTCCACCATCCAGCACCGCGCCGATCCGCCCTCCCATGGCGTCGAGAACATGATCGGCCGTGGTCGGACTGACCTGGCCCGAAGGATTGGCCGACGGCGCGGCGATCGGGCCGCCGAAAGCCGCCATCAGACGCTGCGCCAGGGGGTGCGCCGGCACCCGCACGGCCAAGGTCGGCAGACCGGCGGTGACTAGGTCAGCAATTCCATTGCCGGATTTCATCGGTGCGACCAGGGTCAGCGGCCCCGGCCAAAATGCGCGCGCCAGTTTCAATGCTCCCCCTGGCAGCTCGACAAGGCCTTCCGCCGCCCCCAGGCCGGCGACATGCACGATCAGCGGGTTGAACCGCGGGCGCCCCTTGGCTTCGAAGATTCCGGCCACCGCCCGGCCGTTTCGTGCATCGGCACCCAGCCCATAGACAGTCTCGGTTGGGAAGGCGACAAGGCACCCGGAGCGCAACATCTCCGCTGCCCGCGCGACACCGGCCGCATCGTCGGCCAAGCGCTCGGTATCGCGGACCTGATCTGATCCCGTGGCGGCCATTTGTCTCTTCCTCCCGGACGCCGCCCCGCTTACCTTCTGGCCCAACCACTGGCAAGCAATCCACTGGCAAGCAATTGGACCCGAGATGAGCTACCGCGCCCCAATCGCCGAGATGGAGTTCTGCGCTGCCCAGATCGTCGGTCAGGATCGGCTAGCCCAGACGCCCCGCTTCGCCGAGGCCACTGCCGAGACCCGGGTCGCGATCCTGGAGGAGGCGGCGAAGCTCTGCGAAGGCGCGCTGGTGCCGATCAACCGGATCGGCGATATCCAACCGCCTCAGCTCGAGAACGGCGTGGTGCGCTGTCCGCCCGGCTTCCGAGAAGCCTATGAGCAAATCGCCGAGGGCGGTTGGGTTGGGATCACCGGCGATCCGGATCACGGCGGCATGGGTCTGCCGCAATGCTTCGCCACTTTCGTCAACGAAATGATGGCCTCCTCCTGCCTGGCGCTGAGCCTCAACCCGCTTATGAGCCAAGGCCAGATCGAGGCGCTGGAACATCATGCGAGCGACGAGATCAAGGCGCTCTACCTGCCGAAGCTGACCTCGGGCACATGGAACGGCACCATGAACCTGACCGAGCCCCATGCGGGTTCGGATGTGGGCGCGTTGTCGACCAAGGCCGAGCCGAACGGCGACGGCACCTACGCGATCAGCGGGCAGAAGATCTACATCTCGTGGGGCGATCACGATGTCTGCGAGAACATCTGCCACCTTGTTCTTGCGCGGCTGCCGGACGGGGTGCCGGGAACCAAGGGGATCTCGCTCTTCCTGGTGCCGAAGTTCCTGCCCGACGAGAACGGCAATCCCGGTGTGGCGAACAACCTTCGCCCGGTCAGCCTGGAGCACAAGTTGGGGCTGCATGGCTCGCCGACCGCGGTGATGGAATACGACCGCGCCACCGGATGGATCGTGGGCGCGCAACACGGCGGAATGGCAGCGATGTTCACCATGATGAACAACGCCCGTCTCGGCGTCGGCGTCGAGGGCCTGGGCGTCGCAGAGGCGGCGACCCAGAAAGCTGTGGCCTTCGCGCTCGAGCGCAAGCAGGGCCGCACGGCAGACGGCTCGGGCACGATCATCGGCCACGCAGATGTGCGCCGGATGCTGATGACGATGAAGGCGCTGACCCAGGTAGTACGCGCGATTTGCTATGATTGCGCCTTCTCGTTGGACATGAGCCGTGCCGCTGAGACCGAAGATGAGCGCGACTTCCACGCTCGCCGAGGTGCTTTCCTGACACCCATCGCCAAAGCCTTCGGAACCGATACGGGCTGCGAGGTCGCGCAACTGGGCGTGCAGGTCCATGGCGGAATGGGTTTCATCGAGGAGACCGGTGCGGCTCAATACGCGCGCGATGTGCGGGTGACCGCGATCTATGAGGGGACGAACGGCATCCACGCCATGGACCTTGTCGGCCGCAAGCTCAGCGTCGACGGCGGCGACATGGCGCGGTCGATGGTAGGCGAAATTGAAGCGATTGCCGCCGAATTGGCCGCCGCCGGCCCAGACTTTGCGGCGCTTGCCCGGGCCACGTCGGATGCCGCGGCTGATGCGGGTACCGCGACCGATTGGATGCTGAAGGCGCCCGAGCAGAACGACCGGGCGGCGGGTGGCAGCCCTTATTTGCGCCTTATGGCGCTGGCTTTGGGCGCCCGCTACCTGGGTCAGGGTGCGTTGGCCGCGCGGGGCGGGCCGGACGAAGCGGCGCGCCTGGCAATGGCAGTCTTCTTCGCGACGCAGATCGCGCCTCAGACCGCGGCGCTGGCGGCGGCGGCGACTCAGGGCGCGGCGCAGCTTTATGCCTTGGACGCCGAGATGCTGGGCGCATGATTGCGGACACATGAGCATGGATGTGCGCAGCGCACCTGAGGGAATCCGTCATCCCTGGCATGAGGCTCCGGAGGCTGGCACGGTCGTTGAGGTCGCACCGGGCATTCTGTGGACGCGCCTGCCCCTGCCAATGCGGCTCGACCACGTAAATGTCTATGTGCTCGACGACGGGCCGTGCTGGACCGTGATCGACACTGGCCTGGACTGGAAGGGATGCCGCGATGCCTGGGAAGCGTTGCTGGCGGGTCCATTGGCCGGAAAACCCGCCGGCCGCGTGATCCTGACCCATCATCATCCGGACCATATCGGGCTCGCGGGTTGGTTCGCCGAACGGGGCGCCGAGATATGGGCGACACGCGTCGCCTGGCTCTTCGGGCGAATGCTGACGCTCGACCGCCACGACCGGCCCACGGATCGGCACCTGGACTTCCGGCGACGCGCGGGTGTGCCAGAAGACCTGCTGACGGCCTATGCGGCTGAGAAGCCATTCAATTTTGCCGACTGCGTCGCGCCGATTCCGCTGGGGTTCAACGCCATCGACGAGGGTGACGAGATCGCGATCGGCGGGCGGCGCTGGCGCGTGCGGATCGGCCACGGTCATGCGCCGCACCATGCCACGCTTTGGACCGCGGACGGATTGGTGCTGGCCGGGGATCAGATCATCCCCGGGATATCGTCCAATGTCAGCGTCTATCCAACCGAGCCGGATGCCGATCCTCTGGGCGAATGGCTGGAAAGCTGCCGCCGGTTTCACGGCCTAGCCGAGGGCCGCGAACTGATTCTGCCAGGGCACAAGCTGCCGTTCAATGGTGTGCGCTTCCGCCTGACCCAATTGATCGAGAACCACGAAGAGGCGCTCGGCCGGATCGAGGAGGTGCTCGCGTCCACTCCGATGACCGCCGCCGAGGCATTCCCGGCCATCTTCAAGCGCAAGATCGGTGATACGGAATACGGGCTCGCCCTGGGCGAGGCGGTCGCACACATGAACCACCTGCTGCAACAGGGCCGGGTCAGCCGGCACGAGGACGGGAACGGGGTGCTGATCTACGCGCTCGCGTCGTCGTGAATGCGGCAACAGGGCACAGGAAAGCGCATTTGCGGCGAACCCGGATGCCGCTATAAGAAATGGCTCAATCACCGGTTCGACTCGCCTCGGGGGGACTTAGATGTCTGATTACGAGCATGGCTCGATGGATACGACGGAGCAGCAGAAGACCTTTGCCGGCCTGCTGAAGGCATCCGTTTGGGTCGTCGCGATCAGTGTTATCTGGCTGATCGGTCTTGCGATCTTCCGAACCTGACCTCTCGCGTCCCGATTTCGTCCAGGCATTTTGTCATCGGCAACGCCGGGGCCGGAGGGTCGATCGGACCTTCTGGCGATTGATGGTATTCAGCGGAGGGCATGAATGAGGATTGCAGTTCCCAAAGAGACCCGCGATTTCGAGACACGGGTCGCCGCCAGCCCGGAGACCGTAAAAAAGTTCATCGGTCTGGGCGCTCAGGTGGCGGTCCAGACGGGTGCCGGAGATGGTGCGAAAATCCCTGACAGCGCCTACGAGGCCGCAGGCGCCGAGATCGCCAAGACCCTCGCGGCTGTGGTCAAGAACGCGGAGGTCGTGCTCAAGATCCAACGGCCGACCGAAGCGGAGATGAAGGCGTTGGCAAAGGGGCAGAAACTATTCTGCATCATGTCGCCATATGCGGAGCCTTCCATCATGCAGGCTTGCGCCGACAAGGGCGTCGATGCCTTTGCGATGGAGTTCATGCCCCGCATCACCCGGGCTCAATCGATGGATGTGCTGTCGAGCCAGGCGAACCTGTCAGGCTACAAGGCGGTGATCGAGGGGGCGAACACCTATGGCCGCGCCTTCCCGCAGATGATGACCGCTGCGGGGACCGTCGCGCCGGCCAAGGTCTTCGTGATGGGCGTCGGTGTCGCGGGCCTGCAGGCAATCGCCACCGCACGGCGACTGGGCGCGATTGTAACCGCGACGGACGTGCGGCCCGCGACCGAGGAACAGGTTCAGTCTTTGGGTGGCAAGTTCATCGCGGTCAAGAACGAGGAATTCGAACAGGCCCAAACCGAAGGCGGCTATGCCAAGGAGATGTCCGACGACTACAAGCGCCAGCAGGCCGAGCTGGTGGCCGGTCATATCGCCAAGCAGGATCTCGTGATCACCACTGCACTGATCCCCGGCCGCCAGGCACCGATCCTCGTCGATGCCGGGATGGTTGCCTCGATGAAGCCCGGCTCGGTGATCGTCGATCTGGCGGTCGAGCAGGGAGGCAATGTCGAGGGCGCCGAACTCGATGCGGTGGTCGAGACCGCCAATGGGGTCAAGATCCTTGGCCTCGCTAATATGCCCGGGCGGCTGAGCGGGGATGCATCGTCGCTCTTCGCCCGCAACCATCTGAATTTCCTTTCGCCTTTCATCGCCGAGGGCGCGCTGGCGCTCGATGACGATGACGAGCTGGTCAAGGGCATCCGGCTGACCAAGGAAGGTACCGTGGTGCATCCGAATTTCGCCGCCTCCGGCGATAACGGCGCCGACGGCAAGGAGGACTGACCCCATGTCCGCACTCGACCAATTGAAAGACGCCGCCGAGCGAGCCGCCGAGGCCACCGCCGATCTGGCGCGGATCGCCACCGAGATCGCCGCAAACGCGCCGGAGGCCGCCGATGCGGCCGGACATGGCGCCGCCGCGGCGACCGGAATCGATCCTTTCATGTTCCGGCTGGCGATCTTCGCGCTCGCCTGTTTTGTCGGCTACTACGTGGTCTGGTCGGTGACCCCGGCGCTGCACACGCCGCTGATGTCAGTAACCAATGCGATCTCGTCCGTCATCGTGGTCGGCGCCCTGGTGGCAGCGGGGGCCGACCTGGATGCGGGCGCCACCTGGACGACCCGAATCTTCGGCTTCCTGGGCGTGATCCTGGCCTCGGTGAACATCTTCGGGGGCTTCCTGGTCACCGAAAGAATGCTCGCCATGTACAAGAAAAAAGACTGAGGGGGCAGATAGATGGCCAATCTCGCTGCATTTGCCTACCTGGTCTCGGGTATCCTTTTCATCCTGGCGCTGAGGGGTTTGTCGCACCCCACGACCTCGCGCCAGGGCAACCGGTTCGGCATGATCGGCATGGCGCTGGCCATGGCGACGACGCTGTTCATCTTCTCGCCGCCATCGGGTTTCGGTGGGGTTTTACTGATCCTGATCGGACTCGGTATCGGCGGCGGCATCGGGGCGACGATTGCCAAAAGGGTCCCGATGACCTCGATGCCACAACTCGTGGCAGCGTTCCACTCACTGGTTGGCCTCGCCGCGGTCTTTGTCGCGGCGGGAGCGCTCTATTCGCCTGAAGCGTTCGACATCGGTGTGCCGGGCGCGGTCCATACCGGCTCGATCATCGAGATGTCGCTGGGTGTCGCGATCGGCGCCGTTACCTTCACGGGTTCGGTGATCGCTTTCGCCAAACTGGATGGCCGCATGTCCGGCGCGCCAATCCTGTTGCCCTCGCGCCATCTGATCAATATCGGCCTGGCCGTGGCGTTGTTCCTGATGGTGATCTTCCTGATCACCAGCCAATGGACCGGCTGGTTCTGGCTGATTACGCTTGCCGCGCTGGCTTTGGGCGTGTTGCTGATCATTCCGATCGGCGGCGCGGACATGCCGGTCGTGATTTCGATGCTGAATTCCTATTCCGGCTGGGCCGCTGCGGGGATCGGCTTCACGCTGGGCAACACGGCGCTGATCATCACGGGCTCGCTGGTCGGGTCTTCCGGCGCGATCCTCTCTTACATCATGTGCAAGGGCATGAACCGGGGCTTCGTCTCGGTGATCCTGGGCGGCTTTGGCGGCGACGATGCCGGACCGGCGGCCAGCGGCGGTGGCGACGACCGTCCGGTCAAGCGCGGCTCGGCCGACGACGCGGCCTTCATCATGCAGAACGCGGGCTCGGTAATCATCGTGCCGGGCTACGGGTTCGCGGTCGCCCAGGCTCAGCATGCGCTGCGCGAGATGGCGGACATCCTGAAAGAGTCCGGTGTCACGGTGAAATATGCCATTCACCCGGTGGCGGGCCGGATGCCGGGGCATATGAACGTGCTGCTGGCCGAGGCGAGTGTGCCTTATGACGAGGTCTTCGAGCTCGAGGACATCAATTCGGACTTCGCCCAAACCGACGTGGTCTATGTGATCGGCGCCAACGACGTTACTAACCCCTCGGCCAAGACCGACCCCAGTTCGCCCATCGCCGGGATGCCGGTGCTGGATGTGGAGAAGGCGAAGACGGTGCTGTTCGTCAAGCGCTCGCTGGGCGCCGGTTACGCAGGCATCGAGAACCCGCTTTTCTTCATGGACAACACTATGATGTTGCTGGGCGACGCCAAGAAGATGACCGAGGACATCGTCAAAGCGATGGACTAGGCCCGCACCGGTCTCTCGCCCGGGCCTGCAAAGGTTCTGCAAGGCCGCGCCCTTTTTCGGACGCGGCCTTGTGCATTTCTTACGGCATGACAACCGTCAGAGTGTTCGTAAAATCGGCGATTGCCGCGGCTGCGCTATGGCTGATTGCCTGTGGCGTTCTGATCGTCTTCGCCCGGTCGTTCATCTATCCGTTCGTGCCGGGGATTTCCGCTGACGAGACGGTCGGCATTCCCGGTGCGAGGGCCGTCGAGCTGCGGGCGGCGGACGGCACTGCTCTGACCGTCTAGATAGCCGCGCCGCGAAAAGGCCGTCCAGTTTTGATCTATTTCATGGGAAATGGCGGTTCGCTGCCATCAGTCGGCCCGCGCCTTACGGAGTTCGTGCATCGCGGTTTCGGCCTTGCCGCGCTCAACTATCGTGGGGCGGGCGGCGCTCCCGGACGGCCATCGCAGCAGGCGCTGATATCCGACGCAGTCCATTTGTATGACCATCTGGACATCATTCTCGGTGAACGAATACCGCCATCATCGCGGGTCATTTTTGGATCGAGTCTCGGTGCCGCGCTGTCCGTGCAACTGGCCGCCCGGCGCGCGTCCGCAGCCGTGATTCTCGAGACGCCGTTCAACCGCCTATGCGAAGTTGCGACCCATCACCTGCGCCTATTCCCCGCCTGCACGGTCTTGCCATACGAGCGCTGGGCCTCGGCGGAAGCAATCGGCGCTGTCGAGGCGCCGATCCTGATCCTCCACGGAGATGCCGACAGAACGATCCCGGTTTCGCAAGGCAAAGCTCTTTTCACCGCCGCACCCGAGCCCAAGCGTCTGACCGTCTATTCTGGCGGACGCCACAACGATCTGCGCCTTCATGGCGCCGGGATCGACGCGATTGCCTTCGTCGAGGAGGTTACGAACGATTGACCGTCACTTGACCGCCCCATCGGGGAGCAGCCCTCGCAAGCCACCGCTCGCCGGGCCATCGAACCATCCTATGTGGGTCAAACTCACCGTGGACACACTTCGGCGAACCCAGGATTTGCGATCCTTGGATGCAGGTCTACCGCGTTGCCACAAAATCGAGGCTCATCCTGGCGCAACGATTGACTCTGGGCCGTCAGGCCCCAGCACAGACTGCTTACAGTCCTCCAAGACCAGACAACTTAGAATGCCACTGAAAACCGCGCCGGTATCGATTGCAATCCGGTTGGGATGAAGCTCGACGGTGTCGGTCGGGGTATGACCGTGGACGATCACCGCTCCATGGTCTTGATCGGACTCCAGGAACAACTCGCGGATCCAAAGAATATCGTGATCGGACTGCTCCTCGAGCGGGTAGCCCGGCATGATGCCCGCATGGACGAAGACGAAATCTCCCTGGCTCTCCCACAAGGCCAGCCGGGCCAGGAAGTCTTCGGTTCCAGCCGGCGCGGTGCCTAAGATTCGATCGCGATAGTCGGCCATGTCGGCTTCACGGCACTCGCGCATCATCCGCACCCCATCCAGGCCGAATGAATCGAGCGTCTCGATGCCGCCGTTCAGCATCCAAAGCTCGAAATCCTCGCGATTCGGATCACGCAGAAAATCTCGCAGGAACTCATCGTGATTGCCGATCAGGAACACCGCCTTTGGATCCCGGGAGTAGTCGATCAACCTGGCGAGGGCGCCCGCCGAGTCGGGGCCACGATCGATATAGTCGCCAATATGGATGACGCGCCAATCCCCGGCGGGACGGGCCTCGACATCGCGTGCTATCCGCCGGTGAACTTCGGCCAGAAGGTCCGGGCAGCCGTGCACATCGCCGATTGCGTAAAGGCGCATCCCCTCCGGCGCCTGGGCATCTGCCAGCTTCACCATCGCCACACCCCAAACTCAAGCACCAGAAAAGACAACCCCCGCAATGTTATTGCGGGGGCCAGAACGAGATGCGCCCGGGTCCATGCCGGGGCGCCCCGAGGATTGCTTCAGAGAAGACCTTCGCGCTGCGCTTTCTTGCGCGCCAGCTTCCGCGCACGGCGGATCGCCTCGGCTTTCTCCCGCGCGCGTTTCACCGACGGCTTCTCATAGTGCTGCCGCAGCTTCATCTCGCGGAAGATGCCTTCACGCTGCATCTTCTTCTTCAGCGCCCGAAGCGCCTGATCAACATTGTTGTCGCGGACCTGTACCTGCACCTACGTCACCACCTTTCCGAAGTTTCGATTTCCGCAGGAGCGGCTTATATACATAGGTGACCGAGTCCTGTCTAGCTCGGCAGCCGGAAGAAAACGCCGCATCTGCACGGTAAATAGCATGAAAACGCCGGAAAAATCTGAGCAAGACCACATCCGCGAGTCCCGTGCCCGCCTGATCGAGGCGGCACTGCCCCATGTGCCTTTCGATGGATGGTCAAACACCACGCTTAAGGCAGCGGTCGCTGAATCGGGAATCGACGCGGGCCTGGCTCGTCAGGCGTTCCCGCGCGGAGGGATCGACTTGGCGCTGGCATTTCACCGGCAGGCCGATCAACGGCTGGTCGACGAGCTTGCCGGGGCCGATCTGGCCGCAATGCGCATCCGCGATCGGATCACCCATTGCGTGCGCCGTAGGATCGAGTTGGTCGCCGACCACCGCGAAGCGGTTCGCCGCGGCGGCGCGCTGCTGTCGCTGCCGATCCATGCGCCCGAGGGCGCCAAGGCCGTCTGGGAGACGGCGGATATCATCTGGAATGCCTGCGGCGATACGGCGACCGACTATAATTGGTATACGAAACGCATCATCCTGAGCGGGGTCTATTCGTCGACTGTGCTCTTTTGGCTTGGCGATACAAGCCACGACTTCGCAAACACCTGGGCGTTCCTGGACCGCCGGATCGAAGATGTGATGCGGTTCGAGCAGACGAAGGCCAAGATGAACGAAAGCCCTTTCGTGCGTGCGGCGATGTGGGCACCGATGCAGGTCTTGAGCGGCCTGCGCAAACCCGGCACGGCAGGCAAGGCGCCGGTCAGCCCCGCGGACTGATCCGGGTCACATGGCCCATCTTGCGGCCGGGTCTGGTTTCGGTCTTGCCATAGAGGTGCAGGCCCGCGCCCTCGGCGGCGAGCTCCGCCCAATTGTCCACCTCGGCACCGATCAGATTTGTCATCACCGCATCCGAATGCCGTGATCCGTCGCCCAACGGCCAGCCGGCGACGGCGCGGATGTGCTGCTGGAACTGGTCGATCACGCAAGCCTCGATCGTCCAATGGCCCGAATTGTGCACCCGGGGCGCGAATTCGTTGACCACCAGGCCAGCCGCCGTTTGGAAAAGCTCGACCCCCATGACGCCCACATAGTCGAGCGCGTTCATGATCTTGCCCGCGATCAGCACCGCGTCCTCGCGCGCCGATCGTGAGACAGCGGCGGGCACCGTGGTCGTGTGGAGGATGCCGTCGCGATGGACGTTTCCCCCCGGCTCGAAGCAGACGACTTCGCCGGATAGACCCCGGGCGCCAATCACCGAAAGCTCGAGCTCGAAGTTGACGAAGCCCTCCAGCACCGCCGGCGCGCGGGCGATCGCCTCCCAAGCCGTCTCGGCATGGCCGGCGTCCGTGATCCGCGCCTGCCCCTTGCCATCATAGCCGAACCGCCGGGTCTTCAGGATCGACGGCGTGCCAATTTCGGCCAATGCCGCCTTCAGATCATTGAGGTCGCCGACCGTGCGCCAAGGGGCAACCGCAATGCCCAGGCTTTCGACGAAGCCTTTCTCGGCCGCCCGGTCCTGACTAACTTCAAGTGCGCGATAGCCGGGCCGGACCGGCGCATGGCTGGCCAAAGCAGCGGCTGCGCTGGCAGGCACATTCTCGAACTCCAAGGTCACCACATCGACCGCCGAGGCGAACCTGGTCAGGGCGGCTTCATCATCATAGTAAGCGGTGGTGACCGCCGCGGCCACGTCGCCCGCGGGCGGGTTGGCGCCAGGTTCGTAAATATGGGTTTTCAGCCCCAGCCGCGCCGCCGCGATCGCAAGCATCCGGCCAAGCTGACCGCCGCCCAGGATACCGATGGTGCTGCCGGGAGGAAGCGGCGCGTTGCTCACCGCTCGGGTTCCTCGGCGACCGCGTTCGTGCGCGCGGTGCGCCATGCCTCGAGCCGGTTGGCCAGATCAACGTCCGTTGTCGCCAGGATTCCCGCCGCCAGCAGCGCCGCGTTGGCCGCGCCCGCCTCGCCGATGGCCAGTGTTCCGACAGGCACCCCTGTCGGCATCTGCACGATCGAAAGCAGGCTGTCGAGCCCGGAGAGGGCTTTGCTTTGCACCGGCACGCCCAGGACTGGCAGCCGCGTCTTCGAGGCCAGCATTCCGGGCAGGTGCGCGGCGCCGCCCGCGCCTGCGATCAGCACGCGCAAACCACGCCCGGCCGCTGTCTCCGCGTATTCAAACATGCGATCGGGCGTCCGGTGAGCCGAAAGGATTTTGGTCTCGTGGGCGACGCCCAACTCGTCGAGAATCTCGGCGGCGTGGCGCATCGTCGGCCAATCGGATTGGCTGCCCATCGCGATCCCAACAAAAGGCTGCGTCATCGGCCTTGTCCCCTCTTCCGGCCCGTCCGATCTTCGCAATGGCAACGGCGCGCGCCAAGAAAGCGCGCACTATAGCTGCGGAGCACCTGCCCGCAACCCTGTGCCCACAACGCTGTGCCCACAACCCTGGGGCCGTCAGGCGATGATATCCGGATAAAGCTTATCTTCCAGCCGAGCGATCTCGTCCTTGAGATGGAGTTTGCGCTTTTTCAGACGCTTGATCTTCAGCTGGTCGCCCGGTGATGACCCCACCAAGGCCACGATCTCGTCGTCCAGCGCGCGATGCTGCCGCTTTAGCTCGACAAGCTGTGCGATCAATAACTCATCCTGGTTCATGACTTTCATAGACCGGTTAATCCCAAGATGATGCGGGGCGCTTGAACCGTATCCATGCTACGCATACTTTCCGACGACGCAACAGGCGAATGGGAGGGACAATTGGCGCTCAAATTTGCCGTTTTGGCCGGTGCGCTGATCCTTGCATGGTTTGCCTTTGCCCGGCCGCTCCGCAACCTGCCACGCCCGAAGGCCAAACCGAAACGTCCGCCCGCGCCGCTGGAAGCCTGCGCGCACTGCGGCGTCTATCGCCCCGCCGGTGAGCCTTGCGATTGCGATTCGTGACCGGAGTTCGATATCCGGTCGCTTACCTGAGCAGGGAAATTTTTTTCGGTGCGAAGTTTCCGATGAAGCCGGGCGGCTGCACCGCCCTTCAGCGGTAGCAAAGGCCTAGCCGGCGCGATGGACGCATTGCTCCTGATCCTCGGCTTGGTTCTGCTGGTCGGCGCCGGAGACGCATTGGTGCGCGGCGCCGTGGCGCTGAGCCTGAGGCTGGGAATTCCGGCGATAATCGTCAGCGCTACCGTCGTGGCATTCGGGACATCGGCGCCCGAGCTTTTGATCTCGGTTCAGGCGGCGCTGGAGGGGGCGCCGGGCATTGCGATCGGCAATGTGGTCGGGTCCAACATCGCCAATGTGCTTCTGGTGCTCGGCGTGCCCGCACTGGTGTCACCGCTCGCCGGATGCGGTGACGACGCCAGGCGCAACCTCTATTTGATGCTGGGGGCGACATTACTGTTCACCGCCCTTGCGGTGGGCGGCACGATCTTCTGGTGGGGCGGCATGGCGTTGATCTCGGTCGCCTTGTTCCTGGTCTGGGATTCTTTGCGCCTTTCTCAGGCCGCCCGCCTGACCGTTGGCGACGGGACAACCGACGAACTCGCCGAGCTCGAAGACATCGACTCCGAAATGCAGACCTGGAAAATTGCGGTTCTGATCGCGGCGGGATTGACCGGTCTGCCTTTGGGAGCACATCTGCTGATCGAGGGCGCGCGAGGGATCGCCCAAGACGTGGGCGTCTCCGAGGCGGTGATCGGCTTGACCGTTGTTGCCGTCGGCACCTCGCTGCCCGAGCTCGCGACGGCCGTGATGGCGGCGATCCGGCGCCAGGCGGACGTTGCGATCGGCAATGTGATTGGCTCTAACATCTTCAACATCACTGCCGTCATCGGGGCGGCCGCGGTGACCGCGCCACTGCCGATCCCAGAGGAGATTCTGACGCGCGATCTTTGGTGCATGATCGCCGCGAGTTTGGCACTGATTCCGCTGGTTGTTCTCAAGGTCAGAATCGGGCGGAGGATCGGCACCGTCTTCCTGACGTCCTATATCGCTTATATCTACTTCGCCGTCGCTGGATGAGAGAGAGGCCAATGACCGAGAGACCGCGCGCCCTGGTGACCGGAGCGGCAAGGCGACTGGGCCGCGCCATGGCCCTGGACTTGGCGGCGGCCGGTTGGGATGTGGCGATCCACTACAACGGCTCGGCCGATGCGGCCGAGGAAACGGTGGCCAATGCGCGCTCGTCCGGTGCCGCCGCCGAAGCGCTCAAGGCCAATCTTTTATCCGAAGCCGAAACCGGAAAGCTGATCAACCGCGCTGCCGAAGCCCTTGGTGGTCAGCTCGGCCTGCTGATCAACAATGCGTCGATCTTCGAGAACGATCACATCCGCAACGCGACACGGGAAAGCTGGGACCGAGCGATCGATTCGAACCTCAGGGCACCTGTGCGCCTCACACAAGAATTCGGGGCCCAGGCACCCGAGCCCGAGATCGATGCGGCCGGAGAGCCGGTGGCGCGCGCCGTGGTGATCAACATGATCGACCAGCGGGTGTGGAAACCCACGCCTTACTATATGTCCTATTCGGTCGCGAAAGCGGGCCTGTTGAGCTTCACGCGGACGGCGGCGCAGGCACTGGCCCCGAAGGTACGGGTCGGCGCGATTGGACCGGGTCCCACGATCTGTGCGGTCGATCAGTCCCAACAGCATTTCGCGCACCAGCGCGCGTCCTGTGTGCTGCAACGCGGATCGGATCCCGAGGACATCGTGGCGGCGATGCGGTTCATCCTGACTTGCAAGGCATTTACGGGTCAGATGCTCGCAATTGACGGCGGTCAGCACCTGGCGTGGCGCACACCCGATGTCTTGGGAATCGATGAATGAATCCGCGCGGCAACGCGAATTCCGAACCTGAGTCAATCGACTTTTCCACCAAGAATCGACAACGTCATCGCATTGCCGAATTTCTGCAACATTTCCAGGACTTTGCCTGCGACAATATTTTTTCCTGAATGGTTTCAATGGCTTGAAAAACTGCCTATTTTTTAATCATTTCAATTGACCACATTGAGACTCAACGAAAATCACGCATGGCCGTCGAATTGCTGACAGACTTATCCACAGATTTCGGGGACAGGTTTTCCCTTGCATGATATGACAGTTCCGAGTAGCGCCGACGCGAATCCTATGCCCGATCAATCCAACTCCAATCCGAGCCTGCCGGAGGCCGAAATCGCGCCCGCAACCGGCTCGGCAACGGCCGTTCCAGCCGGTCCGGAAGTTATCCGCGGCTACCTCTCGAAGCTCGGCGACGGGCCCGGATGCTACCGAATGCTCGATGCCAAGGGCGAGGCGCTCTACGTGGGCAAGGCTCGCTCGCTCAAGAAGCGGGTGGCGGCCTATGCGAAATATGCCGGGCACACGATCCGGATCCAGCGCATGATCGCGGCAACGGCGTCGATGGAGTTCATCTCGACCGAGACCGAGACCGAGGCGCTGCTTCTGGAAGCCAATCTGATCAAACGGCTGAAGCCGCGCTACAACGTGCTGCTGCGCGACGACAAGAGCTACCCTCATATCCTGATCGAGGACGGTCCCTGGCCCCTGCTTCGCAAGCATCGCGGCGCGCGGCGTGAGAAAGGCCGCTACTTCGGCCCCTTTGCGTCGGCGGGCGCGGTCAACCGTACGCTCAATCAGCTCCAAAAAGCATTCCTGCTGCGCACCTGTTCGGACTCGGTTTTCGAGAGCCGCACCCGGCCCTGTCTGCTCTATCAGATCAAACGCTGCGCCGCGCCTTGCGTCGGCAAGATCAGCGAGCAGGACTATTCCGCCCTGGTCGGCGACGCCGTGCGATTCCTTGAAGGCCGCTCGACGCGGGTGCAGTCCGAACTGGCCGAGCGCATGACCGAAGCGAGCGCCCAGATGGAGTTCGAGCGCGCCGCGGTCTATCGCGACCGCCTGCGGGCAATGGCACATGTGCAGGGACATCAGGGCATCAACCCCCGCGTCACCGCCGAGGCGGATGTCATCGCGCTCCACCGGGAAGGTGCACAATCCTGCGTCCAGGTCTTCTTCTTCCGCTCGCATCAGAACTGGGGCAACCGGGCCTATTTTCCGCGCATCTCGGCCGAGGCGAGTGAAGGCGAGATCCTGGAGGCGTTCTTGGGGCAGTTTTATGCCGAGAAGACGCCACCCAGGATGGTGCTGCTCAGCCACCCGGCCGAGAATGCGCGGCTTCTGGCTGATGCACTCTGTTCAATCGCCGGTCGCCGGATCGCCCTGGCCGTGCCGCAGCGCGGCGAGAAGCGCGAGCTGATTGAACGTGCGATGCAGAACGCGCGCGAGGCCCTGGCCCGCAAGATGGCGGAAAGCGCCACTCAAGCTAAGCTTCTGTCTGGACTTGCAGAATCGTTCGATCTCGAACAACCGCCACGGCGCATCGAGGTCTATGACAACAGCCACATCCAAGGCGCCCATGCGGTCGGTGCGATGATTGTCGCGGGACCCGAGGGCTTCGAGCGCGGCCAGTACCGCAAGTTCAACATCAAGAATGCGGACATCGCGCCCGGTGACGACTTCGCGATGATGACCGAGGTTCTGACCCGCCGATTTCAACGCCTGGTCAAGGAAGACCCCGATCGCCGCGGCGCCAACTGGCCTGATCTGGTGCTGATCGATGGGGGCGCCGGACAGGTCTCGGCAGCCGCCGCAGTGCTGGCCGATCTTGGCATCGAGGATATTTCTCTCGTAGGCGTCGCGAAGGGGGTGGACCGGGACGCCGGCAAGGAAGAGTTTCACGCGCCTGGACGGCGACCCTTCGCCCTGCGGTTTCGCAGCCCAAGTCTTTATTTTGTCCAACGCCTGCGTGACGAGGCGCACCGCTTCGCGATCGGTGCTCACCGGGCCAAGCGCTCGAAGGCGGTCGGCGCGACGCCGCTGGACGAGGTTCCGGGCATTGGACCGGCGCGCAAACGCGCTCTGTTGGCGCATTTCGGATCCGCCAAGGCGGTCAGCCGCGCGGGCCTTACCGATCTGAAGATGGTAGACGGCATCTCGGCCGCCATGGCCGAGACGATCTACGCCTATTTCCAGGGCACGCGCTGAGGCATTGCTGACGCGGCCCGGCCCGCCTAAAAGGGTCGGGACCGACTGACCGGCAGATAAGGCCAGCGCACGCGAATGAACTGGAATCTCCCCAATATCCTCAGCGTCATGCGCGTCCTCGCCGCACCGGTCATGGCCCTGACGTTCGTCTTTTTCGATCGCCCCCTCGCCGATCAACTGGCGGTCGTGGTTTTCATCGCCGCGGCGGCGACCGATTACTTCGACGGATGGCTCGCCCGGACGCTGGGTCAGGAGAGCGCGTTCGGCAAGATGCTGGACCCGATCGCCGACAAGGCGATGGTATTGATCGCGCTCGCGCTGCTGGCCGCGCTCTACGATCTCAGGTGGCCGGTCCTAGTGCCCGCAGTGATCATCATTCTGCGTGAGGTGCTGATTTCGGGGCTGCGCGAGTTCCTGGGCGATGTGAAGCTGGAAGTCACCAGGCTGGCGAAGTGGAAAACGACCTTACAGATGGTCGCAGTCTGCCTGCTGCTGGTCCAGGGCGCCGTGCAAACGGCGCCGGACGCTCCCACCAGCCATCCGATCGTCGAGCAGATGCTGCGGTTCGTCGCGATCGCGACAACCTCTTTCGGTACCGTCGTGCTGTGGATCGCCGCCTGGTTTACCGTGGTCACGGGCTGGGATTACTTCCGCAAGGGTCTGCCCTATATTCGTGAAAAGGACCGGGCCGCGCACGCTGCCACGAACCCGAGTGCGAATCCGGGCGGGCACGCGAGCGCGCGTCCAAGCGCCGCCGCAAGCACAAGCGACGACGCAGCGCCGCGATAGGCCTGGAAAGGAAGGAGCTGCCATGCAGGTGCTTTATTTCGCCTGGTTGCGCGAGCGCGTGGGAGCGGCCGCCGAGGAGGTCGACCCGGGCGACGCGGCCACCGCGCGCGACTTGGTCGAGCGCCTGATCGCGCGGGACGACCGCTACGCCGCCGCCTTTTGTGACCTCGCCGCCGTGCGCGTAGCCGTGGATCAGGAGATGGGCGATTTGGACAGCCCGATCGCGGGTGCCCGCGAGGTTGCGTTCTTCCCTCCGGTCACTGGCGGCTGAAATGCGCGTCTCGGTCCAGCGCGAGGATTTCGACATCGCCGCCGAGATGTCCGCCTTGACCGCGGGGAACCGGGATATCGGCGCGGTCGTCAGCTTTACCGGCCTCGTGCGCGAGATGACGCCAAAGGGGCCGATCAGCGAGATGGCGCTCGAGCACTATCCCGGCATGACCGAGCGCGCGCTGGAAGATATTGCGGCCGAGGCCCACCAGCGATGGCCGCTGCAGGGGCTGCGGATCATCCACCGCCACGGCCCCCTGGCCCCAGGGGACCGGATCGTGCTCGTCCTGACCGCCAGCCACCACCGTCAGGCGGCCTTCGAGGCGGCCGAATTCCTGATGGACTATCTCAAGACAAAGGCGCCGTTCTGGAAGAAGGAAGGCGATGGTGGCGAGGCGCGCTGGGTCGATGCGCGCGACAGCGACGACAATGCGGCGCGCCGTTGGGGTGGCGACGGGACCTAGTCTTTTTCGCCGGTCAGGGCCTCGTTCTCCTGCTCTAATTCGATCACCCGGCGCCGGGCATGGCCCAAGCCGTCGCGCATCACCTCCAACTCGCGCTGGGTCTCGTCGAGATTCCGCTGAAGCGCCGACTCTCGGTCACCAGCGACCCCATCGACGAGGGATTGCATCGCGGCCAGCTTTTCCGCGGTCTCAGCCTCAACCTGTGCCAGGCGCGTTTCGGCGGAACGGCGCGCCGACTCGGCAGTGCCGCGCGCATCGTCAGCCTCGTGCAGCCGCGCCGCCATCTCGCCCAATCGCGTGGCATCCGTGCGACTGGTCAGATTGCTCCAGAACCAGTGGAGCAGAAAGCCCGCGCAAACCGCGCCGATCAAGACGGCGGTGATCGCGGTGGTGAGCTCGGAGCCGGTCAGCATGGCATCACTCGACCACGCGAAAAACGATCCGGCGGTTCAGCGCCCGTCCGGTCTCGGTTTCGTTGCTGGCCACCGGTTCGGCCTCGCCATAGCCGTGCGCCCGCAAGCGCGCGAGGGCCACGCCGCGTGCCAGAAGAGCGTCGAGCACCGCATCGGCGCGGGCACGGCTAAGGCGCTGGTTCAAATCCTCTGATCCCTGGCTATCCGTATGCCCGCCGATTTCGACCACGCCTTCGCCGCAGCGCGCAAGCACTTGGGCCAGACCGTCGAGAACCCGGCCGCTCCCCTTCGCGAAGACCGCGCTCCCCGGATCGAAGGCAATGGGATTGGCCCGCACCCGGTCTGACATCAGCTTAACGCAGCGCTCGGCGTTCAGCGGAACAACGGCGACCTGGGACGGAAGGTCGACCGTGACACTGGTGGCAACGGCATATCCCGATGGTGCCTCGCCCTCCATCAAGGCGTGAAGGTTCCGCGATTCCCCTGCCGTCGCGACTTGACCGGTCACCGCGATGCGGGCCGGAGTCAATTCGGCGCTGCCGGGCGGCACGCGGCTGAGCCCATCCAGGGCAACCAGTGCCGCCGCCTCCCACTCATCGGGCGCGGTGGTCTCGGCCAACTTCAACGATCGTTGGACATTGCCAGTGCCGAAACGCGCCGAGGCGTAGCTGACAATCACCTGCGCCGCGGAAAGATCCGGCACGACACCACTGATCTCGACCCTTTCGCCGTCGCTTTGCATACGCATCCAATAGACCGGCGTGGGACTTGTGGCCGGCGCGCCATTGGCCGCATCGGCCAATTCCCCGGTCAAAGCGTAACCCGCGGGCAGCCGCGCGGCGAGCACGGCCAATGCGGCCTCAAACTCGGCCGCGCCACTCGGCTCCGTCGCTTCCAGGGCCGCCGTGTGATACTCCAGCCGGAACCGGCCCGCGGGCAAGGGCTGCAGCGCATCCAGCCCCGCCGCCACCGCCTCGGCCCAATCCCCACTGGGGCCGCCCAAACCCAGCGGACAACGGGTAGCTCCGGTGGCAAAGGGGTGGCTGTTGAGCGTGGCCTGAATCCGCGCCTGTTCCTCGGCGTCCCGCGCCGCGCAGGCTTCCAGCCGAAAGCCGCCCGACGTGTCCTTGACCACCGCGAAGACATACGGGGCGACCACCCCGACAGGTTCGCTGAGCCGAAGGATCACATTCACGGTGTCATCTGCCAAACCGAGCAATTCCAGCGCCACCGCCTCGCGATGGGCACTGTTATTGACCGATCCATCGATTTGAACCTCACCGGGCGCCAAGCGGATATAGGCATTGGGCACCCGCGCCGCGGCCAGCGCGGCGACGGTCACTTCCGGGCCCCAATCGCGCCCCGGTCGTGCAGCGTTGATGCCGGTCAAATCGTGCACTTCCAGTTCGGGTGCCAGGCTGCGGAGCGCGCCGACCATCTCGGTCTGCATATCGGCGCCGTGAAACCGGCCCGTCAGCGTCAAACCACGCTCGTCGCGCAGAATCTCGACCGCGATAGGCTCTCGGCGCGGCGGCGGCGCAAGGCTCACCGTGGTATGGTCGATGATCAGGGCCTGAGGTGCGGTCGCACGCGCCGTCTCCAGTGCCAGATCGCGGGCGAAGACATCGGGCGCGTGGCCGCTGAGCTCGAGCCGCAATCCATCAGCGCGCACCCGGGCCCAGTCGAGCTCAAGCGCCGTGAGGCCCGTCATCACCCTATCGGCCACCAAATGCTCGATCGCCCGTGCCCCGCGCTTGCCCAACTCGATGCAGGCATAGCCGGTTCCCACCAGAAAAGCCGCAAATATAGCGAAGCGGATCATCGTTCAGCCATGGCATAGGCGCCTGCGGGGTGCAACGGGCTGGCGCGCCGTGTCCCACCATGGCAATCATGGCCAGGCGAGGATCCTGCAATGCCCCCAGAAACCGCTCCCCTGCTGAACGGCCGTCCGGATACGGTGCCTATCCCACGCATCATTGCCCATCGTGGCGCGAAGCAGGTGGCGCCCGAAAACACCCTCTCCGCATTCCAAACCGCGGCTAGGCAGGGCGCGCGTGCTGCGGAATTCGACGTCTCGCTGTTAGGCGACGGGACGCCGGTTCTCCATCACGACGCCACGCTCGACCGATGCAGCGACCGGACCGGTCCGCTGACGGCAATCGGTCAAGCCGATATTGCCGGGATTGATTGCGGCGGTTGGTTCTCGGGCGACTTCGCCGGTGAACCGCTCGCGACCCTGGATCAAGGGCTCGACCTGCTGCGTGACCTGGGTTTCGTCTCGAATCTGGAGATGAAGCCCCACGGCGCGCCCGACGCGATGGCCCGGGCGGTTGCCACGGCCATTGGCCATCGGCCCGAGGCGCGCGCCGAGATCCTGGTGTCGAGCTTCGATCTGAACGCGCTCGCGGCTTTTCGGACTTTATTGCCCGAGCAGCCGATCGCGGTGCTCTACGACAACCCACCAGCGGGTTGGCCAGAGGTGTTGGCAGACCTTGCCGCATCCTCGCTGCATGTTTGGCGCGAGTATATTAGCGAGGATCTAATCCGGACAGCAGTGCGGATCGGCGTTCACCTTCGTGTCTACACGGTCAACGATCCGGCCGAGATGGCGCCTTATCGCGATCTCCCGGCCGGCGAAATGGGCGGGATCATCACCGATCACCCGCCCGCCTTCCTGGAGGACCCGGATTGGGCCCGCTGGGCGCAGGGTTAGGCCGCCACCTCGACAAAGCGCCCTGCAAGCGTGGTGCAGAGATAGATCATGATCGTCCCGCCTAGCAGCAGGCCAGCCGGGAAAAAGCGCTTCTGATCCATCGCCGCCCAGCCTGTCGGGCCCTTGAGGCGCGAGCGCGCGAGCCGGTGCAGGGCCACGCCCGCCAGCGAAAGGATCGAGAACACCACCAGGACGAACAGCAAATCCTGCCCGGCGATGAAGGGGGTCAGGGCGGCGATCAGCTTGATATCGCCCCCGCCAACATGACCGCCGCTGATCGAATAGAGGCCGAAGCCAACAAAGAGCACGATCACGCCGTGGGCGATGCGCCACAGATACGTGCCAAACTCAAGGCCCCAGAGGCCGGTCACCAAAAAGACGGCGATCACGGCCAGAACGCACCAATTAGGGATGCGGAGTTGCTTGAGATCGAAATAGCCGGCCAAAATCATCAGCACGGCCATCGCGGCGGTCGCCACCGCCAAGGCTGCAGTTTCCATCATGGTGCGACTACTGGAGGCCGGAGTCCAAGGCCGCCAGCTTGTTAGCCGCGGCGGGATAGTGCTCCGGGTGGGCATCGACCGCCGCCGCGAACAAACCGCGCGCGATCTGCTCCTGGCCTTGGCGCATGGCGATTATCCCAAGATTGTTCAGCAGGACCGCCTTTTCGGCGTCGTTCAGCGGCACAAGCGGCAGGGAATACTCACCCTGCAGCCCCCGCACGATCGCCAGGTTGTTTTTCGCGTTGAAGAGACTGGAGTCGTAGGAGATCGCCCGGGTAAAGGTTGTCGCTGCCCCCGACAGATTACCGCGCGACATCTGGCTGACACCCCAATTGTTCAGGACCGCAGCCGGTCGCGAGCTCATACGCTCGGCCTTGGCATAGGCCGCGTCGGCCGTTGCCCAGTCGTTTTCCTGGTCCGCCACCATGGCGTCGATCACATAACGGCGTGGGGTTTGTAACCCGTCGGGAAATGCCTCGGACAGCGCGCGGACATCATCCCAGCGGTCGAGCCGCATGGCGACAAAGGCATATTCCAGGCGGTCGGACGGTTCGTCCTGGCCCAGAGTGATCAGCTCCTGATAGACCCGCGCGCTTTCGTGGTAGCGCTTCGAGCGTGCCAGAGACAGCGCCAGGCCGCGGCGGAAATCCGCGCGGTCGGGCTCGCGCGCCGACGACTCTCCGAAATAGCGCACGGCATCGTCGGGATCGCCCGCGGTCAGCATCAATTCGTTGAGGTTTGCCTCGTCAATGATACTGCCGGCCAGGGGGTCCGGGGTATTGCTCACACTGTCGCAGGCACCAAGGCTGATCGCCATTGCGCCCACGGCAAGCCAGATGACTGCCTTTGCTCTCATTTGCCTGTCCTTCTTCACTGCGCCCCTCAATCGGCGCCTCTCATTCCGCGATGACCTCGATCTCTGCCGGTCCGGCGTCGACGAGCCGGAACTGCCCGCCGCCCAGGCGGACAACATCATGCGAGATTGTTGGGTCCAATTCCGGATTCTGCTCCAACAACGCGACAATCTCCTCGGCGCGGTTCAGGTTCGTTGCCGCCAATTCGCTTTCACCGCTCGATAGGGCGAAGGCGGTTCTGAACGCGCCGCGGGCCGCATGATACTCGTTTAGCTGGAAGAGCACCACGCCTAGATTGTAGTGCGTGCTCGGCAGGTCCGGGTTCAGGCGGACCGCCTGCTCCAGGAAGCTGCGGGATTCCTTCAACAGCCCCTGTTGGCGGGCCGCGATGCCGGCGCCAGTGGTCGCTTCGACGCTCATCCCGTCGGCCACAATCGATCGCAGGAAGGCTTTCATGGCCAAGTCCGGCTCGCGAGCGGCGAGCAGCGCCTTGCCCTGAGAGATGTGGCTCTGGCGGGAAACCGGTACGGTCGCGACGGTCTGATCCGTCGCCGGAGCGCTGGAATTGCCGAGATCACCCGGCCCTATCACGCAGGCGGCGAGAAAGGCGGGAAACAAGAAAAGCAGGGCCGCCGAACGCAAAACGCGGGGCCCCGCCCAGATCATGGCACCGGACCGGTATTGCCGCCGGCGAGGCCGCCTAGCGCCCGCAGGATCATGATGAAGGACGGCCCGACCAGAATCAGGATCAATGGCGGAACCGTGAACATCATGGTGCCCAGCGTCAATTTGGTCGGCAGCACGTTGGCCTTTTCCTCGGCCCGCATCAGGCGCTTGTCGCGCATCTCGGACGCATAGACGCGCAACGCCTGAGCGATCGAGGTGCCGAACGAGGTCGATTGGATCAGCACTGTGACGAACGAGCTGATATCGCTGACCGCGCAGCGCTCGGCAAAGTCGCGCAGAACCGTGATCCGGTCCTTACCGGCCCGGAACTCGTGGCTGACGAGCGCAAATTCCTGCGCCAGCGGGCCGGACGAGCTTTCCATTTCCTCGCCGACGCGCGCCATGGCCTGGTCCAGCGATTGACCGCCTTCGATGCAGACCAGCATCATGTCCATGGCGTCGGGGAAGGCGTTGGTAATGTCCTGCTTGCGGGTCTCGATCTTGCGCCTCACCCAGTAGCTGGGGATGAAGTAGCCCATCAAGGCGAAGAGCGTGGATAGAATGCCACTGAAGACCAGGTTCGGCTCTTCGGGGATCAGGAAAAAGATCACGAGAGCGAGTAGAAGGAGCGCGAATGCCAGGCCGACCCGAGCGAAATTGAACTGCCGCACCGCGGCACCGCCACGGTATCCGGCGGCCCGCAGCATCTGGCGAACCTCGCTCATCTGCTCCTGATCCTTGGGCTCGAGATATTCGGCCATGCCCTTCAGGCTGCCGTCATCGGCATCCTCGCGCAGCCGAACAAGATCAGACTTCAGGCTCTCGTCCGAGAAGCTGAACCGTTCGAGCGGATCGCGGCGCTTACGCAGAACCAGCGGCAAGGCGATCACCATCATGATGATGCCGACGCCGGCCAACACATAGAACGGCGCCGCCGCCCCATAATTCTCAATCAGCGCGGACCAAGCCTGTCCGAATACACTGTCGCTATTCTCCATAACGCGTCCGTCCTAGACTTTGATGTTGACCAGCATACGCATGAAAAAGACATTTACGATCAACAGGATGAAGGTGAGGATTGCCCCCGGAAGGAACAGCGGGTGATCCGACACGCGGTCGTAGTAATCCGGCTGCACCACCTGCACCAGCAGAAGCGCAATCACCGGGAAGACCGAAAGAAACCAGCCCGACCAGCGCGCCTCGGCGGTGATCGCCTTGACCTTGCGGAACAGTTTGAACCGGGCCCGGATCACCTTTGATAGACCATCCAGAATTTCGGCCAGGTTGCCGCCCGAGGTCGATTGAATGTTGATCGCGATTGCCAGGAACTTCAGGTCAGGCACCGGCACGCGCGCCGCCATGCGGTCCAGCGCGTCGGTGATCGGCATACCATAGGTCGCCTCGTCGGCGATCAAGCCGAACTCGGTCCCAAGCGGGTCCATCATCTCGCGCGCCACGATGCCGACCGCGGCGTTCATCGGGTGACCGACGCGCAGCGAGCGCACCATGAGGTCCAGCGCATCGGGCAACTGCTCCTCGAACAGCGCGATGCGCTTTTTCGCCTTACCACGCAGCCAGATGTAGAACGCCGCGTAGCCTGTGATCAGCGCTACGACGATGCGTATCTGGATCACGGCGCCTGTGAACAGTGTCAGCAGCAGGAACGAGACCACACTCAAGGCGATCAGGCTGATCGCAATCTGCGGCAAGGAGATCGTGATGGCCGCATGGCGCGCCATCTCGACCAACGGGCCGACGACCGGGATCTTTTCGTGCTTTTCGGCACCCTCGCGCTCTGTGCGCAGGATGCTCATCACCTCTTCGGTATCGCGCCCGTCCTGGAGCAGTCCCAGACGGCGGTTGACCTTCTTCTCGCGCTTGATCGTCTTGCCGAAGATGAGGAGGTAGACGCCCTCCACCATCATGAAGACGCCGACGAAGATCAGCGCGTAGATGATCGGCTGGAATAGCATGGTCGCGCGCTCCTAAGGCTTTATCAAAGTTCCGGCTTGAACAGGCTGGCCGGCAGTTCGTAACCCCATTGACGGAACCGCTCGGTGAAGCTTGAACGGATACCGGTCGCCTGATAGCGGCCAATGATCCGCCCGTTATTGTCGGTGCCCTGCCGTGCGAACGTGAAGATCTCTTGCATCGTGATCACGTCGCCTTCCATGCCCACGACCTCGGTGATCGAGTTCATGCGGCGTTTACCGTCGGACATACGCGAGACCTGTACGATCAGATCGACTGCGCTCGAGATATTGGCGCGCACCGCCTTCAGCGGCAACTCGATACCCGACATGCCGATCATGTTCTCGATACGGCCCAGCGCGTCGCGCGGGCTGTTGGCGTGGATCGTGGTCATCGAGCCATCGTGGCCCGTGTTCATGGCCTGCAGCATATCGATGACCTCTTCACCGCGGCACTCACCGACGATGATGCGATCCGGGCGCATACGCAGAGCGTTGCGCAGCAGATCACGGATCGTCACCGCACCCGTGCCCTCGATATTTGCAGGGCGTGATTCCATCCGGCCAATGTGTTCCTGCTGCATCTGCAGCTCGGCAGTATCCTCGATGGTCACGATCCGCTCATCGTTCGAGATGAAGCTCGACAACGCATTCAAGGTCGTCGTCTTACCGGAACCCGTTCCGCCTGAGATCAGCACGTTAAGCCGTGTGCGCACGCAGGCGTGCAGGAACAGCGCCATTTCCTCCGAGAACGCCTGACCCTGGATCAGCTTGTCCACGGTGAATGGCATCTTCGAGAATTTACGAATTGAGAGCAGCGGGCCATCGACCGCGCAGGGCGGAACCATCGCGTTGACACGGCTGCCATCGGCCAGTCGGGCGTCGACCCAAGGCTGGCTTTCGTCGACCCGTCGTCCGACCGCGCTGACGATCTTGTTGATCACCCGCATCAGGTGCGGGTTGTCCTTGAACTGGACAGGGCTCAGTTCCAGCTTGCCGCCGCGTTCGACGTAGCACTGGTTATAGGTGTTCACCAGGATGTCGGTGATCGACGGATCCGCCAACAGTGGCTCGAGCGGGCCCAGGCCGGTGACCTCATCGACCAGCTCCTTCACCAGGCGATCAAACTCGACGCGGCTCAAAACCAGATCACTGGTCGCGAGCTCTTCGCGCGCGATCTCTCCGATCTCGGAACGCAGCTCGTTCTCGGAAACCTTCTCGATCGCGCTGAGATTCAACGATTCAAGCAGCTTTCGGTGGAGATCGACGCGCAGGCTAAGCAGCCGGCGCCGGCGCTTGGCATCACCGTCGAGCTCGGTCTGCGGCATCGGCGCAGAGCCGCTAAGCTGCAGGCGCGAGCTGGCCAGTTCGCGCGAAGACTCGGCCTTGGGCGCTTCGGGCGCTTGCTCCGCAGTCTCCTGGGCCGCCTTTTCGGGAACCACGGCGATCGGTCGCTCTGCTACCGCGGCCTCACCCTTCGAATCTCGCATCCGCCGAAACATGATTACTCTTCCCTATCTATGCCAGTTCTATGCCCGCAACATCGGCATTCAGCCGGTCGCGGCCTTCTCGGTCTCTTCCGTCATGAATTTCTCGACCATCCGCAGAATCTCCTTGCGGACGGGGCTTGAACGCGCGCCCTCATAGAGCGGCGCACCTTGATCGCAGCTATTGACGATCTGCTTTCCGCCGTCGGGAACCTGATGCAGGAACGCGATCCCCAGGCTTTCGGCCACCCGCTTGACGCGGGTCTTGCCGGAAAGGTCGGTCATGCCCGGTGCGCGGTTCAGCACGAAGCGCAGCTTTTCGAGGTTCATATCCTCGGCCTTGAGCGTGCGCATGAAGCGGAACATGTTTTGCGCCGAGCGCATATCGATTTCCATCACCGCGTAGAAATCATCCGCGGCGGCGTAGACTTTCTCGGACCAGTTCATCAGCGCCTGCGGCATGTCGATCACGACATAGTCGAAGCTCTCCCGGGCGAGGTTGATGATCGCGTCCACATCCGCCGGCGAGACGATGTCCAGAGGCAGCGCATCGCGCGGCGCCGTCAAGACGTGCAGGCGGTCCTTATAGGTGCTCAGTGCCTGGGTCAGGCCGGTTTGGTCCAGGTTCGAGGCTTCCGAGACCAGTTCGTAGACCGCCTCGCGGCGCGGCACGTCCAGGAAGGTCGCGATCGAGCCGTACTGGAAATTGAAGTCGAGCAGTGCCACGCGGCGCCCCTCGCGCCGGGTCATCTGCGTCAGCTCCCAGGCAAAATTCACCGCCATCGTACTGGCGCCCACGCCTCCGGCGACGCCATAGAACGCCACGACCTTGCCCAGCCGGCGCGGCGCCCCTGTCGTCGAGCTGATGGCCGGTAGATTGCCGTTGGTGCGCGCAAGGCGCAGGCGATCAATAGCATCCACCAAAGCACCGGCGGGCTCGGGATACGGCGCGAACTCGGCGACCCCTTCGCGCATGATCGAATGCATAGTTGTCGGCGAAATCTCGCCGACAACCAGCAAGACCATCAGGCCACTGGCGCGCGCCTGGCGGATCAGTTGCGCGGTATTCGCAACCGCGCCCTCGTCGTTCGAACTCAGCGCGACGATGACAAAGGAATCCTCGCTGCTGGCGATCGACATCATGTTCTCGGCGTCATCGGCCGGAACCTCGAGCCACTGATCCTCGCCGAACTGGGTGTCGAGATCCTGGATCAGCTCCTCGGCGGCCGAGAAGCCATCCGAGAAAACCAAGGCTTCCGGTGCCGATTCGGCCGTTTCACGTCTGAACGAAAGCGCCATTTAGATCAGGTCTCCCCGCAAGTAAAAAGCGACCCGGCTCCCGGCGAATCGCGTTGTTCCACAATCGCACCAAACGATGGCGACGATGAGGCTTGGAGGTCATCTTCGGCCACAGTCCCGAATCGATACTCCAGCATCTCAGTTAACGGCGCCACCAAGCATTCCCGCCGGTCGATCTTGCCGACTGCGAAACGGTGCGCGGACGACCCGTGGCCAAACCCATTGCGCAAACAGGTTCCGGCGTGCGTCCGGAGAAACGGTACGCACTCCACACCCTGCCGTGACAAACATGCTCTCATGAGCTCGCTTCCCCCACCCTAGGGACGCTGAAAAGTCTCAAATCCAATATTCGCAAACGTTCGCGAACAGAAGCATAATGCCAAAAGGCGCCGGAGGGCGAAACCGCCCTCCGGCATTTGATTTCGTCAGCTGCCTTCGACCTCGGCCTCTTCGACCCCGATGTCGCCGCCGACATAGCGCCGGTAAAGCCGATGCGCGACTTCGCCGTCCATGCCGTCGCCGACATAGTGACGCTCGAAGCCCGCGACCGAAGTCACGCTGCGCCGGTTGCGCCGCTCCCGATCCTCGGTATCGACGACGGGCTCGCTCTCGCCGCGGGACTCAACAGCGTCGAGACGGCGGCGCGAGATGCCGTGGCGTGCCAGGAAGCCGACGACCGTGCGCGCCCGGCGCAGGCCGAGCCGGTCGTTATAGGCGTCCGAACCCACCTTGTCCGCATGGCCAACGACGGTCATGCGCACGTGCGGATGGTCCTTCAGCCACTTGACCTGTTGGTGCAGCGCTTGACGTGAGGCGCTGTCCAGGGCCGAGCTGTTGAAGGCGAAGGTCACCGTATCCGGCGCGGCCGCACGGAATGCTTCGTTCAAGGCACGGATCCGGCTTGCCGGGTCACCGTAGGCAATTTGCGCATTGATGTTCTGCGTCATCGCGACCCCATAGAGGTGCGAGCTGGCACCCTCGCCCGCGGGGCCGGACAGCGTGTCCATGAATGTGCAGCCCGAAACGGTCACGCCGGTGGCAAGGGCTGCGAAGATTTTCAAGGTTTTCATATCAGCTCACTCCACCACATAGCCAAAGTCGCCATCGAAGGCCTGGCTCTGGACCAGGCCCGGCGCACCAGCGCCGACCGTGTTCCCCATTAGGAACAGCTCGAGCTCGTTCGGGATCCGCACGTGATCGAACGGAACCGACAGCTCGTCCTCGTTCACCGGGACGACCAGGTGCACGCTCACGATGATCACCAGTTCGGTCTCGCCGCGGGAGTAGTCCGTCGACCGGAACAACGTCCCCAAGATCGGAATGTCGCCCAGGAACGGGAACTGGCTGATCGCGTCCGTGAAATTGTCCTGCAACAACCCGGCGATCGCGAAGCTCTGACCATCGCGAAGTTCGATCGCGGTGGTCGCGCGGCGCACGTTGAAGATCGGCACCAAGGACCCGGAAGCACTGATTGGGACTCCATCGGAGGTTGTATCGATTGCCGATACTTCGGTCGACAGCTCCAGATTGATCAGATCGTCATCCAGAACGGTCGGAATGAAGTTCACGCTTACGCCGACCGGCTTAAACGTGATCTCGACCTCGCCATCATCACCTTCCTGCGGAATTGGCACGTCCTGGCCAGCCAAGAAGCTCGCCTCGTTGCCGGACAGAGCCACCAGGTTCGGCTCGGCCAGGGTCCGCGAGAAACCCTTCTGCTCCAGCGCCGTCAGCGTGATGCCGATGCCGAAATCGCCCAGCTGAGCGACCGCACCCAAGACTCCAAAATCATTGGGCGCCGAAAAACCGGTCGGGCCATCGACGCCGATACCGATCGTCGGCGTCGGCTTGGTCGCGTCACCGCTGAAGATACCACCGCCGAAATCCGAGCCGGGCGTCGCGGTCAGGAAAGTGTTGAAGCCCAACTCCTTCGCCGCATTGCGCGACATCTCGGCCACGCGAACTTTCAGCATGACCTGCTGGGTGCCGCCAATGCTCATCATATTCACGACGGTGTTACCCACATAAGAGCGGGCCAGCGTCATGGCGCGGCTGATCTTCGCTTTGCCGGAGACGACGCCCGATAGGACAGTGCTGCCGCCGGTGAGCCGAACCTTGATAGGTTCGCTCGGGAACACCTCTTTCAGGCGCTGCTTCAGCTCGGCCAGATCCGGGACCACCTTGACGGTGACGTTTGTGATCAGTTGACCATTCTCACCGAGAAGCGTCAGCGTCGTCGCGCCGCGCCCCTTGCCGAAGACGTAGATTGACCGGTCCGAAAGCGGTGACACGTCGGCCACTGCCGGGTCCGCGACCGAGACCTCGATAAAAGGCTGGTTGCTCTCGACAACAATTGCCCGGCCAATTAGCACGGTGATGTTGTCGGATGCCTGGCCGCGCACGAGCTGCAATACCGAGTGCGAGCCCGCGGTGGCTTGACCGCCCCCCCAAGGCAACCCACCCATGAGGCAGGCCACCAATGCCATCGTTAGTAGCTTTTTCATTCCGTCTGCCATGTTTGTGCGTGCCCCCGAGCACGATTAGGAAAAGTCCCATACCACAATCATGCAATAAACAGCAATTTGACCTGCAACTCAAGCGTTTGTCGCAGGGACTTCTAGCAAGACAGAAGATTAATGTTGCGTTTCGGCCTCAGTTTCGCCGCGCCCTTCCAACCGAGACGCGGCGCAGGTCTTTCGGCGTCAGTTGTTCGAGTTGTCGTCCGAGCCGTCTGAGTCCTGGTTCGATGTCCCGCCTTGGGTCGATTCCGGATCATCGATATTGACCTTCGAAAGGTCGCTGCCGCGCCGGACGCGAACAGTGCGCTCCTTGACCTCTTCGGGCGCCTCGATCCCCGATAGATCGTTCGCGGTGATTGGCTTCATGTCGCCGCCGGCTGACTCGCCGATGCCCCGAAGGGTCAGTGACAGGCTGCCCACCTGCTGAGCCAAGGCCAGCTTCTGCGCCTGGACGGTATCCACCTCAACGGTGACGGTGCTGCCGACACGTGCTGAGACTGTTTCCGAGTTCTGACGCTGATCAATGGCGATGACAGTGATGTCCTGCAGGATCACGCTGCTGACCAACTGGCCACTCAGATTGCGGATCAACAGGATATCGACTCGGTCACCGGCCGAGACGAAGCCCGCGACGCCCGAAACTGCGTCAATGCGCAGCGAAACCGCGCGCTTGCCTTCGCCCAGGTTCATCGCCATGCGCGGCGATTCACCGAATTTCGTAATCTTGCCCTCGAGGATCGGCTCGCCGGGATCGATCGAGCGCAGGACGATGCGTTTTTGATCGCCCTTCTCGCCCAGGAGCGACTCAGCGGTAACGAACGCACCCGGCGGCACCGCCGATTGAGGCCATTCGACCCACTGAAGATTTTCGGGCTTGATGGTCGCGCCATATTGGAGCGAGCTCTTCGCGACCAGAACGCGGACCGTCTCGGGCCCCTTCTGCGCCATAGACGCCTTCATCTCGTTGAAATATTCGGACGCAAAAAACAAAGCGCCGCCCGACAGGGCGACACCGAAGACAAGCACCAGAATTGCAATGATCCGCATGGCCTTGCCCCCTCCTCCTTACAAATACGTTTGGGCGCCCGCAACCGCGCGGACGCCCAAGTCAGCGTCGGCGATTACGGGTTCTGGTTTTCCAGAGTGCCGATGTTCACGCCCGCGCCGGCAGACTCCAGAGTCGAGTTGACGCTCGAGACCAGCGTGGACACGCCGTTGTTGAAGATCGCGTAAACGACCATGATGCCGAGCAGCAGAATGCCAGCCGTCAGCGCGACCCAGTCGATGGTCACAGCGCCGGCATCGTCGGCGAGAAATTTCGTGAAGATGGTCATAGAACCCTCCAGACGTTCAGGTCAGATTACTGGTGCAACCCAGTCTTCCAGTTGATATCCGCATCGAACCCCTTTGATGCGGCCATGGCACACCTACTCTATTGATAGACGCGCCCTGTGTCGATTTCAATACCATCAAATCGAGTCGGAGACAAAGAGTGATTTGATAAATTCCCTCACGAGTCGTGACATTTACCGTAAATTGTGGATATTCAAGTCCAATCCGTGGCGGACCTGGGGTCTCGTGTGGGGAGAATGTGACGGAATGTGGCTCAACTATGGCAAAAACACCATATGGGCCTCGTTTGCCTTGATTCTCGGGTTCGTCCTGATGCCCGGCGCCGCTGATTCGCCCGCATATGCAGGCCAACTGAAAAACAGCGTACGCGTGGGCGACCGCTCAGCAATGACCATTCTCAAGCGCCCGCGGCCAGGACAGCGCCGGCGAATTCGCGCTGCGGCACCCAGCGGCTCGACTTCAGCGCCGTCGCCCCGGCGCGCCAAACTCGGCTGGTTTTGGGACAACCACTCGGTCTCAGCGGCAGCGGCGTCGCCGGAGCGGTGGATCGGAGCGCTCACCAGCCTGCGCCAGCGCCGCGCCGGCGGCGAGGCGCTCTATTCCGCCGAGCGTCTGCGCCGGATCGCCGAGAATTATGGGCCGCAGATCGCTGAGGCCGCTCGAACCCATCGCGTCTCCGAACTGCTTCTTGTCGCCGTTATCGCGGTGGAGTCCGCCGGCCAGCCGAAGGCGGTCAGCCCGAAGGGCGCCCGGGGTTTGATGCAACTGATCCCTGCCACCGCGCGGCGTTTCGGGGTCGGCAACAGCTTCGACCCGGCCCAGAACATCGGGGGCGGGGCGGCCTATCTCAATTGGCTGTTAAAGCGCTTTCGCGACGATCCGATCCTTGCGCTTGCGGGCTACAACGCGGGCGAGGGCACGGTCGAAAAGCACAAGGGCGTGCCGCCCTATAGCGAGACGCGGGACTATGTTGTCAGGGTCTTCGATGCGCTGGCCGCCGCCGAAGCCCTCTGCCAATCCAAGGCCGTCACGCCGCGCCACCGCTGCGGCTGGCCGTCGTCACCCGTAAGCTAGGTCAGCCGCTGAGTTCCGGCAGTTCGCGGTACAGCTCCAGCGCCGCCGGGTTCGCCAGCGCGTCCTTGTTCTTCACTGTCCGGCCATGAACCACGTCGCGCACCGCCAGCTCGACGATCTTGCCGGATTTGGTGCGCGGTATATCCGCGACCGCAATCACCTTGGCGGGCACGTGGCGCGGCGTGGCGCCGACGCGTATCTGGGTTCTGATCCGACTCACCAGATCATCGTCCAGGGCCGCTTCCTCCGCCAAGCGCACGAACAGGACCACGCGCACGTCGCTGTCCCAGTCCTGGCCGATGACCAGGGCCTCCTCGACCTCCGGCAGCTGTTCAACCTGGCGGTAGATCTCAGCGGTCCCGATCCTGACCCCGCCCGGATTCAGCGTCGCATCCGAGCGGCCGTAGATGATCATGCCGTCATGAGCCGTCAGCTCGGCGAAGTCCCCTTGGCACCAAACGCCCGGGAACCGCTCGAAATAGGCGGCCCGATAGCGGACGCCGTCCGGGTCGTCCCAGAAACCAACTGGCATCGAGGGGAAGGGCTTCAGGCAGGCGAGCTCGCCCTTCTCACCCCGCACCGGCTTGCCCAAGTCGTCCAACACCTCGACCGCCATCCCTAGAAGCCGGGCCTGAATCTCGCCTCGCCAGACCGGGCCGACCGGGTTGCCGCCCACGAAACAGGCGATGATGTCGGTGCCGCCGGAGATCGAGGACAGGCAGACATCCTGTTTGATGTGGTCGTAGACGTAGTCGAAGCTCTCCGCCACCAGGGGCGAGCCGGTCGATGTGATCAGCCGCAATGTTGATAGATCATGGCCCTCGTTCGCATCAACGCCGGCGTTCTTCAGCGCATCGATGAATTTCGCGGACGTGCCGAACAGCGTCACCGCCTCCGCATCCGCCAGGTCGAACAGGATGTCGGGCTTAGGCGCGAACGGCGAGCCATCGTACAGGACCAGCGACGCGCCCGCCGCCAGCCCCGAGACCAACCAGTTCCACATCATCCAGCCGCACGTGGTGAAATAGAAGACCCGGTCGCCCGGCTTCACGTCGCAATGGAGGATGTGTTCCTTCAAATGGGTGATAAGCGTCCCGCCCACACCATGGACAATGCATTTCGGCTTACCGGTCGTGCCGCTGGAATACATGATGTAGAGTGGGCTGTTGAACGGAACTCGGGTATAGGCGATGTCGCCTGCTGCCTTGCCCGCAATCGCGTCGGCAAGCGTCACCGCGCCCCGCACCGCAGAGACGTCCGGCGTCTCGGAGAGATAGGGGCAGACGATGATCTGCTTCAGACTGGGCAACTGGGCCGAGAACTCGGCCACTCGGGGCAGCGAGTCGATTGGCTTGCCATTGTAGTAGTAGCCGTCCGGGCAGAAGAGCACCTTTGGTTCGATCTGGCCGAACCGGTCGAGCACCCCTTGAACACCGAAATCAGGCGAGCACGAAGACCAGACAGCCCCGAGTGAGGCCGCCGCCAGCATCGCCGCCACCGCCTCGGGCATGTTCGGCATGAAGCCCGCAATCCGGTCGCCTTGGCCGACGCCGAGATCGGCAAGCACTTGTTGCAGCCGGCTGACTAGGGCGCGCAGGTCGTCATGGCTGAGGCGGCGCTTGACCTTGTCCTCGCCCCAGAACGCGATGGCCGTCCCTGGCCCCCCGCCGCGCAGCAGGTTCTCCGCGAAATTCAGCCGGGCATCGGGAAAGAACTGAGCACCCGGCATCTTGTCCGGGTCCGCCAGCACTCGGTCGCCACGGGTCTCGGCGATCACGCCACAGAACTCCCAAACGCTTTGCCAGAACTTTTCGGGCTCTGCATTCGACCAATCAAATGCCGCCGCATAGTCCGGCAGTGTGATGCCCCAATCCGCCTCTACCCTCTTCAGAAATCGGGTCAGGTTGGCGTTGGCGATGCGGTTGGCAGAGGGCTGCCAAAGCGGCTGGTCCATGGCCAAGTGTCCTTCGGGGCTGAGGCGGTCGGGGGAATCTGGCCTATCCGATCCGGTCGAGCAAGGCTGCGATCCGGGTGTTGATTTGGTCGGGCGCCTCGATGGTCGCCAGGTGCCCGCAACCGGGCACTTCGGTCAAAACCGCCCCAGGCAACGCCTCGGCCAACGGTCCGTGCAGCATTGGTGGGCACACCTTGTCCTCTGCCCCAACGATCACCTCGACCGTGGCTCCGAAGCCGTCGATCAGCGGCGCCATCTCTCGGCGGGTGTCGAGGGCGCGCGCCTGGGCGCGGGCCACCGGAAGGGGCGTTTCGGCCATCATCATTCTTGTGAGCGGTCCAAGCCGTTCGGCGGCGGTGGGGCTGTGGAGAAAGAACCGGTCAACGAATGTGTCCACGTAGACCTGGAACCCGTCTTCCGCCGCACCGGCCAGCAGGCCCTGGCGCCAGAAGATTTCCTTCGAGCGCGCGGGCGTCGGGTCGGTATCCATCAGAACCGCGCCCGCGACCCGCTCGGGCGCGCGCGCCAGAACCTCCATCGCGACCATGCCGCCCATCGACAGCCCTGCCAGCACGAACCGCTCGGGCGCCGCCGCGATCAGGCGATTCGCCATGGCGCCGATCGTGTCGTCCTTGTGGGTGTCTGCGATGATGGTCGTGCGGCCCTCTCCGAAGACCGCGAACTGCGGGGCGTAAAGCCAGGGACCACAGAGATGGCCGGGAACCCAGACAATCGGCGTCATGCCCAATCCTCGCGGCGCAGCCGGTAGAGCACGTGGCGCCCGAGCGGGCTGCCAACCGGCATGTCCGGATGGTCGAAATCCCCCGCCGGATCGCGGGTCATCCCCAGCCGTTCCATCACCGCGCACGAACGGGTATTCGCGGGCACGCTGAACGAGACGATCTCGTCCAAGCCGCGTGCCCCGAAGCCATAGTCTAGGCTCGCCCGTGCGCCCTCGGTCGCATAGCCCTTGCCCCACGCAGGACGCGCCAGCCGCCAGCCGATCTCGATGCAGGGGGTGAAATGGGCGTCGAAGGGCGGCGGGTTGAGGCCGATGAAGCCCATGAAGCCCTGGCCCTTCACTTCCGCCGCAAAATAGCAGAGGCCGAGATCGCGCCATTTCCTCCGCGCCTGCTCGATCAGGGCATCGCTCTCGGCCCGGCTCAGTGGCGCCGGGAAATGGCGCATCACCTCCGGGTCCGAATTCATCTCGGCGAAAGCTGCGCGGTCGCTGTCCCGGAACCCACGCAGGATCAGGCGGTCGGTCTCGATGATGGGCACCTTGGTCATCGCGCGGGCGGCAGTTCATCCAGCGAACGATAGACCTGCAGCCCGCGCGCCACGAACCGTGCGACCTCCTGGTCCGCCCCGTCCGACGGTCCGCCGATACGAAGCACCGCGTCGCATCGCTCGGCCAGCGCCAGCGAAACCGGCATCATGATCTGCTCATAGCTGCCGGGTCCCGCCGCTTCGACAACCGGCAATGCCAAGTTGACCCCGATGACCGGCAGATGCCCTCGCTCGAAGACCGCAACGGCCGCTTCATTGAGCGCCCGCAGGTTCGCGGCCCTCGCCTCTGAGTCCGCCGCCCCGGTGCTATAGGGCCCGGCGACCATGATCCAAAGCCGGCTCACACCAACCGCCCCCAAAGATCGTATTCGCCCGCCTCGTCCACCTCGACGGCAACGATCTGGCCGGGCGCCAATCCCTCGAAGCCGCGGTCGATATATAGATTGCCGTCGATCTCGGGCGCGTCGCCCTTGGTGCGGCAGGTGGCCCCGTCGCCATCCACCTGATCGACGATGACGTCCAGGCGCTTCCCCACCTTGGCCGCCAGCTTGGCTGCGGAAATACGCTGGGCGGCAGCCATGAAGCGCTCCCACCGATCCTGTTTTATATCGTTCGGCACGTGGCCGGGCAGGTCGTTCGCTGCCGCCCCAGCCACATCCTCATATTTGAAACATCCGACCCGGTCGAGCTGCGCCTCCTCGAGCCACTCGAGCAGATATTCGAAATCCGCCTCGGTCTCGCCGGGAAAGCCGACGATGAACGTGGACCGCAGGGTGATCTGAGGGCAGATCGTCCGCCAGGCGCCGACGCGCTCCAGCACCTTGGCCTCGTTCGCGGGCCGCCGCATGGCGCGTAGCACGCCCGGCGCCGCGTGCTGAAAAGGGATGTCCAGATAGGGCAGAACCAGGCCTTCCGCCATCAGCGGCACCAGGTCGTCCACATGGGGATAGGGATAAATGTAGTGGAGCCGCACCCAAGCACCGAGTTGCCCCAGGCCCCGCGCCAGATCAGTGATATGCGCCCGCCAGTCATCGCCCCGCCAGGGGCTGGCAGCGTGGCGGATATCGACGCCATAGGCCGAGGTGTCCTGGCTGATCACCAGCAATTCCTTCACCCCAGCCTCGACCAGCCGCTCGGCCTCGCGCAGGACCGCGCCCGCGGGCCGCGAGACCAGGCGCCCACGCATCTGCGGGATGATGCAGAAGCGGCAGTTGTGGTTACAACCCTCCGAGATCTTCAGGTAGGCATAGTGGCGTGGTGTCAGCCGCACCCTCTGGCCATCCTCCGGGGTCGGGATCAGATCGATCTTCGGGTCGGGCTTGGGCGGCACCGCGTCATGAACGGCGTCCAGCACCTGTTCATATTGGTGCGGCCCGGTGACCGCCAGGACGCTCGGGTGGGCACCGCGGATATAGGCCTCCTCGGCACCCAGGCAACCGGTGACGATCACCCGGCCATTCTCCGCCAGGGCTTCACCGATGGCCTCCAGGCTCTCGGCCTTGGCCGAGTCGAGGAACCCACAGGTGTTCACAACCACCGCGTCGGCACCCGAATAGTCCGGCGAGATGGCGTAGCCCTCGGCCCACAGCCGGGTCAGGATGCGCTCGCTATCGACCAGCGCCTTGGGGCAACCCAACGACACCATCCCGATCCGCCGCTGACCGGGCCGCGCGGGCGTGTCGTCGGGTTGCCAGGCCGGTGCCAGATCGGGACGCAAGTCTGGAGGGTTCGTCGCCATGACGCGCGCTTTAGCGCATACGCCGGTCGGCGGCCAGAGCCGCGCGCGGCGGCCCTGTTCTCGCGGCCCGTACGGCGGGGTATCAATCGGACCCGTTGATGTCCTCGGCAGTGCCCGGATCGACATCCTGGAATGTCGTCTCCAGGGTCTCGCTCACGGTCGACGTCAGCTCGCTGACCCCACTATTGAACAGCCCATAGACGACCATGATGCCCAGAAGAAGAATGCCAGATGTCAAAGCGACCCAGTCGATCGTAACCGTACCGGCGTCGTCAGTCAGAAATGCATGAATCACTTTCATGTCCGTCTCTCGGGTTCAATGCCGGCACTCTGCGCCAGCGTATCGTTTCTCTCCCCCTTCGGCGCACCTGTCGTCCGACGCCGTCTCAGTTGCAAATTGTGACTGAGAGGGGGCGCGAGATCAACGGAATCCGAAAATTTATATTTTAGAAACAATAGGTTGTTAAATAGGTGCGCAAATACAATCGGTGGTTTACCGGCACCTTCGGTCACGAAAGAGGGCCGCGGGGACGCAGTCCCGCGGCCCTTGCGCACTCACCAAGGGTGGTCAGAGGTTCAGCTGATAGCTGACCGGCACGAATCGGAAGCCCTCACCCAACGGTTCAAGATAACCCACTGCCGGGGGAGGCATGTGGTAGCCGAGGAACGGGATCTTATCCGCCGCGATCATGCCCAGCGTCTTCTTGCGCGCGGCGACCGCATCTTCCTTGTCCATGTCGAACCTCACATGCCAATCAGGCCGCTGCAGCGAGACCACATAGTGGTTGCAGACGTCCCCCAGAACCAGCAGCCGGCGCCCCTGGCTCTCCAGATGGTAGGACGTATGCCCCGGCGTGTGGCCTCTGCTGTCGACCGCCTCGATGCCGCTGACGACCGAACCGCCATCTTTCACGAAACGCGCCTTGGGCGCGAAGGGCACGACGTTGGATTGGACCAACTCGGCACGCTTGACCATCTTGTCGTCGAACAAAAGATCCTCGTCCGACCAGAAATCGTATTCCGACTCGCCGATCACATAGGTGGCGTTCGGAAAGGCCGGGCTGCCATCCTCCATCAGCCCGCCGATATGATCACCGTGGAAATGGGTCAGCGCGACGATATCGACCTGGTCGGGCGCGATGCCGGCCTGACCGATCAACTCGCGCAGCCGGCCGGCGTTAGGCCGGCGGCCGGCACCATTGCCGCTATCAAAAAGGACGACCTCATTGCCCGTATTGACCAGCGTGACCGAGAACGGGATCTCCATCCGGTCAGGCGGCAGGAAATTGGCCTCGGCCAGCGCGGCGACCTCTTCCTGGCTGACATTCTGGCCGAAGATCGGATGCGGTCCATCGAGCTGGATCGCTCCATCGAGGATCGACGTGACCTCGAAATCACCCAAGCCGAAGCGATAGATGCTTGGACGGCTCAGCCCCTGTTTCGGCGCTGACGCCGCTGCCTCGCGGGGCAGTCCGGCGGCGATGGCGGCGCCGGCCACGACGCCGCCGCCCAAAAACGCGCGCCGGTCTAGAACGGGTTTTTCGCTGGATGCTGTCATCGGAATGGCCTCCCTGATCCTGATTCCGTTCCCTCAAGAATGGACCAATCTCAGGAAGTTTCCACGCAAAACTGTGTGTTCGGCGATGCTCCCGGCCGGAAGATCTGGGATGAAATTCAGGCCTATCTCATGCCCGCGCGCGCCCGTTGCTTGAAAACGCGGCTGATGCCGTGCTGGGTTTTGTCCCAATAGTAGGGCAACAGCACAATCTCGATCACCGCTTTCCAGGCCGCAATGGCCCCGAGGGTCCAATAGACCGGCAACGTCGGCACCCAGATCAGCAGGCGCAGGCTGCGCCGGCGGATCATCGCCAGCGCCGCGCAGCCCAGCATCACCACCTGGCCCAGCGCCAGCGAGACGATCAGCGGCCAGAATGCCCAGCCCGGCATGGCGGATTGCCAAAGTGTCTGACCGGTCAGGACTCCAGTGACAACCGCGATCCAGAAGACCGGCATCGCCAGATAGGTCGCGGCAGCGCCCAGAAACAGGATGTTGAGCCCCAGGAAGCCACGCAACCCCAGTTCGCGCCACAACCGCGCGGGGGCACGCATATGGCTGAGCCAAGTCAGCAGATAGCCTTTCAGCCAGCGCGAGCGTTGCCGGATCCAGGGGGCCAGTTGGCAATTCGCCTCCTCGCCCGTCGTGCACTTGAGCACCGCCCAGCGCATGCCGCGGCGCGCCAGCCGCATTCCCAGATCCGCGTCCTCGGTCACGTTGTGCGCATCCCAGGCGCCCAACCGTTCGAGAGCACTGCGCCGGAAATAGACCGAGGTGCCGCCCAAGGGAATTGGCAGGCTCAGCCGCTGGAACCCGCCCAGCAAAACCTCGAACCAGATGGCGTATTCGATTTGGAAACACCGGGTGATCCAGTTCTCGGTCGCATTGTAGAACGACAGCTGGCACTGCACGCAGGCGACGTCGGCAGGCGCGTCGCCCAGATATCCGGCCACTTGGCGCAATTGGCCGGGGTCGGGCCGATCCTCGGCATCCAGGATCCCGATGATCTCGCCCCGGGCGAAATCGAGCGCGTAATTCAGCGCCCTCGGCTTCGTCTGCGACATTCCGGCGGGCACGACCAAGGCCTGAACCCAGCCAGGCAGTCGTATCTGCGCGACAGCGGCTCGGGTGTCGGCATCGCCCTCCTCAAGCAGCAGTTTCACGTCCAGGCTCTCGGCCGGATAATCGAGCTCGGCCAGCGCCGAGACCACCTCCGCCACCATCCGAGCCTCGCGAAACAGCGGCACCAGGATCGTCGTGACCGGCAAGGCACCGACCGCCTCGGACAAGGCCTGGTGCCGCGCCGGAGGACGCCCGGCGATCAATGCGGCGAGACGCAGGATCGTGGTTGACAGGTTCAGCACCAACAACGCGCCACAGGCCAGTGCGATGCCAGGCAGCCCGCCCCAGAACAGCATGGTTATGAGGCCCAGCAGCACCGCCACCGAGATCAGCCTCGCCCGGCGGAGCGCGCGCACGCTTTCGCCAAGCGGTGTTCGCTCGGCGGCGCGGCGCGCAAGCGCCGGCCCCAGTGCCTGGCCGATCGCTTGATCGAATTGCCGAGTCGGCACAACCGCGACCGCCGATCCGACCGCATCGATCGATGCCAGCGCGGTCAGGGCGGCTTCCGGCCGGTCGGTCACGAAGCTGACCAGACTGCCGGCGCGGCGCCAGGGCAGGATGCGGTGCCTTAGATAGAGTTCCACCAGATCGGGTTCGATCAGGCCTCCATCCGGCGGCTCGCGTTCCAGATCCGCCTGCGCGACGCCCCACTGCGCGGCCAGCGCCGAGGCGATAGCATGGCCGTCGAGCAGCCCGCGCGACAACAGCACTTCGCCCAGGCGTTGCTGCGATGTCCTTTGGCGCGCCAGCGCGAGGTCCAGCCGCGATTGGTCGATCAGCGATTGCGACAATAGGATCTCGCCCAGACGGCGACAGTCGCCGCGATCGATCCCGGCGCCTTGATCCAGCATTTCCAGCGGCGGGGTCATCGCTTGGCCCCGATCCGCGACACCCAGAATCTCGCCCCCTCGAATTTCACGAGCGCGAGACCCAATCCCCCCTTGCCACGGTGATCGCCCGCGGCGGATGATAAGCAACGCAAGACAGCCTCCCATGTGAATTCTGGAGGATTCTTGCTTAGTCCTTAATTGGTTAAGGGCTTCTTAAGTCGCACCGGCAGGCTGCCAACCGCCAACCGCCTCGTCGTAGGCGGCGGTGAAAAGACGCGCCTTCGCGGCCACATCGGCGGCGGAGGCACCCGGGCGGAAGAGCGCCCCGCCGATACCGAAACCATCCGCGCCCGCCTCGATCCAGGTTGCGAGATCGTCCGGACCGACACCTCCGACCGCGTAGACCGGGCACTCGGACGGCAGCACGTCTCTCAGCGCCTTCAGCCCGTCGGTGCCCAGTTTGAAGGCGGGGAAGATCTTCAGGCCGTCCGCGCCAGCCGCGAGCGCCCCGAAGCACTCGGTCGCGGTGAAGACGCCGGGGAATGATTGCATCGCCAAAGCCTTGGTCTCGGAAACAACGCCCGCGTCGAAGTTCGGCGAAACGATCAGCTTGCCACCCGCGCCGTGGACGGCACAGACCTGCTCGGCGGTCACCACCGTGCCCGCCCCAATCAATGCCCGGCCGCCAAAATTCTCCGCAAGCGCGGCGATGCCGGCCAGCGGGTCCGGAGAGTTCAGCGGCACCTCGATCCGGTCGATCCCGGCGTCGAGCAAGGCGGCACCTATCGCCACCGCCTCGTCCGGCCGGATCCCCCGCAGGATCGCGATGATCGGCCGGCTCACTGGATCACCTCCGCCATGGCGCCCCTGGCCCGGATCAGACCTGCGAGCACGATCTCCTCACCATCCAATCGAGACACCGAACATCCACGCAGTTCCAGCGCCCTGGCGTAGTGGCGCGCGAGATCATCGCCCCCAATCACAACAACCGGGTAGTCGCCAATCTCGACGGCGTCGAGTTCGGATGTGATCAAGCGGCCCGAGAGCATCGCGCGGGCGGCGCCCGGCGCAAGGCCCTCGAGAAGCGATCGAGCGCGCAGCTCGAAGAGCCGCCCAGGTGCGGGCGCCGGAGCCATCGCGGCCTGCTCAAAACCGGCCTTGTCCCATCCCACTCCAACCGAGTGGCGCAAGACCGACTGCTCGGCCAGAAGTGCGAATATCTCGCCGGTCATCATCGTGGTGAATCCCGTCACCTGCCCGTCACTTACGGACGCCCATTTCGTGTGGGTTCCCGGCAGGCAAAGCAACCCCTCGAAATGCGGGTCACGCGACAGGAACCCAGAGATTTGGGTCTCCTCGCCCCGCATTACATCCGCAGGCTCCGATTGCATCAAACCCGGGATGATCCGCACGTCCAGCCGAGGATCCGCGGCCGGCGCCGCCGTGAAGGCGCCGCCGGCGAAAGGCGCGCAAGGCACCTGGATATAGGGCGCCTCGATCCAGCCCTGCCGTGCACCAACCATTCCGCATGCGATGACAAGATTTCGGTCCCCGGGTGCCAGCCAGTTGTCCACCAGCGCGATCAAGGACCGTTCGAACGTGTCGGGCACCAAGCCCGCCATACCCTGGTCGGATTTGCGCCCGGCAAGCGGCCGGTCACCGTCCATCGCCCATGCGCGCAGCCGGGACGTTCCCCAATCGACGGCGATCCATGGGTCTTGGGCGCCCGGAGGGGCCATCAGGCCGCGCGCGCGTCCATCGCCGCGGCAAAGCGCTGGAACAGGTAATAGCTGTCCTGAGGCCCGGGGCTCGCCTCCGGGTGATACTGGACCGAGAAGACCGGCCGCCCCTCGACCCTGAGCCCGCAATTCGAGCCGTCGAACAGCGAGACATGCGTTTGGACGACACCGCCCGGCAGGCTATCCGCATCGACCGCGAAGCCATGGTTCATCGAAGTGATCTCGACCTTGCCGGTCTCCAGGTCCTTGACTGGGTGGTTGGCCCCGTGGTGGCCATGGTTCATTTTCAGCGTCTTGGCCCCCAGCGCCAGCGCCAGCATCTGGTGGCCGAGGCAGATGCCAAAGACCGGAGTCTCGGCCTCAATCACCGCCTGGATCATCGGCACAGCATAGAGCCCCGTCGCCGCGGGGTCGCCCGGGCCGTTCGATAGAAACAGGCCGTCAGGCTCTTGGGCCAGCACGTCCTCGGCCGTGGCGCTTGCGGGCAGCACGATCACCTCGCAACCCACGCTCGCCAGGCAGCGCAGAATGTTGCGCTTGGCGCCATAGTCGACCGCTACGACCTTGTGCTGCGGCGCCTCCTGGCGCCCGAAACCCTCGCCCCAATCCCAGTGGCCCTCGTCCCAGCGATAGGACTGGGCGCAGGTGACTTGCGCGGCCAGGTCGGCGCCCTCCAGCCCCACAAACCCCTTCGCCGCCGCAACCAGCGCATCGGTGTCGAAAATCCCGTCAGCCGCATGGGCGATCGCCGCATGGGGCATGCCCTGGTCGCGGATGCGCCGGGTCAGGCGCCGCGTATCCACCGCGGAGAGCCCAATCCGCCCATGGCGGGCCAGCCAGGCGCTCAGATGTTCAGCCGCGCGCCAGTTCGAGGGTTCGGTCACGTCCCATTTCACGACCATGCCCAAAGCCACTGGATCGGCGCTCTCCTCGTCCTCCCGGTTGGCTCCCACATTGCCGATATGCGGAAAGGTGAAAGTCACCATCTGTCCGGCATAGGAGGGGTCGGTCATGATCTCCTGATAACCGGTCATCGCGGTGTTGAAGCAAAGCTCGCCGACCGCCACCCCGGTGGCCCCGAATCCCCGTCCGAAGAACAACGTGCCGTCCGCCAGGGCCAGGCACCCGGTGGGCCGATTGGCGACGCCTCCGGCGCCGAACATATCCGCTTGGTCTGAAAGGATTACTGACGACATCGCCGGTCCCGTCCGGCAATCGGTCGGGCGCGATTCCCCGGCCGGGGACGCTCCGCCGCCAATCGCCTCGCGGCGCAACCTAGTTTGCGCCCATGGACCGGTCAAGCACTTGTCAGAATATTAAAAAATGTTTTATAACAGTAACTTATAGAGTCTCCGAATTGTTGCCGAGGGATTTTCCCTATTGTAGTCTCGCCGTCCCTGCCGCCCCGGGCGGCGCGACGGCTCGAGGACTTCATGCGCGATCGCATCAATGTGGCCTTGAAGGAGGCCATGCTGGCCAAGGACAAGGTCCGGATCGGCACCGTCCGGCTGATGACCGCGGCGATCAAGGATCGCGACATCGCGCTGCGCGCCGAGGAAGGCGCGAGCGGCCTGGACGACGCCGGCATCATGGCGCTGCTCGCCAAAATGGTGAAACAGCGCGAAGAATCCGCCGAGACCTACGAGACCGCCGGACGGATGGAGCTTGCCGAGGGCGAGCGCGCCGAGATCGAGGTGATCAAGGACTTCCTACCCAAGCCGCTCTCCGGTCCGGAAGTGGACAACGCGATCCAATGCGCCCTGACGGAAACCGGCGCCTCGTCGATCCGCGACATGGGCAAGGTGATGGGCGTTCTCAAGTCGAAATATGCCGGCCGCATGGATTTCGGCGCGGTCGGCAGCCGGGTCAAAGCGGCACTGGGCTGACCCGATCCGACCCCATCAATAAACCCCAAAAGACAGTCTCTGATCGGCTTCTACGCCACAGCAAGGGAGATCATTTCCTTGGACCCGCCATGACTTACGGGCTATCACGTCCTGAAGATCGTGGGTCGAACCCAGGGGGTCAGATGCGGGGAAATAAGCGCGGCCGGGCGATTGGCCCTTGCATCGGCTCGCTGGCGGCCCTCGTGCTGTTGCTTGGCGTCTTCCTCACGCCGCCCGAGGCATCCGCCCAAGCGAAGATTCCCGGAACGAGTTCCGGCACGGAAAGCACGGCGCCCACTCCCGAAATCCCCGCCGACCTGTCGCCCGAGGCCGTCGATGCTTTGGTCGCGCGGCTGACCGATGCCGAGATCCGGGCCGTGCTGCTGGCGGAGCTGCGCCGCCGGGCTGACGAGCGCGCGGCCGAGAGCGCGACCCGCGCGGATACGCTGGAAAGCGTACAAGCGCGGCTCGGCGCCATGGCCATGACGATCAAACGCCGCGTTTCGCGCTGGACCGGCGCGCTCGCAAATATCGGCGACCGTGGCCCGCGCGTCGCCGAACGCCTGGGACTGGCCGTGAGCGGCTTTCCGGGCATGGTCCTCGCGGCGCTGGGCGTCCTGATCTTCGGACTTGCAGCGGCCTTGGCGGTGATCTGGGCTTGCGGCTTTTGGCGCGGCTGGCTGATGGCGCCACAACGCGGCACTTATTGGGATCGGGTGGTGCGCAGTATCGCCTTGGGTCTGGTGGAACTCGCGCCGATCATTGCCTTCGTCGCGGCGACCCGGATCGTCGCGCCCCTGGTCGCCGGATCTCTCGGTCCCCTGGTGGACTATGTTTGGATCTATTGGGTGGGCGTTGCCTATTCATGGGCCTTCATCGTCATATCGCGCCGGGCGTTCGCCCCGGATGCGCCGGCGATCCGGATCGCCCATCTGGGTGACGAGGGCGCGGGCGCGATCCATCGGCTTGTACGCCGCGCGGTCATGGTCGGCGCGGGCGGCTGGTTGTTGGCTGGGCTCTCGCCGACTCTGGGGCTCGGTTTCCCACCCGCGATGGTCACCATGGCGACGGCGGGCACCGCCGTCGCGGTGCTGCTGTTGAGCGCCGCGATCCGCAACAGTGGTCAAATTCGTGCTGCCTTGCAGTCGGTAATGATCGAGGGCGATCAAACACCCAGCGCATTCTCCCGGATCGCGGTGGCAGCATGCCCCGTTCTGCTGATTGTCTACATCGCCGGCGCATGGGTCTATTGGCTCGCTCACTGGCTCGAGACCGGAACCCAGCGGCTGGACGGCCCGGCAGGTACGCTCGTGCTCCTTCTTTTGGTGCCGATCCTCGACCGGTTGGGGAGCGAGCTCTGCCGCAGCATGATCCCCCGGACCAGCCCCGCCGCCCTGCGCTATCGCGGCGCGCTGCACGGCGCCTGGCGGACCCTGCTGGTAATTGCCGCGATCTTTGTGATCGCCGATCTTTGGGGCCTCGATCTCTACGGGCTCGCCAAGGGCGAGGCCGCGCCGCGATGGGCGGACACCGCCTTCGACGTCGCCGTGACTCTGCTGATCGCCCATGTGGTCTGGCGTCTGATCCGCGCCGCGCTCTATACCGAGGAGCACGGCGGCTCGGGCGGGGCCGAGGACGGCCCGGCCGCCACCGCGGCCACCCGGCTCGACACGCTGGTCCCGCTCTTTCGCAACATGTTGCTCACCGTCCTCTCGGTGGTCGTGGTGATGATCCTGCTATCAGCGGCGGGGGTCGATATCGGACCATTGCTCGCTTCGGCCGGAATCGTCGGCATCGCGGTCGGCTTCGGCGCCCAGACCCTGGTGCGCGACATCTTCTCGGGCGCCTTCTTCCTGATCGACGATGCCTTCCGGGTGGGCGAATATATCGAGTTGGACCAGGATTTGAGGGGCGAGGTCGAGTCGATTTCGCTGCGCTCGCTGCAACTAAGGCACCACCGAGGTCCCATCGTGACCATTCCCTTCGGCGAGCTGAAAAGCGTCACCAACCACAACCGCGACTGGGTGATCTACAAGATGAGCTTCCGGATGGAGCCGGATGTGGACCCGAAGAAGGTCAAGAAGCTGGTCAAGGCAGTGGGCGCGGAGTTCTTGGAGCACCCCGATCATGGGCCGAAGTTCATCGAGCCCCTGAAAAGCCAGGGCGTCTACATGATCGACGACGACTCGGCCCAGGTCTTCCGGGTCAAGTTCAAGTGCAGGCCCCGCGCCCAGTTCGTCCTGCGCCGCGAGATCTACCATCGGCTCCGCGAAGTCTTCGCCGAGAACGGCATCGGCTTCGCGCGCCGCAAGGTCGAGGTAGTGTCCTCGGGCGGCGAGTCCCACGAGGAGCTTGCGGCGGCCCTGCCGGAAGAGGTGGCGGGACCGAAGCCGGCCTAGCCCGATCCGTCTACGTATCGCAGAAACGCCATGACCTTGCCGTGGTCCGAGATCACCTTTCTCGACAGCTCTTCGGGAAGAGCGTCCTTCCAGTCGCCCTTAATGCCTTTCCGGAAGAACGGGACGTCGCGGCCTGAATACGCCACTTTCTTGTCCTGTGCCTGCAGCTCGTCGAAGCGCGATGCCTCGATCGCGCGGTTCAATTTCGCCTCGTCCAACGGCAGGCCGATTGTCTCGATCACGCTTGAGAAATGCTTCGCCGGATCGTCGATCAGGTCCTCATACCGGATCACCAAGACAGGGAAGTCGTCAACCGAAAGCCAAGACCTGACATGCATCGACCAATCGCCGACCATTTGGGCGATCTGATACTCGTTGCCCCGTGTCCAGTTCTTTGAGCTGGTAAGCAGTTCAACCGAACGCTCGATGTCCAACTCCATGTAATGCGCGTAGGACGACACGATATCGAGCGGATTGCGCACGATGTAGATGGCGCACCTGCTCAGTTCGGCGGGGATCAGCGCCATGCCAAACAGCATCGCATTCGGCATGTGCGTCTTCAGCAACGCCAGCTGCGGCGACGCCGAAAGAAATTCGAGATGACGCTGGCGTCCCCGGTACAGCTCCTCAGGCGTCATCTCCTGGCAATCTTGGCCGGCAGCGCGGCTGATATCGCGAACGCGCGCGTCGCTCGACGACGCCGTCCCGAGATCGGTCAGGCGGAACGGTTGGCCATCCCTTCGGGGAAGCATGTAATTTGCCAGGAATATGCGCATCCAGGTGTTCCCGGACTTCGGATAGGACGCGATCCAGATCAGATTGCCGGGTCCGGCAGGCATTCTCGCACCCCCGCGAACATGTCCAAGCATGTGGCTCCGCTATAGAGAGGTGCCGGGGCGCCGGCAATATCACGGTGGATCGCGCCCGGCCGAGCCATCCGCTCGGCTTGCCCCGTCACGCCCAATCCGTTAGGGAACGCCACGATTTAGCAGCGGCGCGGTTCCCGATGGCGAAGGACAAGAAGAAAAAGCCTCAGCGGCCCAAGGCCGTCACCCCGCGCGGGTTTCGCGACTATTTCGGCGCGGAAGTGGCCGAGCGTCGGGTCATGCTGGACCGCATCTGCGAGGTCTATCACCACTACGGCTTCGACCCGCTGGAAAGCTCGGCCGTCGAGACGGTCGAGTCGCTGGGCAAGTTCCTGCCCGACGTGGACCGCCCGAACGAGGGCATCTTCGCCTGGCAGGACGATGACGAAGCCTGGCTGGGGCTGCGCTACGACCTGACCGCGCCATTGGCCCGCGTGGTCGCCCAGCACCGGCTGGACCTGCCGAACCCCTATCGGCGCTATGCGGTGGGACCGGTCTGGCGCAACGAGAAGCCGGGGCCCGGGCGGTTCCGTCAGTTCTATCAGTGCGACGCCGACACGGTCGGCACGCCGACCGTCGCCGCGGATGCGGAGATCTGCATGATGACGGCGGACGCCTTCGAGGCGGTGGGCATCGCGCGCAAGGACGTGATCATCCGGGTCAACAACCGAAAGGTGCTGAACGGGGTGATGGAGGCAATCGGGCTCGGCGATCCGGAAGCGGACGCCGCGGCCCGTGGCATCGTGCTCCGCGCCATCGACAAGCTCGACCGGTTGGGCGAGCCAGGGGTGCGTGCGCTGTTGGGTCAGGGCCGCAAGGACGAGTCCGGCGATTTCACCAAGGGTGCGGAACTCTCGTCCAATCAAGCGGACTTGATCATGGGCTTCGTGACCGCCGGGCGCGACACCGGCGCGGCGACATGTGCGCGGCTGTCCGAACTGGTTGGCACTTCCGAAACGGGCGGTGACGGCGTCCAGGAGCTCGAGACCATCGCCGAACTCCTAGAAGCACAGGGCTATCAGTCCCGCGCCGTCATCGACCCTTCGGTGGTGCGGGGCCTCGGCTATTACACCGGCCCGGTCTACGAGGCGGAACTCACTTTCGAGATCACCGACGAGGAGGGCCAGGTCCGCCAGTTCGGATCGGTCGCGGGCGGCGGACGCTATGACGATCTGGTCAAGCGCTTCACGGGCCAAGCAGTACCGGCGACCGGCATCTCGATCGGGGTTGACCGGTTGTTGGCGGCGCTCCAAGCGATTGGCCGCTCGGACGCGAGGCAGGCCACCGGACCAGTCGTCATCCTGCCCATGGACCGCGACCGCATGGCCGACTACCAGACGATGTGCGCCGAGTTGCGCAATGCGGGCATCCGCTCGGAAGTATTCCTGGGCGGCGGCAACATGGCCAAGCAGCTAAAATACGCCGACAAGCGCGCGGCACCCGTGGCCGTGATCGAAGGGGCGGACGAAAAGGCCCAGGGCCAGGTGACGCTCAAGGACCTGGCACTTGGTGCGCGGCTAGCCGCCGAGATCGAGACCCACGAGGAGTGGAAGGCCCAGCCAGCCCAGATCACGGTGTCCCGGGACGAGTTCATCGCCCAAGTCCGCGCCATGCTGGCCCGCGCCGAAGGTTGAGCCCCATGACCCCCGTGCGACAGGGCGCGGATCACGCCGCGGTCGAGGCGGCCCTGGCCGCCATCGCCGCCACATTCGCCGAGGCGGGATATGCGCCCGTGACCATGGGCCACCTGTTCGAGGCCGAAACCCTGATCGATCTCTACGGCGAGGATATTCGCGCCCGCGCATTTCTGTTCCCGGGAATCGGTGGTCCGGGTGGCGCAGACGAGATGTGCCTGAGACCCGATTTCACGGTTCCCGTGGTGCGCGCCCACGGCACCGGCGGCTGGGACCATGCGGCGCGTTACGCCTATCAGGGCCCAGTCTTCCGCCGCCAGGATCCTGGTTCCACCCGTCCGACCGAGTATTTGCAGGCCGGGATCGAAAACCTTGGCGACCCGGATGAGGCGGTCGCGGATGCCGAGGTGCTTGCACTGATCCAACGCGCGCTCGAGGCTGCCGGTGCCGGGCCGGTCGAGGTCGCGACTGGCGATCTGGGTATCGCGTTTGCGCTCTTGGACGCGCTGCCGATGCCCCTGCGCTGGCGCCACCAGTTGCGCCGCCATTTTTGGCGCCCGGCCCGATTCCATGAATTGGTCGACGAGGCGGTGGCGGGCCCAGCCACACCAAGCGCGGCCCGCGCGCGCCTTGTCGAGGCGGCGAAAGGGCGCGACCCGGACCAGGCCGTCGCCGCCCTGGCCGAAGCCGCCGGCCAGCCGATCGGCCTGCGTGAGATCGAAGAGATCACCGCGCGCGCCCAGGCGCTTGCCCAGGCGGCGGGCGAGCCGCCGATGCCCGCCGAGCATGCCGAACTGATCGAGGCCGCGCTCTCGATCAAGGGGCCCGCAGGCAACGCACTGGCGCGGCTGCGCGCGCTGACCGACGCGGCTGGCGTAGACATCACGCCGGCGCTCGACCGGTTCGAAGCACGCCTCAATGCACTAGACCAGGCCGGGCTCGACGCGGCCCGGTTGTCCTTCGATGCCGCCTTCGGGCGCGATCTGGAATATTATGAAGGCTTCGTCTTCGAGATCACCGCACCCGCGGATTCGGGGAAACAGTCCGATCTTCCGCCGCTTGCCGGCGGCGGGCGCTACGACGCCATGACGCAGCGCCTGGGTGCCGCGCAGCCGATCCCGGCCGTGGGCGGCATGATCCGGCCCGAGGCGCTGCTGGCAGCGCGGGGCGCGCCGCCATGACCCTGACACTGGCCCTTCCCTCGAAGGGGCGCATCCAGGCCGAGACCATCGCCTGGTTCGCCGATCACGGCGTCGAGATCGCGCGCACCGGCGATGCGCGGCAATACGCGGCACACGCACAGGGCGCCGACGGGCTCGAGATTGCCATGCTACCGGCCGGGGAGATTCCGGCCGCGTTGGCCGAAGGCCGGATTGACATGGGCGTTACCGGCGAGGACCTGATCCGCGAGCGCGTGCCCGGTTGGGCGGATCGAATATCGATTGCCCGGCAACTGGAGTTCGGCCGCGCCGATCTGGTGGTCGCCGTGCCGACCTTCTGGATCGATGTCGAGCGCATGGCCGATCTCGACGCGGTGGCCGAGGCATTCCGTGCCCGCCACGGTCACGGGTTAAGGATCGCAACAAAATACCACAACCTGACCCGCGCCTTCTTCCAGGCGAAGGGCGTCGCCGACTACCGCTTGATCGACAGCCAAGGCGCCACCGAAGCCGGTCCGATCAACCAAAGCTGCGAAGCAATCGCCGACATCACCTCGTCGGGTGAGACGTTGCGCGCAAACCATCTCAAACTCTTGGAGGACGGGCTGATCCTGCAAAGCCAGGCGGTGCTCTGCCTAAGCAAAGCCGCCAAGGTTGGCGCGCAGGCGCGCGAGACGGTCGATCGGATATTGAGCGGTAACGCAACGCCGTCAGGCTGAGTCGGCTGCGCGAGTCGCGACATCTGATCGCGGCACTACCCAGCGAGATACGCGGGCCCGCCGGATTGCGCTTAAGTTGAGCAACCCGCGCGATAAGAATATTTCCCTTCAACCTTAAGTTTATTCTTATGGTCTTTTACCTTATCTGAATAATTTTTGGTCCTTTTTCTGCCCTGAATCATTCACATTTCGCACCGATACTCAATCCAGTTGACCTGGCTTGCGGGTCGTTCTGAGTGGGAGCGTACCGATGGCGAATGTAGATGATGCTTCGGGTGCGAATGTAGGATACAGTGACGGTTTCGAGTCGATCACCGGCGTCTATGACGGATTTCTCGGCACAGGCTATTCGACGGCGGTTGAGCTGTCTTTTGTCGCGATGGGGCTGATCGTCGGCTATGTCATTTACGGCACGGTCAAATACGTCGCGTCCGAATACGACATCGATCTGGGCCGTTCGATCGCCGAGACCCTCGGTCTCCGCTAAGCCCTAGCTAATCGATCTGGCGCCAATCGGTCTGGCGCGGCACGCCGCGCCGATCAAAGCGCCTTCCGCGCGGCGAGGGCCGCGGAAATTGTTCCGTCGTCCAGATAGTCCAGTTCGCCACCGACCGGCACGCCCTTGGCAAGCGATGTAACGGTGGCACCTGTCCCTTCGAGATAATCCGCGATCACATGGGCGGTCGTCTGGCCGTCGACAGTGGCGCTTACCGCCAGGATCACTTCGCTCACCCCGTCCGTCCTCACCCGGGCAGCCAGTTCCGGGATGCGCAGGCTCTCCGGGGTCACGCCATCCAAAGCAGACAGAACACCCCCCAGAACATGATAACGCCCACGATAAGCGGCGGCACGCTCCATCGCCCAGAGATCGGCGACATCCTCGACCACGCAGATCCGCGCCAGGTCCCTCCGTGGATCGAGGCATATCGCGCATTGGTCCCCGCTCGCCAAGTTGCCGCAAGTGGCGCAGAGGCGGACCCGCTCGGCCACCTCGGCCATCGACTGGGCCAGGGGCGCCATGAGCAGCTCACGCTTCTTCACCAACGCCAGCGCCGCCCGCCGGGCCGAGCGTGGTCCCAGCCCCGGCAGCTTGGCCAATAGGTCGATCAGCCGCTCGATCTCGGCGCCACCTCCGGTCATGCGCGCTCCCGCTCGACAATGCCGGTCAGGCACCCGACCGCGCCCGCCGCCTTGCGCAACTCCGCCATCGGCGTCTCGAGCACCTCGACGCCAAGCCCCTCGTAGAAGCCACGGGCTTGCGGGTTGCCGGCGGGCATCAGGATGCGCCTGGGAGCCAGGGTCACGACATTCAGCGCCTTGTTTGACTCTGCCTCGTCCTGGTCGGGCAGAAATGCTACCCGGTAGCCGCGTTCGCGCAGCGCCATCACCGCCGCATGCGGCGTTCGCCGCGGCCAGGCGACCGCCAGGTCCCGGTCAAGGACGCGCAACATTCCCATCAGATGCATGGTCCCGAAGGGCAGGTCGACGGCGACGGCCTCGCAGCCGATTTCGGCCAACAGCGCCGTGATCTGCGCGATCGCCGCATCGTTGGTTCTGAGCCCCCGGCCGATCAGCGCTGTGGCCCGGTCCAACCACATCAGGTCGGCGCCTTCGAAGGTCGCTTCGCCGGTGAGTGTCTTCAGGATCGGCACGCCGGCGCCGGCCAGCGCCGCCGCGACCGCCACCTCCTCGCCCGCCCGCACGGTCGAGGCCGGTCGCCCCAGGATCGCGCCCTCGGGCGTCATGACAAATAAATCTGCGCAGAACATGCGGTTGGGCGAGGGCGCCGCAACGTCGGCCACCTCGATCACCGCGACCCCCGCCTCACCGTAGGCGGCAGCTATTTGGTCGTGCTCGGCTTGCGCCTGGCTTAGATCCAGCGGCTCCAGGAACTGGTTCGCGTCAACATCGTCGACGACGATCTCGGGCCCCGGGCGCCGCAACAGCACGGCTTTCAACCCACGCCACTCGCTGTCGATCCCGCAATCGGCCCAAAGCGTGCCGATCTCGCGCGCGTGGCTGGCCACGCGCCCCGACCACCCCGCGCCCCCATAGGCCGCCGAGCCGAAGCTGGACCCCTTTTTCAGGGTGCCGTCCATGTGCTCAGCCGAAGGGCAGCTTCATGCCAGGCGGAAGGCCGAAGCCTTCGGTCACCTTGGCCATTTCGCTCTGGCCAGCTTCCTGAGCCCGGCGCACTGCGTCGTTGACCGCCGCCACGATCAGATCCTCAAGCACCGCTTTCTCGTGCGAGCCGTCCAGCAGCGTCTCTTCGACGCGCAGCGATCTCAGCTCGCCCTGCGCGGTCGCCACCGCCTTGACCATGCCGGCGCCGGAGCTGCCCTCGGCCTCGATCTCGGCGATGCGCGATTGCGCCTCGGTCATCTTGCTCTGCATTTCCTGGGCCTGCTGCATCAGCTTCGCCATGTCACCCAGGCCGCCCAGCCCCTTTAGCATTTCGGCCCTTTCAGCATGTCAGTTGTCCTCTTCGAAGGGGTCGTCCCCATAATCGTCGTCATCAACGAGATCGCCCTCGACCTCGACGAATGTCCGTTCCGGCGCGGGCGCCAGATACTCCTCGTGCGGCCCATCGCCGCCGATCGGCCGCACGGCCCGGATTTCGGCGCCCGGGAAACTCTCGAGCGCGGCCAGCACCAGGGGATGCTCCGCCGCACGCGCCTTGGCCTCGTCCTTCTCCGCCTGAACGCGCTCGGCGATGCTCGGCCGCCCTTCTTCGGCGACCACGGCCACCTGCCAGCGAGCGCCGGTCAGGTCGCATAGCCGCTGTGACAGGCGGCCCGCCAGATTAGCCGGTGCCCCTGGGGTGGGGTTGAACTCGATCACGCCTGGCCGGTAGCGCACCAGGCGGATATGGGTCTCGGCCTCGTCCAGAAGCTTGATGTCCCGCTCGGCGCGCAACAGGGCGGTCACGTCCTCGAACCGAGCATAGGCGGCCAAGATGCTTTCCGCCTCACGTTTCGGCGTGGTTTCCGGCACCGAGACCGCCGCGCCTCCCGCGATCGCCGTCAGCCGTGCAGCGGGGCCGCCCCCGCCGCCATTACTCGGGCCCGCAGGGCCGGCCGCTGCCGAGCCGGCGCCGCCCTCAGTCAGACGGCGCACCAGATCCTCGGGCGGCGGCAGGTCGGCCACGTGCGTCAGGCGGATCACCGCCATCTCAGCCGCCATCATGGCGCTGGGGGCGATCGGCACCTCCTCGGTCGCTTTCAGCAGCATTTGCCAGGCCCGGGTTAGAACCCGCATCGAGAGCCCCGCGGCCAAGTCGGTCCCCCGCGCGCGCTCGGCCGCCGACACTGTCGGGTCCTCCGCCGCCTCGGCCGAGATCTTCAGGACGGAAATCCAATGGGTAAGTTCGGCCAGGTCGCGCAGGACAACCGCCGGGTCGGCGCCATCGGCATACTGCGCCTCCAATTCCTGCAGCGCCCCCGCCGCGTCGCCCTTCATAATCGCTTCGAATAGGTCGATGACCCGGCCCCGGTCGGCCAGCCCCAGCATGGCGCGCACTTCGGCCGCACTGGTCTCGGCTTCGCCGCCGCGGCCATGCGCGATTGCCTGGTCCAGCAGCGACAGCGCATCGCGCACCGAACCTTCCGCCGCCCGTGTGATCAGCGCCAGTGCCTCGTCGGAGATCCTGGCGCCCTCCTCGTCGGCGACACCACGCAGATGCGCCAGCATCGCCTCGGGCTCGATCCGGCGCAGGTCGAACCGTTGGCAGCGACTGAGCACGGTCACCGGCACCTTGCGGATCTCGGTCGTCGCGAAGATGAACTTCACATGCTCAGGGGGCTCCTCGAGCGTCTTCAGAAGCGCGTTGAAGGCCGAGGTCGACAGCATGTGGACCTCGTCGATGATATAGACCTTGTAACGCGCGGCCGAAGCCCGGTAGCGCACCGAGTCGATGATCTCGCGCACGTCGTTGACGCCGGTATTCGAGGCCGCGTCCATCTCGAGCACGTCCACGTTGCGCCCGTCGGCAATCGACGTGCAGGCATCGCACGCCCCGCAGGGGTCGATCGTCGGCCCATCACCGCGGGTGCAATTCAGCCCCTTGGCGATGATGCGGGCAGTCGTGGTTTTGCCGACCCCGCGCACGCCCGTGAGGATGAAGGCATGGGCGATCCGGTCATGGGCAAACGCGTTGGTGAGCGTCGTCACCATCGCCTCCTGCCCGATTAGATCGCGGAAGTGGCCCGGCCGGTATTTCCGCGCCAGCACCTGATAGGCGCCCGTCTGGGTGTTCCCCTGGGCTTCAGCAGGCGGCGGGGAGGAATCGTTCATCGGCCGGATCCAGGGTGAGGCATGGGCCAGCTATAGCCGCGGGTGGAGGAGCGGACAAGGGAGTGCGGGTGGGATGTGATCCGATCGGCGGCGCCGCTCAGGCACCGGCCGCTGAGATTGGCAAAGACGGTCAGTTTAGCACGTGCAACGAACGTCTGGATTGAGAAAATCGTTCAGCATCAGTCGACATATGGGATGAACGGAATGCGCTCTCTAACCGCAACCTTAGGGATCAGGTCTTTGACTGCACTTTGAAAATGATCTGATGCGTTGTGTGCATCCCAGCCTGCCGCATCGACGTCTAGCTCATATACAAAGAACGCGCTGGCGTCGGTCGGTGATCGGTAGGGCATAAAGAACTTCACACCTTCCTCGGCCATCGTGGGAGCAATCAAGCGTTCAAGTATGTCTGCCACGGCATCCGCTTCGCCATCTTTCGCGACGATATTGATCGCTATGACGAAGCCGTCATTAAGGTTCGCGGCGTTGGGATCGGGATAGTTTGTCATCCGATCAAGTCCGGCTCGTCAACAAGCGCAGACCCGCAAGCGCGAAGAACGTGCCAAGGACGCCCTGAATGACCCGACGCGCCTTACCGTAGAGGCGCGCCATAACGGGGGTCGAAAACGCTACCGCGTAAAGCAGATGGATGACGACCGAGAGCAAAAACGTGCCAATCACGATGACGGCCCCGACCCAGAGCGGTGCGCCCTGTTTCAGCCCAAGGGAAATGATCGCAATCCACGCGAGCGCCGCCTTCGGATTCGTCATCTGGATGATGAAGCCACGCTTGAGGTAACCAAATGGCGAGCGGCGGCCGCCGGCAAGCTCCTTCGCTTCGATCTCGTAGCTGGAGGCTGCGGATCTGAAGGATTTGTAAGCAAGCCAGAGCAGATAGAGACCACCGAATATCTTGATCGCCAGTAGCGCCGAAGCATAGGTCGCCAAAATCGCGGACAAGCCGAACACGGTCAGGATCGCCCAAGTGAATGAACCTGTTGCAGCACCCATTGCCAGTGCCATTCCAGACGCCCGATTGACGCTCATCGAGGTGCCAATAACGGCCAGAATGTTTGGCCCCGGACTGGCTATGGCCAGAAGGAACGCTGAGTAAGCGAGTAGAATGCCGGGCAGATAGATTGAAATCTCTTGCATGATCTAGCCTTTCGCATAATGGGTTTGTTCATACAATGTTCTAAATGCTGTCGTCTGACAAACTAAATCACGCATGCCCGATCCCGCAAAAGCGGCCATCAGTCACCCTGTTCCGAACGGCAGCAAAGTCCGCGGAGCCGACATTGGTAATCCGCGCACAATCGGTGAATTTGTCGAAGGATAAGTCCTCACCACCGATGCATGGATCAAGTGAGAGGCTGGACTGCGACCCGAACGGGACTCGTTGCGGCTGCTTCCTTCCGGACCTGACCGGGTTGGCGAGGCGCTCGCCCGCGCCAACCTCTCGGGCGTGCATATATCCCCTGGGACCGCCCGTATCAAGCTGTCCGTGGACGGCGGATCAGGCGGCCAACCATTGCCGCAACCTCCGCACTCTGGCATCAAGAACGACCTATCCGAGCCGCCCATCCGGGAGACATGAGCCTCAAGGACCCCTTGACCTTCGCCACCGGCGGCGACGCGCTGGACCGCGCCGCACATCTTCGGCCCGAAAGTGCCGGAATGTTGCGCCGCGATGACGCGCGGCTGTTGCCGCAATGGCAGGACAAACCCCTGATCGACATATCACGGCCCGAGCCCGCACTCGGCTGGATCGCGCCCGCGCGGGAGGTCCTGGACACGTGCACCGAAGCGCCGGTGTTCCTGGGCCTCGTCGACGGCCAGCCTCGGTTCACGGCAGATGTCTCGGCGCTGGACGAGGAGGCCGCCCAAGCCGCCTTCGGCGCGGACACGAAGTTCATCGATTTGCGCGCCATCGCCGGGCAGATCACGAAGCCCGAGGCCAATATCGTCGCTGCTGCCAAAGGGGTGATCGGGTGGCACCGAATTCACCCCTTCTGCGCCCGTTGCGGCGCGGCCAGCGCGCCCGAGGATGGCGGATGGCGGCGCAAATGCACCGCCTGCGGCGGCCTCCATTTCCCGCGCACCGATCCGGTTGTGATCATGCTGATCGTCCGGGACGACAAGTTGCTGCTGGGCCGCCAGCAAGTCTGGCCCCGTGGCCTCTATTCCCTGCTCGCCGGCTTCATGGAGCCCGGCGAGACCATCGAGGACGCGGTCCGCCGCGAGGTTTTCGAGGAGACCGCAATCCGGGTCGGCCCCGCCGGTTTCATCACCTCGCAGCCCTGGCCCTTCCCGGCCAGTCTGATGCTCGGCTGCTGGGGCGTCGCCCTCGACGAGGAGATCACGATTGACGACGAGATCGAGGATGCCCGCTGGCTGAGCCGCGCCGAGACAGACATGGCGCTGAGCGGCGAGCACCCGCAATTCGCCTCGCCGCGTCAGGACTCGATCGCCCGTTGGATCATGACCGCCTGGATCGAGGGCGAGATCGAAGTGCCGGCTGCCCATGATTGACCGGTCGTGATAGACTGGCGCATGACGCACAAATTCGAGACCAAAACCTTCGATGATGCTGATCAGGCGGTCGCCCGGGTTGGCGAGATCTACGGTGACTCGGTCGCGCGACTGCGCGACGGATTCACCCAGGCCGCAGCCGGCGAAAGCATATCCCCGGTCGCCGCGAACTATCCCTTCATCGACTTCTCCGTCGGCCATGGAGAGCTCAACACCGATGGCCGCCATTCCTTCGGCGTGCTGCTGGAGGCAGGCGAGTACCGCGCAACGGTGACCCGGCCCGATCTCTTTGGCACGTATTACCGCGAGCAGGTTGCGCTCGTGATGCGCCGCCACCGGATCCCGGTCCAGGTCGGCGTGTCCGCCCGGCCGATCCCGCTGCCCTACGTGATCGAAAGCAGCGTGATCGACGTCACCGAACCGGAGGTGCGGGCGTTGGAAGAGAATTTCGCCCTGCCCGACCTCTCGACCACCAACGACGCCATCGCCAATGGCACGGTCGCGGACCGCGCGGCGCGCCCGAACCCCCTGGCGCTGTTCAGCGCCGAGCGCGTGGACTATTCCCTGGCCCGGCTCAAGCACTATACCGGCACGTCGGCCGAGCATTTCCAAAGCTTCATCCTGCTGACCAACTATCAGCGCTATGTAGACCGGTTCATCGACTATGGCTGCGCTCAGATTGGCCAGGACGGCTACGCGCAGTTCGTCGAGCCCGGCGACAGGGTTCACAGCTCCGGCCGGGATGCCCAAGGCGAGAGCCCCGGCCATCTTCCGCAGATGCCAGCTTATCATCTGACCCGCCCCGGCGGCGACGGGATAACGCTGATCAATATCGGGATCGGCCCCTCGAACGCGAAGACCATCACCGACCACTTGGCGGTTCTTCGGCCCCATTGCTGGCTGATGCTTGGCCATTGCGCGGGGCTGCGCCGCAGCCAGCTCCTTGGCGACTATGTGCTGGCACACGGTTATGTGCGCGCCGACAACGTGCTGGACGCGGACCTGCCGCAATGGGCGCCGGTGCCGCCGATCGCCGAGGTGCAGCAGGCGCTGGAGGAAGCGACGGCGCTGGTCACGGGCCTTGAAGGGCGCGAACTCAAGACGCGGCTGCGCACCGGCACGGTCTACACCACCGATAACCGCAACTGGGAGCTGCGCTCGCGCGAGCTGTTCCGCTCGCTGAACCAAAGCCGGGCCATCGCGGTCGACATGGAATCGGCGACGATCGCCGCCAATGGGCTACGCTTCCGCGTGCCGTATGGCACGCTGCTCTGCGTGTCGGACAAACCGCTGCACGGGGAACTGAAGCTCGGCGGCATGGCAAACGCCTTCTACCGCGAGCGGGTCAGTCAGCATTTGAGTGTGGGTCTGGAGACAATGCGCATCTTGCGCGAGCGCGGCATCGACCGCCTGCACTCGCGCAAATTGCGGGGGTTCGACGAGCCGGCGTTTCGCTAACGCGGCCGGCATCCCGCCTGGATCAGGTGCTGATCCGGGCGACCCCATCCTTGAATTGTTTGACCGGCTTGATCGATGACACCGTCGTCGCCGGCGAAAGCATCGAAGCTCCGGTCGCAGGGTTACGGACCGTCCGCGCCGCACGATGTCGCGCCGCGAATTTGGCAACGCCAGGTAACGTCACCGCGTCGCGCGCCATGCCCGATAGCATGACACCCGGCAAAGCATCCAAGACCGATTCCACGGTCGCTTTGCTCTGTCCGGATGCACCTGCCAGCGCGTCGACGAGTTCGGATTTTTTCATTGGGTCCTCCCATTGGGTCGCGCGATCACCCCGCGCATGGTCGTGTGACAAACGAATCGGAACTCGGCGGCGGGATCAATGATTTTTTTTGAAAACCCCCCATTCTGTGGGCATTTCTGGGGAAAACTGGGACGATTGCCCCAGATTTTTGTCTGCAAACCCGGCACACGGGCGCGTAGAGTGGTCTTCAGCTAACGGGGAGCGGCAAAATGGCGGCGCAGGAAAACGGCAAAAACGCGCTCCGCCAGGCGCTAGGGGCCTTCGCAACCGGGGTCACGATCGTCACCGCAATCGCCGCCGAGACCGGCGAGCCCGTGGGTTTCACCGCCAATTCGTTCACATCCGTTTCGCTCGATCCGCCGTTGCTTCTGGTTTGCCTTGCCCATACCGCCGCCAGCTACCGCACCTTCCGCGAGGCCGACAGTTTCGCGGTCAACGTGCTGGCGGCAGACCAGGAGGAGACCGCCATGCTGTTCGCGACCCGCGGGGCGGACAAGTTCGGGTCCACGAACTGGCATCCGGGCGAGATGGGCGCGCCGCTGATCGAAGGCTGCCTGGCGCGGTTTGACTGCGCAATGCACCAACGGGTCACCGCCGGTGATCACGATATCCTGATGGGCCGCGTAATCGGGTTTTCGCGCCACGAGGGCGAAGCGCTGCTCTATCATGGCGGCGCGTTTCAGCGGCTTGGATGAGGCTAAGCGCCCCGCGCGCGCTATTGTCGAGTGATCTCTTCATAGGCGGCCGTGATCGCCGCAAGGCGTTGCTCGGCCATCCGCCGTGCCTCCTCGGGCACACCGCGGGCGATCATCCGGTCCGGGTGCAATTCGCGCACCAGGATCCGGTAGCGGGCGCGCACTTCCTCCGGCGGCCTGCCCGGCTCGAGTCCCAGCACCGCCCATGGGTCGTGCTCGCCCGGCAGGTGGCGCGCGCGGATCGCGCGGAATTCCGGCTCGCCGACTCCGAAGATGCCGGCCACCACCTCCAGATAGGCCGCTTCTCCCGGGTGGTATTCCCCATCCGCCGCGGCGATGAAGGCCAGGCCCTCAAGCAAATCTTCCAGCACCAGCGGCCGGTCGCGGAACATGCGCGCGACCTGATTGGCATAGCCCTCGAAGCCCGCCACCTCGGTGCGCGCCATGTTGTAGATGCGCGCGGCGCTCGCCTCGTCCTCGGACGCGATGTGGAAGACCCGCCGGAATGCCGAGATCTCATCGCGGGTCACCCGGCCATCCGCCTTGGCCATCTTGGCGCCCAGCGCGATGACGGCGATGGTAAACGCGACCGTCTTCTCGGGCCTTGTGGTCAGATGCTCGAAGACCGCCGACAGCGGCTCGCCCGTGGCCAGCGCGCTCAGCGCTTCGCGTATGCGGGTCCAAATCGACATCGGCCGCATATGGGGTCACAGAGGCGCCAGCCGATCAACTGCTTTCACGCCCCGCCCGCCCGTGGCAAAGTGCAGCGCCACGCGGAAGGGGGGAAACATGTCCGAGCAGCCAATCTTCGAGCGCGAATATCGCAATCACCATATCGACAGTACCCGCTGGGACGATTTCACCCCGCGCGACGACGACATCGTCATTGCCACGTCCTACAAGGCCGGCACCACCTGGACCCAGGCGATCGTCGCTCATCTGCTGTTCCCCGAGGGCCTGCCTGCCCCGGTTTGGGAGATGTCTCCTTGGCTGGATTTCCGCCCGCCGCTGCGTGCCGAGATCAAGTCGTTGCTCGAGGCGCAATCCCACCGGCGCTTCATCAAGACCCACCTGCCGCTGAACTCGCTGCGCTTTTTCCCGCAACTGAAATACATCTTCGTCAGCCGGGACGGGCGCGATGTCTTCATGTCCATGTGGAATCACTACCGGTCCTATACGAATGAGGCGCTCGACCGCTTCAACGGGCCGAGCGGCGACGAGCGCCGGCCCGGGCCGGATTTCCCGCCCGCACCCGACGACATCAAGGCATTCTGGCGAGAATGGTGCACTCGGGGGTCGTTCCCGTTCGAGACCGATGGCTATCCCCTTTGGTCGCATCTTTCGGTCACCCAGTCCTGGTGGAACTACCGCCACCTGCCGAACATTCTGGTGTTGCACTACACCGACATGAAGTCGGACACGCTGGGCGCGGTGGCCCGGGTCTCCGAGTTCCTGGGCCTCGGCCGCAGCCGGGACCAATTGGTGCAAACCGCCCAGGCGGTCTCGTTCGCCTCGATGAAGGGCAAGGCCGAGGCATATGCGCCGAATGGCGGGACGGCCTGGAAGGGCGGCGCGGACACCTTCCTCAACAAGGGCACCAACCGGCGCTGGGAGGGAATCTTCTCGGCCGAGGAACTGGCGCTCTACGACCAGGCCTGCGAGCGGGCGCTAAGCCCCGATTGCCGGGATTGGCTGGAGAAGGGCGGGATCGTTTGACGCTGGGCTATAGGCAGCAATGGCGGCTCTAAGCCCGAAGCGAACTAAGCGAGCACGAGACAGCTTTCCGCATTGCGCCAAAAAGCCGCCATTCAGGTTTGAACGGACGCAGCCATTGCCCGCAGCACGCGGCGCTGCTCGCCCAGAAACAAGCACGGCGCCCGACTCGGGCGCCGTGCGGTGGCTCTATACGAATGGCTGAGGTGGCGATTACGGGTTGACGCGGCCATTCGTGCCCGGCCCGTCCGGGCTGCCAGGATTGTCCGGGTCGACATTGCCGACGCCATTGAACTGGCTGTCAGTGTTCTCGTCGCCGTTACCGTGGCCCCTATTGTCGAGCGGATTGCCGCTTGCTCCGGCCATCGCCGGGCTGGTCGGGCAGATGTTCGAGGCGTTCAGCGTGTCGTGCGGGACGATGTTGACGAAACGCGGCCGCGAGACCAGCTGCGAGCTCCACTGCATCTCGCCGATTCCGATATTGGCGAAATGAGGCTGCCAACGGGCGGCGACCTCGGTCACGATCACCGATTCTTGGAACTCCATATCCGGCAGAACATCGACTGGGATTTGTTGATCGGTCATCGCGCCTGGTCCGGTGATGTCGGTCGATTGGGCAGTGTAAGACCAAAGAACCCGGTGAGTGTCGTCTTCGAAGCAGATCGAGGTGATGCGCAGGATCCGCTGATCCAGATCGCCCTCCATCATCTTGTCGGTCAGGCTCGCCAGATAGGTCATGTCGGTATCGTCCACAGTATCGTGGCGGCTCATGATGTCGTTGATCGTGAATGCGATCCGCGCGACTTGGGTCTTGGAATGGAAGGCGTCCCAGTAGCCCAAGCCCCCGGTCACCGCGAAGATCAGCAGCGGCATAGCGATCATGAACTCGATTGCAATGCTGCCGGTTTCGTTTTGGGCAAAGGCGCGCAGCGTCTCCCCAATGCGGCGGGCAAATTGCAGGTCCTTAGTCATTGTCATCATCCCCATTAAGCCGGTTCGTTCATAAAGGCAGCGTAGGTCACCATCTGCAGGCCGCCGGTATTGTCGCGCTGCAAGCCCAGCGTGATGCCGAGGCCTGGGAAGATCGGGTCCACCACCATGCATGCGCGCACGAACATGATACGGTTGCGCCCGCCCGGATTGAAGTTGATTGTCGGCTCGATCTCCTCGGTGCGGTCGATGCAATTGGCCTGGTTCTGCGGATAGGCGCTGTTGAGATCCAGCTCGACCAGTTCCAGGACCAGGTCGCGGTCGCAATTGACCAGGATGTTCGAGTTGTCGCAGACCGCGCGCTTGAGCGTGTCGTGGTCGGGATTGGCGACGGTGCCCAAGCGCAACTCTCGCGTGGCGATATCGACCCCGCGCTCGAACATCACCATGCGGGTGGCGACGAAGCCAGTCTCGAAGATCGTCCCGAAGAACCACATAATGACCGGGAAGACGATGACGAACTGAACGGACGCGTTGCCGCCCTCGTC
>CAJICH010000089.1_pt1 | contig 104702 bp, 108 predicted proteins | sample 9199591 | NCBI WGS metagenome assembly CAJICH01 (sample SAMEA7708332, study PRJEB35096) | sediment metagenome | biome: marine neritic benthic zone biome [ENVO:01000025]; feature: sediment [ENVO:00002007]; material: shallow marine sediment [ENVO:03000034] sea grass bed [ENVO_01000059] ...
CCGACGATCGCGGGTTTGGCGATTGTCGCGATCAAGTCGTAAGTCTCGTCGTCCAATGAACGGTAGATTGCCGCACGATCGGTCCAGGGATCGCCCGTGACCGCGATCCAGGGAAGATGATCGTCGGATCCGCCCGCCGCTAGCGGCAAATCCAGGAAGACTGCTTGAATTGGCCCGGGCGGGCTCGGCAAGTCAATTTCAATGTTCCGATCGGCAGTCGCATTCGGTGTATGGATCGCGACGTCGACATGCACTGCATCGACCTCTCGGCCCGAGCCATCGGTGATGCGGTCGATCCTGTATGCTTCCAATGCGCCACCGCGGTCGATCTCCACCGTGTCGCCCGGCTCGACGCCGAGTTCCGTCGGGGCCAGCGTAAAGCTCGCCCGATCGCGCGAGCGCCACCCTTCTGCCAACCAACGGTCCACGATCTGCTGCGCCCGCGAGGCTGGCAGCGCCAATGCGAACGAGCTTTCGGCGACGCGCTCGCGATCCCCGTCAGGCAGTCGCGCCTCACTTACCCCCACCCGAAAGTCGCTTTCCGCCTGAACATAGGTTAGGCGAACCACGTCAAAGGCCTCGCCCTCGGAAGAGCGCGCCCTTTCAAACGTCGTCGCGCCCTGCCCGCGCGGCGCAACCAAGAAGCCATCATCCAAGGTTTGGACAGGTCGACCTCCGCGCATCCGGAACACGACCTTGCCGCCACTTTCGAATGCATCGAAGCCGTAGGCCAGCATCAACGTCTGAAGGGCATCGCGCGCCGTCGCGATCCGGTCGACCACATAGCCATCGACCGCCCCAAATAGCCCACTTACATCGAAGTCATCGAGCCCCGATCGTCGGCAAATCTCGGCAATGACCTCAGCCAATCCGCTTGCCGAAACTCGGCCCGTGATCCAATGCCCCAGGCGATGCGCTGGACCGTCGGACCAGATGGTCTCACGCACCGGGAAATCCGGCCAGGGGCGCGTATCCCAAGTCCAGACGAATATCCGGTCGGCTGGGATCATCGGCCCGCCGGTGACACCCGAGACCGGCACATTGGACGGATCTGACCAGTAGCCAAGCTTGGCCTGCAGGAACCGGCGCTGCATCTCGTCGTCGCGGATACCCAGCGACCCATAAGGCAGGGCACTCTCCGAGCTTTTCGCATCGGCGAATAGATTGGGCCAGTTGGCGCCCAGATCTACTGAAGGGCATCCCGTTTCGTCCGCCCATGCGCAATCAAATTGCGGTCCGCGCAACGCTTCAGGGTTCGCGGCCGAAACCAGCGTCGCCGCGGCGCCATTCGGCCACGTCAGAAGATTCTTCGAAATCGTCAGGACCGGGCGGCGGTCGGGCGGCGCTGTGGCCAACAGCCCAGACTCGCCTTCGACCATCACCGCCCGGACCTGATCTATTGTCTCGCCGATCAATGCTACGCACCGGCATTTCCCAGGCGAGAACGGCCTCGCCCCCTCGACCTGCGCCCGAGTCCATTCCGCCCCGGCCCGGGTCTTGCCGGCGCCTCGACCGCCCAGGATCACCCAAGTATGCCAATCGCCCTCCGGCTCGAATTGGTGCTGCGAATGTGCCCACACCTCCCACAGCCACGGCAGCGCTACCTGCGCGTTTCCAGACAACTCATCCAGGAACGTGCGCGGGTCCGCCTCGCTCAGCGAGGCGATCAAGGCGGCGTTCGACTTCGTCCCGCGCTTCCGCAAGATCGATCACTCCTTGATCGGAATGCGGAAGCTCGGCTCCGCGCATCAGCTTGTCCTCAATACTCAGGACGGTCAGCAGCGCCTTGCGGCACTGGTCAATCCCACCGATCAGATGCTCGGCGCGCTTCTTGTCCATCTCGGTCTCAAGCGTGCCCTTCAGGCGATCAATCTCGCCCTCCAGACTACGTGACAGGTCGGCAAAGACATTTCGCGCGCGGGACATCGCAGCCAGGTTGGCCGCGGCTTCCTGCGCGTTCACACACCCCCACCGACCGAGCTCTTCGGTCGTTCTCACGTGCGGTGCCTCTCACTGATTGAAGCACTGGAAATGACAAAGGCGAGCCCCCCAGCTCGCCCAATCACACCATCTCCAGCGTGGAACACACTCTATCCAGGATCGCGCGCCAGGTCAAGAAAATTCTTCAACTAAATTCTCTAAAACATGTGTTAACTAATTATTAATTATTACTATTTTCTATTTTTCTCCATTCCGCTACATTTTTATTGTGCTCGTCCAATGTCTTCGCGAAGGCATGTCCGCCAGATCCGTCGGCGACGAAGTAAAGGAAGTCGGTTTCATCCGGGTTAACGACCGCCATGATCGCGTCGCGCCCAGGGTTCGCGATCGGGGTCGGCGGCAGCCCATTGACCGCATATGTGTTGTAGGGCGTCGCCCGATCTAGCTCCGAGCGGCGAAGCCCACGCCCAAGCGGGCCTTTGCCTTCGGTGATGCCATAGACAACGGTCGGGTCCGATTGCAGCTTCATGCCCCGCCGCAAGCGATTGACGAAGACAGACGCGACTTTTGCGCGCTCGCTTGCCACGCCGGTTTCCTTCTCGACGATCGAGGCCAGGATCAACACTTCCTCGGCGCTTCGCAACGGAAGCTCCTCCTCCCTGCTTGCCCAGGCCTCGTCCAATATCGCTTGTTGTGCCGACGTCATTCGCTCGACGACTTCCTTGCGGGACATGTTGCGTTCAATAAAATAGGTCTCCGGCGCCAGACTCCCCTCAGGTGGAACGCCGGCAATCTCACCTGTCAGAATCTCGCTCCCACGCAGCAGTTCAACGACTTCATAACTCGACAGCCCTTCGGCAACGGTCACCTTGTGCTGGATTGCCTTGCCACTGACGAGCAAATCCAGGATCTCCTCCATCGAGGCCTTGGCCGGTATCCGGTATTCGCCATACCGGATCGCCGAATCCTTGTCGCTGTAGCGCGCGCCAACGCGAAAAAGCCACTCGCTGCGGGACGTATTCTCGATCGCACCATGAAGCGCCAATTGCCGCGACGTATCGCGCAGGTCGGCCCCCCTCGGGATCAGGACGACAACCTCTTCCTCCAGCGGCCCAGGAGCTGAATACTGCCGTTTGGCGTATCCGATCGTGATCAGCAGAACCAGTCCGGCTACCACCAGGACCGTCAGCGCATTCCCAGCGATGTTCCGCATAGCCACTCCTTGGCTCGGCTCAGTTTGCCTTCCCGAAGACCACCGAGGCATTGGTTCCGCCAAAGCCGAACGAGTTCGACAGCACGACATTGATCTCGCGTTCGACCTTCTCTAGCGGCGCCAGGTCGATCTCGGTCTCAACCGACGGATCTTCGAGGTTCAATGTCGGTGGCGCGACCTGGTCGCGCAATGCCAGCACCGAGAAAATCCCCTCGATGGCACCGGCCGCTCCCAACAGGTGTCCCGTCGCCGACTTGGTCGATGACATGGTCACATTGCCTGCCTGATTTCCCAGCAGCCGCGTGACCGCGCCCAACTCGATCTCGTCACCGAGCGGTGTCGACGTGCCGTGCGCATTGACATAGTCCAAAGCGCTGGGGGATAGCCCAGCGTTGTTCAAGGCTGCCGACATCGAGCGGAAGCCTCCATCGCCATCAGGTGACGGCGACGTGATGTGATAGGCATCTCCCGAAAGGCCATATCCCAACACTTCCGCATATATCTTCGCCCCGCGCTTCACTGCGTGGTCGAGCTCTTCCAACACGACAACGCCCGCCCCCTCGCCCATGACGAAGCCATCCCTGCCCCTGTCGTATGGACGCGAGGCGCGCTCAGGCGTGTCGTTATATCCAGTCGACAACGCCTTGCAGGCAGAAAATCCAGCAACCGAGATTTCACAAACTGGGCTCTCGGCCCCGCCCGCGATCATAACGTCCGCGTCGCCCAGCGCGATTAAGCGCGACGCGTCTCCGATAGCGTGCGCGCCGGTCGAACACGCGGTGACCACGGCGTGGTTTGGCCCCTTGAACCCGTATCTGATCGACACCTGGCCCGAACAGAGATTGATCAGCGCGGCCGGAATGAAAAACGGCGAGACCCGGCGGGGGCCGCTTTCTTTCAGGGTCACCGCCGTCTCGGCGATCGTCTCGATCCCGCCTATGCCCGAGCCAATCAGCACACCGGTGCGTTGACGGCTCTCTTCATCCTCGGGTTTCCAATCGGCATCGGTTACGGCCTGCTCGGCGGCGGTCAATGCGTACGTAATGAATCTGTCGATTTTGCGCTGGTCCTTCGGGGCGACCCAGTCATCGGCATTGAACGTACCGTTGGCTCCGTCACCCAGCGGGATTTCGCAGGCAATCTGACAAGGCAGGTTTGATGCATCGAAATGCTTGATCTGTCCTGCGCCCGATTCCCCGGCAAGAAGCCGCGCCCAACTTGCCTCGACTCCGCAAGCCAGCGGCGAAAGCATCCCCAAACCGGTCACGACAACTCGGCGCATCCTGAAGCTCCTGTCCCAATTCGCGCTCGGCGCAGCCACAATCTACATACAAAACCACCCGGGCCGCATACAAACAGAAACGCGGCCCCGGTCGCCCGTTGGCCGCGTTCTCCGTTTAGACTTGGAACGGTCAGGCTGCCTTTTCGCCGATGAATTTCACCGCGTCACCGAAGGTCTGAATGCTCTCGGCGGCATCATCCGGAATCTCGATTCCAAATTCCTCCTCGAACGCCATCACCAGTTCGACCGTATCGAGGCTGTCCGCGCCCAGATCATCGATAAAGCTCGCGCCCTCAACGACCTTGTCTTCCTCGACGCCTAGATGCTCAACGACGATCTTCTTGACCCGATCCGCGATGTCGCTCATGTCCGCTCCTGTCATGCGGGCCATTTTCGGCCCTTGGTTGATCATCTGCCTTCAGGCCCGTTTCCCTGCTGGAAGCCCGGCCAGAACGGTCCTCGCAGAATTGCTGGCGCGTTCCTTATCACAACTGATGCGCCGCGCAAATCACAACTGCCAGGCTGTCCAAAGTCTGAATTCACGTTCAGATCATGGCCATACCGCCATTGACGTGAATGGTCTGTCCGGTCACATAGGCCGCCTCTTCCGAGGCCAGATAAACAGCAGCCGATGCGATTTCGTCAGCGCTGCCCATCCGCCCAACCGGAATCGCCCCCAGCAGCTTTTCCTTCTGGTCGTCGGCCAACTTGTCCGTCATCGCGGTGGTGATGAACCCCGGCGCAATGCAGTTCACGGTGATCCCGCGGGATGCCACCTCGGCGGCCAGCGACTTCGACATTCCAATCATGCCCGCTTTGGCCGCGGCATAGTTGCCCTGGCCCGGATTGCCGGTGACACCAACGATTGATGTTACTCCGATGATCCGTCCCCAGCGCTGCTTCATCATCCCACGAAGAACAGCCCGACTAAGCCGAAACGCGGCCCCGAGGTTTACTGACAGAACGGTATCCCATTCCTCGTCCGACATTCGCATGAACAGATTGTCTCGCGTGACGCCCGCATTATTCACCAGGATGTCCAGCCCGCCCATGGCCGCCGCAGCGTCCTTCGGCAAGCCATCGAGCGCATCCTTGTCTGAAAGATCGCAGGGGGTCACATGCACCCGTTCGCCCAGTTCGGTTGCCAGGCTATCCAGCGGCCCGGTCCGGGTTCCCGACAACGCCACGATTGCCCCCTGCCCGTGGAGCTGGCGCGCTATCGCACCGCCGATCCCACCACTCGCGCCGGTCACCAGCGCCCGTTTTCCCAACAGATCGAACATATTCCGCTCCTATCCCGCCATGACGCTGGCCAGCGCGCGGACGTCATCCGGGCCGCTCACCGCATCGGTCGTCAATTCTCGATTGATCCGGCGCGCCATGCCGCAAAGCGCCTTGCCCGCGCCGACCTCGACCAATCCGGTGACGCCATTAGCACCCATCCATTCCACCGATTCTCGCCAGCGGACCGGGCCGGTCACCTGCTCAACCAGCAAAGTCCTGATCTCATCCGGCTCGCTCACCGCCACGGCACGGACATTCGCGACCAGGGGAACCGCGGGCGAAGAGATCTCTACCCTGTCCAACGCCTCGGCCATCACATCTGCAGCGGGCTGCATCAGCGCACAGTGAAATGGCGCCGAGACCGGCAGCAATATTGCGCGTCTCGCGCCCCGGCCCCTGGCGATCTCAACTGCCCGTTCGACCGCGGCCTTATTGCCCGAGACGACGACCTGGCCGGGATCGTTGTCGTTCGCGGCCTGGCACACCTCGCCCTCAGCCGCTTCCTCGGCCACTGCTTTCGCCGTCTCGAAATCCAGTCCCAAAAGTGCCGCCATGGCACCAACGCCCACCGGCACCGCCTCCTGCATCGATTTACCGCGCGTTCGCAGCAACCGCGCCGTGTCCGCCAAACTCAAAGCACCGGCCGCGCAAAGCGCCGAATACTCGCCCAGCGAATGTCCGGCCACGTAGGTTGCCGCCGAGACACCCACACCCTCCGCTGCCAACGCCCGCATCGCCGCGATTGAAGTTGCCATGAGTGCTGGCTGCGCATTCGCGGTAAGGGTCAACTCCTCGGCCGATCCATCCCATATTAGCGCACTCAGCTTCTCGCCCAGGGCGGTATCGACCTCCTCGAAGGCCGCCGCCGCCGCCGGATAGGCTTCGGCCAGATCCCGACCCATACCAACTGTCTGTGCGCCTTGGCCCGGAAAAACGAATGCCCACATGTCTCCCCCACGTGTGATCCATACCCGTTTCCTGCGCGGCGTGGCCAATCCTTGTCAAGTCGCCACGCGGCCGGCTTGTCGTCGCTTGCAATCCCCGCGGCAATCCCCCGTTGCATTCCACTGCGCGGGCGCGTATACGCCCACACTCTCCCGAGGTTAATCGCTCGCGTCGCCTCTCGTATACGGGATCGGGAGCCGATCACCCCCGTGTTTTGAAGCGCGCCGGAACAAAGGACGTGACAATGGCTCTCTACGAGCATGTCTTCATTGCGCGTCAGGACCTGTCGAACACGCAAGTCGAAGGTCTTGTCGAGCACTTCAGCCAGATTCTCCAAGACAATGGTGGCTCCGTAAAGGACACCGAATATTGGGGCCTTCGCACGCTGGCATATAAGATCAACAAGAACCGCAAGGGCCACTATGGCTTCATGCGCACCGACTCTCCGGCCGACGCCGTGAAGGAGATGGAGCGCCTGATGGGCCTGCACGACGACATCATGCGGGTCATGACGGTCAAGGTCGACGCCCATGAAGAGGGCCCAAGTGCGGTGATGCAGGCGAAGAACAGCCGCGACGACCGCGGACGCGGTGGCTACCGCGGGGATCGTGATCGTGGCGATCGCGGTGACCGTGACCGCGGTGATCGTGGTCCGCGGCCCGAGCGCAGCGAAGCGCCCGCACCTAAACCGGCTGAAAGCTAAGAGGAGGCAATTAGATGGCACGCAAACCGTTTTTCCGTCGCCGCAAATCCTGCCCCTTCTCAGGGGCCAACGCGCCGACCATCGACTATAAGGACGTGAAGCTGCTGCAGCGCTACATCTCCGAGCGCGGCAAGATCGTCCCTTCGCGCATCACCGCCGTCTCGGCGAAAAAGCAGCGCGAGCTGGCAGGCGCCATCAAGCGCGCCCGCTTCCTGGCGCTTCTGCCCTACACGGTCCAGTAAAGGAGAGAGACATGGAACTTGTTCTCCTGCAGCGCATTGAAAAGCTGGGCCAGATGGGCGACGTCGTTCACGTCAAGGACGGTTACGCGCGCAACTACCTTTTGCCCCACGGCAAGGCCCTGCGCGCAACCAAGGCCAATCTGGCCCGGTTCGAGACCGAGCGCGCCCAGCTTGAAGCCCGGAACCTCGAGCTTCGCAAGGAAGCCGAGGCGGTGTCCGAGAAGCTTGATGGCCAAAGCTTCGTGATCATCCGGTCGGCCTCGGACGCTGGGTCGCTCTACGGCTCGGTAACCGCGCGTGACATCGCCGAGATCGCCACCGACGGTGGCTTCACGGTAGCCCGTGGGCAGATCGCGCTCGACCGTCCGGTCAAGGAGCTGGGGTTGCACCCGGTTCGCGTTATCCTCCATCCGGAAGTTGCGGCCGAGATCAGCGTCAATGTCGCCCGGTCCGAAGAAGAGGCACGGCTGCAAGCCTCGGGTAAGTCGATTCAAGATTTGCGGTCCGAGGAAGAAGCCGAGGCGGAATTCGAGATCGCGGAACTCTTCGACGATATGGGCGCCGCCGCCGAGAGCGAACTCGATGGCGAAGCCGGCGATGTCGAGGGCGAGAGCACCCTCGTCGAGGATGAGACGCCGAAATCCGAATAGGTTTCGATCCGGTCCAAGTTTGAATTGCGCCGCCCCGCTCGGGCGGCGCATTTGCGTTTACTCCTCCGTCACTACGCATTTCGCGGTCAGTCGATTCCCGCAGATCCTTCTCAAACCGGATTTCGTTTGGCCATCAGAGCACTACGAAATTCGTGCACTGCGTTATCCACATCAGCACGCAAAACGGTCCACAGAATCTCGACTTAATGGATCTTTGTTCCCCTTTGGTTCCGAGCATATTTGGTGCATACGATGGGGCAAATAATGGGGGCAGTGATTCATGGCAGACGGCAGCGCTGATCGCACCACTATGGCGGCGACCCAGCTCCAACCTAGCAACATCGAGGCCGAACAGGCGTTATTGGGAGCCCTGCTCCTGAACAATGAGGTCTTCGATCGTATCGATCCGATCATCAAGCCAGAGCACTTTTACGAACCCGTCCACGGGCGGATCTTCGAGCTCGCCAGCCGCCGCATCCAAAAGAACGCGCTGGCTTCACCCGTCACGCTCAAACCCTTCCTCGCCGAGGACGAGGGATTGCGCGAGCTTGGCGGCACAGATTACCTGGCGCGCCTCGCCGGCGCGACCATCTCCATTGTCGCTGCGCGCGACTATGCCGAGACGATCCGCGACCTGGCGCTTCGCCGCGACCTGGTACGGATCGGCGAGGAAATCACTGTGCGCGCCGCGTCATTCGACTCCGAGGCGGAGCCGACCGAGCAGATAACAGAGGCCGAACAGGCCCTTTACACTCTGGCCGAGCGGGGCAACCGGGAAGGCGGCTTCATCAATTTTGCGAACGCGGCGGCACAAGCTGCGAACATGGTGAATGCAGCCTTCCAAAGGGGCGGTGGCCTCGCCGGCATCTCATCCGGCTTGAACGAGCTCGACTACAAGCTTGGCGGGTTCCGGAATTCGGATCTCATCATCCTGGCCGCGCGTCCGTCGATGGGCAAGACGGCACTTGGGGTAAACATCGCCTTCAACATCGCCCGTAAATTCAAGAAGGGTAAACGTCCTGACGGCTCCGAAGGGGCGGTATCAGGGGGGGTCGTCGGTTTCTTCTCGCTGGAAATGTCGTCCGAGCAGCTCGCCAACCGCATTCTAGCAGCGGAGTCGCGGATCAAGAGCCACGAACTGCTGTCAGGCCGCCTGCAGGAGGAAGACTTCCGCCGTTTCCTCGAGGTCGCCCGCGAGCTTGAGGTCACACCGCTTTATATAGACGACACGCCTGCGCTCCCGATCTCGAGACTCGCCGCCCGCGCCCGCCGGCTAAAGCGGCAGTTCGGCCTCGACCTCCTCGTCATTGACTATTTGCAGCTCGTGCGCCCGGCCTCGGGCCGCAATGATGGCCGGGTCCAGGAAGTGACTGAGATCACGCAGGGCCTCAAGGCGCTCGCGAAGGAACTCGACATTCCAATCATCGCGCTCGCCCAGCTTTCGCGTAAGGTCGAAGACAGGGACGATAAACGGCCGCAATTGGCCGACCTTCGAGAATCTGGCTCGATTGAACAGGATGCGGACGTCGTCATGTTCATCTTTCGCGAAGAGTACTACCACGAACGGCTGGAACCACCTGCCGATCATGAGAAGTTCCCTGAATGGAAGGCGCGCGCCGAAAAGCTTCACGGCAAGGCCGAGATCATAATTGGCAAGCAGCGCCACGGACCGATCGGCACGGTGGACCTGCATTTCGAGGGCAAATACACGAAATTCTCCGACCCGGTCCGCGAGGTGGCTGGATTCGATCAGGACTTCACGTGAGCCTGAACGGCATTCTCACTATCGACCTGGAAGCGATCGTCTCCAATTGGCGGGCGCTTGATGCCCTTTCGGGACCCAAAACCCAGACTGCCGCTGTGGTCAAGGCCGACGCCTATGGCTGCGGCGCCACGAAGGTTGGCGTGGCACTCGCGCGTGTCGGCGTCGGCACTTTTTTCGTCGCCCTGCCCGGGGAGGGGGCCGAACTGCGCGCGGCGATCGGCCCTGATCCCCAAATATATACCCTCGGCGGTTACGCGGTCGGGGACAGTCACCTATTCGAGCGCCATGACCTGCGCCCAGTCCTGAACTCCGCCGGCCAAGCCGCCGCATGGTTCCGCGATCGCCCCAGCGCACCCTGCGCGGTTCAGATCGACACAGGCATGAACCGGCTCGGCATGGAGGCCGACGAATTCGCCTCGCTGGGCCCCCTGCCCGACTGCGTGCAGATCGTGATGAGCCATATGGGATGTGCCGACGATCCGACGCATTCGCTAAATGCCCAGCAACTCACCGAGTTCCGGCGGCTTACCGAGGGACGCGGGCCAACACTCTCGCTCTCGGCCACGGCCGGTCTGTTGCTCGGGCCCGACTACCATTTCGGCCTGACCCGCATGGGGATAGGCCTATATGGCGGCTGGCCGTTCCTGAATGCCCGGCGCGTCGTCGCGGCGCACGCGCCAATCATTCAGATCCGCGACCTGGATGCCGGCGAGACGGTCGGCTACGGCGCGACCTGGACCGCCGAACGGCCCAGCCGGATCGCGACAATCAGCGCGGGCTACGCTGACGGATTGATCCGCGCCAGCGGCAATCGTTGTGCCGCGTTTATCGATGGCCAACCCGTGCCGTTCGCGGGCCGGGTATCAATGGATCTTATCACTCTGGATGTCACTGATTGCGCCTGCTTGCCTGCTGATATGGTCGAGGTATTGGGCCCCAATCAGTCGATCGACGATCTGGCTTCGGCCGCCGGCACAATCGGGCACGAGATCCTCACCGCACTTGGAAACCGTTATCGGCGCGAATACGGCTGATCGAATTCATGGCGCTTGGCCCGGACCTGGTATATCTTCCTTCGGTCGTCTGTGTGTTCATTGTACGTTGGGTTCCGTCATGCGTAGTCTGATTCTGATTCTCCTCCTCGCCGGTTGCGCGGCGCCCTCTGGCGGCATCGACTGGTTCGAGCACACCCACATGTTGCAGATCAGCGGTGACATGCGCACTGAGCGCGTGCCCGAGGACGCACCGATTTCACGCGATACCCTGACTCAGAATTTCCGCAAGATCGCGTTCGAGGTCGAGGAAAACCCGATTGGCATCGCGGGCGGCGCATTGCAATCGAACGACGATCCCCACCTGCGCAAGTGGCTGAAACCCGCTCGCTACGAGATCTTCGCTCTCGGCGAGGACGAATCGCGGATCTCGCCCATGGTCAAATCTTACCTGCTGCGCTTGGCGACGATCACCGGACACCCGATTCCCCGCCGCTCGACCGATCCCCAGGACGCCGAAGCCGCACGACTCTTCGTCATATACGGCCCCGACGAGGTGTTTGCCTGGTTCGTCGACACCTACCTCGAGCCTTCCGGCGCCGACAATACCAGCCATTTTCTTTCTGACCTGGCGACCCTGATCAACCGCTGGCGTTTTGCTGCGTCGCCTTGCGCGGGACAGGTGACAAGGCGCTCCGGCAATCGCGAGGGCACCTACAAAGGCGAGATCCTGATGGGCGTCGTGCTGATCAAGCGCGAGATCCCGGAGAACCTGCTTGAGACATGTGTCGAGGAGGAATTGGCCCAAACCATGGGGCTCCTGAACGATGACAAGAACGTCCGGCCCTCGATCTTCAATGATGATCAAGAGTTCGCGCTGCTGACCCGGCACGATGAGTTGCTGCTGCGGATTCTTTACGACAGGCGCCTAACACCCGGCATGGCACCGGAGACCGCGATGCCGATTGTCGACCAGATCATCTCCGAGTTGGTGCCCGACAGCCGGTCTTGATTTCCCTTACTCAACGGTCGGCTCTTGGAACCGATCACGCTCGGCGCTAAAACGATGCCAAACAAGCCTGCCGCGCATGCTCGGTTTCGATGAGCTTGCTTGATCAAGCGGCGGCGCGAGCAAGGGACACGAGCGCACGAATGCCTATCCTTAAAGCCTTGCGCGGTTTCGTTGCCTCAATCGGTGCAACGGTCATTTGGCTTTGTCAGGCCACGGGGTCGCTATCAGTTTTTGCCGCGTCCGGGCTCAGCCATGTGGTCCGGCCTCCTTACTATCCGGGCGAGATCGGCCGCCAGATCATGAGGATCGGCTATTTCTCGTTGCCGGTGGTGGGCATGACCGCGCTCTTCACCGGTGGCGCGTTGGCGCTGCAGATATTCGCCGGCGGATCACGCTTCAATGCCGAGTCCGTCGTGCCGTCGATCGTCGCCATCGGCATGACCCGCGAGTTGGGCCCGGTCCTGGGTGGGCTTATGGTGGCGGGCCGGGTTTCGGCCTCGATCGCCGCCGAGCTCGGCACGATGCGGGTGACCGAGCAGATCGACGCGCTGAGCACGCTTTCGACCAATCCGATGAAATATCTGGTCGCGCCCCGATTGCTGGCGGCAACCCTGACCATGCCGATCCTGGCCTTCATCGGCGATATCATTGGAATCATGGGCGGGTTTCTGGTGGGTGTCAGCCGGCTCGACTTCAATGCCACCACCTATATCAAGACGACCTGGGATTTCCTCGAAGCGGGTGATGTCACGTCAGGTTTGATCAAGGCCGCTGTCTTTGGATTCATCATCGCGATGATGGGCTGCTACCAGGGCTATCACTCGGGCCGTGGCGCCCAGGGCGTCGGCCGGGCGACAACCAACGCGGTTGTGACTGCCTCGATCCTGATCCTGGCATCCAACTATGTGCTGACCGAGGCGCTGTTCCCCGCATGAGCCATACCGCGAAGATCGAGATGTTAGCTGTGCAAAAGCGCTTCGGCGAGAACCGCGTCCTGCGCGGTGTCGATCTGTCAATCGCGCCCTCCGAATCGATGGTAATCATTGGTGGATCGGGCACCGGCAAATCGGTGACACTGAAGTGCATCCTGGGTCTGATGACCCCGGATGGAGGCGCAATCAAGGTCGATGGCGAGGACGTTGCCGGCAAGCGCGGCGCGGCGCGCGAGGCTCTGCTGGACAAGTTCGGCATGCTCTTTCAGGGCGGCGCCCTCTTCGATTCGCTCCTGGTCTGGCAGAACGTTGCCTTCCGGCTCCTTCAAGGCAAACGGAAGCTCCCGAAGGACGAGGCCCGCGCGATCGCGATTGAAAAACTGCGTCGCGTCGGCCTGAAAGCGGATGCGGCCGATCTGTTTCCTGCCGAGCTTTCCGGCGGCATGCAAAAGCGCGTCGGCCTTGCGCGCGCAATCGCCGCGGAACCCGAGATCATCTTCTTCGACGAACCCACGACCGGCCTAGACCCGATCATGGCGGACGTGATCAACGACCTGATCCGCGAGATCGTGGTCGAAATGGGCGCAACGGCGGTCACCATCACCCACGACATGACCTCGGTCCGCAAGATCGCCGACAAGGTGGCGATGATCCACGAGGGCGTCATCCAGTGGACGGGCCCGGTCGGTGAGATCGATACCACCGATAACGCTTACGTCCACCAATTCGTCAACGGGCTGGCTGAAGGGCCAATCGAGGCAATCCGGTGATAAAATGATTAGCAAGAGCAACGATTCCCGCGAAAACTTCCTGGAAGATATTAAAGATTTGTTCGATAAATCTGATTCTTTCCATTCCGCTATTCCTACCTCAAATGAACATAAACACATTGAAGACTACATTCGCGACTATGCAATGTTTTCAGCAATCATAGATAATATCGGCTTGAGATTCAAACTCATAGATACAACTAAAAACGCAAACGATATTATTAAAAATTTTGTTTCTCGAATTCGCTCTTTGCAATTGAAAGCAAGATCCATTCACTTGTCAAATGTTTATGAAGAAACCAGTTCATCATTTTCAAAAAATGATATTGTATATAATACTTTGTTCGAAGCGACGGAAAAGGATGTTAGTATTATTATAGAAAATATATCTAATATAAGAATCGTTTTATTGGAAACTCACGAAATAGAAGAGCAGCATAGGCTTCGATTGCTAAACAAGCTAGATTCACTTCAATCAGAATTTCACAGATCAATCAGCAGAGTTGATGTTTTTCTTGCTTTCATTCTCGACCTCGGGGACACGATTGGAGGCTTTGGGAAGAAGATTGAGCCTGCAATTGAAAGCGCGGAGAGGATCAAGAAACTTATCTACGGAAAACAGGAAGGCCAACGTCAACTTCCACCGCCACCAAAAGGGCTGCCCGCTCCAGACAAGGAGAGTGATGAACCGGAATCGTAAACGGCTCGAACAAGTTCCAATCGAGGCGATCCGGTGAGCGAGACGGCTCAGTTTGGCCGCGCCATTGCGTTTCTTGGCCATGCCAGTCTCGCCTTTGGCCTGATGTTCGCGTTGGCCATCTCGAACCGTCACTTGTTCAGCCCGGATGAGCGCCTCCGCTTGCCTGCGTTCGCGGCGATGTTCGGGGCTGTGACACTCGGGTGCCTCGCGCTCGTGCCGCCCGGTTGGAACCTTGGCTGGGCCGTCATCCAGATCACGGTCTTCGCGGCCCTCCTTTGGGGCCTGCTGGACCTTGCCCGAAAGGTCCGCGACAGCCAAACGGGCATCGCCATTGCCCTGACGCTGACCGCCATCGGGACCGTGTGCGCAAGGGTCGCCGACTATGCTCGCTAGACCTGTCGTGGTGCCGGTGAACCTGGCTCTCCTGGCGCTCTACCCCGCCTCCTGGACTGCGCCCCTGGCCCATGCAGGCATCCTGCCCTTCTTCTCGGGCAACGAGATCACAATCATTGGAGGTGTCCAGGATCTGTGGGAGGCGGATGCGGCACTGTCTATCCTGGTCGCGGTCTTCGCGGTGGTCATTCCCTACGGCAAGACGCTTTTTCTGGCAGCAGTTCACTTCCGGCTGGCAGGCGGCCGCGCCCTCGGGCTGATCGAGATCATCGCGAAACTCTCGATGGCCGATGTCTTCCTGATTGCACTCTACATCGTCATGGTGAAGGGGATCGGCTTTGGACATGTCGCGTCGGCCTGGGGGCTCTGGCTTTTCACCGGCTGCGTCCTGGCTTCGATCTGGGCGGGCTTCGAGACCCGGCGGAAGCTGGCGGAGTGGGCGTGAACAGGCGGCCCAGGCAACCTATGGATCGGGGTTGAGCAATGGCGAAGTCCGCCGCCGCCTACATTTGCCGCGAATGCGGCGCCGTCAGCCGGAAATGGGCCGGTCAATGCGGCGATTGTGGCGCGTGGAACTCAATTGACGAGGATTCGGGCCTGTCGGCGGCTGGACCGTCAGCGAAATCCCTGGGCGCCGCTAAGGGCCGGACGCTGGACCTGACGCCGCTCTCGGGCGCCGATCGAGAAGCACCGCGGATCTCCTCCGGCGTCACCGAGCTCGACCGTGTGCTTGGCGGCGGGCTCGTGCCAGGCTCGGCGGTATTGGTCGGCGGTGATCCGGGCATCGGCAAGTCCACCCTGCTGCTTCAAGCCGCTGCGGCCCTGGCGAGCAACGGCAACCCGACCATCTACGTCTCGGGCGAAGAAGCCACGGGGCAGATCCGCATGCGCGCGTCACGCCTTGGCTTGGCCGAGGCGCCGGTACAGCTCGCAACCGAGACCAATCTCCGCAATATCCTGACCACCCTCGATGCCGAGCGACCGGCCCTCGTGATAATCGATTCGATCCAGACCATGTGGGCCGACAATGTGGACAGCGCGCCGGGCTCGGTCAGCCAGGTGCGTGCCAGCGCCCATGAACTGGTAACCTTTGCGAAGCGCCGCGGCGTCGCGGTGATTCTGGTCGGACATGTCACCAAAGACGGCCAGATCGCCGGGCCCCGCGTGGTCGAGCACATGGTCGATACCGTTCTATATTTCGAGGGCGAACGCAGCCATCAATTCCGCATCCTGCGCGCGGTCAAGAATCGCTTTGGTCCGGCTGATGAGATCGGCGTCTTCGAGATGACAGGCACCGGCCTCGCCGAAGTGACAAACCCCTCGGCACTGTTTCTCGGCGAGCGGAATGAGCCCGCTACCGGCTCCGCCGTTTTCGCCGGTATCGAGGGCACGCGCCCGCTATTGGTTGAACTTCAAGCCCTTGTCGCACCCTCACCGCTGGGTACACCGCGCCGTGCTGTCGTTGGTTGGGATTCGGCCCGCCTATCCATGATCCTTGCGGTCCTCGAAGCGCGGTGCGGTGTCTCACTCGCGGGCCAGGATGTCTACCTGAACGTCGCCGGCGGTTTGCGGATCACCGAACCCGCGGCCGATCTGGCCGTCGCCGCAGCACTCATGTCCGCACATACTGGCGAAACGATTCCAGCCGATCAGGTAATATTCGGCGAGATCAGCCTCTCAGGCGCGATCCGTCCCGTTCCGCAACCCGAAACTCGCCTGAAAGAGGCCCATAAGTTAGGATTTGCTACCGCAATTGCGCCTTATCAGCCACAGACCACAGCTAATTCTGGTATAGATGTCAAAGACGTCCGCGACTTGGCGGGCTTTGTTGTTGAAAATTTCGACACAGCACGGCATTAAATGGAGCTGAATCGAGGGGAATGCTATGGAATTTACCATTGTCGACGCCGCGGTTGCAGTCATTGTGCTGGTTTCTGGCGCTTTGGCCTATTCGCGTGGGTTCACACGTGAACTCTTCGCCATCGGAGGCTGGGTCATCGCGTTCATCGTCGCCTACTATCTCGCGCCTGCGGTCGAGCCGCTGGTCCGCGAGATCCCGGTGGTCGGCCAAACGCTCGCGAATTCCTGCCTGATCGCGATCTCCGCGGCCTTCTTCCTGATCGTCGCGATTGCGCTTGTTGTCCTTTCGATCTTTACGCCTTTGATCGCCAATCTGGTGCTCGATTCCGTATTGGCGCCAATCGATCGGCTGCTTGGATTTCTTTTCGGAATCGCCAGAGGCGCGCTGTTGGTGGCAATCGTTTTCGTTATCTACAGCAACTTTAGCGGTGCGAATGCCTGGCCACCTCTCGACAACGCGGCCAGCAAGCAGGCGTTCGAGCAGGCGGCTGTGAAGTTGGAGGCCAGCCTGCCGGAATCGATTCCCGAATGGTTCCAGGCCCGCGCCGATGCCTTGATGGTCAATTGCGAGGCGCCGTCGCAGCCGCAGCTCGAGAATGGTCAAGTGCCCCAGACCGGTACAACCGATGGCGGCACCGCCGCGACGGCCGGCGATGGCACCACCGGAACCGAGACGAACACCGGGAACTGATCTCGTAGCGCCGGCACGATTGCCGCGAAGGGGTGATGACTCTCCCCTTCGCCCCGGATATAACCCGCCCAAGTTGACCTGCGCCATGGCGGGAGCCGACGCATGAACGAGTCCGGGCGTGCCCAAAGCGGTCCCAGCCACTGGCCGGTCCATCCCTTCGATGACGATAAACTGCACGAAGAATGCGGCGTTTATGGCGTGTTCGGGGTAGACGACGCGGCCAACTACGTGGCCCTCGGCCTCCATGCTCTCCAGCATCGCGGGCAGGAAGCGGCGGGCATTGTGTCCTACGATCCGGCAACTGGCTTCAACAACGTCAAGCGCATCGGCTACGTGCGCGACAACTTCACCAAGCAGTCAGTCATGGACCTGGTGGCCGGACGTTCGGCGATTGGGCACACGCGCTATTCCACGGCTGGCGGGAAAGGCGCCGCGCTCGATCTTCCAGTCCACCTCGGACACCGAGTGTCTGGTCCATCTGATGGCCCGTTCGATTCAGAAGACGATCCCCGAGCGGATGAAGGACGCGCTTCGCCTGGTCGAAGGCGCCTTCTCGGTCATAGCCATGACCCGGACCAAGATGATCGGGGTACGTGACCCGCTGGGTGTGCGGCCATTGGTGCTTGGCCGCTATGGCGAGGCCTGGATACTCTCATCCGAGACCTGTGCGCTCGACATCATCGGCGCCGAGTATGTCCGCGAAATCGAACCTGGCGAGATGGTGATCATCAACAAGGACGGCGTCGACTCTCAGCGCCCGTTCGAGCAGGCGCCGGCCCGATTCTGCATCTTCGAATACGTCTATTTCTCCCGCCCGGACAGTGTGATCGGCGGAATGTCGGTCTACGAGACGCGGCGGCGCATCGGCGCCGAACTTGCCCGCGAGGCACCAGTTGAGGCCGACATCGTCTGCCCGGTGCCCGACAGCGGCACACCAGGCGCCATTGGCTACAGCCAGGAGAGCGGCATCCCCTATTCGATGGGCATCATCCGCAACCAATATGTGGGCCGCACGTTTATCGAACCGACCGATCAGATTCGCGACATGGGCGTGCGGCTCAAACTGAACATCAATCGAGCCATCGTCGAGGGAAAGCGGGTCGTGCTGGTCGATGATTCGGTCGTGCGCGGCACCACCAGCCGCAAGATCCGCGACATGATCCTGGACGCGGGCGCCGCGGAGGTGCATTTCCGCATCGCCAGCCCACCGACCCGCTGGTCCTGTTTCTACGGAGTGGACACGCCCGAGCGATCAAAGCTTCTGGCCGCCCAAATGACCGAGGACCAGATGTGCACCTATCTTGGTGCCGATTCACTCAAGTTCATTTCGCTAGACGGCCTCTACCGCGCCTGCGGGCATCCGGCGGGCCGTGACAATCGTTTGCCGCAATATTGCGATGCCTGCTTCAGCGGCGAATACCCTGTCGAGCCATCCGACGCGCACGCCCGGAACGCGCTCAGCGAACCCATGGGCGCGTGAGCCATTTTCGCGATAAGACGGCGCTCGTCACCGGCGGCAATTCCGGGATCGGCCGTGGAATTGCACTCCGGCTGGCGAAGGCGGGTGCACGGCTGATCCTCGCGGCGCGCGACCCTAAGAAGGGCGCCGAAGTGGTGGCTGAAGTCGAGAAAATGGGCACGGCGGCCGAATTCCACACGCTCGATCTGGGCGAGCCAGATCAGGTGACCGCGCTGGCGGCCGCCCTCACGTCTTCGCTTAATTCGCTCGATCTCCTGGTCAACAATGCCGGCGTCGGTATGTCCCGGGGCGGGGTCACGCCCGAGATGGGTCCAGCTGAACGCTGGAAGGCCCTGCGCGGCCCAAATCTCGACGGCGCATACATGATGAGCGCAACGCTACTGCCCCTGCTGGCGAAGTCGGATCAAGGCGCCATCGTAAACATCTCCTCCACCGCCACTTGGCATGGCAATTGGGGCCTCTATTGCGCCGCCAAGGCAGGGGTCGAGGGCTTGACCCGGGCCTTCGCCGCCGAGGCGTCGCCCCATGGAATTCGGGTCAATGGCGTCAGTCCCGGCTGGATTGCGACCCAAAATGATGCAACGAGCCATCCCGCCGGCCCGAAAGGCGAATGGGCCCTGCCGCCCTCGCTTTTCAACCGTATGGGCACGCCCGACGAGATCGCCGCCGCGGTGATGTTTCTCGGCTCGCCAGACGCATCATTCATCACCGGCCAAACCCTGATCGTCGATGGTGGCATGATGGTGATCGACTACCCCTCGCTACCGGCCTTGGCCGAGAACGGCGAGAAGCTACGCTCAAGGCCCGAATGACTGGGCGGTTCCTGGACGGCCAGATCGCCCTCGTCACCGGTGCCTCGCGAGGCTTCGGCTTTAGCTGCGCGGCCGCGATGGGGGCCGCCGGAGCGCATGTGATTGCGGTCGCGCGCACGGTTGGGGGACTCGAGGAGCTCGACGACAAGATTCAGGCAAGCGGCGGTTCTGCCACTCTCGTGCCCATGGACATCACCGACGATCCAGCATTGGAACGGCTTGGCGGAGCGATCCATGACCGTTGGGGCCACATGGACCTCTGGCTCCACACTGCGATCCAGGCCGCGCCTCTGCAACCTGCCGAACACATCGATGCCAAGGAACTCGACCGCAGTATCGCCACCAATATCCGCGCTCTGCAACGTCTGATCCGTGTCGTCGATCCTTTGCTGCGTGCGGCCAAGGCGCCGCTGGCATTGATTGCGGCAGACGATGTCGAGGGAGCCAAGTTCCACGGAACCTACGCGGTCTCCAAATCGGCCCAGTCCGCGCTGGCCCGCGCCTGGGCCGCCGAGACCGAAGGCCGCCTTTCCGTTGCGGAGATTGTCCCGCCGCCGATGCCAACCGCGCTCCGTGCCCGGTTTCACCCAGGCGAAGACCGCGCCGCACTGACCCCTATCGATAACGCCGCCGCCCGGCTGATCGACGCTTTGTTCGAACGCGGGATCGGCACCGGGTCGCGAATTGTGCTCTAAGCCAAGATCAACCTGACCGGCGCGGCGGCAGCGGTGCTTCCACCGGGCCTTTCGCAACCGGAATCGGCGCCACCGGAAGTGCCGCGATGTCCGCCTCTTCTCGCGCTGTTGGCATGGCATTCGCCCGCCGCAACGCCTGAATTTGACGCGCCAGGAAGACCAGCATTGTCGTGTCGCTGACTGCACGGCTCTTGAAACCGCTCGCGGTCGCCAAGATCAGTCGGTCGTTCACTCCCACGAACGCGCGCCAAAAGCGTGAGGACAGAATCGAGCGGCCGCCCGCCGACTCCTCGACCAGCACATAGATGACGCCTCCCATGCGCTTGATCGCCACCAATGACCCCGGAGTTGCGCTTTGGCCGCGGCCAAGCAATTTCAACCCGTCGAGCGAGGTCAACTGGGCCTCGAAGTCATCGAGCGCCTCCGGCTCGGTCTGGAACGCAGGTTCGCCTGAAATCGACAGGGTCAGAATGCCGGGATAGACATCGGCCGGGTCCTCGACGCGCGCCAGGCAGACCGACACCATCGCAAAGACAACCTTTCCGTTGTCCGAGAGAGACTCGCCGTCCACGCAATGGCCCTTTGGTGGAGTGACCACGACCTCTTGGCCACGCGCCAGGAAAACAGCACGCTCTGGCGCCACGTCCAGCACCACGACGCCCCGCTCACCCTGCTGACGGAGCAACTCAGCATCGCGCCCACTGAGGCCAGGTTCGGGTGGCTCGGGCGGCACGCATGCCGCAAGCAACGCCAGGGCAAAAGGCGGCACCCAGCGACGAACGGCAATCACCGTCCCGATCCGCGATGCGCTGGTATTACAGATCCGCGTAGCAGTGCCGCTCGTCAGCGCCGCCCGGATGGGTCACTGCCCCGTCCTTGGTTGAGCCGACCAACTGGGCATATTTCCACAACGCCCCTGCCCCATAGATCGTCTCACGCGGGCCGGTCCAGTCCTTGCGCCGGGCACGCAGTTCCTTCTGGGTCAGCTTGACCTTCAGGGTGCCCTTGCGCGCGTCGATCTGAATGATGTCGCCGTTCTTCAAAAGCCCGATCGGCCCTCCCACTGCGGCTTCGGGCCCCACATGTCCGACGCAGAAGCCCCTGGTCGCCCCCGAAAAACGCCCGTCGGTGATCAGCGCCACTTTGCCGCCCATGCCTTGGCCGCTCAGCGCCGCGGTGGTGGCCAGCATCTCACGCATGCCTGGGCCGCCCCTGGGGCCCTCGTTTCGGATCACCAGCACCTCGCCCTCTTTGTAGTCGCGTTTCTGGACCGCTTCGAAGCACTCTTCCTCGTTCTCGAACACCCGCGCCGGCCCGTCGAACTTCAGCTTCTTCATACCCGCGACTTTCACGATCGCCCCCTCGGGCGCCAGGTTGCCGATCAATCCGACGACACCGCCCGTGGCCGTGATCGGTTTCTCGATCGGGTGGATGATCTTGCCATCCGCCTCGCCTGCGATGTTGTCCAGGTTCTCCTTCAGCGTCCGGCCGGTCGCGGTGATGCAGTCACCATGGAGGTAACCCGCCCTCAGCAACTCCTTCATCACGACCGGAATGCCGCCCGCTTCGAAAAGATCCTTCGCCACATAGCGTCCACCGGGTTTCAGATCGACGAAATAAGGAGTCTCTTTGAAGATGTCGCAAACGTCCTGCAGATCGAATTTGATCCCCGCCTCATGCGCCATTGCAGGCAGGTGCAGACCCGCATTGGTCGAACCGCCGGTACAGGCGACGACCCGGGCTGCGTTTTCGAGGCTCTCGCGCGTCACCACATCGCGCGAGCGGATGTTCTGAGCCAGTAAGTTCATCACCGCCCGGCCCGACGCCTCGGCATATTGGTCACGCGACTCGTATGGCGCCGGCGCGCCCGAGGATTGCGGCAGCGCGAGCCCGATCGCCTCTGAGACGCAGGCCATGGTATTTGCGGTGAATTGGCCCCCACAGGCACCGGCCGAAGGGCAGGCAACGCGCTCCAGGATATCGAGTGCCGCATCCGATAGCGAACCGTTCTGATGGCGTCCCACCGCCTCGAACATATCCTGCACGGTCAGATCGCGCGAGGCAAAGTCCTCGGGCACGTCCGCGCCGATCGGCGCCTTGCCCGGCAGGATCGATCCGCCATAGAGAAAGACCGAGGGAACGTTCAGCCGCGCCATGGCCATCATCATACCCGGCAAGGATTTATCGCATCCGGCCAGCCCCACAACCGCATCATAGGCGTGCCCACGCATGGTCAGCTCGACAGTATCCGCAATCGCCTCGCGGCTGGCCAGCGAGGACTTCATTCCCTCGTGCCCCATAGCAATTCCATCGGTCACGGTGATGGTGGTGAACTCGCGAGGCGTCCCATGACCCTCCTTGACGCCCAACTTCACGGCCTGAGCCTGGCGGTTCAGCGCGATGTTGCACGGCGCGGCCTCGTTCCAGCATGTTGCGACACCGACAAAGGGGCGGTGGATTTCCTCATCGCTGAGGCCCATCGCATAGAAATACGACCGGTGTGGCGCTCGCTCGGGGCCCTCGGTCACGTGCCGGCTGACCAGTTTGGATTTGTCGAAGGTCTTCGCGTCCATGCCTTTTCCGCCTCCTGCGCGGATCGTCACGATTCATTGCCGGCGCGCAGACTAACCAGCGCGTTTCGGAGTGACCAGCGGATATGCGCGCGATTTCCGCGCGGGGAAGCAGAATCGGCCACGATCCGCTATAATCTTTGATCACAATCAATGCGCCGGAGCGGGTGCCCGTCTATTTCAGGGCCCGGTGAACCGGTGAAGCCGGAGGAGGCCGAGAATGAGCAAACATCCCATCGATCATGACCGCAGCCGCGATGACGCTAAGGTCGCCAAAGCGTATAGCCGGATCGAACGCGAAAATGCTGGAGATGCGGGCGATCCAAAGGTCAAAGTGTTGACGAAATCCACGCGGCAAGCCGAGAACACCACCGAAGCTGGCGGCGAGCGGGTAAAAAAGTTTCTCAAAATTGACCGTGAAACCTCTGATAGGTAGAGCATTTAAGAAATCCAAAGCCTGACGCAAACTTGCCTGAATCTCGGTAGATACTCCGTCACAGATGTTGCTTGCTTACCTTGACGGAGCGATCTTGTGACGACTCCATTGGACTCTTTTGTCGACGTGGCCTCGCGCGGAACCAATCGCGCGCGCAGTTGGGGTTGGTCACTCGGGCTGGCGATCGCTCTTGGCATCCTCGGTGGTGCCTACGGCGGCGCATTTGTTGGCCACTCCTCCGGACCGAACGCAGATACGCTCTCAGTCGTTCTGGCGGCGCTGGCGGGATTTGTGGTTGCCGGACCGTTATTCGGTGGGCTGATCGCTTGGTTGCGCCTCCCCAAAATGCTGGTGGGCGTACTCTTGATAACGCTTGGCTGGCTACTGTGGTCAATCCTGACCATGAGCGTGGTCGTCCTCTACCACCTGATCACGGGCCACGTGTTGACCGAGTCCTTAAGCGCCGTCAGCGCGCTCTTGGAGGATTCCAGCCCCATCGGAGTCTTTTTCAAACTGGTCACGTTCTTCGGCATTTGGCCCGCAACCTGGGCAACCGTGCGTCTGCTGCACGGCCAGCCCTTCGGGACGCTCTTCTCGCCCGAAGGACGTATCAGGTGGGGCGATTTCGGTCTCGGTTTCGTGATGGCCAGCGGCTTCTGGCTGGTGACGATTGTCATCGGAATTGCCATCATCGGCGCGCCTGCACGCACCGAGCTTAGCCTCGGAACCTGGGCAATAGCGTTGGCCCCTCTGGCGATTATGGTCTTCTTTCAGGCCTCGGCAGAGGAGCTGATATTTCGCGGCTATATCCTGCAGCAACTGGCGGCGCGGTGGCGCAGCCCGATCATCTGGGGCTTTCTGCCTGCATTCCTTTTCGGCGTTGCTCACTATGGCAACGGCGCACCGTTGGGCGTTGGATGGCACTATGTCGTGGTGACGTTGCTGTTCGGGGCGACGGCAGCCGCGATGGTCTGGCGAACCGGCAGCCTGGCGGCCGCCATGGGCATGCATACCGGGTTCAACTTATTCTCGCTTTCGGTCATCGGCCTCGAGGGCATCCTCGACGGTACGCAGCTCTTCCTCTACGGCGTCGACAAGATCGAGCTGTTGTTCTACGCCGATGGCATCTCGACTTTTGCGGTGCTTCTGTTTGTGCTGTCGCCGCTCTGTCCACTGAGGCCGCGTCAGATCGAACCGGCGGTGGCTTAACCCAAAGCTTCGATCCGCGCCCGTGCCGCTGCCAGGCGGTCCCGCTCGGCGGCAGCGACGGCCAGACGCTCGCGCTGCTCCTCGATGACCTCGGCGGGCGCGCGCGACAGGAACTTCTCGTTCGCCAGCTTTCCCTCCAGGCCGCCGATCTCCTTCTCCAACTTGCCGACGGCCTTGGCCAACCGCGCGCTCTCGGCGGCGATGTCGATCACGTTCGCCAGCGGCAAATTGACCGCGCAATCCTCCATCGCCAGAGTGATCGCACCCTCCGGAACCTGGCTGTCGATTGCCGCCTCGCTTAGCCGCGCCAGCCGCGCGATCAAGGCTTCGTTGCGCTCGATCCGCCCGGCGATCACCTCGCTCGCACCGCTGACGACCATTGGAATCTGCGCGGCGACGGGCACGTTCATCTCGGACCTGACCGAACGGATGCCATCGATCAGCCGGATCACCCAATCCATTTCGCGGTCGGCCTCCGCATCCGCCGAGCTTTCATCGAGGACCGGCCAATCCGTATGGATCAAAAGTTTCTCTCGCGTAGCCAATGCGCCCCACAATTCCTCGGTGATGAAGGGCATGATCGGATGCAGCAGGATCAGGCATTGGTCCAACGCCCAGGCCATGGTCGCCTGAGTCTCGGCCTTTGCGGCTTCGTCGTCCCCCATCAGCAACGGCTTCGAGAACTCGACATACCAGTCGCAGAAAACCTTCCAAACATGGTCGTAGAGGGCGCCCGCCGCCTCGTTGAACTTGCACGCCGCCAGCGCGGCGTCGGCCTTGGCCAGCGTCCGCGCGGTTTCGCCGATGATCCACCTGTTGGCGGTTTGTCGCGGGTCGGACGGTGGCGTTGCAGGCGAACCACCCTCGTAGCACCCGTTCATCTCGGCAAACCGAGCCGCATTCCACAGCTTGGTGCCGAAATTGCGCCCACCCTCGACCGCCTGCTCCGAGAGGCGAAGCTGCCGGCGCCCCTGGACCTCCTGGTTGGCCAACGTAAACCGCAACGCATCGGCGCCGTATTTCCCGATCAGGTCCAGGGGATCGATGATGTTGCCCTGGGACTTGGACATCTTCTTGCCCTTGGCATCGACCACGATCGAGTTGATGTAGACCGTGTGGAACGGCACCTCGTCCATGAACTTGATGCCATACATCATCATCCGGGCGACCCAGAAGAAGATGATGTCATTGCCGGTGATCAGGACATCCGTCTTGTAGTAGCGGTCGAGTTCTGGGGTTTCCTCGGGCCAGCCGAGCGTGGAGAAGGGCCAGAGGGCGGAGGAGAACCAGGTGTCGAGGACGTCGGGGTCGCGAAAGAGTCTCACCTCGAAGAGTTCATCGTTTGCTCCAGATTTCGTATACCCACCTCGCGCATGAACATCCTCCGAAAAGTCCGGCCGCTCCGAACGGATGAAAATCTTGACTTCCGGCCCATAGTGATCCTGAGCGAGACGAAGCACTTCAGCCTCTGAGCCAGCGCAAAATTCCTTCTCCCGCGATTTCTCAACACCAAACTGATCAAAGTCTGGCCCATACCAAACCGGAATTTGATGCCCCCACCAGAGCTGGCGCGATATGCACCAGGGCTCGATGTTCTCCATCCAATGGAAGTAGGTGCTCTCCCAATTCTTCGGCGCGAACTCGGTCAGGCCCTCCTTCACTGCCGCGATGGCGGGCTTGGCGAGGGTTTCCGCGTCGACGAACCACTGATCGGTCAGCATCGGTTCGATGACCACCTTCGAGCGGTCGCCATAGGGCGCCATGATCTTCTTGGCCTCGACGAGCGGAATGGTGGGTTGAAAACCTACCCTACCCTCGGGGTCTTCCGGCGGTTCCTCGGGGTTTGGCACCATCACCGCCAGCCCCTCGTCGGTGATCTGCCGAATGACACGATTGCGCGCTTCATATCGGTCGAGCCCGCGCAGATCGTCCGGCACCAGGTTGATGGCGTCGATCTCGGCCTCGGACATCTCGGCGCCATCCACGATCTTCTGTGCCAGGACCGCGCAGTCCGCATAAGGCGCCCCATCGTCGCGCATATGGGCCTTGGTGTCCATTAACCGGTATTTCGGGATGCCTCCCCGGTTCGCAACACCGTAGTCGTTGAAATCATGCGCCCCGGTGATCTTGACCGCGCCCGAGCCGAAATCCGGGTCCGGGTATTCATCCGTTATGATTGGGATCAGCCGACGGTGCTCCTGCGGCCCAACCGGAATCTCGCACAGCTTTCCAACAATCGGCGCATAGCGCGCGTCATCCGGGTGCACCGCGACCGCGCCGTCGCCCAGCATGGTCTCGGGCCGCGTGGTGGCAATCGAGATATAGTCCCGAGTCTCGCGCAGGGTGACGTTGCCGTCCTCGTCCTTCTCGACATATTCGTAGGTGGCACCGCCCTCCAGCGGATACTTAAAGTGCCACATATGGCCGTCGACCTCGATGTTCTCGACCTCGAGGTCCGAGATCGCGGTCTCGAACTGGGGGTCCCAATTGACCAGCCGCTTGCCCTTGTAGATCAGGCCCTCGTTGTAGAGTTGGACGAAGACCTTCAGCACCGCCGCCGACAGCCCCTCGTCCATGGTGAACCGGTCGCGTTCCCAATCGCACGAGGCGCCCAACCGCTTCAACTGGTTCAGGATCGCGCCGCCGGATTCGTGCTTCCACTCCCAGACCTTGTCGACAAAGGCCTCGCGCCCCATCTCGCGACGCCCGGGCTGCTGGCTCTCGGCCAGCATCCGTTCGACCACCATCTGCGTGGCGATCCCAGCATGATCCGTGCCCGGCTGCCACAGGGTGTCAAACCCCTGCATTCGCTTCCAGCGGATCAGTATGTCCTGAAGCGTGTTGTTCAGCGCGTGGCCCATATGAAGCGAGCCGGTGACATTGGGCGGCGGGATGACAATGCAGTAAGTCTCGGCCCCGACGCGCGCGTTGGCGCCTGCCCGGAACCGGCCCTCTTCTTCCCATTTCGCATAGATGCGGCGCTCGGCTTCCGCCGCGTCGAATGTCCTGTCCATGTCCCAGCCCGTCTGCGCCTTGATGCGCGATATCCGATCAGCAATTTCGGGGTTCTTACAGTGCAGGCGCCGAGGGGAAAAGGGGCGTCTGCGCCTACTTCTTGCGCTCGAGTGCGACGTCGATCTCGTTGCGCACCAAAATCTGGATATTCCGCGACAGGCAGCGGCCGGTCTCGCCTTGAAGTTCCTCTTGTAGAACCTCTCGGATCGCCGCTTTCAACGCCTCCGGATCCAGCCCTTGCGGCTCCGGGGCCGACCCGAGCGCCGCCTGACCGTCGTCGGCTGAATTCTCCGTGGCCGAGCCATCGTCAGGCTGATCGATCTCGGCGGTTACTTTTGGATCAATATCACCGTCAGCAGCGCCGCGATGCGGCGCCCCTTCCGGCATCTCGACCCCGGGCGCTTCGGTTTCGCCCTCGTCCTGTTCGCTGACGCCCGCATTGACCGCAGCAAGGAAAGCGCGGATCGCATCCGAACCCGGCGCCTCGTCGCCACCGTCAGCCGGCGCCGAGCCGGCTGCTTCATATTCGGCAATCACCGAGGCTGCGCTCGCCCTCAAACGGGCGCTGGCGGCCAATTCGTCATAGCCATCTTCGGTTATCAACTGGCCGGTTCCCAGCACAACCTCATCGTCCGGCTGTGCCTCGGTGATTTCGCCGCGAGGCGACGTCAATGGCCGCACTTCTCCGAGAGCATCAAGCTCTTCGAATTCAGCTTCGCCACCATCACCGCCGAACATTTTACGGAATGACGATGCCAAACTGCTCTTTTGGCTCATCGCGCGTGCCGCCTTTTATGGTTGCGCCGATCGGGCCCAGCCGGCCGGGACCCGATCGGGCAGGTTCTTAGGGCCGCAAACCGTGCTTCCAAACCGTATCGTCGGATTGGTCGTAGCCGAAGTTCCGATTACGCACGGTCTCGTAGTAGTTCGGATCGTAAGGGTCGGCGCCGGCATCAAGACCCAAATGGTCGACCGTCAGCTTTCCGATCGAGGCCAACAATGCATAAGACGCAACATACTCGTCACGCCGCGAAATCGTCAGACGTGACCGGGCCTCTAGAACTTCCTGCTCGGCGTCCAATACATCCAATGTGGTGCGCGCACCGACCTTCGCCTCTTCCCGGACCCCGTCGAATGCAAGCGTAGCCGCCTGAACCTCGAGGCGCCCAGACTTGATTGTCGCCCGCGCCACTTCAAGGTTGGCCCAAGCGATACCGGTATTCTCAACCGCGGCGCGCATCGCCGTGTTGATATCGGCAGACGCACCCTCGGCGAATGCCTGCGCCTCGCGCACGTTCGAATAGTTGAAACCACCGGTATAGAGCGGGATGTTCACGAACAACCCGACCGAGCCGAATTCCCCATCGCGCCCGCTATCTCCGTCCGCGAACGTATTGTTCGCACCGACGTTGGCCCTCAGCGAGACCTGCGGGAGCAGGGCACCGATCGCAGCGCGCACATCGCTGCTGGCCGCGACCCGCTCGAGCCGGGCGGCAATCACGTTCGGATCGTCGCGCAGCGAGATGGCAACCGCCTGATCCAAAGTCGCCGGCAATTCCGGCAGGGGCGGCAAGGACTGCAGATCCGCCGGATAAACACCCACGACCCGGCGATAGGCCTCACGCGAGATTGCCAGCCGGCCTGTCGCCGCGGCCAGCCTGCTCCGTGCGGCGGCAAGGCGAGAACGCGCCTGCTCGACATCCGTCCGGGTGACTTCACCAACCTCGAAACGCTCGCGCGCCGCGCGGAGCTGCTCGCTCAAGACCCGCACGTTGTTGCGCGCGATCGCGACCAACGTGGCGTCGCTGCGCACGTCCGAATACGCCGTCACCGTATCGAGCAACACCTGCTCTTCCGTGGCCAGAAGCGCGGCTTCCTGGGCACTGATCCGGGTTTCGGCCGCCTCGGTCGAGTTCTCGACCTGGCCGCCAGTGTAGAGCGGCTGCACGAAGGAAAGCGATGCTGACGTCGGGAAGTTCGGCGTGTCGTCTCCAGTCTTTGTGGCAGTGAAAGCCTCGGCACTAAGATCGGCATCCACTTGCAGCCGCCCGCCCGCGCGAGCCTGAACCGCCTGCTCGGACCGAACCTTCACGTCGGACCGTGCCGCGGCGAGCTCCGGATTGTTCTGGAACGCCGCGACCATCGCGTCCGCGAGGGATTGTGCCCTAACCTGATCGGCCGTGCCGACCGACAAGCCGAAGGCAAGACCCACGGCCACGAGGCCCATCCCGAATTTCTTCTCGCTAAAGTATCCCACGCTCACGTCCCCCTATCGGACATTTTGTGTTTCTGACCATTCGGCTCGCCGTCTAGAACGCAAACTCTTCGCGCCTCTCGAAATCACGAAGAAGTGGTGCGTCCGCATCGAACATGAACCGGCGCGCCAACCCGCTTTCCGAGCGCGTCAGCACGCAGCACTTGCCGACTGTCCCCTCTCGGAACAGCGCCACCAGTCTGCCGCCGGGCTTGAGTTGAGCGGTCAACGTCTCCGGCAGTGTGTCGACCGCACCATTGATGAAAATCACATCGAAGGGACCGTGATCCGGATCCCCCTTCGCGGGCTCACCATGGGTGACGACTGCATTATCCACTTCCAAGCTTGCCAGCAGGCCCTGCGCCCACTCCGCCAATTCCTGATCCGGCTCAATCGCAATGACAGCCTCGGCCATCCGCGAGATCACCGCGGTCGAGTACCCGGAACCTGGCGCAAGGTCCATGACCAGGTCGTTGCTGCCGATTTTCGCGGCCTCGACCATTTTCGCGAAACAGCGCGGATCGAGCAGCGTGCGCCCAGGCGCAAGCTCGATCTCGGCGCCTGCATAGGCAATGTCGCGTTTCGCCTTGCCGACGAAGAGTTCGCGCGGCGCCCATAGCATGGCATCGATGATCGCATAGCGGGTCACGTCCGACGGACGAACCTGACAATCGACCATTGCGTGACGCGCTGAGGCGTAGTCGGACATTCACCAATCCCCGAACACTCGTGCGCGAGCCGTGCAGCCAAAACTGGCCAAGCTCACAAAGTCTCATTGCCACAAGACGATGCGCCGCGCAATAAACAGAAATCGCAACCTTCGCGAGTGTTGCATTTCCTAACCGCTTGCTTTCTGCCATCCTGCGTTCTATGGCTCGCCGCACGCTCCCGGGCGGCTGCGGCTATGGCCGTCCCAAGCCGTCCCTTTCGGCGACGTGGCGGAGTGGTTACGCAGCGGATTGCAAATCCGTGTACGCCGGTTCGATTCCGGCCGTCGCCTCCACGGGCTTATCCAATTTTCTTAAGCGGTTAGGGCGCATTTCGCATGCGGTCAAACACTCTGACCTTTTCCGGGCGGCCAGTCGCAAATTGAGACGGGAATCTGCAATCAAATTTCAGAAAATGTCGCACACGCGATAGAAATCGTCGCAGTTGCACTCCGACAGCCATGAAGAATGCGGGCGATAGTCTGCCCCGAAGAGCGAAATCGTTCTTGGCCGCTCCGTCCCGCCATGTTTAGGTGGCGTAACGGAAAAACGAAAAAATTCGCGGATGATGCTCCGCGGTGGGAGGAAGTTAAATGACAAAGATTATGATGACCGATCGGTCACTGCACCCGATGGCCGAACCGGTCACCGAGCAGTTCAAGGCGGGCAAGCTGGATCGCCGCGAATATCTGGCGACCATGGCGGCGCTTGGAGTCACCGCCGCCGGCGCGTTCACGTTGGGCGGGTTGACGCCGACGTTAGCGAAGGCCGCCGAGCCGCAAAAAGGCGGCACTCTCCGCATTTCCATGGCAGTCAAGGCGTTCAAGGATCCACGCACGTTCGATTGGTCGGAACTCGCGACCCCTTCGCGTCAGGTCAATGAATATCTGGTGCGTTGGAACCGCGATTTCTCATTCTCGCCTTGGCTGTTGGAGGGCTGGGAGGTCAGCGACGACGCCAAGACCTACACCTTGACCGCGCGCGCGGGCGTCAAATGGTCGAACGGTGACACCTTCAATGCCGACGACATCATGCACAACCTCACCCGCTGGTGCGATGCCTCCGTCGAGGGCAACTCGGTAGCGACCCGTATGGGTGGCCTTGTCGATGCCGAGACCAAGATGGTCCGCGAAGGCGGCCTGGAACGCCTTGACGATATGACCGTGCGCGTCAATCTTCCGGCCCCGGACATCTCGCTGATCGCGGGTATGTCCGACTATCCCGCGCAGATCATGCATCGCAGCTATAACGGCAGCAACGACCCGTTCGAGGCGCTCGCGATCTCGACCGGCCCGTGCGAATTGGTGAGCTGGGAGCCTGGCGTCGGCGCCGAGGTTCGCCGCAAGGACACGCCTTGGTGGGGTGGCGACTTCTATCTGGATGGCATTCAGTGGGTCGATCACGGAACCGATCCGACCGCCATGATCGCCGCCCTCGAGGCCGAAGAGGTTGATGCGAGCTACGAGACCAAGGCGGATTCGATCCCTCAAGTCGAATCGATCGGCATCAACACCTCCGAGATCTCGACGGGCGCGACCATCGTTATCCGGACCAACGTCAACAGCGAGCCTTATGGCGATGTCCGCGTGCGCAAGGCAATGCAGTTCGCGGTGGATAACAACGTTGTGCTGCAACTCGGCGTCAATGGTGCCGGTGCCGAGGCCGAGAACCACCATGTGGGTCCGCCGCATATCGAATATGCAGATATCGGCCCGCATGTCCGCGACGTCGAGAAGTCGAAGGCGCTGCTGGCCGAGGCCGGGCACACCGACACCGAGTTCGAGCTTATCTCGGTAGATGATGACTGGAACCGCAACACGGTCGATGCTGTGGCCGCGCAAATGCGCGACGCCGGCATCAACGTCAAGCGTACAGTTATCCCTGGGTCGACCTTCTGGAATAACTGGGCGAAGTATCCGCATTCCGCTACCCAGTGGAACGGCCGCCCGTTGGGTGTGCAGGTTCTGGCGCTGGCCTACAAGTCGGGTGTGCCGTGGAACGAGACCGGCTATGCGAATGCCGAGTTCGACACCCTGCTCGACCAGGCGCTGGCGACGCCGGATCCGGATGCCCGGCGTGAGATCATGGCCAAGATTGAGAAGAACCTGCGTGACTCGGGCGTGATCGTCCAGCCGTTCTGGCGCTCGCTCTACCGCTCGCACCGCGAGGGGGTGCGTGGCTTCGAAATGCATCAGGCCTTTGAGCAACATCTCGATCTGGTCTGGATCGAGAGCTGACCAAATGCCATCGGGGGCAACCGTACGGTTGCCCCCGAACCAACGGCACGGCAGCCGCGGCATGACCGCGACATAATCAATATAAGCCGGCGGGTACAACGACAGGGGTTGTCAGATGTTGATATTCATCCTTCGTCGCATCGGGGCGATGTTCGGGACCATGGTCGCGCTGACCTTTATCGTTTTCTACCTGGTGAATCTTCCCGGAAATCTCGAGAAAATTGCCAAGACCGAAGGCAATATGCGCATGACTGACGAGCAGGTCGCTAGCTGGCTCGAACAGGAAGGCTTCAGCCGGCCCCTGCTGACACGCTACGCAGAGTGGATTGGCGGCACGCTCCAAGGCGACATGGGGTACTCCCGGGTCTTCCGCAAGCCGGTCAACGAGGTTGTGGGCGAGCGGCTCGGTTACACCGGCATCCTGATGTTCTGGGTGATGATGGTGATGATCCCGCTGTCGCTCACGGTGGGCATATTGGCCGGGATGCGAGAGGGATCAATCCTCGATCGAAGTTTATCGGTCGGCTCGATTACATCCACATCCGCGCCCGAATACGTCACCGGAATCATCTTTACCGTCATCTTCGCCAGCTCGCTGGGCTGGTTCAAAGGCATCGCCAGGGCGGGGGACGTGACGTTCGAGAACTTCACCCTGCCGGTGATGACCATGGCGATCTACGGCACAGGCTACATCGCCCGGTTGACCCGGGCCTCGATGGTCGAGGTGATGACCTCGCACTATATCCGCACGGCCCGGCTCAAGGGCCTGAATTTCCGTGCGGTTGTGCTCAAGCACGCCCTGCGTAACGCACTGATCACCCCCTTCACGGTGATCATGCTGCAATTCCCCTGGCTCCTGACCGGTGTCGTCGTCGTCGAGGCGATGTTCAACTACAAGGGCTTCGGCTTCATTCTGGTCCAGGCTTCGGGCAATAACGATATCGATCTTCTGCTGGCCATCTCCTGGGTGGCGGTGATCGTGGTGCTGGCGACCCAGCTCATCTCCGATATCGGCTATGCCTACCTCAACCCGCGCATCCGCGTGAAATAAGGAAGAGAGAGACATGCCCGAATTTATCAGCACCGGCGAGATCATTCTCTACACGATCACGCGCTTCTGGCCGACCTGGCTGGCAATCGCGGCCACTCTCGTACTTTGCTACCCAGTCCGCGAACGACTGGGTGTCTTCGGCCGCCTTTACGACTCGCGCATTGGCATCGTCGGATTGGTGATCGTCTTGTTCTGGGTCTACACAGGCATCCTTGCCGATATGATCGCGGTGATGGGGCCGCTGGACCAATCCTTCTCACCGGGAATGAAAAAAGGCCTTCCGGGCGTCGTCGACAGCGAGAGCGGGATCGTCTTCATCTGGGGCGGCGACAACCTGGCGCGCGATATCTTCAGCCGTGTTGTCCATGGCAGCCGCATCGTCCTGATCGTGGCCCCGGCAGCAACGCTGATCGCTTATATGGTCGGCGCCTCGCTGGGCCTGCCCGCCGGTTACTACCGCGGCTGGATCGACTCCGGTTCGTCCTTCCTGGCGAACCTGATCCTGGCCTTCCCGATCATCCTGCTGTTCTACCTGCTGGTCACGCCCGAGGTGCAGCAGGCGGTGCCGATCGTAATCGGCCCATTCACCATCCCGTGGTCGATCCCCATCGGATTGGCGGCAACCTTCCTGCTGTTCCCTATCGTTTTCCTCTGCATGATGTGGTTCACCAAGCACGAAAAGGCGCCGAAGCGGATGTGGAGCTATCTGGGCGTGACCCTGGTGGTTGGCTTCTGGCTCTACGGCGGGCTGGTCTTCGGCCTTGATGTCGTCAAGGGCTTCGGCGGCTTCTTCCTCTCGGCCGAACAGATCGACGCAGTTCCAGGGTTGCTGGTCTTCGCTACGCTGATCCTGTGCATCTATGTGCCGATCCCGAACCGGCCGACACGCCATCTCGAAGCGGCCATAGCCGCGATCGTTTGCTGGGCCTATTACGGCCCGGTCTTCAGTGGCTCGCCGCTGAACGCGATCCAGCTCGCGCCGAACGAGCTGAACATCTTCGCGGCGGTGATCCTGGGCTCCTCGCCCGGCGTCTTCCGTATCGTGCGTGGGTTGACCATGGATATCATGACTCGCGACTACGTCGCCGCCGCGCAGACCCGCGGCGAGCGACCTTGGTACATCATGCTATGGGAGATCATGCCCAATGCGCGGGGACCGCTGATAGTCGATTTCTGTCTGCGCATCGGCTACACGACGATCCTCCTGGGGACGCTCGGCTTCTTCGGCCTGGGCCTGCAGCCGGAGAGCGCTGACTGGGGTTCGATGATCAACCATGGTCGACCCTTCGTGCGGCTCGCCACCACAGCGCATCTGGCCCTCTTCCCGGCGCTTGCACTGATGACCCTGGTTCTGGGCCTGAACCTGCTGGCCGACGGCCTGCGCGAAGAATCACTCAAGGATTAAGGAGGACGACATGACCGAACCGATCCTTGATATCGAAGACCTGAATATCTCATTCTACACCCGCGCGGGCGAGATTCCGGCGGTTATGGATTTCTCGATGACCGTGCTGCCCGGCGAGACAATGGGGCTGGTGGGCGAATCCGGCTGTGGCAAGTCCACCGTCTCGCTCGGCATCATGCGTTATCTGGGCAACAACGGCGCGATCAAGTCGGGCAAAATCAAGTTCATGGGCCGCGACATGGCAGAGATGTCGGATGATGAGTTGCGCGAGCTGCGCGGCTCGAAAATTTCGATGGTCTATCAGGAACCGATGGCGTCGCTGAACCCGGCCATGACGGTCGGCAAGCAGTTGTCCGAGGTTCTGACTGTGCATGAGGGCATCTCGGAGACCGATGCCATGAAGCGCGCCGCCGAGATGATGGGCGCCGTGCGCCTGCCCGACCCAGACCGAATCCTTGGTGCCTATCCGCACCAGCTTTCGGGCGGCCAGCAGCAGCGCGTGGTCATCTCGATGGCCTTGCTGTCGAAACCGCAACTGCTGTTGCTGGACGAACCGACCACCGCGCTCGACGTGACTGTCGAGGCGGGCATCGTCGAGTTGATCCGGGACCTCGCCAAGGAATTCGGCACCTCGATGATCTTCGTCAGCCATAACCTCGGCCTGATCCTCGAAACCTGCGACCGCATCACCGTGATGTATTCCGGCGAAGCAGTGGAGGAAGGCGCCATTGACACCGTCTTCAACAACATGCGTCACCCCTATACGAAGGGGCTGTTGCGTTCGATCCCGGTTCCAGGCGCGGACAAGTATTCCCGTCCGCTGGTGCCGATCCCGGGTCAGCTTCCCCTGCCCCACGAGCGGCCCATCGGCTGCAACTTCGGACCTCGTTGCGATCACTATGTCGAGGAGATCTGCAACGAGGGTCTGGTGCCGATGGTGGAGGTCGGTCAGCGCCACCGCAGCCGCTGCGCACGTGTTGGACAGATCGACTGGGATGCAGATGCGGTGGCAGGCGACGTCGACGAGCCGATCGAAGTTGGCGATGTCGTGCTTTCGGTCAATCACCTTAAGAAGCATTATTCGGTTTCCACCGGCATGTTCGGCGGCGGCGACACCCGCACCGTAAAAGCCAATGAGGAGCTGACCTTCGAGGCCCGCGAGGCTGAGACCGTCGCCATCGTTGGTGAATCCGGCTGCGGAAAATCCACATTCGCCAAGGTCCTGATGGGGCTAGAAACCGCAACCGAGGGCGACGTGGAACTCGGCGAACTAGACATCGCCCATCTTCCGGTCGATAACCGCGACGCCAAGACGGTCAGCTCGGTGCAAATGGTGTTCCAGAACCCGTTCGACACCCTGAACCCGTCGATGACGGTCGGCAACCAGATCATTCGGGTGCTCGAGATGTTCGAGATCGGCGAAAGCGACGCCGACCGGCACGAGAAGATGCTTGAACTGCTGGACTTAGTAAAATTGCCGCGCGAGTTTGCCGTGCGCATGCCGCGCCAGCTCTCCGGCGGCCAGAAGCAGCGGATCGGCATCGCACGCGCCTTTGCCGGACGCCCGAAGCTGGTGGTGGCGGACGAGCCTGTTTCTGCCCTCGACGTCTCCGTGCAGGCTGCGGTCACCAAGCTGCTAACCGACATCCAGCGTGAGAGCCGCACCACAATGCTGTTCATCAGCCACGATCTATCGGTGGTGCGCTATCTCGCGGACCGGATCGTGGTTATGTATCTTGGCCGCATCATGGAACAGGGAAAAACCGAGGACATCTTCTCACCGCCGTACCACCCCTATACCGAGGCCCTGTTGTCGGCGGTGCCGGTGGCCGACACCCATGTGAAAAAACGCCATGTGGTGCTGGAAGGCGAGATCCCCTCGCCACTGACCCCGCTGCCCGGCTGCCCGTTCCAAACCCGTTGCCAATACATGATCAAGGGTACCTGCGACAGCGTCGTGCCGCCGTTCAAGGACATGGGCGACGGTCACATCATCTCTTGCCATCTGCCAGACGACCAGCTTCGGGCGATGCTGCCGGTGATCGAGGTTGAGAGCGCGCCCGCAGCCGAGTAAGGGGACGCGGGCATCGGTTCAAGTGTCATTGCCGGGCTTGACCCGGCAATCCATTGGCGGTTGAAAGTCTCGCGGGCTGGTGTCTGGGTCACCGGGTCAAGCCTGGTGACGACCGCATGGATTTATCCGGAGACGCCCGATGGCAAAGCCAATCCTCGTCCTGAACGGACCGAACCTGAACCTGCTCGGGACCCGCGAGCCGGACATATACGGCCACGAGACCTTGGCCGACGTTGAAACTCTCGCACGTGAGCGCGCCCAGTCCCATGGGCACGTAGTCGATTTCCGGCAGACCAACCACGAAGGCGATCTGGTCACCTGGATCCAGGAAGCCCGCGACCACGCGGCGGCGCTGATCATCAACCCCGCCGGTTACACCCATACCTCGGTCGCGGTGCATGACGCGCTAAAGATGCTGGAGATCCCAGTAATCGAGCTTCACCTCTCGAACCCACACAAGCGCGAGCCGTTCCGGCATCGTTCGTTCGTGTCCTCCGCCGCGACCGGAATCGTTGCGGGGCTCGGCCCCAAGGGCTATGGCATCGCCGTCGACGCAATCGCGGCGCTCCTCGACTAAACGTCGATTTTTCTTGAAGTGAACGGTCGTTCAATTAAGATCTCTCCCAGAATAGAGGGAGAGCCATGGCAAGACGTGTCGGATCGGACGGGATGCGCACGGCAGCGGCGATCCGCGAGGCCGCACTCCGGCTAATCGCGCGCTATGGCTACGAGGCCATGTCGATGCGCCGACTGGCCGAGGAGATCGATCTCGGTGCCGCTGCGCTCTACCGCTACTTCCCGAACAAGCAGGCGATGCTGTTCAGCTTGCTGAAGACCCATATGGACGATCTGCTGACAGCCTGGCACGACGCCCGCCTGCCCCGCTCGGCATCCGCGCCCGAACGGCTGGAAACCTTCACCCACTTCCACATCCGCTACCACCTGCCCCGCGCCGAGGGCGTGTTCCTCAGCTACATGGAATTGCGAAGCCTTACGCCCACCAATTTCGGCGTGATCGAGGGGATGCGCCAGGCCTACGAGCGCGATCTGGCGAACATCCTGGCCGATGGAGCCAAGGCGGGCACCCTGATCATGGATGAACCCCGGGTCACGGCGCGCGCCATCATCGCGCTGCTGACCGGCATCACAACCTGGTACCGTGAGTCCGGCCCGCTGGATCCGGCAAAAATCGAACGAATTTATTGGAACATCGTCGCCCGCATGACCGGCGTCGAGACGAGAGAGGCCGTCCCATGTTCATGAAATCCCTCAATTTCGGCCTCAGCGAGGAAATCGAGGCGCTGCGCGAAATGGTGCACCGTTTCGCGCAGGACCGGATTGCGCCCATCGCGGACGAGATCGACCACAGCAACGAGTTCCCGAACGAACTTTGGCGCGAAATGGGCGAACTCGGCCTGCTCGGCATCACCGTGTCCGAGGAATTCGGCGGCGCCGATATGGGCTATATCGCCCATGTCGTCGCGATGGAGGAAATCAGCCGTGCTTCCGCCGCCGTCGGCCTCAGCTACGGCGCGCATTCAAATCTCTGCGTCAACCAGATCCGCCGCAATGGAACGCCCGAGCAAAAGGCGAAGTATCTCCCTCGCCTGGTCAGCGGCGACCATGTGGGCGCGCTGGCGATGTCGGAACCGGGTGCCGGTTCGGATGTGGTGTCGCTGAAGCTCCGCGCCGAGAAGCGCAACGACCACTACCGCCTCAACGGCAACAAGTTCTGGATCACCAACGGCCCCGACGCCGACACCCTGGTCGTCTATGCCAAGACCGACCCGGATGCCGGGCCAAAAGGCATCACCGCTTTCCTGATCGAGAAGGAAATGACCGGTTTCTCGACCGCCCAGAAACTCGACAAGCTGGGGATGCGCGGCTCGAACACCTGCGAGCTGGTCTTCGAGGATTGCGAGGTGCCCTTCGAGAACGTTCTGGCGAGGAGGGGCGAGGCGTCGCGGTGCTTATGTCCGGCCTCGACTATGAACGCGTCGTGCTGTCGGGCGGGCCACTTGGCATCATGGCCGCCGCCATGGACGTGGTGATGCCTTATATCCACGAGCGCAAGCAGTTCGGTCAGGCGATCGGCGAGTTCCAGCTTATGCAGGCCAAGATCGCCGACATGTATACCGCAATGAACTCGGCCCGCGCCTATGCGTATGCTGTCGCCGCCGCTTGCGACCGGGCCGAGACTACCCGTCAGGACGCGGCGGGCTGTCTGCTCTACGCCTCGAGCCAGGCCACCCAGGTTGCGCTGGAGGCGATCCAGGCGCTCGGCGGCAATGGTTATATCAACGACTACCCCACCGGGCGGCTGCTGCGAGATGCCAAGCTTTACGAAATCGGTGCAGGGACCCAGGAAGTACGCCGGATGCTGATCGGCCGAGAATTGTTCAGGGAAACAGCGTGATGCGGTTTCTTACGGCGATAGCGCTCCTCCTGTTCGCACTTCCGGCAACAGCCGCACAGAAGGACCAAGATGCCGACGCGCTTCAGACCTGCATGCAGGAGCTCTGGCCGGGCGACGTTCTGGGCGAATGCGCCGGGATCATCGCGAACCCGTGCCAGGCAAAACCAGGCGGTGAGACGACCCTGCGCATGAACAACTGCCTAACCCAGGAGGCCGAGGCCTGGGATCTGATACTCAACCGGCTCTGGCCCGAAGTCATGAAGCGTGCGCGCGCGACTGACCAGGCAAACCAGATCACCGGGCCGGACAGCGCGGCCGAAACGCTCCGTGTTGCCCAACGCGCTTGGATTGCCTTCCGCGACGCCGAGTGCCGGCACAGCTACGCGATCTATGGTCTGGGTAGCTTCCGCACGATTGCCCATTCCGCCTGCGTACTGGATCTGACCGCCCGCCGGGTCGTCGATTTCCACGCCCGCCTGGAAAGCGAGGGGTGAGCGCGATGGCCCACCCCTCAAACCCCAGCCGTCCATTTGCGCGGAAAGGCGCGCGGCAACCCGGGACCCGGCAACGCAACCACCTGCGCATCATCGCGATAGATGATGTGCCCCGGGTCGCGCATGACGATCTCGGAAACCGGCACGCCCATCTCGCCCATCACCCTGGCAAGGTGGCGGAACCCGGACACCAGCTCGTCGCGCTCGCCCCGCAACCAGCACAGCGAACGGCGCCCATCGGCCGTCCCAGACCAGCTAGAGACGCAACGCGGGACCGAAATGTGTTCCATCGACTCATGGGCACTCTCGTATTCGCGGCACAACCATTGAGGCTGGTCCTCGAAGTCGAGCCAATCGGTCGCGCGATAAATCCCGAGCTCGGCGTCCGTATAGGGATGCTGCCTCGGGCAGACAAAACGAACATACATGACGATCCCGCGCAGCCCTTCGGCGCGCGCGTTCCCTGTATAAATAATTCGGTACGTGTGAGACCGCCGGCCGGTGGCGGTCAGGCCTGCTCTGGCCGGGGCGGGTCCAAGCGGACACTCGTGAGCATCTTCAACATCGCCGCCTCCAGTGGATCGTCGTTCGAGGACGCGCCTGTTACTCCGAATCGGGCGCTTGACGCAAGCTCGGCAGTGGCCGCATGACCGTCCTCCAATCCCAGATTAGCCCTCGCGCCCTGGCTTTCGCCGAGAACCGCGCGGCCATGGAAGCCGCCATCGCGGATGTCGAAGCCGCTGCCGCCCGCGCCATGGCGGGCGGGGGCGGGAAGTCCATGGCCCGCCATCTCTCCCGCGGCAAGCTGGCGCCACGCCGCCGGGTCGAGCAGCTCTTGGACCCCGGCTCCCCCTTCCTGGAATGCGGCCTCTTCGCCGCGCATGACATGTATGACGGCGCCTCCCCCTCGGCCGGGCTGATCACCGGAATCGGCCGGGTCCATGGCCGCGACGTCCTGGTCATCGCCAATGATGCCACCGTGAAGGGCGGCACCTATTTCCCGATGACGGTGAAGAAGCACCTGCGGGCGCAGGAAATCGCCTGGCAGAACCGCCTGCCCTGCATCTACCTGGTCGACTCGGGCGGCGCCAACCTGCCGAACCAGGAGGACGTCTTTCCGGACCGCGAGCATTTCGGCCGCATCTTCTACAACCAGGCGCGCATGTCCGCCGACGGCATCGCCCAGATCGCCGTCGTCATGGGCTCGTGCACCGCGGGCGGCGCCTATATGCCGGCCATGTCGGATGAGACCGTCATCGTCCGCGAGCAGGGCACGATCTTCCTGGCCGGCCCGCCCCTGGTGAAGGCTGCGACCGGCGAGGTGGTCTCTGCAGAGGAATTGGGCGGCGGCGATACCCATACCCGCCTCTCGGGCGTCGCCGATCACCTGGCCGAGGATGACACTCATGCGCTGGCGATCGCCCGGCGGATCGTTGCTACCCTGGGGCTAGGACCACAGCAGCAGGACCTGACCGGTGAGGACCCGCTCTACGACCCAGACGAGATCCTCGGCATCCTGCCCTCCGACACCCGCATCCCCTACGACGTGCGCGAGGTGATCGCGCGGCTCGTCGACGGCTCGCGGCTGGACGAGTTCAAGCGCCGCTTCGGTGAGACGCTGGTCACCGGCTTCGCCCAGATCAGGGGCATCCCCGTCGGCATCATCGCCAATAACGGCATCCTCTATTCCGAAAGCTCGCAAAAAGGCGCCCATTTCATCGAGCTCTGCTGCCAACGCAAGATCCCGCTGCTGTTCCTGCAGAACATCACCGGTTTCATGGTCGGCCGCAAATACGAGGCCGAGGGCATCGCCCGCCACGGCGCCAAGCTGGTGACCGCGGTTGCCTGCGCCGAGGTTCCAAAGATCACCGTGCTGATCGGCGGCTCGTTCGGCGCCGGAAACTACGGCATGTGCGGCCGGGCCTACTCGCCGCGTTTTTTGTGGACCTGGCCTAACTCCCGCATCTCGGTCATGGGCGGATTCCAAGCGGCAGGCGTGCTGGCGACGGTGAAACGCGAGGGCATCGAGCGCCAGGGCGGCCAATGGTCCGATGAGGAAGAGGCTGCCTTCAAGCAGCCGATCATTGACCAGTTCGAGCACCAGGGCCACCCGCTCTACGCTTCGGCGCGGCTCTGGGACGACGGCATCCAGGACCCGCGGCGGACGCGCGATGCCCTAGCGCTAAGTCTGCGCGCGAGCCTCAACGCCCCGATTGAGCAGACGCGGTTCGGCGTTTTCAGGATGTAGAATTGTGCGCTGGCGGAAGCAGAATCGTGTCAAGGCCAAGGACCCGGGGGGCCATGTCATCAAGTTCTCGGCAATGGCTACTCCACGCCGCCGCTGGCCAGGATCTTGGCGGCGCGCTCGCCCGAACAGCCCGTGGAGGAAGGTGCGCGTGCTCGGATTGATCGCCATTGCCGTCGTCGCTGCGCCCGAGAGCTTCAGCTATCTCGGTATTAAACTTTCGGGATCGACGAGTTGCTCGGTTACGCGGGTGATCGATGGGGATACACTCCATGCCTACTGCCCGGGCCGTGGATTCCTGAAGGCGCGGCTCCTTGGCTACGACACACCAGAGATCTATTCGCCGAAATGCATCGGCGAATGGTGGGCGGGGACTAAGGCGACTTGGGCGCTGCGGCGGCTGCTCTGGAATGCGAGCGAGACGAAGCTGGTGCTGTCCGGTACAGACCGTTACCAGCGCCGTCTCGGAACGCTGTTCGTTGATGGCCGCAATGTTTCACGGATCATGATCGACGCTGGCGATGCGCGAGCCTATAGCGGGGGTAAACGGGCAGGGTGGTGCTAATGGCGGGGGCAAACAACATGGCAGGGGTAAGATCAATGACCCACCGCATCGTCATCCACCAAGGCGACATCACCGCGCTGGCCGTCGACGCAATCGTGAATACGGCGAACGAGTCGCTCGCCCCCGGCGGCGGGGTCTGCGGCGCAATCCATTCTAAGGCCGGGCCGGAGCTTGCCCGCGAATGCGCCGCGCTCACTGGCTGCGCGACCGGGGACGCCAAGATCACCGCGGGTTACGCCCTGCCCGCGCCGCACGTCATCCACGCGGTCGGCCCGGTGTGGCACGAGGGCAATCAGGGCGAGGCAGACCTGCTCGCCGCCTGCTACCGCCGCGCGCTGGAACTCGCGCAGGACAACGCGCTCGCCACCATCGCCTTCCCGGCGATCTCGACCGGCATCTACGGCTTCCCGCCGGACCAGGCCGCGACAATCGCCGTCACCGCGGTGGCCGAGACCCTGCCGCAGACCCCCGGCATCACTCAGGTCATCTTTTGCTGCTTCGACGACGCCTTGGCCGAACGCCACCGGGCGGCCCTCAAGGCATTGGAGGCCTGATGTTCACCAAGATCCTGATCGCCAACCGGGGCGAAATTGCCTGCCGCATCGCCCGCACCGCACGGCGCATGGGAATCGCCACGGTTGCGGTCCATTCCGAGGCCGATGCGCACGGCCAGCACGTGCGCACCTGCGACGAAGCAATCGCCATCGGCCCCGCTCCCGTCGCCGAGAGTTACCTCAAGGCCGATCGCATTCTCGAGGCCGCCAAGACGACCGGCGCCCAGGCGATCCATCCGGGCTACGGCTTCCTGTCGGAGAACCCGGACTGCGCCGATGCGGTGGCCGAGGCGGATCTCACCTTCATCGGTCCCCCCACCAGCGCCATCCGTGCAATGGGGCTCAAGGACGCCTCGAAAAAGTTGATGGAGCAGGCCGGCGTTCCGGTCACCCCCGGCTACCACGGCGAGAACCAAGACCCGGTCTTCCTGACCACGCAAGCCGAGCAGATAGGATACCCGGTCCTCATCAAGGCCAGCGCTGGGGGCGGCGGCAAGGGGATGCGCCTGGTCGACGGCCCATCGGGCTTCGCGGCGGCATTAAATTCCGCCCGTTCCGAGGCCGCCTCCAGCTTCGGCCACGACCATGTGCTGATCGAGAAATACATCCAGAACCCGCGCCACATCGAAGTGCAGGTCTTTGCGGATAGCCATGGCAACACGGTCCACCTGTACGAGCGCGACTGTTCGGCCCAGCGCCGTCACCAGAAGGTGATCGAGGAGGCCCCAGCCCCAGGCATGACCCCGGAGGTGCGCGAAGCCATGACCGGTGCCGCGATGCGCGCCGCCCAGGCGGTCGGTTACCAGGGCGCAGGCACGGTCGAGTTCATCGTGGACGGCACCGGCCCACTACAGCCCGACGGATTCTGGTTCATGGAGATGAACACCCGGCTGCAAGTCGAACATCCCGTCACCGAGGCGATCACCGGCCTGGACCTGGTCGAATGGCAGATCCGCGTCGCTGCGGGCGAATCCCTGCCGCTGACCCAGGACCAGATCCCCATTGATGGCCATGCGCTCGAGGTGCGCCTCTACGCCGAAGATCCGGCGCGCGACTTCATGCCGGCCACTGGGCGACTGACCCGATTGCACCTGACGGATGCGTTGGCACGCACCGACACCGGAGTGGCCACGGGCGACATTGTCACCCCGCACTACGATCCGATGATCGCGAAGCTTATCACCCATGGCGGCGACCGAGAAGCCGCCTTTTCGGCCATGGAGACCGCGCTCGCCGCCGCCGATGTGCAAGGCGTCACCACCAACCTCGCCTTCTTGGAACGCCTGATCAGGCACAAAGATGTAAGGGCCGGCACCCTGGACACGGGCCTGATTGGACGAGACCTCGCCGCTCTGACAGCAGCTCCAGATACCACAAATGCGGACCTTGCGCTGGCGGGTGCCGCACTAACTGGACTCCTGGAACCCTGCCCGCTCGCCGGTTGGCGCTCTTGGGGAACCGGCGCCACCCATCTGGAGCTCTCCCGCGCAACCGGCCCAGACCAGGTCGAAATCGATGAAATCACTCTGCGCGCCACCGATCGCCAGATCGCGGTCGAGAGCGCCAGCGGCAATGCCTGTCTCCGTGCCACCCAGATCCGCGATGCCCTCTGGCTGGTCACCGAGAGTGAACGCACAGTCCAACTCTATCTCCACCAAACCAACGACACTGTCACCATCGTCCGGGGCGGCCACCGGCTGACCTTCGGACTTTCCGACCCGATGGCGGCGGCCGAGGCCACGGCCCACGGCGGAGATTCGATCGCCGCGCCCCTGCCCGGCATTGTGAAATCCCTTAACGTCACGCCCGGTGACACCGTCGCCGCTGGCGACATCCTGGCCGTGATGGAAGCGATGAAAATGGAGCACAGCCTGACCGCACCCCGTGATGGCGTGATCGCCGAGGTCGCGGTTCGTGCAGGTGAACAGGTCGAGGAAGGCGCGCCGCTGATCGCGCTGGAGCCCGCTGATGAATGAGGTGACACCCGAAGTCACGATCGTTGAGGTTGGCCCGCGCGACGGTCTGCAAAACGAACAACGTCCGATCCCGGCGGCGAACAAGATCGAACTGATCGACCTGCTCTCCGCAGTAGGTTTCGGCCGGATCGAGGCTGCCAGCTTCGTCTCGCCGAAATGGGTGCCGCAGATGGCCGACGGGGCAGAGGTCATGGCCGGCATCACCCGCCGCCCTGGCACAAGCTACGCGGCACTGACCCCCAACATGAAGGGATACGAGGCCGCCCGCGCGGCGAAGGCCGACGAGGTGGCGATCTTCGGCGCGGCCTCCGAGAGCTTCATCCAGAAGAACATCAATTGCTCGATCGCCGAGAGTATCGAGCGTTTCCGCCCAGTCGCCCAGGCCGCAGCGGCCGATGGCATCCCGATGCGTGGCTATATCTCCTGCGCCGTCGTCTGCCCTTACGAAGGCCCGATCGAGCCGACCGAGGTTGCCAGGGTCACCAGGCTTATGTTCGATCTCGGCTGCTACGAGGTTTCACTTGGCGACACCGTGGGTCAGGGCACGCCCGAGACCGTGGCGGCAATGCTGGATGCGGTGCTGGAAGCCGCCACGGCGGATCGGCTGGCGGGCCACTACCACGACACCAACGGTCGAGCGCTCGAGAGCGTCGCGGTCAGCCTCGCAAAAGGCCTCCGCGTCTTCGACAGCGCCGTCGGCGGCTTGGGCGGCTGCCCCTATGCGCCGGGCGCCAAAGGCAACCTCGCCACCGGCAAGCTGGCACGGAACCTGGCGGACAGGGAGATCGAGACCGGCATCGATCTCGACGCGCTCACCCAGGCCGAGGACTTCGTGCTGGGCCTGGAGGAAATGTTGGGACGGAGTCCGTAGGGCGGGTTTTCAACCCACCATTCGGGCCAACGGTGGGTTGAAAACCCACCCTACTTTATGGGGGCACTGCCGATGAGGTATGAGACCGTATCGACCACCAAAGACCCCCGCGGCGTCGCGACCCTGACGCTCAAGCGGCCGGACAAGCACAATGCCATGAACGCGGCGATGATCGCCGATCTCACCTCCGCAGTGGCCGAGATTGGCGCGGACCCATCCGTCCGCGCCGTCATCCTGACCGGCGCCGGCAAAAGTTTCTGCGCCGGGGGCGATCTCGCCTGGATGCGCGCCCAGCAGGAAGCCACCCGCGATCAGCGCATAGCCGAGGCGACCAAGCTGGCCAACATGTTGAATGCCCTGAACAAACTGCCGAAGCCCCTGATCGGCCGCGTCCAAGGCCAGGCCTTCGGCGGTGGCATGGGAATGATGTCTGTCTGCGACGTGACCATCGCCGCACGTGGACCGAAATTCGGCTTTACCGAGGCCCGGCTCGGTCTGATCCCGGCGACGATCTCGCCCTATGTGGTGGCGCGGATGGGTCTCGCCCGCGCCCGCGAGGTCTTCGCCTCGGCCCGGCTATTCGAGGCGGACGAGGCGGTTCGCCTGGGCCTCGCGACCCGCGCGGTCGAACCAGATGGTCTCGACACCGCGGTTGAGGCCGAGATCACGCCCTATCTCACCGCCGCGCCCGGCGCCGTCGGGGCTTCCAAGGCCCTGCTCTTCCGCCTGGCGCGGCCTATCGACGATGCCACAATCGCCATGACCGCGACGGCACTCGCCGACCAGTGGGAAACCGATGAAGCCTCCCGGGGCATCGCCGCGTTCTTTGCCAGGGAGCTCGCGCCGTGGGCGCAGTAGGGATTGCCCCCTCCGGCAATCCCTAAAGTCAGGTAAACGTTAAGACTTTACCCAAATAAAAACAAACACGTCACTAGATTCTCACATGTGAGATTCCCTGCTCAACGTCCCCAAATCAATATCCATTGAACCCCTGGACCGACCAAATCTGGAACGGGAACGAGCGGTCGCGATGGGTCTCGATCACGCCCCGGTCGATCTCGCGCGCCTCGGCGAAATGCCGGGCGATCTGGCCGGCCCCGCGCTCGCTGACCAGCAGAATCGGCCGCGCATCGCCCGGCTGCAATCCGACCGTCATCTCATAGTGGCTGTCGATCCGATGATCCGGGTCCCACACGGCGATCTCATCCCACGAGAGACCGCCGTAGTACATGCACTCCGCCAGTCGGCGCTGATCGTCAGACAGCAGAACCTCGGTCCCCTCCTCGGCCATCGTGGCCAGCAGCAATTCACAAATCGGCGCGCTGATCCGCGTTGCGGCAAATGGATCCAACTGCCGTGTTAGTCCCTGGGATTGGCCCGCGTAGAGACCGGTCACCACCCAAAGGGCCAAGGCCGCTGCAGCACCGACTCCTAGCTGCGCCTTCAGGGCCGGCGCGCCGCTTGCGATGACCAGCCATCGGGCCGCGAGAAGCGCTCCTGCCACATAGGCCGGCGCCGCCGAGACGCCGTCCGCTCGGCTGACCAAAGCCAAAGCCAGAACCGAAATTACCGGCAAGACGCACAGCCACGCTACCAGCCGCATCCCCCAATCCTCGATCCACCGGGCGCGATCCTTCAGCGCAAGCCATATCGCGACGAAGAAGACCGGACCGATCAATGCGGCCTGAATCGCCAAGGCTTCAAGTAAATTGAGAACATCAGGGTCGGTCCTACCCGCCGGCATCGCCAACAGGGGAACGTCCTCTGCCAGCGACCAAAGCGCCGTCGGCACAATCACGGCGCCCGCCGCCAACGCGGCGATGCCAAGCCCGGTCCAAGCCCGTTCCCGCGCCGAAAACGTCCCATAGGCCAATGCCCCGGCGGCGTAGCCCAACATGCCGACGCCCGCCAGCAAACCCAGCCCGGTCAGGCCGCCCAGGACTGCCCACCATAGCCGCCCCTCGGACTCGGCCGCCCGTATCATCGCGTAGATCGCACCGGCCCAGAGCACGCACACAAACGGATCCATCGAGAGGATCATCGAGGAATAGGATACGCCCGGCGCCGCGGTATACCCGGCCGCTGCCCAAAAGCCGCTGGCGCCGCCCCAAAGCCGCCTTCCGGTCAGGAATATCAGCCACGCCGCCGCGCTATGAGCCAGCGCGCCCACTGCGCGCAGCAGGAATAGGCCGTCGCCGCCGATGTCGGTGATGGCGCGGACTACCCACACAGGCAGCAGCGACACGCCGAAATAGCCCCACGAGAGCTCTTGGCCAAGCGCCCAAATGCGCGCCTCGCCGTGATGCGCAGGAAAGGGCTCGGTCGCATTGACCGCCAAGCGCAGGATCAGAACAACCGCCAACAGCGCAAGGGTCAGAGCCCACCAGGGCCCCTCCGTTTTTTGGGCCTCGGCCTTCCGCTTGCGCGCAGGCTTGCGCCGCGCCGCCTTCCCACGACTGGTCTCGCGCGCGTGCTGCGCCATTCTCTATCTCTTGCCCCTGCCCGACTACTCCTGCCCGGTCCGCGCGCGCTTTCTAGCCGATCGATCGGGGCCTAGGAAGAGCGCAGGCAAGCGGTTATGTGAGGAACCGGAGCAAACGAGCGAAAGGTTCCCATGCGCACAGACACCTCCCCATCGCAGCAACCCACGCGGCTAGCAGACTACCGTCCACCGGATTGGCTAGTGGATGATGTCAGGCTGGTCTTCGACCTGGCAGCACAGGCGACGCAGGTGCGGGCCCAGATCACATTTCGGCGCAACCCTGAGCGGGTGGAAGAGGGTCCAGCGGATCTGGTGCTGGATGGACGCCAGCTTACCCTCGTCTCGGCCGAGATCGACGGTGAAGCCGTGGAACCCGATCTGACGCGCGAGGGTCTGCGTGTCCCGGTGGATGCGCTTCCGCGCGACGGCTTCCTCTGGACTTGCGCGACCGAGATCGACCCCGAGAGCAATACCGAGCTCGAAGGGCTTTATATTTCTAAGGGGATGTATTGCACGCAATGCGAGGCTGAGGGCTTCCGCAAGATCACCTACTATCCCGACCGCCCCGATGTGATGGCGCCATTCCGGGTCCGCATCGAGGCGGACCGCGCCGCCTATCCTGTCCTGCTCTCGAACGGTAATCCCACTGGCTCTGGCGAGTTGCCGAAAGGCCGCCACTTTGCCGAGTGGCACGACCCCCACCCAAAGCCCGCATATCTCTTCGCCCTGGTCGCGGGTCAGCTCGTCAGCCACGACGACGGTTTCACCACTGCGTCGGGCCGCCAGGTTTCGCTCAAGATCTATGTGCGCCCGGGCGACGAGGGAAAGTGTTCCTATGCGATGGATGCCCTCAAAAGCTCGATGCGCTGGGACGAGCAGGCCTACGGCTGCGAATACGACCTCGACCTCTTCATGATCGTCGCGGTCGACGACTTCAACATGGGAGCGATGGAGAATAAGGGACTGAACATCTTCAACTCGAAATACGTGCTCGCCTCGCCCGAAACTGCCACCGACCGCGACTACGAACTGATCGAGGCGATCGTCGCTCATGAGTATTTCCATAACTGGACCGGCAACCGCATCACCTGCCGCGACTGGTTCCAGCTTTGCCTTAAGGAGGGGCTGACAGTCTTCCGCGATCAGCAATTCTCGGCCGATCAGCGCTCGGCCGCAGTGCAGCGGATCGACAGCGTGAAAACCTTGCGCGCGCGCCAGTTCCGCGAAGACCAGGGGCCGCTGGCCCATCCAGTGCGGCCCGAAGAGTATGTCGAGATCAACAATTTCTACACCGCAACCGTCTACGAGAAGGGCGCCGAGGTGATCGGGATGCTGAAGACCCTGATTGGGCCTGAAGACTACCGCGAGGCGCTGGACCTCTATTTCAAGCGGCACGATGGCCAAGCCTGCACGATTGAGGAATTCAGGGAATGTTTCGAGGACGCGACCGGGCGTGACTTGACCCAATTTGCCCGCTGGTGGAGCCAGGCGGGCACACCCAAGATCAGCGTAAGCGAGAGTTGGTTGGATGGACGCTACACCCTGACATTTCGCCAGGAAACGCCGCCGACCCCGGGACAGACCGAGAAAGCGCCGCTGGCAATTCCGATCGCCGTGGGCCTGTTGGGCCAGAATGGGGACGAGGTCGTGCCGACCCAAGTGTTGGAATTGACCGACGAGCAACAGAGCTTCACATTCGAGGGTCTGGGTTCGCGGCCGGTGCCCTCGCTCCTGCGCGGCTTCTCGGCGCCTGTGGTGCTCGAGCGGGAGGTTTCGGACGAGGAATCCGCCTTCCTGCTGACCCATGATACCGACCCCTTCAACAAGTGGGAGGCCGGGCGGCGCTACGCGGTGCGGATTGCGCTCGGGCTTCTAGATGACAATTCCGTCCCGTCGCTGTGGATAGATAGTATGCGGGCGCTGGCGCGCGATCAGCGGTTGGACCCCGCGTTCCGCGCCCTTGTTCTGGAGATTCCGAGCAACGACGAAATAGCCCGCGAGGTCGCTGGGGACGGTGGCCTCGCCGACCCGGATCAGATCCACGCCGCCCTGCGACGCATGCGCCGCGATTTGGCCACGCAGATACTGGGGGAATTGGAGGAGGTCTACGCGGCGATGACCGCCGATGGGCCCTACGCCCCCGATGCCCCGTCAGCCGGGCAACGTGCGCTCAAGAACCGCTGCCTGGCGCTTCTGGCGGCGGCGGGCGGGGCAGACGCCTTCGCCCGCGCCGAAGCGCAGTTCGACGGCGCGGACAACATGTCGGACGCCCTGCCCGCCCTGACAGCATTGGTTCACTATGATGCGCCCGGCGCCTCACCTCGGCTGGATGCGTTCCATGCCAAGTGGAAAGACGATCCGCTGGTGGTTGACAAATGGCTGGCTCTGCAGGCGACGGCGCCCCTGCCCCAGACCCTTGACCGGGTCGAGGCGCTGACCACGCATCGGTCTTTCGACTGGAAGAACCCGAACAAATTCCGCTCGCTGATCGGCGCGCTGGCAGCGGGCAATCCGGTGGTCTTCCACCGGGCGGGAGGCGCGGGGTACCGCTTCGTTGCCGATTGGCTGATCAAGCTCGATGCGCTCAATCCCCAGACCGCCGCGCGCGTCGCCAGCGCGTTCGAGACCTACCGTCGCTATGACAAGGGCCGGCAGACGCTAATGCGTGGCGAACTGGAACGCATGGCCGCGGTCGAAGCCCTGTCACGCAACACCCGCGAGTTGGTCGAGCGAATGCTGGGGTAGGATCGAGTTTCGTCCCAACGTTGGAGGCACAATGGTGGGGTGAAACCCCACCCTACTTCAGGACCACCCCTTCTTCGAACTCGATGATTGTCGGCCCAGCGCGAGCCGCCGCTTCGCGCAACAATCCCGGCAATTCTGCAAGATCCGTCATCCGCTCGGCCGCACAGCCATAGGCCTGGCCGATGAGCACGAAGTCGGGTGTGTGCAGGTCAACACCTACCGGCGTGATCTGGTGGCGCTCCATATAGCTCTTGATCTCGCCATAGCCCTGGTTGTTCCAAACCAGGACGATGACCGGCAGCCGCTCCTCAACCGCCGCGCCCAGTTCGGCGAGGGTGAATTGCAGGCCACCATCACCTACTAGGCAGACGACTGGCCCGCCAAGCGACCGCGCCGCGCCAATGGCGGCGGGCAGGCCGTATCCGAGCGCCCCATAGCCCGTCGCCGCGTTGAACCAGCGCCGCGGGCCGGGCGCGTTGTAGAAAAGGTTGCCCGCATAGACCACTTGGGTCGAATCGCCGACGGCCGCGGCTTGCGGAAGGACCCCGCGGATCGTCTCGAGGAAGGCCACCGCAGTTCGGTAATCAGGCCCAATTTCGCCCCATGCGCCCTTCCGCGCCGCCTCAGCGCGTGCCTCACCGCTCTGGTCTGGAATGCCGTCCCCCAAGGCTCCGATCAACGCCGTCGCCACTGCGCCTGCGTCAGCTAGCAGCGGAATATCGGGCACCGCGCCCCGGTGCATCTGTTCGGCGTCGATTTCGGCCCGGATCAGCGTGCCCGGCACCTCAAAGGCGCCGCTATCGGCCATGTCGTAGTCCGTGCGGCCGATCTCGGTTCCGAGCGCGAGCACCACATCCGACCCAGCCACTAGAGCGCGCACCGCATCGAGGGATGGGCTGGCCGGGACCGCCAGAGGATGCCCTTGTGGCAGGATCCCCCGCCCGTTGATCGTCATCACCACTGGGGCGCCCAAACGCCCGGCCAAGGTCTCAATTTTCGCCGCTGCGTCCTGCGCACCGCCTCCCGCCAAAATCAAGGGGCGGCGCGCACCAGCAAGCGCCTCGACGGCCCGCGCCAGGCATGCTTCCGCCGGCGCCGGGCGCAGAATTGGTTTCGGCACGGTCAACTCGGCCGTTCCGCCATCGACTGAAAAAAGATCGCGTGGGATCTCGATGTGAACCGGTCGCGGTCGCGCGCACTGGAACACGGCCCAGGCGCGCGCAAGCACCTTGGGCAACTCTCCGGGCGTCATCACGGTGTGCGAAAAGGCGGCGCATTGCGCGCCGATCATGCCCTGGCGGCGCACTTCGTGCAGATCGCCCGCCTCCATCCCCAAGGCCCCACGTGCGTTGACCGCCGACATCACCAGCATCGGCACACTATCCGCATAGGCCTGAGCCATCGGCGTCGCTATATTGGTCAACCCAGGACCGGTGATGACAAATGCGACCCCCGGACGCCCACTGATCCGCGCATAGCCGTCGGCCATGAAGCCGGCCCCCTGCTCGTGCCGGGCGGTCACGTGATGGATCGAGCTCGCCGCCAGGCCTCGGTACATCTCAACCGTATGGACGCCTGGAATGCCGAAAACAGTATCAATTCCATAGGCTTCCAGCCACGTGACCAGGTTCTCGCCAAGTGTGGGCATTCAGGGCGTCCCTCCCGGAGCTTTGGCGTTCGCTACCGCGTCGACCTGCCCCAGGTCAATATGGCCGCAAAGCCACTGGCCTTGCCACGGTGGCATGCAAGATTTACATGCCCTATGAACCGAAACCCGATGGATAGGATCGCGTCAATGCCCGTGCCCGCCAGCGAGATCGAACGCCTGATCCGCGATGCCTTTCCCGAGGCCACGATCGAGATCAGGGATCTGGCGGGCGACAACAACCACTTCGCAGCTACCGTGGTCGCCGAGGAATTCCGAGGCAAGAACCGCGTCCAGCAGCAGCGCATGGTGAACCAGGCACTGAAAAGCATCCTGGACGGGCCGGACGCGCCCCTTCACGCGCTGGCGCTTCAGACCAGCGCGCCCGAGTGATTTCCCTGGAAAGGACCGAACCCGATGACCGACATCCAGACAGATATCCAGAACACCGTCGACCAGAACGACGTGGTCCTGTTCATGAAGGGCACGCCCGAAATGCCCCAATGCGGCTTCTCTCGGCAGGTATCCTCGATCCTGAACTATATGGGCGTGGCATTTCAGGACGTGAATGTTCTGGCGTCGGACGACATGCGCCAGGGGATCAAGACCTTCTCGGATTGGCCAACGATCCCGCAGCTCTACGTGAAGGGCGAATTCCTGGGCGGCTGTGACATCATCACCGAGATGACGCTGTCGGGCGAGCTGGACGGCGTGCTCGAAAAGAACGGGATCGCCTATAACAAGGATGCTGCCGAAGCGATCCGCGCACAGAGCCGCCAGCAGGCCTGAGCAGCATCCCAGCGCCCGGAGGGCGCGTGTCATGCAGATCTTCGTCGGTCTCGGCAACCCCGGCGCGAAGCACGCGCGCCAGCGCCACAATATCGGGTTCATGGCGCTGGACCGCATCGCCGAGGAACACGGCTTCGGACCATGGCGCGCCAGGTTTCAGGGGGAGGTCGTCGAAGGCCGGTTCGGCAGCGAAAAGGTTATACTGCTAAAGCCCCAGACCTTCATGAACCTGTCGGGCCAATCCGTTGGCGAGGCGATGCGATATCAGAAGACGAAACCGGAACAGATCTGGGTCTTTCACGACGAGCTTGACTTGGCGCCAGGCAAGGTCCGGGTCAAGTCGGGGGGCGGTCATGCGGGCCACAACGGATTGCGATCGCTGCATCAGCATATCGGCGAGGGCTACCACCGGGTTCGAATGGGGATCGGCCATCCAGGATACAAGGACCGGGTTTCGGCCTACGTGCTCCACGATTTCGCCAAGGCCGATCAAGACTGGCTGGCCCCCCTCCTGGACGCCGTGGCGTCCGCCGCAGGCAAGTTGGCTCAGGGCGATGCCTCCGGCTTCATGAACGCCGTCGCCTTGGCGACGCGCCCCGCACAGACGGAAGCCCCGAAAGCCAACGTGAAACCGAGAGCAAAGAACGAAAGAGCTGAAACTGAGCCCTCAACCGATCCACAGAAGCCACGCAAATTCGATGATATTCTCGCAAACCTGCTCGCAAAATTCTCGCGCAATGGATAGGTATGCGCTAGGTCTCCAGGCTCATGTAAATCATTGGAAGCCGATCAATAATCAGGGTGCCCGAACGTGCGTGCCGAGCTGACCGATTTCTCCGATCTCTCGCCGGCCGCGCGGCCTCGCTGTGGCTGCGCGCGGTTTCATATGTGCTTGGCGCTGCGGCGGGCGCACTCTATGTACCGGGCGCTATCTTGGCGTCTTGCCTCGCGGCGATTGCGATCACCGAGCTCCTCGCTTGGCGCATCGGCAGGCCATTCGTCGAATCGAGCACAGATCGTCCAGTTCACGCCGAAGGTCGCCGCGAAATGTCGCCATTGCGCATCGCGGTGGTGGCGACCGACGTTGCGGTCGCGACGAGCCTGGGGGTCGTTTGGTATTACGCGGCACCAGAAAGCCGGATCTTGCCATTTTGCATGTTCATGATCCCGCTTGTTTCGCTGGCTCAAGGCGGTCGGGGCACCTACATGAATTTGCAGCGCCAGGCGATCTTCTTGTCGGTCCTCGTGGCGATGGCCGGGCGGGATACGGTTCTCGCCTCATCAACAGGCGCACCGCGCGCGAATTTCGAGTTCCTCGCGGTTCTATTCCTGTCTGGCGCTATGCTTCTGGTATCGAAAGCGCGGCGTGCGACCTGGCTGCGCCATCTGCGGCACGAGGCGGAACTCGCCGATTCGCGGGCCCGGTCAGTCGGCGAACTCGAGGCTAAGAGCCGGTTCATTGCCACCGTCAGCCACGAACTGCGGACATCACTGAATGGCGTTATGGGGATGGCGCAAACGTTGCTCAGCACCGATTTGACCCCGCGCCAACGCCAACAGGCCGAGGTGATCGCGGAATCCGGCCGCAGCCTGAATACCCTGCTCAACGATATCTTGGACTATTCCAAGCTCGAAGTCGGCAAGCTCACCATCGAGACCCAGCCCGAGGATCTATGCCAAAGCGTCGAGCATATCGCCTGGCTGCACGGCCCGGCAGCAAGCGAAAAGGGCTTGGAATTGCGCGTCGAGGTCCGGCCCGACGTGCCCGACCGGCTGATGATCGACGCGGTGCGGGTACGACAATGCCTGTCGAACCTGGTTTCGAACGCGATCAAGTTCACCGACGAAGGGTCAGTCGAGATCAGCCTGGCGAGCGAGCAAAGCGCCACTGACGATGACGGGACGCCCTGGTATCTGGTCACCGCCATCGTTGCCGATACCGGGATCGGTATAGCGCCGGACTTGGCACGCACGTTGTTCCAGCCTTTCACCCAAGCTGATGGCAGCATTTCCCGGCGCTTCGGCGGCACTGGCCTCGGACTCATCATCACCCGGCAATTGGCCGAGTCGATGGGTGGCTCGGTCACACTGGAAAGCGAGCCGGGCAGCGGCACGACGTTCCGGCTCTTGTTCCGCGCGAAAGGGATCGGCGCTGCATCAGAGGCAAGTGAAGACCGGCTGTTCGAGCACGCTATGAAGGACCTGCGGATCCTGATCGCTGATGACGTTGCCACGAACCGGATCGTGATGCGCCTGTTTCTGAAACCTTTGGGTGTGAAGGTGCGCGAGGTTGAGGATGGCGAGGCCGCGATGGCCGCCCTGGGCAGCGGAGACTTTGATGCCGCGCTCTTGGATATCAACATGCCTGGCCTCGACGGCGCATCGATCGCTCGGCGCCTGCGGGATTCGGGCCAAGAGAACATCGCATTGGTGGCGATCTCGGCAGACAGTTCCGTCGCCGAGATCGAGACCGGTGACGACGGTTTTGACGGAGTCGTAACAAAGCCGATAAATCCCGACCAACTTCAAAAGACGCTGACACACGCGATCAATCGGCGCGCAATACCGACGACAGAGGCGGACGCCCCGGCGCCGCAGTAGCTGGCGGGCTTGACCCGCCGACCGGCCCGTGCCACAGCGCGCAACGGTTGCGATCGGCCAGGTGGGCGAAATGGGGTTCAGATGCGGCATCGTGGGGCTACCGAATGTCGGCAAGTCCACCCTGTTCAACGCGTTGACGCGAACCGCCCAGGCGGCGGCGGCAAACTTTCCGTTTTGCACCATCGAGCCGAACGTCGGTGAAGTTCCGGTGCCGGATCTCCGGCTCGAGATTCTTGGCCGTCTGGGAAAATCAGCCAAGGTCATCCCCACGCGCCTGACCTTCGTCGACATCGCTGGCCTGGTGCGCGGGGCGTCGCGTGGCGAGGGACTCGGCAACCAGTTCCTGGCCAATATTCGCGAGGTCGATGCCATCGCGCATGTTCTACGCTGCTTCGAGGACGACGAAATAACCCATGTGGAAGGCCGGATCGATCCAGTGGCGGACGCCGAGACCATCGAGACCGAGTTGATGCTGGCCGATTTGGATTCGGTCGAGCGCCGACTTCAGAACCTCTCGCGCAGGATCCGCGGTGGCGACAAGGAAGCCGGCGAACAAGAACGGCTATTGCAGCGAGCAAAGGCTCTACTGGACCAGGGCAAGCCAGCGCGCGCCGCCGAAATCGCACCCAAGGACGCGCGCACATGGCGTAGCCTGCAACTTCTGACCGCAAAGCCGGTGCTTTATGTTTGCAATGTGGATGAGGCCTCGGCCGCTACCGGTAACGTGCAGTCCGAGCGCGTGGCCACGATGGCTAAGGCCCAAGGCGCCGCCTCGGTAGTGATCTCCGCCGCCATCGAACAGGAGATCGCTCAGCTCGACGACGAGGAACGGGCCGAATTCCTCGCTGATCTGGATCTCGAGGAAGCCGGGCTCGATCGCCTGATTAAGGCGGGATACACGCTTCTCGATCTCGTGACCTACTTCACCGTCGGCCCGAAGGAGGCGCGCGCTTGGACCGTGCCCCGCGGTACCGCTGCTCCGCAAGCCGCGGGAGTGATCCATGGCGATTTCGAGCGTGGCTTCATCCGCGCCGAAACCATCGCATACGACGACTTCGTTGATTATGGCGGCGAACAGGCCGCCAAGGACGCCGGCAAGATGCGTGCCGAGGGCAAGACCTACCGGGTCAAGGACGGCGACGTTCTGCACTTCCTGTTCAACACCTGAACCGCTTGACAGGCGATCGGGGCCGGGGCTAAACGACCACGCTGCTTACTGGGGAATAGTTTAACGGTAGAACAGCGGACTCTGAATCCGTCGGTCCTGGTTCGAATCCAGGTTCCCCAGCCAAAAATTATATTGATAAACCAAAAGATTATACAGAATCCAGTGGCCACCCACTTGGCAAGTTTTTAAATTGGGTGCGTAATTGGGTGCAATCTGCACATGCTTCAATTTCTGCGGCTTGATCGGATTCGACGCTTCGCTTGGCGATCCACGTCGCCCACGCGACTGCCCTCACCATGCTGATACCCGTGTCGTCTATTCTAGGAAATGCTGCTTGAACGGAAATCTGGACACGAACACTTCCGTCGTGCGGTTGCATCGGCGCGCCTCAGCCGGGCACCGGATCTACCGACCCTGGAAGTACCAAGTTTCGGTTCCTGTACATGTAGCGCCGACAAAAGATCGTTCGTGGAGCGGACAAAGAAATTGATGGGAATCATATTGTCACGCAAGCGAAGACTTATTAACCCTCTAACAGAGAGAGTGGTGGTGTTTGTCGGTCTTTGGAAGGAATAGGACGTGCGGACGAAGGTTATTATTGCGACAGCCGCGGGATTGATCGCGTTGGGATTTGGTAGCTCTCCGCTCCGAGCAAGCGAGCATGAGGTATGCGGTGTCGACGTTTCGGCCGCCACCCCGGCCGCGACCGTGAGTGGTTCCGTGAAGACGATTGGTTTCATTGCAAGTGTCCGTTGGGGACAAGGCGTTCTCACCCTCGCCAATGGTGATGAGCGCAAGTTTAAGATTTTAGGGGCGAAAGCCCTGGAGACTGGCGCTGCGGTGAATGAATTCGAGGGTGAGATCTACAACCTCGAGAATGTCGATGACTTCGCCGGAACTTATTATGGCGCATCCACGAACATTAATGTTGGCACCCTCGGCAAAGGCGAGGCAGTTGCGAATAACGCCCGTTGTGTCGTTGTAAAGCTTCGGATGTCCGGAACAGGTCTCAAGGTTTCGGGCCCGGCACCAGGGGGCGTTGAAGTGACTTTTGTCGACTAAGGTCAACCGACCTCTTGGATATGCGACCAACCGGAAACTCATTACGGTGCAATCTCTGCATTAAACCGCGCGGGAGCACACGCCGGTATCTCGTGACGGGTTATTGCGTCGATTGGGGCGACCGGAATAATTATCGAAAGCGAGTTCATGACGGCTGATCAGCGAACGACAAATGCAGACTGCTGGGCCGTGGTAACTGCAATGCTGGCGCTTGTGGTAATTCCAGGATGCAAATCCACGGAATCGGATTCCCGCATTGCTACGTCGGCAACTAATCTCGTCGCCGAAGGAAGGATCTCTGCGGCAGACGCGTCTGGGAAAATCGCATACGATGGATATGAGGTCGTCGTTTCGCGGTCCGGGGACACTGTAGCAAGGGTTGCGGAACGCCTCGGCATGTCCCCCTCGGCACTTGGCGCCTATAACGGCCTTCAGCCGACACACGCGTTGCAGTCAGGTGTCGAGTTGGTCTTACCTCCCAGCACTCACGACGACGCATCGCCCTTAGTTTATGCCGCTACGGAAAGCGGAACCAATCGAACAAGTGAATTGGGCCGCAATGCATCAAACTCAACTGAGTCTTAGGATACGACCTGGAGCCAAGAACTGGTTACCACCGCAATCCGACGCGGACCCGCTCCTGGCGACCCTGCAGATCACGCCGCGCGATCGAACAGCGCCGATGAGCCGAGCTGGGACGCGTACGCATCTGAAAAGCCTACAATTCTTACGTCGAATGATAACACTACGCCTGAAACTGGCGTCGAATGGATAAACGCATCAGACTCCTACTCAATATTGGCTCCCTTCGAGGCAGCGCATTTCGTGCTCGACTACGTAGATTGATGGGGAAAGCTGACATTTCGACGGTGCTTCCTTTGCGTCAGCGTATCCGAATCCAACAGCATCCGCCTTGCTCCCAACACTTTTGAGACCGATCGCAAACGAGAATGGCAAACGGTGATATCTATGGATCGACTTAGGCTTCTTTCTCTCTCGGTTTTTGTGGCAATCGCTGCACTCACGTTCTCGAACAAAGTTGCGATCGCAGGCGCGACCCTGGATCGAATTCTCGCAGAGAAGCAGATTCGTTTGGGCGTTCGCGTCGATGCGCCACCCTTCGCAAGACTGGTTGACGGGCGGCCCCACGGCTTCACCGTTGAACTCTGTGGGCTTATCGCCGGGGCAATAATGGCGACGTCAAATCTGAATGAGATGAGCGGCCGTTTTATCGAGGTCGATGCGACCGATCGATTTGAAAAGCTCTTGAACGGAGACATCGATGTTCTCTGTGGAGCCACCACTGCAACGCTCACCCGGCGTGAGAAAGTTTCATTCTCAATTCCAACATTCACGACCGGGATCGCCGGATTAGTATCCGAGAACGCCTCCGAACGTCTAAAGGATCTCGTAGCCACCGGCGGCCCCTCATCCCTATCAGATGCGGAAGTGAGCGATATACTCGAGGGTAAAGTAGTTGCAGCACGGGCGGGCACGACTGCAGAAAGCTGACTTCGAGAGAGCGCCATTGCCGATATTGAAAGTATTAAAATCGCTGTGACGGACGATCATCGAGCAGGCGTCGCCGGCGTGGCAGCCGGTACGATCGACGTCTATTTAGCGGACAAAGCAATCCTCGCTGGATTGCGAGCGCGCGAAAAAACTCCGTATGCCACCCTGATCTCTAGCCGGACTTATACGAATGAACCCTATGCGCTCGTTCTGCCGCGCCATGACGAAGAGCTTCGTCTTATGGTTGATAGGGCGCTGAGTTACATCTACCGCACGGGAGCGATTTACAATATTTACCGACGGCATTTTGGAAAACCAAATAACGAGGTTGCGCTCTTCTACACTGTCGTCACACTTCCCGAGTAAACACAAATACAGAGCACCAGAAAATGAATAAAAGATGATTTCGTATAGTTCGATTCTCGTTCCAATCGATCTGGGTTGCTCAACGTCGAAAGCTAAAAAGATAAAGTCGGGCGGCTCATTGCGCGTAAAGATAGCTTCATACATGAATTGAGGGGGCGGCTGATGTTTCGCGAAAAGCGCCCGCACGGAAGGCGAGAAATGCAAAACGGAAAAGAAGACTGCAAAATGCGAAGTGCCGGAACATTGATTGATCGTGTGACCGATAGACTTCGACACCGCCGCGTCGCTCTGCTTTGGCCGCTGCTTGCTGTGACAATCCTTTCCCTTTTTCAGGCATGCTCGGCACCGGAGCGGCTGGAAGCCGTTCCAAAGGCGTTGGAGGCCGAAGCGACTGTCGGTGGCATGAGCGGAATTCGATACTGGCAGAAGTCGGATCTCGCGCTCATGGAAAAAGATGGCATTGAATCCGTCCGTCGCGAGTTAGCACTCTCAGGAGAAGATGCGGCTGCCGAGCCTCTGCCGACTGCAAACTTTCTTGCGATCTCGGGTGGTGGCGAAGATGGAGCGTTCGGTGCTGGGCTTCTCGTCGGATGGAGCGCTACCGGCACAAGGCCCGAGTTCAAGCTCGTCACTGGCATCAGCACCGGTGCGTTGACGGCGCCCTTTGCCTTTCTTGGTTCCGCCTACGATGAGGCTCTCACGGAAGTTTACACGACCATTACAACGAAGGACGTATTGCGGAAGCGAAACCTCACCGCCGCAATATTTGACGACGCCCTTACGGATAATGAGCCGCTAAGAAAAACAATCGCAAAGTATCTTACGCCAGAAATGATGTCAGCGATTGCCCGAGAACATGACAGAGGCCGTATCCTGCTGATCGGCACTACAAACATCGACGCACGCAGACCGGTAGTCTGGAACATCACGAAAATTGCGGCGAGCCAACGGCCAGGTGCACTTGACTTGATCCGAGATGTTCTTGTCGCGTCGACCGCAATCCCTGCGGCGTTTCCCCCGATGATGTTCGATGTCGAAGTGAACGGCAAACGCTATCAAGAAATGCATGTCGATGGCGGCGCTAGTGCACAGGTTTTTGTTTATCCACCCTCCCTCCGAGTCGGCGAAATTTCAAACCAGCTGCATATCGCCCGTGACCGTCGTCTATTCGTCATCCGGAATGGGCGGCTCGATCCGGATTGGGCCGACACTGAGCGCCAAACGATGAGCATCGCGGGACGTGCGGTCTCTTCGCTGATTCAAAACCAGGGTTTTGGGGATCTCTATCGCATCTACGCTACGACGCAGCGAGACGATGTTGATTTCAACTTGGCCTACATTCCAAGTTTCTTCGACGTCCCGCTCAACGAGCCGTTCGAACAGAAATATATGAAAGCCCTCTATAAAGTTGGCTTCGAACTAGGCCGCGAAGGCTATCCGTGGGAGAAATCTCCACCTGGATATTGACCAAAGCCGCTGCGCGATTCAGTTGGTCGTAGCCTTACCGTCGTTGTAGCCTGAGCTGTAAGCGGCTTCTTTATCCTTCTCAATTTTATCCACTACCAGCCCGCCAATTATGCCAGCGCCAGCTCCGATTGCTGCACCTAATCCGGCGTTACCAGCGATGGCGCCGATAGCGGCCCCTCCGGCCGTGCCGATCGCTGCACCAGACAAAGTGCGCTGTTGCGTATCACTCATTCCTGTACACCCTGCCATGAGAGCAACGATTAAGAGTGAAACTGAAAGCCTTTTCATCTGTTTTCCCTCTCTATCGGCCCGGTCAGTTACAGGGATAGGCTGTTCTGGCCCATTCCAACAGCCCGTCGCGCGCCGTCATTTCAACGGCTGACGGCGTCAAACGCAACCATCCAACATAGTCAGTCTGCGCCGTGTTGCGCGTCACTGAGCCGTCGTCGGGGACGCAGTAGACGCCACGACCCGTCGCCTCAGAGACTGCTTGATGCATCTGATGTACGCCCACCATGAAACCATGGCACATATGCACGGCAGCGGTATCATCGACCGCGGCGCAAAGATCCGCAAGGTCATTCGCCGTTTTGAGTTGGAAATCATCGGTTTCGGCAGCCGATGCCCCATAGACCGTGGCAACAGATAAGATGAGTGCTGATGCGACTATCCTCATGCGCTGATCCTCCCTAATACATTTGTAATCTCTGGCATAACTCTTTCCTAGTCAACGATCCGGTCGGCACGCGGCATTGGAAACACGCTTTGCAATGGCAGTTTCACGGAAAGTGATTCCTTGCGACGGATCGAACGCAACCGATAGCAATCGCTCAATGTACACGAACAGATGAAGTGAGCAGCCCAGATCGATTGGTCCAATGTGATTGTTAGTTCATGACTGGCGTCTGGTCCATCTGGACGATGCTTTCCGGAGCTGGGGGTCTGTAGCCCAAGGCGCTGTGCGGTCTTCTGGTGTTGTAGTGGCGCCGCCACGCTTCGATGATGATCTGAGCTTCTCTGAGCGAATAAAAGATCTCCCCATTCAACAGCTCGTCTCTAAGCCTGCCATTGAAGCTCTCACAATAGCCGTTCTCCCAAGGTGAGCCGGGTTCGATGAATGCGGTCTTCGCGCCGACGGCTGCGATCCAATCGCGCACGGCCTGGGCGACAAACTCGGGACCATTGTCCGAGCGGATGTATGCTGGAATACCGCGAAGGATGAAGAGGTCGCTGAGGACGTCGATCACGTCCAGTGAATTGAGCTTGCGCTTCACGCGGATGGCCAGGCATTCACGGCTGAACTCATCGAGGATGTTGAGCGTCCGGAACGCCCGCCCATCGTCGGTCCGGCAGTGCACGAAGTCGTAGGACCAGACATGGTCTCGATGTTCTGGCCTGAGCCGCACACATGACCCGTCGTTGAGCCAGAGCCGCCCCTTCTTCGGTTGCTTCATCGGCACCTTCAATCCCTCGCGCCGCCACAGGCGCTCAATGCGTCCATCGCTGACTGACCAGCCGGCGTCGCGCAGAAGAGCCGCGATCCGACGATAGCCGTAGCGGCCATACTGCCTGGCCAGTTCGATCATGTCGGCGACCAGGCCCGCTTCGTCTTCCCGGGTTCGCGGGGCATGACGTTGCGTAGATCGATGCTGCCCCAGCACACGGCAGGCCCGGCGCTCGGAAACACCGAGCCTATCGCGCACCCGCTCAATGCACCTGCGCCGCCGGGCGGGGCTCAGAAGTTTCCCCGGGCAGCCTCCGTCAGGATCAGCTTGTCCAGGGTGAGATCGGACACGGCCCGCCGGAGCCGCTCATTCTCCTTCTGCAGCCGTTTCAGCTCACGGAGCTGATCCGTCCCCATGCCGCCGTACTTCTTGCGTCAGCGATAATAGGTCTGCTCGGTGATCTTGATCTCACGGATCGCGTCGATCCGGTCCATGCCCTGTCCAACCAGCACTTCAACCTGGCGCAGCTTCGCGACAACCTCCTCGGGCTTGTGATGCTTGTTCGCCATTCTTGGTCCTCCTCTTCCTAACCATAGGGGTGGACCAATTCAGGTGGGGAGGCTCACGTTTGTCACAACCATTGCTGAATTCTAGTTTTTATCCGCGTCGTCTTGAACGAAGTGCCGGAATACCGTGATTGCGCTAATGTAAAAAGAATATGCTTTTGGGGTCGTTACAAACAGGAGGTCTGATTGTAAATTGATCCTTACCAAGAAGGGAGAACAAGAAGAGTGCTGGAAATACTTCCGCAGAGTGAAGGTGCGAACATCGTAATTAAAGCGAGCGGCTTAATCAGTGAGTCAGATTACGAAGCGTTTCTACCGGAGTTCCATCGCTGGTGCGAGGCGGCGCTTCAGTTTCGGCTTCTGCTCGATTGGGAGCACCTCGAGGGCTGGGACGAGCGAGCCATTGCAGTTAGCTTCGCACAACGCATTATGCACCGGTTTCGCTGCGAGCGTCTCGCTGTCCTTTCTGATGATCCTCGCCGGTCGGGCGACATCGAATTCCTCCGCGGTCTACTCACAAGCCGAAAACTCCGGGTGTTTCCCCCAACCGAGCAGGATGCGGCCTGGTCTTGGTTGACCAGCGATTCCATTCGACATTAGGTGGCTCTAGCAGCGATCATGCTGCCTGCATGACCAAGTAAAAAAATCGCGATGCGCTGCCTACATCCACGCCGAGGCTAGACCCGTTGTGGTTGCACCGACCCCGCCCGACCTTGGCTATGGCCATTCGACCTTTCATGGAAATGCTCCGGTCAAAATACATTACCTGTTCTGTATTTAGAATGCACCGGACAGCCCTTCGAGCAGCACAAGCGCCCTTCCGGGATTCAGACGGATCTGGGATCGCCCGGGCAAATTCGATTTTCGGGCCGTTTCGAGACCGCGATCGGAGCGAAATGGAAGACAATTTTGATCCGCACCGCAACAACCGCCGTTCACGCTTTAGGGATTGGTTCGCCGTTCGGCAAGATGGTGTGACCCGTCCGGAAACCGGCGAAATTCCGGCTGTCAGGTCAGACCATTGGCAATGCGGCAGTCGTAGGGCGTTACCGACGTCGTACGGCACCCTCTTAGGGAGCCGTCTTAGTTCACTTTACGATAACGGACATGATGACGCTCTCAAACATCTGGCCCGAATGCTGGTTAAAACTTCCGCCACCCGCCTGGGCCAACCTTCGGAAAAAGGGACGTGCGGCATCGCCCGCTCGGCGCGAAGAGCGGGTCGAGACGAAGAGCGATGATATCGCGTTCTGCGGGCCGGAACTGCGGAAACGATTTGCAAGTCCCAGCGTATGTCCACGATCCTTCCGGTGCGGTTGCGCGTCACCGATGACGACGATCACGTTAACCGCGTCGCGCCGCCAGGGCATCGACAACGCCTGCGCGAGACCGAGTTCCATGTCTTCGTCGATCGTTCGACTACCCCTGGGTGGCGGGGTCAAGTTCTCGACAAAGCGCAGGACGCGCGGTAGCCCCGATGATGTCTCAGTCAGCGAGAGCGCCTGCACTGGTGTGTAACCCGTGTCCCTGTCGGTGTAGGCGACGACCCCGACCCTCAGCGACGGCACCAACTTCTCGAGCACGCGAACGATTCCGCGCAGCGACAGGGCCAGGTTACGCAGGGACGGCGCCATGCTTTTAGTCGTGTCTACGACAAAGACCACGTCGAGGCGATCCTGCACAGTGCTCTGCAGCGGACGCCGCGCTGCCTTCGGCGCCTGCGGTCGGGCCGCCGCGGACTCAAGCTTGCCAATCTTCTTGGTGATTTCCGCGATCTGCTCGTCTAGAGCGGCGTTGCGGGCCGCCGCGGCCTCGGATTCGGAGACAATCTTTCCCGTCTGAGTCTGCGTCGCAGCAGTCTCCTCCTCGATTGCCGCGAGCTCAGCCTTGGACGTTTGTTCTGCCGCGCGCACGTCCTCGGTCTCAGCCTCCGCCTCGAGCACGCGCTGGTAATACGGCAGCATTAGCGTCACCATCACAACAAACGCACCGGTCGCCATTGCGAGGATGTCAAGCGCCGACAGGCTAAAGATCTGGACGCTGCGATCCGGACGCTTCATCGCGTGCTCAACCGGAAACCCGCGAGAGGCGCAGTTTGACGTGCCCGAGCGTCAGGGACTGCCCTTCCTCGACGTGAGCCCGCTTGAACGACGGAATATCATTGCCTTCGACGAGGGTTCCGTTGAGCGAGTTGAGGTCCTCAACCGTGAAACTGCCGCTGCGAGCGCTGAACCTGATGTGCCGACGCGAGACGCTTGGATCGTCAATCACGTGATCGCAGAGCGCGGGGTGGCGCCCGATGGTAACGCCCCAATCTGCCGCCAAAAGGTCGCGGTCACTGAGCCAAATCGTCAGCGTATTGTCGGCTTGGTCGGCACCTGTAAGGATCCATCCGCCTTCTAGTAGGCCTGTCATCGTTTCACCTATTTCAAGATCGAGAGCAAAACGCTCTCGACAATCGCACCCCGGTGGGCCGACAGATCGCCGTTGCCCGAGCGCGCCAACTTCATGAAGTAGTCCCGAGCGCCTCCGTGCTCTCCCGTTAGGATGGCGGAGACGCGGCGATCATATTCACCGCCAGGACCGCTCTCCGCAAAATTGCGCGCCGCCAAGAAAGATCGGGCTTGGTTGCCGCCATGGGCCGGCGCGTCGCCGATTACGATTATCCGTCCACTTGCGCCACCGCTCCAGTTCATGCCAAGCGCTGCCTCAAGTGCCTGGTCGACGGGTTCGGGAACGTCTCCGCCACCGCGCGCCGTAAGCCCGCGGACAAAGCGCAGCATCTTCTGCAGATTGTTACTGCTCATCCTCGAAAGGGGAAAAGTCCTGAGCACAGGTGGAGAGTCGGTGTCCTTGTAGGCGACAAAACCCAGCCGCAGATCCGGTGATAGCCGGTTCAGAATTCGGGCGAGGCTGGCGAGATTGGCCTGCACGTCCTTGAGCTCGCTGCCCATACTGCCGGTCGTGTCCATCACCATGACTAGATCGAGCGGCTTGATTGATATGTTGCCGCCACCGCGCCTGCGGGTCTGGACCGTCTCGGATTGAGGTTTGGGTCGTGCCGCTAGAGCTGCTTGCGCCTGTTTAAGTGCTTTTTCCAAATCCTCGAGTTCGGCCGTGCGCTGCTCGTTTTCCACCGCGACACCGCCAAGGGACTCGCGTGCCTCCGCAAGCTCGCGCTGTGCTGAGGCGGCGCCCTCATTTGCTTGGGCCATCGCTTCCTCCGCCTCGGCGAGATCCGCCCGAGCACCGACGAGGCCGCTCTCCACCGAGGGACGTTTTAGGTAGAACGGCATTAGAATGATGAACATCACGACGAAGACACCGAGCGCCGAGGCAAAGAGATCAAGCGCCGAGACGCTGAGGGTACTGGTCGATCCGCTGCGCGCCGCCCGCATCGTGCTCAACCCTCGTAGAGGCGATTGATCAAGTTATCGAGGCAGTACTGGCCTGCCTCGTTTAGCACCCGCTCCTCATAAGCCTGGATCTTGTGCTGTGCGAGGACGAGTACGATCGACATGACCAACGCCAAGAGCGTGGTATTGAATGCTACGCCGAGGCGCTTGGTGAGCTCGACGAGCAGCGACGGGTCCTGAAGATCCACGTTGCTGGCGAAGTTGAGCGCTAACGAGATTCCAATGACCGTTCCGATGAACCCGAGCGCTGGAATCGCCCAGACGACATAGCGGATCATGCTATAGCGGATGTCGACCTCGTGGATGTAGAGCTCAAGGCTCGCGTTCAGGATGGTCGCCGATTGGTCGACCGAGCGGGTCGTTTGGAACTGAGCGATCACCCGGCGAATTAGCCGTGGCAGGAACCGCTCCTGTCTCCGTGGCTTCTCGGCGATTGCGTCACGGACGCGGCTGTATGCGACGCGAAGCTCGGGACCTTGAAGAATTGTGCGATCGTCCTCGGGAAGATAGCCGTAGCCAAGCTCGGCGCTTTCGGCCCGTGAAACCGCGAAGCGGATTACCAGCTCCGCCCCTCCGAACGCGAAAAGGAGCCACATAACGTTCTGGACCGTTAGCGGCCATGTTGAGCGCTCGCGGTCGATAAGCAATGCCTTGAGATCGTCCGACTGGGTCGCATCGATGAAAACGATAAAGGCAATGGCGATGATCTGGCTGGCGGCCACGATCGTCAGGTAGACGAGCGTGTCGCGGCCTCCTTTGGTGGGCAGCGTTGGACCCAGCGCGGATGGCTCATTGGTCATCTCAGAACTTCCGGCGCACGATTTCACCGGTGGCGGGATCGCGCTCGACAGAGCCGCGTAAATATCCTGTCGATCGTCCACCTGCCTGAGCGCCACCGGGCTCGGATTCGGCAATCACTGACAATGCCCGCTTCCTGAGGTCGTCTCCGGTGCACCGAAATTTTCCGAAGCACATCTCGTCGGTGTCCTCGATGAAGGACTGGCGCAGCGGCTCCCAGGTTCCATCCCTTCGGATTAGCGTACCGATTCCGCTTGCGCGGTCACTTAGGTAGAGCCGGCCATCGCTAGTCATCACCAGCTCGCCATGATGCGCATCGACATCGTCATCGGCGATGACGATATCGGCATGTGAGCTGCGGCCAATCATCAGTGTCCTGCGGGTCATTCGTCGGATCCTGCCTCCTCCTCCGACGGTGGCGCCGGCTCCGCCGGGCGCCCGTCCAGGATATCCCCGCCGCCGTTGCCTGTCACGTTTGCCTCCGTCAGCTCGAGATTAACCTCAGGAAAGATTGCAATTCCCGCACCCCTGTTTGCCTCAATCGTCACTGACTGGAAGGAGCCTTTGCGCAGCGACAAAAGCACCGCGCCGTGCTCGCCGTTTCGGGCGATCCCGACATCCACAAGGCTGACCGAGCCTGCGCTGTCGACCAGAAGCCCTGAGAGAGCGCTCTCGGCGATCTCCGATTGGCTCAGGGAGAGGTGGGCTCCGTCGTAGACGGCGATGCCGGCGCCCTTCGCCTTTTCGATCCGCACATCTGTCAGCCTGAGAACGGCCCCGTCCATCGCATCGACCGCTGAACCCGCGGCCTTCTCAACGAGCCCGCCCGCCACGGTTACGATCGCGCCGCTACCAACGGCAATACCCGCTCCGCCGGTCATGGAGACCGAGAAGTCTCTGGCCTCGAACCTAGCACCACCGATTGCACTGACCCCGATGCCAGCGACGTTCCGAACCGTGATCCGCTCGACCAGTGCTTCCACACCGCCTGAGAGCCGCAACCCATCCTCCTTGGCGCCGTCGACAAGCAAGCCGTAAATCTCGAGACGGGCCCCGCGCCGGGCATCGAGACCCGTGCCGCCCGCATTCTCAATCAGGATCTCTGAAAGCGTCACCATTCCACCTGTAATATCGAGGCAGCCGGCGTTTTCCGGCACATTGGATGCATCAAGGGTTAGGCCGGTCAGTCGAACCGTCGCATTCACCAGTTCCGCGCAGACTGCTCCCGATGAGAAGACTACAGGGGCCGTCTCGAGACCCGGAAACGCCAGGATCGAAATGTGTCGCTCCGTGATGGTCGGGAGCAGATGCCGCCCACCGGCGAGCTGGATTGTAAGGTTCTCGCCTCCCCGCTCCAGCACCTCGGCGACGGAGACCGCGTCGCCGTTTCCGGCGGCGTCGACGATCCAGTTCTTCTTGTAGTGACGTTCGTAGAAGACTAGGCCATACCATCCTGCCGGGGCCGCGAGCGCTCCGAGAATGGCGAGAATTAGGACTACGCGGGCGACTCGCAAGGTGGTCGTGCCTCGCGGGCGGTTCGGCTCTGTTGTGGGCGTGGCCGGAAGTGATCCTGGCAGCCGCCGACGCATCTGGATGGTGTCCGGAAAGGCTTCGCCCGCAGCGGGAAGGTCCGTTGGAAAACTGGTCTCAATCAACTCGACGCGCAGCTCTTCAGAGTTCGCGGGTCGGTCTTCCGGTCGTGCTGCGAGGCACCGCCGTGCGAGCGCCATCGCGGCGGCACCAGCGGCATCTTCCGTCGCTTCGGCATCGCCGGGACGAGGCAGGCGCCCAGTGAGCAGCCAGAACAGCACCACCCCGAAACCATGGATGTCGGTCCACCTGCCTACCTGCCCGCCGCGGAGCCGTTCCGGTGCCGCGGTCTCGGGAGTGAGATGAATTGGCGATTCTGACGGCCGTTCCAAAGAGACTGATGCGGAAAAGTCGATGATCCTGATCGACTGGTCTGGCAGGACAACGATGTGCGCGGGCTTTAGGTCGCAATGTACTACACCATTGCGGTGCAATTCTCCGATTGCGTCGGCCACATCCAGAAGGACACTACGCAACGCATCCGGGTTCCGTTCACCGGCGCGGCGGACATGCCAGTCGGAAAGCGCAACGCCTTCGATCCACTCGAGCAGAAGCGCGTTTCGCACACCGATGCGGGCATGTCCCAACAGATGCGGAGCGGGAGCACCGGATAGGCGCTCGAGCGCCCACTCCTCATTCGCACCGATAGCGGGTTCCGAGAAGCATTTGACTGCGATCTTGCGACGCTCGACGAGGGTCCAACCCTCGAAGACCTCGACCGCCTCTGAGCGGCTTAGCGAGCGGCCTAGCCGAACCTTTCCGATATCTGTGTCCAGTATCTCGGTCGGACCGGACACGTCTGTGTTGCCGATCTCGTCATGCTCCTCCATCCGCAATCACTCCGTCGCGTGCGTCGGGGCCGGGGAAAGCGAGCTTCTCGGCGGTCGTGTGAATGTGAGATCAGCCAATGGATCCTTCGGCTCTTCGACCGGAGCTGGAGAGGCAGCCTCGGTCTTCAGCACCGCCGCCGGTAGATCCGTGCGGTCGGGCGGTTCCTCTCGGGTAGTAGGCGCTGGACGGGCCGGGAGCGGGGCTTCCGGCTCGGCTCGCGGAGAACCGCGTCTCGTGCTGCGCTCGCTGAGTGTCCACAAACCACCCGTCGCACGGCAACCCTCGCCTCTCGTAATCAGTTCTTCGCCCGACACGGTTTCAATCGACCATTCATAGCGCCGGCACGGTTGTCGTCCGGTTTCGTGATCCGTAGAAATTATGCGCACGCGTCCCGTCGCGCCACTAGTGCTGCTTTCCCACGCCGCGGATGTGCCGGTTTTAGCCGTCTCCAGCATCCTTTCGGTGAGCGTTTTAATGGACCGGATATCGTCGCCGCGAATGTCGGCGTGTGCACAGAGTGGGAAAAAAATCGTCGAAACTATCATTGCAGCAACGGAAACGCGCGTCATTCTACGTGTAAGGATCATAGGAGCACCGCACCTCCGCCCGCGACAAAGACCACCGGCCATCATCGACAACTGGATTTCACACATGAATATGGATAAAGTTGAGTTTGCTCAAGTGTATGGGGGGTAAACGCTGAAAAGCGTGATCAAAGGCGCTAGATCGGAGATCTGAATATGCTAAATAAAGTCTCTCTTTTGGTTAAGGCAGCGACTTTGTCGGTCGCGGTAGGCGCCGCCCTGGGTGGATGCGCGACCTCGGACAGCTCAACCTACTCGCGGGCTAACGTAGGGCAGGTCATTGAGACGAGCCAGGGCTATGTTATTTCATCGAGGCCGGTGAAAATTCGCGACACCAACGCCGGCGCGATTGGGACCGCTGGAGGTGCCGCCGTAGGCGGCGTCATCGGCAGCACGGTGGCTTCGGGAACGGAGGGAACATTAGCGACAGTGGCGGGTGCCTTGATTGGCGCCGGGGTCGGGTATCTGGCCGAACAGGAGCTACGGGGCGGTCAGGGTGTCGAGTACATCGTCGAGATGGACGATGGCCGGGCCGTTACAATCGTGCAGAATCTTAGCAGCACAGATGCTCCAATTCCGGACGGCACGCCGGTTATGGTCCAGTATGGCGGCGACTATACACGCATTGTGCCGATGTCCGGGCGCGCGCCGGTGGGCCGCAGGTCCGGCAGCGATGAATGGATCAATCCCGACCTCGAACCGGGATACGATCCAAACGCGCCCTACGACCCTAACGTTTCGACTGCGCCGGATTCCGGAAGTATCGTTCAATAGGCGGCGCCAGTCGGGCATCTGCTCGCGGCGTTCGGTCTGACGAGAAAGAACCACATATGGCGCGAACACGCGCAAGTTCGGTGGCAAGCGGTCGATCACTTTAACCAACAACTCGATGGCTTCTGCCACTTCGTTGGAGCCAACCGGGAAGGAACACTTAAGCGACTTTTCGATATGCGCAACGACCCGCCGGGCCCGGTTTCAAGACGATGATTACCGAGGAGCGTTTAATCCAGAGCAAACCGCCACGCGTTTTTTCGTCGACCTACTCAATGAATTCGATCCGATCGTTATCAATTGCTGACTCAAACAGTACAACCACACCCGCCCCCATCAGGCGCTGAACATGTGGCCACCGGTCCCCGAAACTCTAATCAGGAATGGCCCATAGAATGGGGGCTGGACACGGCTGGCGGTCACTTTTCCAAGAACGACTTTCATCTGCTCGCCGGCGGCGGCCTTGAGGCCGTCCGACATCTGCCCCATGCCAAATAGGAACAGCGCCAGTCCACCGAACAGTGCTGACAACATACTGAGTCATTATGGCTCCCCAGTAGAACCCTCGGCAACTGAAGCTGGACCTGCGGCGAACGCCACACTGGCGCCGATACACAGGAATATGATTGTGGCGTTCCGAAACGGCGCGCCATTGACCGAAAGGACGTTCATGATCCACTCCTTCTTTGCGTTAGGCTCTAACTGGGTATGGACAGACACCACGGTCAGTGACGAATGGACCAAGTGTTCAGCCCTCGAGCCGGAGAGAAGCCTTTTTTGATCCCAATCGACTCCGATGTCTTATTACGATCATTGTAGCGTCGCGCTTTGTTGGCTACGCCGAAGAGATTCCAGGCGATGTGGAGGTTATTCTCCCCTGGAAATAGCCCGGACGAGCATAAGGGGTCCCTCTCCCATCCGTTGGCAAGCGTGGAGGTTTTCGCGCGGAATGTGTGCGACGGCTTTGGGACACATAAATTGATTACGGCCACCCCTGCACGACTGCGAGTCATCCAGAATAATACCGAGAAACGCGAGCGACTTCCTCGCAGACTTTAGTCACGGTTTGGCAATTTGCGAAAAAGCAACCAGCCCATCGCGCCGAGGAAGGCGAAGGTGCTGATGTTCAATAGTGTGTCGACTAGATCACCGGTCAGCATCGAATTTCTCCTCGCCCAATGCACGGATGAGACATACCAGAAGCAACACCGTGATGAACACGAAAGGCAAAGCGCCCAGCGCTATTAGCTTCTTCACCGCATCTATCGAACCAGCAAGGATCATCGCCGCGCCCAAGACACCTAGCAACCCGCCCCAGATCACGCGGATCGAGGGCTTTGGGTCCGGATCGCCCCCCGTCGAGAACGTACCAAGCACGAAGGCCGCACTGACCACGCTGGTTACGATAAAAAGGAATGCTGCAGCGATAGTGGCAAGAGTCGTGAGTGTAGTGAACGGTAGACGCTCGAGGAGCGCAAAGGTCACGCGTTCGACATTTGTTGACGTCAGCGTAAGCAGATCGCCTGTCCCTTGCAGCACGTCAAATAACCCAATGCCGCCGAAGGCTCCAAACCAGATCATTGAGAAGAGCGTTGGGCCGATTAATACGCCGAGGACGAATTCGCGGATCGTCCGTCCCTTGGAGATCCGGGCAACAAACACACCGACGAAAGGCCCCCAGGCGATCCACCAGACCATGTATGTCAGCGTCCAGTCCTTGAACCAATTACCAACCTGATCGTCGTAGAACGTAAAGGTTTGAAACCCCCGGGGGATGGCCGCGGTCAAATATCCACCGAAGCCTCCGATCACCGTGTTCATAAGGTACTGGGTAGGCCCCATAATCACAGTGAAGAGCACGAGCCCAATCGCGATTGCCATGGCGAGGTTCGAAAGCCGCGACATGCCCGCGCCCAAATCGACAAGCAGCGGGGGTATATAGCTCAATACCATCAGAGCAAAGACCAACGCGACAAGCCAGCCAGCCGCGCCCGCGCCCCCCAGCAACACATCGACACCATCGGCCACCTGGAAGACGCCCATGGCAATCGAGCCGCCGACGCCAATCGCGATCGCGACGATCGCCATGAAATCCGACAGCCAGCCCACGACGCCCGCCCAAGTCTCGCGCGGAAACAGGTAGAGAATAGGCGCGCTCACCAGCATCGGCGTGTTTCGGCGGAAACTGAAATAGGCAATCGCGAGCGCGGTGGCGCCGTAGATCGCCCATGCATGGATACCCCAATGGAAATTCGTTGCGAGGAGTGCTGCCTCGGCGGCCCGCGACTCGGAAATGTACTCGCGCGCGAAGCCGAAATGCGTAAGCGGCTCGGCCACCGCCCAGAACAAGAGCCCCACACCCATGCCGGCAGCGAAGAGCATCGCGATCCAGGATGGCGTTGAAAACTCCGGACGATCATCATCGGCGCCGAGGCGGATATCGCCATAGCGTGAAAAGGCAAGCGTGGTGCAAAGTATCAGCATGCCCGAGACTGAAAGCATCACGAACCAGCCGCGACTTTCGAAATACCGATCGACAAGGACGCTGGAGATGCTGACAATACCTTCCGGGTCGATCACCCCCCAGGATCCAATCGCAGCAATCACAACCAACGACGCTGCGAGGAGTACTTGGTTTCCGGTCATAACTGGCCCGCCTCAATCGCACCCGCCGCAGAAGGCGCGCCGCTGTCTCAAACGACGCCGATCAAACTGGCGCAGCGACGGAGAGATTGCAAACGCCTTTTTCGGATCCGTTTGCACAGGATTAAATCGCAATTCTAGCTTGGTTACTTCAAGAAATAGTAATTATCACGTCACAATCGCAATTCTAGTCATCGTCATCTTAGGCGCCATTTACTAGCAGATTCTCGGTCCAATGGCAGAGCAGGGACGAACGAGTACCCCTCTGGCACATGAGGTTGAAAGAGCTGGTCAGACAAATCCCGGTCAAGTTCCCATCTGGAAAAGCGATAAATCCATTGTGGTTGAGTCCGATCAAGAACAAAAGTAACCACCATTTTCAATGGCAATCGATTGTCTTCAGCATCGACCCACAGTTGAACATTCACGCGCTCCCCAAGAAGCAAAATGTGGTCTGCAGCGATACCGCCAACCTTGTGCTGAGCAATATAGCGTAATGTCAGCAGTTTCTTCTGAACATTCTGATAGAACTGACCAGAAAACAACTCGAGCAACGGCAATATTGCACCTTGGACCTCGGATATCGTATAGCGCGCCCGTTCAATCGTCCCCTCTGATGGTTGAACCCCATAGACCGCGTTGTTGTGGTCTACCAGCACAATCTCATCACCCGTGTGCCAAGCTTCTCTATCACTTAGATCAGTGGTCTCCCTTACGTAGAAACGATTAGGGCGCTCAATTCCGATATCCACGAAACCGGAATATTGAAGCTTTTGACCCGTCGGCAGAACCTCGTCGAAGATCTTTTCAGCGCGCACTTTGATCGTTTCCGCACCGGCAAGAGCATTCGACATTATGCCCAAAATCAGCGTTGAGCGATCATGCGACGTTTGCTGAGCCGAAAGCGGCGTTGCGGCAAAGAAGATTGCCACGATCATAGCTACGGTTCGAAGGGCATAGTGCATTGTCGCGCGACACCGTTGGCGAATTTTTCTTATCTTAGAATCTGACGTTGTCAGCTTTAATCGGAATCAGCTTGCTATCCAATCTCCCAATCGACGATGACAAAATCGACCTCAACGTACTTTTGACAATGCAGGGCAAGGATCTTCGGTCCAATCTCTTGTGCCGATCTAATTTCTATTCAGAACAAGTTGCCTACGCTAATTCACCGGACTTTAACGACGCCTGCCGCGCAAAGAGGAAATGCACTCGCCTTTGCTGGAATACATGATGCAGAAATCAGCCAAGCCGCCGTTCTGATTTCGGTCAGGTTTCCGTTGTAACCGTCTTCAGTATTAGATTATTCTGAACTCGGAGAAGGCATTCATGAATCTCTTGGTTTTACTAGGAGGCTGTCTTGGACGATGCTTTGGTGAGATCGATTGTAATCCCGGACTTTCCGTCGGTGACGATGGGAATCATCGTTTTCTTCGTCGGCGCCTTCCTAACTCGGCGCGTTGCCTTCCTCCAAAACTACAATATCCCTGAACCAGTATCCGGCGGTCTAGCCGCAGCATTGGTCGTCTGGTCGATTTTCGTTTTCCTGAATGTTGAAATCTCATTCGACATTGCGACCCGTGACAAGCTCTTGGTTATCTTTTTCACGACGATCGGCCTCAACGCCCGGTTCTCGGATCTGCTCGCAGGGGGACGCTTGCTGTTGCTTCTGCTCGTACTTACTGTGTCCTTTATCGTGATTCAAAACTGCGTCGGATTACTTGGAACCGTACTTTTTGATCTTCCGGCACCGGTTAGCGCTCTGCTTGGTTCGGCTGCGCTCATTGGAGGGCACGGTACTGCGATCGCCTGGGGACCCACCATCGCTTCGGATACGGGATTTAGCAGCGCCGTCGAAATTGGCGTCGCTGTCGCTACCCTCGGGCTAATTTGCGCAGCGTTACTTGGGGGACCAATTGCGAAATACCTCATCGAACGAAATGGGCTCGAGTCATCGAAAGAAGACGGCCCAATGGTTGGCCTGCCTTATCGCACCGAAGAGACGAGCGAAGATGAAGCCGTCAATCACATCAGTCTGATGCGCGCGCTGCTCGCAGCAAACATTGCGATCATCATCGGCTATTTTTCGAACGAAGCAATCGCTGCCGCTGGCCTGAAGCTTCCGCTGTTCGTACCATGTCTAATCGTGGCGATACTGATGTCGAACACGGTCCCGGTGATATTCCCAACGCTTCCATGGCCGGCTCGCACCCGAGCGCTTGCGGTGCTCTCAGACTATTGTCTGTCAATCTTCCTCGCAATGTCGCTGATGAGCATGCAGCTTTGGACACTCGCCGGATTGGGCGCTCCATTGCTTAGTGTTCTGGCCTTGCAGGTGGTTGCTGCGGCTGCATTAATTGTGCTTGTACTTTTCCGCCTAATGGGCTCTGACTATACGGCTGCGGTCTTGAGCGCAGGTTTTGCCGGTTTCACGTTGGGCGCAACGCCCACTGCGATAGCGAACATGTCAGCGGTGACAAAGCGCTACGGCCCTGCACCGTTAGCATTCATCGTCTTGCCACTGGTCTCCGCATTCTTCGTCGATCTCGCAAATGCATTAATTATCCGGTTCTTCGTGGCACTGTAGACTCGATTGCGGCCACCAACATCCACAAACGCGGAACTACCTGAAACTCGCGTTAGTTCGCGGCATTCACTCCATCGTTTTCAGACGCCGGCAAAACCGTCTCACGCCATGGAATGTTGACGCGTGCCATCTGTTCGCCGAACTCAAAGAGTGCCGTCATGTACACTGGGTCAAATACTTCCTCCCGCTCCAAGTCCCATGTCTCGGGTATAGAAGTCAGCTTGAAGCCAATACCGTCTCGCTTGGATCGTGAGGCAATGCGGTAGAGATCGCCAATTCCCTGATATGCGATTAGCACGCCGATCGAGCGGCGTGTGAGTGGTAGAAGTCTCGGCCTGACATTTTCGTATGATGGGCGCAGAGTCGAATTGCGGATCACATAGACGGTGCGCTTGATTTCGAGTGGTAGGACTCTGTCGAAATCCCCACTCTCTATCTGCGCAGGATACGCGAAAACCTGCGAAGTAACACCGCCGTCGACATGCAGTTCATTGTATCGCTTACCGTCGATCTCAACTTCGATCAGCACTGGAGGGAATGCTCCGGGAATTGAGGCCGATGCCTGCAAAATGTCGTGGAACAGTTTAAGGGAGCCAGGGACACCACTCTCGGCAATGGCACCAATGTTCCAGACAACCGGGCGCGCGGCGTCGAGCGCAGTCGTGCCGACAAAAAGCCGCCTTCCGTTCCGATGCTCTGCGGCGATTGAGTGCAACATTTCTTCGGTAGCGTATTTCTCGATGGTGCGCCTGAATGGCAGCGAGTTCGTCAACGCAGCACCACCAATCAGACCCTGTAAGATCTGTGGCACCAATAAGCTTTCCGTCGTCATGGTTGTGTAGACTTCTTCAAGCTCATCGTCCCATTCAGGTCCGAGAAAGGCGAACGGAGCAATCAAGGCGCCGGTGCTAACGCCGGTAACAACCTCGAACTCCGGACGGGTGCCGTGCTCAGTCCAGCCGTTGAGGAGACCCGCGCCGAACGCGCCATCAGCACCCCCGCCTGAAAGAGCTAGAAAGCTGAGCTCGACTGGTTTTCCAGCGACGATCGCATCCGCGAAACGTTGCTTCATTAGCGAAGCGCGCTGCTCAATGAGTGCGTCTGCGTCCCTCGGTCTGTCATCCGCCCAAAAACGGATCTGCGAAAATCCAGCAGGCTCAGCCCGCTCGTGCAAATCGACCGGTGGAGCGTTATGAAGAAGCCTTGGGGCACACGCAGAAAGAACGCCAGGCATCAGCAGAAAAGCTGCAAACAACAGGCGTTTCCCACTCATGCTCGGAACCGCAAGTCTTTGCGCATCATGCTCCTTCGATTTACCGCCGTTGCCGGAGCGAGCTCGTCCAAGAATGCGACACGACCGAGCATCTGCTTCGGTACCCGCGATCCAACGTGCTGCACACGCGACTAAGACGTCAACGATTTAACGTTTGCATATTACGTCAATGATCTATCGCCCGCAATTTATCGCTTGAATTTCTTTCGGAGGAGTGCTCGAATTTTGACAAGCAGACAGAAGCTAGATCCGGAATCCACTCGTGATCGGAGGATGATTGATGTTTAATATTTTGCGCGGTGGGGCGTCATTGGTGCTAGCAGCTTCGCTGACGTTTTCTTTTTCAATGCCCCATGCTGACGCGCAGGATCGCGTGGATATCGACATCGTTTTCGAGCGAATGGCAGAGACGCTGTCCAATGCCAAGGCCTTCAGCGTTCATGCAGAAAAGCTATTCGATGTCGTTCTGGTCGCGGGTCCAAAAGTTCAATATGCTGCCGCTTTTGATGTGGCCGTGCGTCGGCCTGATCGTTTTTACATCTCCTATGTCGATGATATTAGCTCGAAGGAATTGTGGTACGATGGAAAGTCGCTGACCATCCAAGATCACTTGTCCAACGTGCATACGGTTGTCGACGCGAGTGCTACGATCGAAGAGACCACTGACATGCTCAGCGAGAAATATGGCCTGTTGATGCCCTTGGGGGAGCTCTTTTCCAGCGACAGTTATACGACTTACTCAAAAGCCGCCGGCAAGCGATATTATCTGGGGATCCATGACGTGGATGGGCGCGCCGCGCATCACATTTTGTTCGCTGGGGAGAGGGCCGATTGGCAGCTCTGGATCGCTGTCGGAGAGGTGCCTTTGCCCTTAAAAGTTGTCGTCGAACGGATCGATACCTTCGGCCTCCCACAGCAGACAATCGTGTTAAGTGAGTGGGATCTCGAAGCCGATTTGCCGGACGACACATTCGAGGCCGAGATCTCCGAAGGATCGACGCGCGCGGAGTTCCTCGCGGCAGCCAAGGAGAACTGAGAGATGCGGAGATCTGGAAATAGAATGAGCCCCTTGCGCATTATCGTGATTTCATTGGCTGTTTTCTCGATTTTTTCGCTAGTGGCGGTTGACTATGCCGAAGCTCGTGGGCGGCACCGCGGGGGCGGTGGTTCGCATGCACGCTTCCACGGTGGCGGCGGAGGTGGTGGTGCGAGCCGGCATTCCCGGCACCAATCGCAAAGACAACCTTCAAGACGCAGCAGCGGTTCGAGTTTTGGCGGCAGTAGTCTACGTAGTGGTGATCGCGGAGCTGGACGTCAGTATGAGCGAGGGAGCACCCGCTCGGACCGCCAACGCCCTCGTAGTGACCCCGTGACAAAGCGTGTGGACGGCAGGTCGGATCGACAGAGTGGTCGTTCAGACCGCGCGGATACGCGAACCGGCAATAGATCCGACCGACAAGACGGTCGTACGGAGCGGACAGAGACGCGCCAGAGCGAGCGTAGCGATCGGGTCGACACGCGCCAGGGCGAACGCAGCGAACGCGTAGAGGACCGGACTGACGCTATCCGTGACGGCGATTATTGGAATGATTACAATAACCACTATTATGATAACTGGTGGGGCGGCAGTGATGAAGGATGGGCTTTTTTCTGGGGTTTGACGATTGGGGCGGTAATCGCATCGCTTCCAACACGCTATGAGACCGTCTCGGTTAACAACACAAACTATTACTACTCGAACGGCGTCTATTATCAAGAATCCGGGAGTGAATATAAGGTCGTGCCCGCGCCAACCGGCGCAACCGTCGAGCATGCGCCCACTGAGGTCACGCCGGTCACGACAGGCGAAGAGGAGTATGGATACGCGAATGGTGCCTACTATGAGGCGTCGGTCGGCGACGACGGCGAGGCGGAATTCACGGTCGTGGAGCCACCGGTTGGCGGAATAGTGCCATCGCTCCCCGAAGGCGCAGAAAAGAAGACGGTCGGTGACGCTGATTACTTCGTCTATACTGGGACATTTTATAAGCCGTTCTATAGCGGTGCCGACGTTGTGTACATGGTCGTTCTGGATCCGACCGGTTAGCGTCAGCGCCGAGCCGTCATAAGGAACGCGAGGGAGAAGAATGTGTCCGCTCTATGTGTGTTCCTCGATGCTCAGTTGCCAGAGAAATTCGGAGGCATTCATTCCCAACACACGTTCCGTCCGCAGGCAGCGTAACATCGGGCGCCGACCAGCGGCCCAAGCCAAGTTCCTCTGACAGTGCCCTGACGGGGCCGCGCTGCCGTGGGAGATGTTCGCCGGAGCGGCCACCCTGATCAACGGCCCGCGCGGCTCGCCGGCCGGGATAGCGGCTCCACGATCGATTGCGCCTCCAGATCGAAAGCAGGATTCGCTGGCGAAGAGACAAATGCGCCTCGCATCCGGCTATATCTTCATCGGTTCGTCTTGCGGAATCATTCGGTCACTGGTCTATTGCCAATGGCAGCTTTAGATACTCTAGTTCTTGATCGGACCCACCAGAGCCTTCAGACTGTCGGACGAGAAGCCCAGTGGGGGATCCAGGCTGTACAAGGGCGCGTTCATGCCTATTCAAGGCTGTGCATGCTGAGAGGGCGGATAATGCACACCAGTCGACCCCTTTTGCTCCATGGATTGCTGGCGACGCTCCTGCTGGCTGCATGCGAAGAGGAAGACCCGGAAGTCGTCCGCGAGGTCCGGGCGATAAAAACTTATTCGGTGATCGAGGTGGCCTCCGGCCAGACGCGGAAGTTCTCAGGACAGGTCGAAGCAACGGACTCATCGACCCTCAGCTTCCAGGTCGGCGGAAACGTGAATGAAATGCGCGTTGTCCAGGGCGACGTCGTAGACGCAGGCCAGGTGCTGGCCGTCCTCGACAAGCAGCCCTACGAACTCGACGTCGAAGCAATGAAGGCGGCTCTCGACAAGGCGCAGGTCGAGGCCGAGCAGTCACAGAAGGAGTTCGAGCGGCAGGAACAGCTCTTCAGCAAGGGCTGGATTGCGGAGGCTCGGCTCGATCGCAACCGTAGGGTTCGCGATGCGGCGATAAACCAGGTCGAGTTCGCCACGTCCAAGCTGAACCTCGCCAGGCGCGATCTGCGGCTCACGGAACTGACGGCGCCCTTCGCGGGGTCGATCTCACGCAAGTACATCGACGCTTTCGTCGAAGTGAGGCCGGGCCAACAAGTCTATGAGATCGAAGCGGCGGGGGCGCTCGAGATACAGTTCGATGTTCCCGAGACGATCATCTCACGCTTCACGCTCGGCATGCCTGTGACGGTGACCTTCCCAACCGCGCCCGGCGAGGTTCTCGACGCGCGCATCACGGAGATCGGCATCTCTGCGAGCGCGGCCAACGCATTCCCTGTCAAGGCAGGTCTCGACTCCCCGCCACCCGCGGTGCGCTCGGGCATGACGGCGGAGGTCGCGGCGCTGCTCAAGGAGGACGGCGCGGACTCCGCCTACATGGTGCCGATCGCGGCAATCGCCCCCGCGGATGAGCCGGGCAAGGGTTACGTATTTATCTACGACGCGGCGACCGGAACGCTGAAAAAGAGCTTGATCCGGGCCAAGGGCGCCAGCGACAACTTCGCCCATATCCATGAAGGCGTGACAGCCGGGGACGTCATCGCGGTGGCGGGCGTGTCGTTTCTCTCCGATGGACAAGAGGTGAAGCTGATGGATCAGCGCGAAGAGGCCGTCCCTCGCGCATCGGCGCCGGTCCAATGATCCGCCAGGATATGCTCCGATGAAGGGGATCACGCCGTTCGCGCTCGAGAACACTCGGGTGACGATCCTCTTTCTGCTGCTGATGGCCTTCGCGGGCGTCTCCAGCTATCTCACCTATCCCAAGCAGGAGGACCCCTCGATCCAGATCCGCGAGGCGCTGGTCTGGGCGCAGTTCCCGGGCATGGAGCCGGAGCAGGTCGAGAACCTGATAACCCGCAAGCTCGAGGAGCAGATCCGCCTGCTTGGCGATGTCGATTACATAAAGTCCGACTCCAAGCGCGGTCTCTCGTTCATGCACGTCGTCGCGCGAGATGAGGTGCCGGATCTCAGCAAGGTTTGGCGGAATTTGCGCGATAAACTGGATGACGTGAAGCCAAGTCTTCCCGAAGGAACCCTGGGCCCCTTCATCAACGACGAGTTCGGATTGACCGCGGTCGCAACTGTTGCGTTGTGGACCGAAGGCTTCTCGCTTGCCGAGATGCGCCTCGCGGCGCGCGATCTCCGCAACCAGCTTTATGGGCTCGACGGTATCCGCCGGGTCGAACTCTACGGTGTGCAGGAGCAGCGGGTCTATCTGGAGCTCTCAAACGCCAAGCTTGCCCAGTTCGGGATAAGCCCCGAGGCTGTGGGTCGCACGCTGCAGCAGCAGAATATAGTCCTGCCGGGCGGCTTGATCGACGTGCAGGGTCAGAACATCGTCATCGAGCCCTCGGGCAACTTCGACAGCGTCGCCGAGATCGAGGATGTCATCATCGCGATCCCCGGCACTCAACGTGTCACGCCGCTGCGTGATCTGGCGACCATCACCCGCGGCTTCGTCGATCCGCCCGACGAACCGGTCTACTTCAACGGGCGCCCCGCCATCGTGCTGAGCGTTTCGATCCTCGAGGGTGAGGGTGTGAACGCGGTCGAGTTCGGCAAGCGACTGACCCGCAAGATCCGGGAGTTCGAGCAGACCCTGCCGATCGGCTATGTGCTCGACTATGCGACATACCAGCCGCCGCTGATCGACGCCGCAGTGAGCGGAGCGGTGACCAATCTCATGCAAACACTGGTCATCGTGCTCGTCGTCGTGATGTTGTTTCTTGGCGTTCGCACCGGGCTGATCGTGGGCTCCTTCGTGCCCATGACCATGCTGATGAGCCTTGCGATCATGCGGGCGCTGGACATCGAGCTGCAGCGCATGTCGATCGCCTCGCTGATCATCGCGCTGGGCATGCTCGTCGACAACGGGATCGTCATCGCCGAGGACATTCGTTCCCGTCTGCAGGCTGGTCAGGAAAGGAGAGACGCCGCCCTCGCATCAGGCCGCTCGCTGGCGTTGCCCTTGCTGACCTCGACATTGACCACGATCTTCGCCTTTCTGCCTATTCCGCTAGCGATCGGTGGGACTGGCGAGTACACGACCTCGCTCGGTCAGGTGCTCATCGTCACGCTCCTCTCCAGCTGGTTCCTGTCGATGCTCATGACGCCGCTGATGTGCGTGCTCTTCATGAAAGTCAAGCCACGACCCTCAGCGGCGGGCGGCGAGGTTTCCGACCCCTATGCCGGCCTAGTGCACAGAGTCTATCGCCGGCTGCTTGAGGGCATGCTGCGAGTGCGCCTGCTGGTCATCGCGGGCACTGTCGCGGCGTTCGTCGGCGCTATCTTCGCCTCGCAAACGATCGTCAAGGAGTTCTTCCCGGCCGGCGACCGCAACCAATTTCTCGTCTATCTCGACCTACCTGCCGGCACCCGGAGTAACAAGACTGCTGAGGTTACGCTCGGGCTGAGCGATTGGCTGCAGGACAAATCAGAAAACCCAGAAGTCACCGGCAATATCGCCTATATCGGGAGCGGCGGGCCGCGTTTTTTCCTGTCCCTCTCGCCGATGGATCCGGATCCCCATCTCGCGTTCATGGTGGTGAACACGGAGACCTCCGATCAAGTTCCTGAGATGGTCCGGCGCACACGCGAGTTCGCGCTCGCAAATCTCCCCGAGGCCCGAGCTCGCGTCAAATCGATGTGGCTCGGTTCGACCGAATCAGGGCTGTTCGAGATCAGGCTCAGCGGCCCGGAGATGGAAGTCCTGCGCGAGAAGAGCGAGCGCCTCCTGGAGGGCCTGAATGGCATTCCTGGCATCGTTGACGTGATGCAGGATTGGGAGAATCGTGTCATCAGGGTCGAGGTCGCGGTCGACCAGGCGCGCGCCAGGCGCGCCGGCGTAACCTCGCGCGATGTGTCGAACTCGCTTAATGCACTCATCAGTGGCGCCTCGATCACAGATTACCGTGAAGGCGACGAGGTCATCCCCATCGTTCTGCGCGGAACCCAAACTGAGCGGACGAACGCATCGAACATCGCGGACTTCAGCATCTATTCAAGCGCCCGCGGCACGAATGTTCCGCTCGAGCAGATAGCCGACATTCAGGCAGACTGGGACCTTTACCGCATCAAGCGGCGCGGGCAGGAACGCACGGTCACGATAAGCGCGAAGCACGAGTTCCTTAAGGCTGACCAGATTTTTGAGTCTCTCAAACCGACGATCGATTCACTCGATCTGCCGCCCGGCTATCGCTGGGAGCTGGGCGGCGAGCTCGAACAATCAGCTAAGGCGCAGGGCTATCTTGCCGCCAACATGCCTCTCGCGGCTGCGGGCATCATCTTCCTGCTTGTCTGGCAGTTCAACTCTTACCGCCGGGCCGGCATCATCCTGCTGACTATTCCGCTCACCTTCATCGGCGCGACGATCGGGCTGATCGTGATGCAATCAGTCTTCGGCTTCATGGTCATCCTGGGGCTGCTGAGCCTCGCCGGTATTATCATCAACAACGGCATCGTCCTTATTGATCGTTTCAACGTCGAAATCGCGGCGGGCCGAGAACCCTACGACGCCGTGGTGATGGCCTGTCTCGCGCGTCTGCAGCCGATCCTGATGACGACGGTGACGACGATCCTCGGCCTGCTGTCGCTCATCCTGTCGGTCGATCCCCTCTTCTACGGTATGGCCGTGGCGATCGCTTTCGGACTCGGTGTGGCTACCATCTTCACACTCGGCTTCGTCCCCGTCCTTTACGCCCTTCTGTTCCGCGTGAAGAACCCCGGAAGCACCGTATGATGCAGGGCCTTCCACCGCACCGCCATACCGGAGCGGCTCTTATTGGGCACGGTCTTGTCGCCGAGCTCCATAAAGACCTTGGCCGCACGCGCCGCGTCGTTTGCCCGTCGGGTTGCGCCTAAAGTGGGGCTGAGGTCATTAGGCGACCCGGGGCCGCAATTAATTGACACGGCCAGCGCATCTTTCTGGGCCCGCGCCATACGACTAAGGTGAAGTTGCTGTGAACAAACGAAGAATAACACGGCCGACGCGGAGGTGATCCGTGAAGAGACGAGCCTGCGCTGCGTGCCGGTCGAGGCGGCGGAGCAGCGGGGCGCGCTTTTCCTTCACCGCTCCCGGGACTTGCTTAAGGGCCAGCGCGCGATGACCCAGCACTCTATCCGCGCGCATCTATCGGATTTGGCGTCATCGCCGCCCAGAACCACCGCATTGGTTCGAAAGTCGCTGCCGACGCGCGATCGACTACACGCTAGTCGAGACCGAAACGTTCAACTGCATCGCGCTGCTGGCATGGCGCACCTACCGCCGGCCGTGCCGCCGAGCACAAGATCACCCGAATCGACAGACTCCCGCCTTGGTGCTAGTCTCTCGCCGCACTGTAAGGGTAGCCGAGTGCGCTGTGTGGGCGGACTGTGTTGTAGTGCCGACGCCATTGCTCGATCAGGATCTGGGCTTCGCGTAGGGAGTAGAAGATCTCGCCGTTCAGCAACTCGTCCCTGAACCTGGCATTGAAGCTCTCGCAGTAGCCGTTCTCCGAGGGCGATCCGGGCTCGATGAAGGCGGTCTTGGCACCGACGGCCGCAATCCAGTACCGAACGTACTTTCGGGCCAGTTCGATCATGTCCTCGGTCAGGCGTTCCTCGTCTGGGCGAGCTTGCGGGATCTTGCGCTGGGTCGAGCGATGCTGGCCAAGAGCGCGGCAGGTTCGGCGTTCTGAAACACCATGAACCTGCCGCACTGGTCGATGCAACGTGGTGCTGGCGGCAGCGACAACGGTGTTGGGCGTCATCCCACTGCTTCAGGACGTTTTTTGGATAGGCCTTTCGGTTACGATAATGGCAGGTCTATCATTCGGCACCAGACTGACGATAATTCTCGTCACGACGCTCTATGCCATTGTCTACCGTCTCAAGCCTGCGATCCCGGCTGGTTGACGGAGCCCGGCGTGAGCGAGAGCATGGCTGGTTGCCGCGTTCAGTCGCTACGGGGCCTCAGGGCACCTACGATGCGCGCAATCAATATGGCGATGTAAAGCGTCCCCATCGCGGCCTCCAAACCAACGCTGATTCTCGCGAAGGAATTAATCGGGGTGATGTCTCCGTATCCGAGCGTCGTAATGGTCACGATGCTAAAATACAGAAGGTCGGTGAAGGCAAGCTCGCCAGTCGATGTCGTAAAGGACCCCGGCAACAATATTTCCAGCGCTCTGAAGAAAAGCGCCCAATTCAACGCTATGAAAAAATACCCAAAGACGGCGCTGGCAAGGGCTTCGCTATCTTGCTCCGGCGCGGCAGCAAGCATCGATAAAGTTCGGGAGGTTACAATGATTCCGAAAAAGATCGTCACGACGATGAGCGCTAAATCAATTTCGTGGGCGCCAGCGCCGAGGTTGTGCCAACTTAGAACGACCAATAAGGCGGCAAGCGCGCCGCAGGTTCGCAATAGCCAAGGTTGCGGGCCTGTTGCGTATATCCCACCAAATAGGATTGTGGCGTAGGCCAGTATGAGAGTCCCCTGACCGAACGTGGAATCGCCCACGACCGGCTGAAGGAAGATCGACAGCAACAATGCTGCTAGCAAAAGACGGTAGCGGTAGTGCATGAGCTGAGACAGGTCACCCAGCATTAATCTCTCCCCTGCCGCCCACCAATGGCGCCACACTGAAGCCACGAATTGCCCATCAGCCCATACTCAACGGTCGCTGCTAGATTGATCGTCGCTGACTGCTCCTCCGACGCTCACTCCAGGAGTGGAGCCCTGCCCTGCCTGGCCAATCTCCTCTGCCAATTCGGCAGCGACGGTGGCAGCGCGCGCGACGTTCTCGCTCGGCTCCGCGCCTTTGTCCATTCGAATCCGGACATCGCGGCTCGCAAACTCGATACCTTCGCGCTCAAACAATTCATGGATTCGGGCATAAACGACGCGGCGCGTTATGAACTGGTCGCCGGGTCGCGTCATGAACTTTACCCTAACAACCATCCCAAAATTGTCGATCGACAGGACACCCTGCGACTTCAGAGGCTGCAAGAATTTATCACCAGCCATGGGATCGTCGAGAAGCTCCTGGCCCAGTTTCTTGATCATCTTACGCACGCGCTCGGGATCAGTGTCGAGCGTAAGGCGCAGGGGTAGCTTCATGATCACCCAATCCCGCGAAAAATTTGTCAATTGTTGAATTTCGCCAAATGGGATTGTGTGCAGTGGTCCGTTGTGATGGCGCAATTGCATTGAACGGATCGAAATACGCTCAACGGTTCCCTTGGCATTACCCGTCTCGACATATTCGCCAGTCCGAAACGCATCATCGATTAGGAAGAAAAGGCCTGAGAAGATGTCGCGGATCAGCGTCTGCGCGCCGAAACCGATCGCAAGTCCGAGGATGCCAGCTCCCGCGAACAACGGTGCAATATCAACACCAAGTTCAATCAGCATCACCATAAGGGCGACCAGCAATACCCCAAACAATATCACGTTCCGGAAAAGCGGCAGCAGCGTCCCAAGTCGGGAAACTCCGGCACCGCCGCCTTCATCTCCCTCGGTGTCGGCGGCGTCCCCAATTTCCTCGGCGATCTTCCGGTCAAAGACCAGGCGGATCGCCGTCCAACCTGCGTAAGCCAGGAATAACGTGAGCGCGGCGATTGCGATGAACCCGATCGAACCATCAGACCGAACAAGGCCTACGCCCCACGTATTGAGCACGAAGATCACCGCAATTCCTATCGAAATGACGCGTGTCATTTCGTCGAGCCAATGGCCGCCCGCCGGGACACCGGACACGTCAGCAGTGGTCTCATTCGTGGTGGCTTCCGTCTCTTCGGCTAGCCGACCAATTCTCGCGATCAAGAAAATTCCAAAACCCCGGACCACGCAGGCGAGCATTACCGCGACGAATGGTGCCCCCACGAGCCCGAATGCATTTGGAAGATCCAAGAGCATTCGCGAAGATGCTGTAAGCCAGGCAATCAAAAAATAAATAATCAACAGGATCCAGGCATTCTGCGTCAACGGTGTGGATCTACTCCTGTCTCCGCCTGAGAATAGTTCTGTCAGCCCATCTCGATTGACCCAAACTACGATGGATGCGACCGCGGCACCGCCACCGACACCGATGATCGCTGACAGCGCCATTAACTCCTGAGGCAGGCCCTCAACATTGAGCAACAAGAAAACCGGTGCGAACAAAACAAAGCCGACGAGCAATGCGATTTGAACATAGAAATACATTCTCCGCGCCGAGTCATCGCCGATCGTCGCTAAACGCCTCGATGGATTGTCAGGCTGCAACAAAACAGCAAAAAAGATCAATGCGACCCGCAAGATGACAGCAATTTCAACCACCGTTGAAATCACAGCATTGGTGTGCGCGGCGTTGCCAAAAAAGATAATCGGAACGAGAAGACCAAACCCGATCTCGAAGGCAAGTCCGATAAGTGCGAAAAGACCACCCCGCATGGCATGTCGAACGCGCTCTCGGCGAGACAGTGTCCCGCCAACGACGGCTGGTGGAGAACGGCCCGTAAAGAAACGACCCAGAACGGCGAAAATGATATGTCCAAAGACCATCCCCGCCACCGCAGTTAGCCCGACAGCAAAGGGCCAAGTCGCAGAATTTACGGGTGAAAAGCGGGCGATATTCGCCGATAGATCCGAATACTGAGCCGGCGCCAAATCAATGACCTCATTGAACCGCAAGACGAGCAGTCCGGCTAACTCAGTCGCCCTCTTTACCAAACCACCCTGCGCCGAGGGCACAGCTGCCCCGTCGTCGATTTCCCCAGCATCGAGAATGATGACGCGTAGCCCGCTCGCCCTGGCCTCCTCAACAAGAGCATCTATCGGATCTGCGCCGTCCGTTTCAGCCGAGGCGGCGCCAGAAAGCAGGACCACAATCAGTGCGGACAGAGCTAGCACTCCGCATTGATACCATCTGAGCAATTTCGGCGAACGATCACGATGCACTGTCGCTCGGCGCAAGGGAGACTCGTAAGGTTTGTCGGTTACGTACTGCAAGTTCTGCTCGTATCAATTGACAAGACTTCACGCTTATCAATGCACAAGGGCACCTTGGCTGCAAGAATGCTGCACACGGACTGAGGGCCTGAGCTTTTGATCGTGCCCGTCAACGCCACCATCGAGCGCAAGAAGACCGATCCAGCTGTCATGTGCAGCCGTTGGTTAGGTTGAATGCCGAACCCCCTCGTTGGCAGCTCTCACGCGGCATCCGCCATTTGATGTCAATCTGCCACGTCGTGGTTCGGTGATTTCGATTTGACGACGCGTTTCGCAAAAGAGCCGCAATCCTCGCGAGCCGTCACGACCCGACCTAGATGCCGTCTCAGGTGATCGGCTACGACCCGGCTAGGCACGGCTCTTGACGCTGACGACCGATGCAGAGGGTTGTCAAGTGGCAGGTCCATTTTTTTTGGATCAATCGTTTGCCTGCTATCCACCAACGAGACCACAAATCGAGCATTGAGCGTTGGTGCGTGTCCGAGCTTGGGCTGTTTGAGATAGCGACAACAGGGAAGACCTCCCCCCTTTAATTTCCGCGTCGCGCGAAAATCTGCTTAGCAGCGGCGGTCTTTTGAGCGGGCCGCCAGAACTTTTCATACCCCCTCCCCCTTTCCGCCCATCGCTACACCGGAGCATCGAGACCGGGACAAGTGGGACACCACCCCTAAAGGGGTGTCCCGCCTTGTCCCGCTATCCCGGCAGAGGGATAGGCATCCATTGTTCCACATCGTCCCGGCTGTCCTGTTTCGCCTTGTCATTCCAGACACTTCCAGACGAAGCCATTGTTTTCGCCAATATATTCACCCTGCTTGAGTTTTCGGGCAGCGCGGTTGAACGCCGTTTTTTGACTGTCCCGCTTGTCGCTGTCGCTGATTCCCAGCTGATAGACCCTGTCCCGCCACTTTTTGCGGGTTACGACCCGGCACTCTGGCAACCCTGTCTCCCGCTTGACCTCCCCATGCTCGACCAGCTCATCATCCAGAGCCCGTAGCGCGCGCTCGGTCTGTGGTGACATGGCAGGCCCACGATCAGGCGCATCGCAAGGCTCGACCCTGCACGTGGTCACAGGATCAACGTCCTGATCCTCGCCAAGCACCACTTGGGCAAGGCGATAGGCGAACCTCGAGCCACCGGGCAGGTCTCGTTGTTTGCGGGTCTCAGCGACGATAACGTCATCATCGCGGACCAGCTCGATCTCGGTATCTGTGGCGGCACGAAGTGAACTGTGACCGCGCGCGCCTTTCGATGCATCCTTCCCAGTGTGGTGGATGCACATCACATGGGCACCGGTCTCAGTGCGCAGTAGATCTATGTTACGGACGAAGGATCCCATATCCGGGCTCGCGTTCTCGTCCCCCTGCCCCATTGATCGGGCCAGCGTGTCCACGACGATCAACGTGTAACCGCCGTGCGTTTCAGCGAGGCGCTTGATCATCTCAATGAGCGCTTTCGTATCGGTGTTAGATTTGCAGAGATCGACGGTGGTCGGAAGGATCCAAAGCTTCAAGCCCTCCCGCCCTTCAATCGCGGCGACGCGGTTCCCGATTCCGAAGCCACCTTCCGCGGCTATGTAGAGCGCCGCGCCGTCTCGAACGCGGCAGCCCGCCCACCGGTCACCGCCGGCAACGTGGCGAGCCAGGTCCAACGAAAAAAACTCTTACCGACATTGCTTTCACCATAGACCACGGACATGGCCGCTTGATTTAGCCACCACTTGACGACGTACGCTCGATCGAGGTCCGGCTCGAATTCTGCGGCGTTTCTCACCAGACGCCAGAACTCGGCGGCCCGATTCGACCCCCACGAATGACCCGGCTTTGCAGCCGAGCCGCGCAGTGGATCGACGTTATCCATCGGATCCCTGCTCAAAGCGAGATCCCGGTCGCACGCGCGATCAGGTCTCGCCGGTCGCGCTCGCTGGCGGCGGCCCATGCGGCTGCCAGCCTTGCGCGTGGCGTCTCGGCGAAAGGATCGAAGCCGCGCGGAGCAGGCCTGACTGGATTGCACCGCACGTGCTCAGCGGCGATGCGGCGGAATAGATTGGATTTGAGCGGATCCACTGGGCGCAAATCTGTTAGAACGGACCGAGCCAGATCGTCGGCCATGGCACGTGGCAGAGACAAGATGGTGGCTGCGGAGAGCCAGATCCGATGTCGAAGGTCGAGCCGGCGATGCAGGATGTCGGCCATGCCGATTGGGAGCGGCAGGCAGATCAGCCCGGTCTCAATGGCGCGGGTGACAGCATGAATCTCGTTGTGGGAACGCGCAAACCCGGCAGCATCGCATACCCCGTGTCGAGGAATGATGATCCCGTCGCCCCGAGCAGCGAACCTTCTCATTCTACGACCGTCCTACCCATGCGGTAGTCAGCCACCTTCGTCGCGGAGCGGTCAGCCATCCATTGATCGAGATCGGCGCGCCGATACCTGATGCACTTAGCGGTCACGACGACAAAAGGCGGGCCCGTGCCGAAGTTCCGCCCCTTCTCCAGGAACTGCCGAGAGAGACCAAGATAATCAGCCGCCTGTTTGGTGTTGAGATAGGTGCGTGCGCGGTCCTGGTCTAACTGACGCCGATCACATTCGGCGTCATTAGGCACTGGCCCGCCATACGGCTTTTCTACGTGTTCTCGCTGAGTCATGTCGCCTCGGAAAACCAAAGACGGCGACAATCGAGCATGAAACTCGGATTCTCTAAATGTCAGAGTCGGAGGGAATCTCTACAAAATCGAGGGGGATTCCCTCTCAGGTTCTTCGGTCGCCCATTTGATCGGTCCATCGACATCACGAACTGACAATTCGAAATGGTCGTAGATCGCCAGAACCATATTTCGGAACGGATCCTTCTTGGATTTAGAGTATGCTGGCCAATCCCCCGTGAGGTCATTGAAGATTGTCGCCGCTGCGAGCGCCAGCATGTATCGTCGCCAATCTCTCCGCTTGGTAATCTTTTTACCTTCATACTCCTCTAGCTCGGTCCGGAGAGCGGCAACCTTTTCAAAGACATCATCCAAGTGGAGCTCGATCCTATTAAGTGCGGCGATCGTATCGGGCACGGCACCCGGATCGGAAAACTCTCGAAACGGCTTTTCCGTCCACTTTCTTTGAAACGCGCTCAGCTCCCGCCGCAATGCGCGGCCACGTGCTTTCAGGCGATCCACGTCACGGCGCGCCAGGACAGGGTGCGACCACAGCGGCTCTTCGCTGTTAAGAAGAAGCTGAGTGTAGACCTCCGTGTCCGGCACTACGCCCGTGGCATCACGGATCACGCTCATTAACTGATCCTTGCGCTTCAGGTATCTTTCTATCTGCGCGCGGTCGCGCTTCTCCATTCACGCCCTCACGATCGCTGCCAAGACTTCTAGCGCCTGGCGCTTTTCCTCCCGATACGTCGCCCGATCATAGATCGCGGTGACGGTATGATCAGCGTGCCCTAAGACCCGCTCAATGATAAAGCGATTGATCCCACCCTCGGCCATCAGCGTCGCGCCGGTGCGACGCTGATCGTGGAACCGCCACCCAGCGGTTTCCGTCTCCGCCTGGCAGCGCTTCAGGAACTTGGTACCCGGAACAATTGCCCTGCCCCGCATGGTCGAAAAGACAAAGGCATCGTGGCGGGGCTGCGCCTCGATGAGCGCACGCAAGGCACGTGAGAGCGGCACCTCGTGACGGCGTTTCGACTTATGCCGCTCAGCCGGGATGGTCCAAAGATCGTCCTCGAACTCGACCCAGGTCATTGCGGCCACTTCCGAGAGGCGCTGTGCCGAGAGCATAAGGACACGCAAGAACGGTCCCCAAGGGTAGGGTTGCGTAGCACTCCAGTCCCAAACCGATTGCCACTCGGCCGCGCTCAAGACCCGGTCGCGCCGCGCAACCCCTTCTGGCAGGCGCAGTCCCGCCCAAGGGTTCCCCGGAATCAAACCGCGTCCAGCCGCGAAGCCGAGCATTGGATTGATATAGCGGATGACCTTGCGCGCGCGATTGGCAGTGGAGTGGCGCGTCACCTGATCGATCAGCTCCGCCCCATGGCGCAGTGTGAGATCCTCGAGGCGAACATTCCCAAGCACGGGCTCGCCCCACTTCCGCCAGACGCTGCGAACGTCCTCGAAGCTCCGCCGATTGGGCACGACCTCGCGTGCGTAAATCTCCCAAAGATCGCGGAACCTCATGCCCGGTACGTGAAAGGTGGACGCCGCCCGTCGCTCTGCAGCGAGACGTCGCGCCATCGCGAGCGAGACATCCGGATAGCACCCGAGCCGAATGCGCCGACGCTTGCCACCCTGCGCAGCGATCACGCTCCAATTCTTGTCACCCCTCACCCCAACCCTGAGCGCAAGGCCGGGACAACCCGTGTCACGCTCCTCATAACGCACTTCGGCAGGCCTTAATCCGCGGATGAATTTGTCAGTAAAGACGGCCAAGACAGGAGCTCCAGGACCAACGGAGTCCATGCACCCACAGATGAGTCCGTTGGTCTTTCTGGGTGCAAATTGGGTGCGTGGGTGCACACGCTACCAGCTTTCCTGGAAATTCCCAAGGCTTCTATATATTTGATTTATTTATAAAAAGAAACTCCGGGAAAGGTTAGGAATCGGTCAGATTCGGACTCTGACTCCGTCGGTCCTGGTTCGAATCCAGGTTCCCCAGCCAACCTTCAGTGACATCCCGACCCGAGGCAACTTGCACGAGCGGCCATCCGCTCTCCCCCTGATTGAAAGATCGGGCGGATCTCAATTACCCAAATCAAGTCCAAGTTTCGCCACGCTTTTTGAGTTTCATGTGTCTTGCGAGGAAGATGTCTATTTGGAGGTGGGGTATGACTGTCGCGCGTTTGTTGAATGCCTATATCGCGCCGTTCTTCATGGGTTTTAGCATGGCGGCCTGTGCAGCGAGCGGTGAGCCGGTTTCCAGCGCAATCCTGTTGGTCATTGCCGGTGTTGCTGGCTACTTCAGCCTTCCCAAGAGCGATGTCGTGATCGAGCGCATCTGGGAAGCCGTCGCCTAACTAGGGCGACCGAGAGAGAACGCGGCCCGGTGACCGAGGGGGGAGCCGGGCCACGATGCACCCGCCAGAACCGAAAACCCGCTCAGCGGGCAGCGTCGAGCATCTGACGCGCCAAATCCCTCGTCAGTTGAATTGGATTGCCCCCGGCTGTCGGATCGTCCGGTGCCATATCCGCAATCGCGTCGAAGCCGTCTTCCGGCACTCCGAACGCAATCAGGCCCTCAGGCACGGCGAGCTCCGCCCGCATCGATAAAACGAAATCGAAGAAGCCGTCAAAACCCCCTGGGACACCCAGGAAGGCGCCCAAACGCCCAATCTTACCCTCGATCGCCGGCCGGTTCGCCCGCATCACCGCAGGCATGACGACCGCGTTCGTCATCCCGTGATGGGTGTCGTGGCGCGCGCCGATTGGGTGGGAAAGTGCGTGGATCGCGCCCAAACCCTTCTGGAAGGCGACCGCCCCCATCGCCGCGGCGCTCATCATTTGGGCGCGGGCCTCGATATCGTCGGGCGCCGCATAGGCACGCGGCAGGTAGTCCTTGACCAAGCGCATTCCCTCGACAGCGATCCCTTCCGACATCGGGTGATAGGCGGGGGCGCAAAAGGCTTCCAGGCAATGGGCGAAGGCGTCCATCCCGGTACCGGCAGTAATGAACTTCGGCATTCCGACAGTCAATTCCGGGTCACAGATCACCGTTGCAGGCAGCATATTAGGATGGAAGATCACCTTCTTCACATGGTCGGCCGAGTTGGTGATGACCCCTGCCCGCCCGACCTCGGAGCCCGTGCCGGCGGTTGTCGGAACGGCAATGATGGGCGCGATCCCATCCGGATCGGCCCTGGTCCACCAATCGCCGATATCCTCAAAATCCCAAACCGGCCGCGTCTGACCCTGCATGAAGGCGACGCATTTGCCCAAATCGAGACCCGAGCCGCCACCGAACGCCACGACGCCGTCATGGCCGCCCGCATGATAGGCGGCGACACCGGCTGTGAGATTCTCATCGGTCGGGTTCGATTTCACATCCGCGAAAATGCCGGGCGCTAGCCCTACCCCATCCAACAGGTCCAACGCGGCCTTGGTGATCGGCAGTTCGGCCAGGGCCGTGTCAGTCACCAAAAGAGGCCGCGCCATGCCCGACGCGCGCACAGCGTCGGGTAGTTCCGTGATGCGCCCCGCGCCAAAACGGATTGATGTGGGATAGCTCCAATTCGCGGTGGGGCTGGTCATGCGCTCACGCCTTTCTCAGATGGTATGATTTCGGCCGCGTCAGGTTCTGGTAGCCGAGCACGCTAAGCGCACCACCGCGCCCGGTCTGCTTGACGCCTGTCCAGCAGAGCGCCGGGTCCAGATAGTCGCAGCGGTTCATGAAGACGGTGCCAGTCTCGATCCGCGCACCGAGTTCGGCGGCGCGGTCCGCATCCCGAGTGATGATTGTGGCGGTAAGGCCAAAATCGGAATCGTTCATCAGGCCGACGGCCTCGTCGTCGTCTTTGACCTTCATAATGCCGACGACCGGGCCGAAACTCTCCTCGCGCATCACCCGCATCGAGTGGTCCACATCAATTAAAACCTGTGGCGCCAGATAGGCGTCTTCACCAGTATCGGCAGGGAAGCGGCTGGGGTCGATCAGGGCCCTGGCGCCCTTCGCGGTGGCATCAGCAACTTGCTCGCGCACCAGGGTCGCAAACCGGGTCTGCGCCATTGGGCCAAGCGTCGTTGCCTGGTCCAAAGGATCGCCGAGGTCATAGCCACCAACAATTTCCATCGCCTTCTCTACGAAAGCGTCAAAGAGCGGCTCGGCCACATACACACGCTCGATCCCACAGCAGCACTGGCCAGAGTTGAACATGGCACCATCGATCAGCCCCTCCGCCGCGGCGATAGGGTCCGCGTCCGAACGTACATAACCTGGATCCTTGCCACCAAGTTCCAGCCCGACGCCCATGAAGGTGCCTGCCGCGGCGCGCTCGATCGCACGCCCGCCACCGACAGAGCCGGTGAAATTCACATGATCGACCAGGCGATCTGCCAGCATTGCCTCGGTTGTCTCGTGATCCAGCGCTAGGTTGCGGAACAGGCCCTCCGGCAGACCCGCCTCATCAAAGGCGCGCTGGAACCGCTCGCCCGCCAGCAAGGTCTGCGTCGCATGCTTCAGGATCACCGCGTTGCCGGCGATCAGAGCGGGCGCGATGGTATTGACTGCGGTGAGATAGGGGTAGTTCCAAGGCGCAATCACTAAGACGAGCCCCAGCGGCTCGCGCCGGATCATGCGCCGCGCTTGGGCGCTGTCTTCGATCTCAATTGGCGCCAGCGCATCGGCCGCGATATCGGCCATGTGATAAGCGCGCTCCTCGACCCCACCGATCTCGCCGCCGTAACGGATCGGGCGGCCCATGGTCCACGCGATCTCAGGCACCACCTCGTCATTCGTGGCACGCAACCGCGCTATGCCGTCGCGCACCAGCGCCACCCGCTCGGCCAACGGTCGCGCCGCCCAAGCCTTCTGCGCCGCTCGCGCCGCCGAGACAACCGCCTCGACCAATTCACGACTGGCGACCGGGCGCTCGGTATAAAGCTCGCCATTGACCGGCGAAATCAGCTTCAATGTCTTGGTCATTACGCCCTCAACACCTTTCGAACCCGCGCATCAGTTCCCAATCAGTGATGCGGCGGTCGTATTCGAACTGCTCCCATTCGGCGGTGTGCACGTAGTGATCCACCACCGCGTCGCCCAGCGCCTCGCGCAGCATCTTCGAGCGTTTGAGGGCCACTGTCGCGTCGCGCAAGGTTTTCGGGATGTCCTTCAGCCGCGCGCCGGCATAGGCATCTCCCGAAAACGGATCGCCTAGCTCCAGCTTCTCCTCGATCCCCTTCATCCCCGCGGCGATCAAGGCAGCGAAGGCCAAATAGGGATTAAGGTCAGCGCCCCCGACGCGGCACTCGCAGCGGATCGCCTTCGTATTTTCACCACAGAGACGGAACCCGGCGGTCCGGTTATCACGCGACCAGACCAACTTGGTCGGTGCAAAAGTGCCGACCTGGAACCGCTTGTAGGAGTTAATATAGGGCGCCAAGAAATAGGTGATGTCGGGGGCATATTTCAGTTGCCCAGCCACGAAGTGCCGCATGATCTTCGACATGCCGGATTCGCCCTTGGGGTCGTGGAACAGCGGCTTCTTGCCTGCCTTGTCCCACAGCGACATGTGGACATGGCAGGAATTGCCCGCCAACTCGTAGTCCCATTTGGCCATGAAGGTGATTGCCTTGCCCTGGCCGTGGGCGATCTCCTTCATCCCGTTCTTCATGATCACGTGTCGGTCGGCCATGGTCAGCGCGTCCGCGTAGCGCACGTTCAGCTCTTCCTGGCCCGGGCCCCATTCGCCCTTGGAATTCTCGACCGGAATTCCGGCCCCTTCCAGCCCATTGCGCATGGCGCGCAGAACCTCTTCCTCCTTGGTGGTCTGCAAGATGTGATAATCTTGAATGTAGTCGCCCGCGGTCCGGGCGTCGCGGTAGCGCTTGTCGCGCAGGCTGCGGTAATCCTCGTCGAAAAGAAAGAACTCCAGCTCTGACGCCGCATAGGCCACCATGCGCTGATCGGCCATCCGCGCCACCTGGCGCTTAAGGATCGCGCGCGGGCTGTGGGGGATTGGATCGTGGTGGTGGTGATCCTCGAGATCCGCCAGCACCAACGCCGTACCCGGCAGCCACGGCGTGCGCCGCATGGTCGAGAGATCGGGCTTCATGACGAAATCGCCATAGCCCGCAGCCCAGTTCGCCGCCTCGTAGCCCAGCACCGGCTCCATATCGATATCGTCGGCCAGCAGATAGTTGCAGGCATGGGTCTCTTCATGGGCGCCGTCGATGAAATAGGCGGCCTGGAACCGTTTGCCGACCAGCCGTCCGAACATGTCGGCGAAGCAGACGAGCACGGTGTCGATCTCGCCCGCTTTCACGGCGGCGCGCAGTTCTGCCAGAGTCAACATTCCGGTCATGTCATCACCTCGTTTCAGGCGCGGCCGCGATCACCACGATCTCGACCAGATCGTGGCCCCAGAGCCGGGATTCGATACAGGCCCGCTGGGGCCAATTCTTCGGGTCGTCGCCGATCCATTCGCACCAGACCGCGTCCATTTCCGCCTTGTGCGCGATCTTGTCGATATAGACCGTTGCGTTAACCAACCGAGTCTTGTCGGTGCCGAGACCGGACAGAATCTCATCGATCTTCGCAAGCGTGCCGCGGGTCTGCTGAGCCACGTCGGCGACCGAATCTTCCGAGGTCGCCACGGCCCAGGCGAACCCGCCATAGGCGCTGCCAGCGCATCGGCCCTGGGCGCCGCCCTGAACGCGCAAAATGTCCATCATCGCATTTCCCCTCCACATACCCTCGTTCGAGATCATTCCTTATTTCCCACGACACATTCAATAGGCGCTGGCGCGAACGTCCGAGCTTGGATTGACACAACCCCGCCATCCCATTGAATTGGCCCACCAGATAGCCGGGGAGCGACCATGCCGCTGCATTTCGATCTTCAGGAATTCGCCGGCCGCGTGGCCCGCGCCTCGGAAGCTTTGCAAGCCGCCCAGCTTGACGCCTTGCTGCTCTTCGCGCCCGAGAGCCAGTACTGGCTGACCGGCTACGACACGTTCGGCTTTGCAATGTTTCAATGCATGGTGCTGAGCGCCGACGGAGAGATCCATCTGTTGACGCGCGCGCCTGATCTGCGCCAGGCGCTGCAAACCTCCACCCTGACCGACGACGGGATTCACATCTGGGAGGATCGGGAGGGCATCGACCCCGCGTGCGAGCTTGCGGCCTTGCTCGACCGTCTTGACTTGTCCACGAAGCGCCTGGGCGTCGAGACCGATACTGCCGGGCTAACCGGCCGCAATTGGGACCGCCTGCGTGCAGCTCTCGCGGATGCAAGGCTCGAACACGCATCAGATGTGATCCGTCATCTGCGCCGCCGCAAAAGCGCGGCCGAGATCGAGTGTCACCGCCGCGCCGCCGCATTGTCGGATGACGCCCTGGACGCCGCGCTAACCGAAACCCGCGCGGGCGCCTTCGAGGGTGATATCCTTGCTGCCATGCAAGGTGCCGTGTTCCGCGGTGGGGGCGACTACGCCGGCAACGAGTTCATCATCGGCTCCGGCGAAGCGGCCCTGCTCTGCCGCTACCAGTCCGGGCGCCGTCATATGGATCCACAGGACCAGATCACCCTGGAATGGTCGGGCACCTGGCGGCGCTATCACGCGGCGATGATGCGAACGCTGATTGTCGGCACGGCGAGCGACCGGCAGAGGCAAATGCATTCGGCGGCAGTCGAGGCGCTGGAGGCCTGCGAGAACGCAATCCGACCAGGCGCACCCATGGGTGACGTGTTCGAGGCTCACGCGCGGGTCTTCGACGCTCACGGGCTTAGTCACGCCCGGCTCAATGCCTGCGGCTATGGTATGGGCGCGGTCTACAACCCGATCTGGGTCGATTTCCCGATGTTCTACCGCGGCAATCCGCTGCCGATGGACGCCGGGAATGTCTTCTTCCTGCACATGATCCTTATGGACAGCGAAGCGGGTCTTGCCATGTGCTGGGGACATTCGGTGCTGGTAACCGACACAGGCGTCGAGCGCCTATCCCGCCATCCACTCGACCTGGTGGAGTGCTGAGCGCCTAGGAACCCTCCGGCGCGCCCTCCTCGGTCCAGCGCTCCGCGTTCGCGCGGATCACACCGGTCCGCTCGGCGACAGGAGGATGGGACGATAGCCAGTTCATCTCGTGCGCTGCCGCTTCGGGCACCAGCTCCAGCAGCTTTTCCAGCATCCGCGCCTGCGGCTCGGCACCGAGGCCGGAGCGCACCATCAGCGCGGTGGCATAGGCGTCGGCCTCGAACTCGTCCTTGCGGCTGAGCCTGGTCGCGACGAACGTGGCGACCCATCGCGCGACGATCCAGCCGATAAACGGCAGGAACCGGTTCAGAATCGAGCCCAGGACCAGATGCACGATCTGGGCGCCGGTGACATCCATGATCCGCCGCTTGGTATGACCCAGCGCCAGGTGGCCGAGCTCGTGCGCCACGACCGATGCCAGCTCGGGCGCGGTGATCCGCCCGGTCTGGAACTTCTTGAAGAGACCGCTGGTGACGTAGATCTCGCCCGACGGCGTGGCCAGTCCGTTGACGATCGGCATGTCAAGCACGCGCACGGCGATCCGATCGATCCCCGCCGTCCGGGCCAGCCGCGCCAGCAGCGCCTCGACCTGATCGTTGGCCAATGGGCGCGAACGCCGGCGAAGCTGTTTGCCCGACCGCCAGGCGACGAGCCGGATCCAGCCGATGACAAGCGCGGCCGCCAATAGAAAAAGCGTGATCCGTGACATGGTACGAATATAGGGGCGGCGCCACGCCAGGTCACCTGTAGTGCGGGATCTGTCCTGCCAGAGCGCTCGATTGGCGGGACCAATCCCGCCCTACCGGGTCAGCTCCTTCGTCGCCCGGTCCAATCCCTCCAGCGTCATCGGAAACATCCGCCCGCCCATGATTTCACCGATCATGCCGATGGAATGGGTATAGCCCCAGTGCTTCTGCGGCACCGGGTTGATCCAAACGGCGTCCGGCCATTGCGCCAGGGCGCGCCTCAGCCAAACCTCGGCCGGCTCCGGGTTCCAATGCTCGTTGGCACCGCCAGGATAGAGGACCTCGTAAGGGCTCATCGAAGCATCGCCGACGATCACCAGCTTGTAGTCGGGCCCATAAGTGTTGAGCACCTCCCAGGTGGGCGTCTGCTCGTCCCATCGCCTGCGGTTGTCGCGCCAGACGCCATCGTAGAGGCAGTTGTGGAAGTAGTAATACTCCAGGTGCTTAAACTCTGTGCGGGCGGCCGAGAAAAGCTCCTCAGCGACCTTGACGTGGTCGTCCATCGAGCCGCCCACATCGAACAGCATCAGCACCTTGACCGCATTGTGCCGTTCAGGCCGTGTCTGGATGTCCAAATAGCCGTGTTCGGCCGTTGCGCGAATGGTTCCGTCCAGGTCCAGTTCCTCTTCCGAGCCTTCGCGCACCCAGCGGCGCAGGCGCTTTAGCGCCACCTTGATATTGCGGGTGCCGAGCTCGACCGAGTCGTCCAGATTGCGGAACTGGCGCTTGTCCCAGACCTTGACCGCGCGGCGATGCCGGCTCTCGGCCTGACCGATGCGCACACCCTCCGGATTGTAGCCATAAGCACCGAACGGAGAGGTGCCGGCGGTGCCGATCCATTTCGAGCCGCCCTGGTGACGGCCCTTCTGCTCCTCGAGCCGTTGGCGGAGTTTGTCCATCAGCTTCTCCCAACCGCCCAAGCTCTCGACCAGAGCCTTCTCATCGTCTGTCAGGTGCTTCTCAGCCAGCTTGCGCAACCACTCTTCCGGCAGCTCCAACACCTCGACCCCATCCTCGCTCTCCGCGCGCTCAAGCCCCTTGAAGACCTCGCCGAAGACCCGGTCGAACCGGTCCAGATGGCGCTCGTCCTTCACCAGCGCTGAACGTGCCAAGTAGTAAAACTGGTCCACGTCATAGGTGGCGAACCCCGCGTCCATCGCCTCGATCAGGGTCAAATGTTCGCGCAGCGATACCGGCACCTTGGCAGCCTTGAGCGCGAAGAAAAGCTTCAGGAACATCGCTATAGGCCCACAGCGTTCCGCGCATAGATCGTCACGATCAACAACGTCACCAGCCCGGCGGGAATGCCGTGGGCAAGCGCGTATTGGACCCGATCTGCCGTTGTGCCGCCACGGAGCGCGGCACGATACCAGCCAAGCGCGCATCCAGCGGCAAAAGCAATGATCACCAGCATGTCCCCTCCTATCCCGCCCTGGGCCGACAATTCGACGCCCGGCGCCCGGGGCCAACCGCGTAGGCATTCCAGGCACGCGCCCGTTCGGCCATGCGTGCGGCCCGTTCGCTGCCCGGCTCGACCACGGCCAGAGCATCGGCCTCAATCGTATATAGCGCGGCCAGCCGCTCGTCCTGACCATAAGCCGCGAAAACCGGCCCGGCAGCCTCGGCCAGCGAGATCGCCGCATCGAAGCGCGCAAGCCGCAACAGCGCACAGGCTTTCTCGAGCCCAATTCGCGCAAGACGCACGTCCTGCGGCCCATGTTCCTTCTCGCAGATGGTGCGCGCCTGGTCTAGCAGTGCCACCGCGCGAGCTGGATCAGGGCGCGACAATACCCGGCCCGCCGTAACAAGGGTGTGGCAGTGCTGTGGCGAGCCGGGCGCCTTGGCCTGGATCAGCGCCACCGACTTGCCTATCGACTTGATCCGTGCCCGCCCAGATGTCCGCCGGGAGAAAACCTTCGCCATCAAATCTGACCACTCGCCAAGCCCGCTGGTGCGCAGACGCGGCAGCCTTGGCGCACTCCGGCCCTGTGGATTGACCTGGTCTAGCAACGCCTTCGCCCTGGCCCTTGTCTCGCGCCGGTTCAGGCCGGTCTCAATCTCGGGCGCATAGAGCAGCCGCAGCATCAGATAGTCGAGCCTCGTCGGCCAGGTATGGGCGCCGTCGTCATTGAAGCTCGACATACCGAGGCCGTAGAGATCGCTCGACAGCCCCAGCGCCTGAGGGATCTCCTCGAGCAGACAATTTCGGACTCGATAGGGCCGGCTGTCATCGGGGACAAATATTGTCATCCGGTCGATCCGCTCGAGCGCCGAGATCGTTCCACCGCTCGCTGCCTCCGGGTCGCGGGCAAATTCTTGCCAGGTCACATCGCCCGCCGCGATGGCGCAAGCGGCGCCGGGCACTGCGCGCGCGAAGCGCGGCCCGTCCGCGAAGCGGATTAGCAAGTTTCCGTCCGCGCCCCGCGAGATTGGCACGCCAGCCTCGGCACGTAACTGAGCGAGATAGCCGTCAAGAAATGCCACCAGGTCAGGCGTCGCGCCTTCTGGCGTCACAGTCACCGTGGCCTCGTAGCGCACCAAATGCGGCCGCCGGGCACGGCCCTCCACTTCGTGGGACATGATGACGAAAAGCCCGGCTAAGCTGTCATTGTCAAACCGCGTATGGCCCGCGGGAAGCAACGCTCCAAGTGCAGGTTCGAGCGGTAACGGCGCGCTGGAAGCGACCACAGTCGTTCCTGCTTCCGTTGGCGGCCCAGAGTCCGGACCGCAAGCACTAACCAGAAGAACGAATCCAGCTAGAATCCAAGATAAACAACGCATTATCTCTGATACTTGATAAACGGTGTCAATGTTGCAACTCGATCATAGAGCTGCCGTGCGGTCGCATTGAAGTCCTGCGTCAGCCAATAGACCGACGAACACCCCGCCGCATCGCCCGCCGCATAGACCGCCTCGATCAGCGCGCGCCCGGCACCGGTTCCCCGCGCGGCCGGATCCACATATAGATCTTGCAGATAGATCACGTTCTCGACCCGCCAGCAGTGGCGGTGAAAAAGGTAATGGGTCAGTCCAATGGACTTACCGTCCTGCTCGGCGATCAGCCCATAGAAGTCGTGCGGGTCGTCGCCCAAAAGGCGGGCAAACGTGGTCTGGTAGACCTCCTCCGGCACGGATGCCTCGTAGAACTCCAAATAGCCGGTCCAGAGCCTACGCCACTCCGCCTCGTCAGATGCCCGCAAGGGTCGGATCGTCGTTGCCATTGCTCTATCCTCCCTGCCGCCGTGCCAGGAACGCCAGCCGCTCGAACAGGTGCACGTCCTGTTCGTTCTTCAACAGCGCCCCATGCAGCGGCGGAATTGCCGATTTCGGGTCCGCGCGCAGCGTCGCCGGGTCCACGTCATCCGCCATAAGCAGCTTCAGCCAATCCAACACCTCGGATGTCGAAGGTTTCTTCTTC
>CAJICH010000038.1_pt1 | contig 99514 bp, 94 predicted proteins | sample 9199591 | NCBI WGS metagenome assembly CAJICH01 (sample SAMEA7708332, study PRJEB35096) | sediment metagenome | biome: marine neritic benthic zone biome [ENVO:01000025]; feature: sediment [ENVO:00002007]; material: shallow marine sediment [ENVO:03000034] sea grass bed [ENVO_01000059] ...
ATTTGCCGCTAGCGGCGGGCGGATCCGACGATCATCTTCCCTGGATCGCGGTCACGGGCGATCCCTGGACCGATCGTGCGGCAATCTACCGTTCATTGGACGACGAGACTTACGACTTGATCGCGACAATCGCCAAACCCGCGATCGTCGGTACGACCATGGAAACGCTAGCGTCGGCGCAGCCTGGCAGATGGCAGCGCGTCTCTCTTCGCGTGATACTGAGGGGAGGCGGGCTCGAGTCAGCAGATCGTCTACGTGTCTTGAACGGCGTGAATCGGGCCGCGGTGGAGTTTGCTCCTGATCAATGGGAGATCATCCAGTTTCGTGACGCCGATCTTGTGGCGCCCGGCGAGTATGTCCTGGGCACGCTGCTGCGCGGCCAGCGTGGGACGGACATTTCGAGCGCCGGTTCCATTGCCACAGGCGCCCGCTTCGTCTTGCTGGACGACGCAGTAAAGCCGGTGTTAATGGCCCACGAAGATAGAAGCTTAGCGCGGCACTTCCGTGCCGGCCCAGCGCGCTTTGGCCCGGCGCACGAAACTTTCTCGCACTCGATTGAAAGCTTCGACGCCGTTGGGTTGCGGCCATTCGCGCCGGCGCACCTCCACGCTCGACGCGATTCGGCGACGAGCGATCTGGCAATCTCTTGGGTCCGAACCGAAAGGATCAGCGCGGAGTCCTGGCAGGGGATCGAAGCCCCTCAAAGCGAGGAGCGCGAGGAATATCGACTCCGCATCCTGAATGGCGGCAATCTTCTGCGTGAAGAAAGCCTCGCGGCGCCAGATTTTACTTACACCACGACGATGCAGGCTGCCGACGCGGCGGGTTCTCCGCTCGAGCTTCGCGTGGCGCGGCTCTCCACCACCTTTGTCTATGGACCGGAAAGGGTCTTGATCACCGATGAGTAATTCCCCTCGGATCGGCCTGCAGTATCTCGACGCGGCGCAGGCTCAGAAGCATGTTACCGTCAACGAAGCGTTGGCGCGGTTGGACGTCGCCGCGGCGGGTCAGGTGGCAGATATGGATCTGTCCAGCCCACCGGTTTCGCCGGCCGAGGGCAGTGCGCATATCGTCGCGAGCGGAGCAGTTGGCGACTGGACCGGTCGCGATGGCGGCGTTGCCGTCTTCTTGAATGGCGGCTGGGACTTTATCCAACCTTGGTCAGGATGGCGGCTTTGGGTTATCGCCGAGCCCGGACTGGCGATCTATGACGGTGACTCCTGGCAGCTGGCGGACCAGCAGGTCTCCGCTGGCGGCGCGTTGAGCGCTATGCGGATCGCCGAGCTCGATCATGTGGTCAGTGCGGGCGCAACCTCCGAAACCAGCGCTTTCGTACCCGACAAGGCGGTGGTGGTTGGCGTGACAGCCCGGGTCACCAGCGCGGTCACCGGCGCGACCAGCTGGTCGCTGGGCGCCACCGGCAGCCCCGACCGCTATGGATCGGGGTTTGGTGTTTCGCAGAACGCATTCGCCCACGGGGTCACCGGCTCGCCGATCGCATACTTTGGCGGGTCGACGCTGCTCATGACCGCGACTGGTGGCAATTTCACCGGCGGGGCTGTTCGTCTGGATGTGCACTACATAGACATAGCGCCACCGCGGCCGGTCTGATCACCGGCCAGACGCACAATCAATACACAGCGGGGCCGCCGGGTCGAGTTCGAGCCGGCGAACCGCGATTTCTTCTCCACATTCCAGACAGTGCCCGAATTCTCCCTCCTCGATCCGGGCAAGCGCTGTTTCGACGCGCTTAAGCTCGGCCGTCCGGCGGCGCGAAGTCTCCTTTGCCATCGCCTGGACCTGCAGGGCATCCATCCTGCTCAATCTCCCCACCATCTGCTGATCCAGTTCGACGGGCGCACGCTCGTCGGCGGATTTTTGTTCCGCTTCAGTGATTTGCGCGGCGAGCGCCTGCAACTTTGTCAGAAATTCTTTTAGCTTTTCTGCATTCATTTGTGGAAATCCCGCGGCGCTTCTTCTATGTCCATTTCAAATGATTGCATGTGTCCGTGCAAGAGGAGCGCACGCGATGGCCACGACGACGCAAAGGGCGGACCTGCAGGCGGTGGACCCGGTTTGGAGACGGATCAGGACCGAGGCGGAAGCATTGGCCCAGGATGAGCCGTTTATGGCGAGCCTGGCGCATTCAGTCGTGCTTCATCATGAAACACTCGAGCACGCGCTAAGCTACCGGCTGGCGCAGAAATTGTCGTCGCCCGAGATGTCGCCGCTTTTGCTCCGCGAGATGGCCGATGCGGCTTATGCGGCGAACGCGACAATGGGCGAGGCGGGTCGCGCGGACATCGTCGCGGTCCACGAGCGCGATCCGGCTTGTCACCGGATGGTGCAGCCGTTGCTCTATTTCAAAGGGTTTTTGGCGATCCAGTCATATCGTTTGGCACACCATCTATGGGCCGAGGGCCGCAAAGACCTGGCGCTGTTCCTGCAGATGCGGTGTTCCGAGGTCTTTGGCGTCGATATTCACCCGGGCGCGAGCGTTGGCAAGGGGATCATGATCGACCATGCCCATTCAATCGTGATTGGCGAAACCGCGGTGGTGGGCGACGACGTTTCGATGCTGCACTCGGTGACGCTGGGCGGCACCGGCAAGGCCGGGGGCGACCGCCACCCGAAAATCTGCGACGGCGTGCTGATCGGGGCCGGGGCCAAGGTGCTGGGCAACATCACCGTCGGCGAGTGCTCGCGCATCGCGGCGGGCTCGGTGGTGCTGAAAGACGTGCCGCGCTGCAAGACCGTGGCGGGGATTCCGGCCAAGATTGTCGGCGACGCGGGCTGCGAGCGGCCTGCGCTCTCGATGGATCACCGGGTGGAGTGATCCTGGGGATGCCATGGGGGCACCTGCTCACGTGTGAGCAGATTTGATAGCATTGAAAACAAAGAGACAAAGTGTGAATGGCGTTTTAGGGTTAACGCGCCCTCGACGGCGCGCCGATGATGGGAGCCAGCTTCTCGTCATCGAGGCCCTCGACGACCTCCTTGAACGCCTTTGTTCGCATCAGCCTGCGCATGGCCTCGCTGTCCACGTTTCCGTTCGATCTACCTGCTAAGAAGTTGGCAAGAACCGGCCAGCGGTTCTCGATGATCGTCCAGCGCATCAGCGCATCGCGGTCCGGGCGGTTGCGCACCTGGATGCCGAAGCCGCGACGGAACCCATACGCGTTGAGGAGCCGCTTCATCGCCCGCGGATTAGGGTCAAGATGCTCGGAGTAGCCCTCGAGGAAATGCTCGCGCTGCTCCGCCCGCAGCTCCTTCGATTGCATTCGTTTGAAGGCCAGCGCGCCAGCGATCGCCGCATACTGTGGCCCGCGTTCTGAATGTTTATCGACGATCTCGATGACTTCGACCTCGGTAGTGGCTTGGCCAAGCTCCTGATCGACAGTCTTTTCTATGTCTTCCGGAGTCTCGGGTGGCGTGTCGCTTTCCTTGCCACGGATCAACTCGGCCAAGTAAGCATTTCGCTGAGCACCCGAGAGCGTCGGGACCTCAATTGAAATCTGGAAGATCTTCTCCAAGAACATGTGCCCGAGCGAGCGCCCCGGCTCTGCAATTGGCTCGTTATAGGTTGCATAAACCTGCTCGTATGAAGCGCAGATCCAGTCGCGGTCGGCGGCGACGACGTAGAAGACCTGGGCCTGGCGGAACATGGTTTGAATGGTCTGCAGAAGCTCGACCACGAATTCGGCATCGCAGCGGTCAAGATCGTCAATGAAGACGGCGACCGGGCGACCGATCTGACGGATCAAATCGCTATAGCGGTCGATCAGCGGGGTCATCGGGTCGCGGCTAAGTTCCATATACTGCTTCGCCGTCCGGGCCGTGCCGATAGAGAGCCTGTTGAGGAGTGTGATCACACCGACGATGACGGCGACGACCGTGCCAGTGTTTTTCGCGGTGTCCAGCCAGTTCTCACCGAGATCAAGCTGAAAGGCGGCAAAGACGATGGCGCCGGCCACCGCCAGAACGGTGAGGTATTCGAGCCACCTAGCTCTAAACCGCCAAAGATAATGGCCCGCCATTACTCCCAGTCCATCTCCCTTCCAGCCACCCAACTGCTGGGCGGCCTCGCGATAGACACTATCCATTAACGACCACCAGGCGGGGCCGAGGTCCTGATTGCGCCACGCGTTGTAGTCTATGATCACCCAACGTGGTTTCAGCTTGCGGTGGAGCCAGGGGTTTCGCGGTTTCGGTTCAGCGATCTTCCAAGATAACAGGACCTTGCGCAGGAAGTTCAGAATCGAGGTCTTTCCCGAGCCCCAGCGGCCATGCAGGTGTACGATGAAAGTCCGATCCCGCGCGTCGGGCCGCGCATTCGGGTCGCGTTGGTCCGTCGCGTCCTTCTCGTGTGCATCATGCCAGACCTCGTCGACAATGGTGCCTAGCGTTTCGGCCACTGCGCGGCGGTTCAGCAGGTCCTTAACAGTAGGCTCGTCGTCGTAAAAGGGCGCGGTTTCATCCGGGCGCGGATCGTTGGTTGGGGGCGTGTCCTGCCGGCGTTCAAGAAACTCTGATAAATTTCTGAAATCTATCCAAAGATCACCTGTCGCCTCGATTTCCGCTCCCCTTTGCGCCGCGACCAACGCCTCCCGTGTCTTGGCACGATCGACCCCATCGATAGGCCCGGGATCGAAGCCCGCGTCGGCTAATCCACGCTGGATCGCGCGTATTTGCTCGGGCGGGATGATGCTCGCATCATCAGTCTTGAACGTGAACTGGGCGGGATCAATTTCGACGCGGGTATCCTTGCCATTTCGCTTAAATTCCGCCGCGTCGCCTCGCAAATAGGCCAGGGTCCGGCGCGTGCGGTCTAGACTGTTTTCGATGGACGCCAATTCCTTCAGTTTTGGGTCGTTGTCGCAGGCTGGAATGCCGGCGAAGCGTAACACCTGAAGTCCTTCCAAGTGGGCGAGCGGAGCGATGTCGGCGACTTGCGTGCTCTCGAGGGAGAGCCATTGCAGCGCGCTCAGCCCTTGGAGGGGGGCGATGTCGGCAACCCGCGTGGCCCCGAGGTCGAGCGATTGCAGCGCGATCCGCCCGGCGAGCGGGGCGATGTCGGCGATCGGTGTGTCGAAGAGGTTGAGCGCTCGCAGCGCGCTCAGCACTTGGAGCGGGGCGATGTCGCGGGCCCGCGTGGACCGGAGGTTGAGCGATTGCAGCGCGCTCAGGCCGCCGAGCGGGGCGATGTCGGCGATCTGCGTACCCTAAAGGCTGAGCGATTGCAGGTCGGAGAGCCCGGCGATTTCCGGCGGCAGGACACTCAGGTACTCGAGGCGTCCGTCGCCGGGATAGGTCTTGCCGTCGAAGATGGCATCACGCGGCGAAAGGCATAGGGCCTGCGTGCCGCTCTCCTTTACCTTCGCGATGCGCTGGCGGGCGAGTTCAAATGCTTCAACGGAAAGGGCCATCGACAAATCCCAACAGGACGAATGGGGCGATCATGGGTGGTTGGTGGGGTCTTCGCAACTGGCGCGGTGCGTGAATACCCCTTCAATTCCGCGAAGGCGGGAATGTTGCGAGTGGCTTTCCAATACCCCGGGCTTGACCCGGGGCCGCGATGGGTTAGCGTAGACACCGCTCAGACGAAAACACCCATTGCAGCCGTCCCGCGCGGCGGCCGCTGCCCTACATTCATTTGAGCGGCGAACCAATCCGATCAGATTTCGTTCTAGCCCCTCTCCCAGTGGGCGAGGGGATTCAGGCCACCGCCCTCCGCCGCCTTCCCTCTCTCCGGCCGCGCGCGCCTTCGCTGCCGCCAGCCGGGGTGGGAGGCTTATTGTGCCGGATCCATTGAGCTCCGTTGGCGTCGTTGTTCATCAGGAAATTTGCGCCGCGGATTGCCTGCATCTCCTTTGACGAGCTTGCCTGGTGCGTGCCGAGGCCCAGCAGCGACGACAAAGCCGCGCGGTCGATGCCTTCGGGTATTGAGATCCCCAGGGCCGCCAACTCGGCCAGCCGTTCGTCCAGCTTCTTGTCGCTTACGCCCGGTTGGACCGGGTTCATGATCGCCGAGGTCATGCCGGCGGCGATCGCCATCGGCAGGAAGGCGTTGTTGATGCCGTGCCGGTTCGGCAAGCCAAATGAGATGTTCGACGCCCCGCAGGTAGTATTAACGCCCAGCTCCTCGCGGAGTTTGCGCACCAGCGCAAAGACTTGCAGCCCGGCTGTCGCCATGGCGCCCACGGGCATGACCAATGGGTCAACCACGATGTCGTGAGCCGGAATTCCATGATCAGCCGCGCGCTCGACGATCTTCTTGGCCACCGCGAAGCGCACATCCGGGTCTTCCGAGATGCCAGTGTCGTCGTTCGAAATCGCCACGACTGGAACGTTGTATTTCTTGACCAGCGGCAGAACCATTTCCAGCCGCTCTTCCTCACCTGTGACCGAGTTCAAGAGCGGCCGGCCCTCAGCCGTCTCAAGTCCGGTTTCCAGCGCGCCCGGTACCGACGAGTCGATGCAGAGCGGCACGTCCACCAGTCCCTGCACAAGCTCGATCATCTTGCGCATCAGGGGCGGCTCGGTCTCGTTGGGATTGGGGTTCGAGTTGTAGACCACGCCCGCATTCACATCGAGCACCGCAGCCCCACAGGCGACCTGTTCCAGCGCATCCTTCTCGACGGTCGAGAAGTCTCCTGCCTCCAGTTCGGCCGCCAGCTTTTTCCGGCCCGTCGGGTTGATGCGTTCGCCGATCACGCAGAAAGGCTGGTCGAAGCCAATGACCGCGGTCTTGGTCTTCGACTCGACAACTGTTCGAGTCATTACTTGCTGCTCTCCTCAGGCCGTCGCGGCTTGCGACGTTGGGGCCACGGCCCCGAACTCGTTGGTGAACTCTGCGGTCTTCTTAATACCGCCGAGCGGGAAGAAGTGGACCTTGGTGATCCCAAAATCCGGGTTGGCCGCTTTATGCGCGGCAAGCTCGGACAGGAACTCTTCCGGCGTGAACGGCAGGACCAGCTTGCTCACATCCTTCGCTCGGCGCTGAAGCACTCGGAGCGACGGACCTACGCCGCATGTCATGGCGAACTTGATCATTGTTTGCAGCTTGGCGGGACCAGCAACCCCGATATGGATCGGCAGTGTGATTTCCTCGCGCTTCAACCGCTCTGCCCATTCGATCACAGGCCCGGCCTCGAAGCAGAACTGGGTAGCAATCGCCACTTCTGCATCGGTGCGCGTCGAGAACGCTTGCTTCCAGCGCAGCGCCTCCATCACGTTCCGGTCCGATCCGTCGGCATCGATGTCCTTGTTGCCTTCCGGGTGCCCAGCCACATGCAGGCGCTTGAACCCGGCCTTATCGAATAGGCCGGTCTCCATCAGTTGCATCGAGGAATGAAATTCGCCGTGCGGCGCGTCGACGCCACCGGCCAAAAGCAGCGCCTGATCGATCCCCGCCTCGCCCTGATAGCGCGCTATCCAATCGGCTAGAACCGCCTCGTCGGCGATGATCCGTGCTGGGAAATGCGGCATCACGGGGAAGCCCTCGCCGACGATCCGCTTGGCAGTCGCGACCATCTCGTCGATCGGCGTGCCCTCGATATGGGCGATGTAGACCCTGGTATCGGGGGGCAGGATTTCTCGGAAATCCTCGACCTTCTCGGCCGTGCGCGGCATGACCTCGATAGAAAATCCGTCCAGGAGACCCGCCAGCGCGGTGCCCGCACCTACCGCTGGCTTATCCCTGCGCCCGAACAGGTTCAAAATCGTTGCCATCGACTTTCACTCCCGGCCATGTGCCCGCGCAGAAATGCGGGAAACGCGCACTGATTATCTAAAATGTAGCATCACGCACGCAGATTTTCGACTTAGGAGGGGGCGTCTGCGACACATGCCCCCGGTGCTTACATTGTTTATACAGGGGAAATCCGTGCGAGGACAGGGTTTGTGTCGGTTTTTGACATTGAAATGTCGCTTAATCACAATTAGAATGGAGGTTGTATTTGCTGCTTTCGGCCTGATTGGTGTGTCTCTTTGAGTGGGGTGAGCGAAATGGATGGAACCGTGCCGAGCGGCCGCAACCAACCTCGGATCAGCTTCGAGTTTTTCCCGCCGCGGACACCCCGCGCCAGCATGGCGTTGTGGGAATCTGTTCAACGGCTTGCTCCGCTGGGTCCAGAATTCGTATCGGTTACCTATGGCGCGGGTGGGACCACGCGCGACCGGACTATGGCGGCGATTCTTGCGATCCGCGACTGTGCCCGGCTGAATGTGGCGGGTCATCTGACCTGTGTCGGCGCAACCAAGGACGAGGTTCTGAAGGTCGCGCGGAGCTATGCGAAGCTTGGCTGCCACCGCATCGTCGCCCTGCGCGGTGATCCGCCCACGGGTCATGACAGGTTCGAACCGCATCCGGGTGGTTTCGAAGGCAGCGTCGCGCTTGTCGAGGCCTTGGCTGGGATGGATCAGTTCCGGATTTGGGTTGCAGCCTATCCGGATTGCCATCCGGAAGCCGTCAGCATGAAGGTGGATATCGAGCATCTGAAACGCAAGCTTGATGCGGGGGCGACCGGCGCGATCACCCAGCTGTTCTTCCAAAACGAGTCCTACCTTCGGTTCCGCGATGCCTGCGCCAACGCGGGGATCACGCAACCAATCGTTCCGGGAATCTTGCCTATCGAGGATTTCGACAAGACGGTGCGCTTCGCTCAGAGCTGCGGCACGCCTGTCCCAGATTGGATGTTCAAGGCCTATGACAATGCCTGGGACGAAGATTCCCACGACATGCTGTCAACGGCGATTGCGACCGAACAGTGCGACGAGCTTATCGCCGAGGGGGTCGAGGATCTGCACTTCTACACCCTGAATAAGTCGGATTTAGTCTTCCAGGTGTGCCGGGCCTTGGGTGTCGAACCTGTTCCGGCCCGGACTGCCGCTGGCTGCGGTTAGCGATCGATCACCCATCTGCTTGCCGTCACCGCCGTCACCGCCTAGAGCTAGAAGAATGTACGACAGTTCGGTGACAGGCCGTTGGTGAAGACGACGCCCATCGATACGGGGCCCATTGATACGGGAGCGGACGTCCCGTGCGCGCCGGTGCGCGAGCGGGCTAACGTCCCGACGCGCGGCGATAGCCGCGCGCCGGCGCCGATCGCGGCATTGGATCTGGGTACCAACAATTGCCGCCTTCTCGTCGCCCGCCCCGACGGCGACAGCTTCACTGTGCTTGATGCCTTCTCGCGCGCCGTGCGCCTTGGCGAGGGGGTCGAGCATTCCAACCTGTTGGGCGCCGCGGCTCAGGCTCGGGCACTCAAGGCACTTCGCATCTGCGCTTCAAAGATCCGCTCCCATCGGGTCTCGGATGCGCGGATCATCGCGACCGAGGCCTGCCGCCGCGCCTCGAATGGGACGGGCTTCGTGCGCCGGGTTGCCCGTGAGGTCGGTCTGCAGATGGAGATCATCTCGGCTGAGGAGGAAGCGCGATTTGCCGTGGCCGGCTGTGCACCTTTGATCGATCCGGACGCGGAGCAGCTTTTGGTCTTTGATATTGGCGGAGGCTCGACCGAGCTCATTTGGGTCGACATGTCCCGCACGCCCCCCAGCCGGCGCGAAAGCCTGGTCCGCACGCTGGCGCCGTTGGGCAATGGCAGTGATCAATGTGCCAATGCCAGAGCCGCGGCCGCCCATATAACCGACTGGATTTCGGTGCCGCTCGGCGTCTCGACCCTGCACGAACGGTTCGCCGATACCGGCGACGAGGTTCGCCGTTTCGGCGCCATGTCGCATCACTTCGAGGCCCAGCTTGACCGGTTCATCCCCTACCGCGCCGACGGTCGCGAAGGAATGAGCACAAGGCTGCAGATCATTGGCGTTTCCGGCACCGCGACCACTTTCGGCGCGCTTCATTTGGGTCTGCCGACCTATGACCGGTCGAAAGTCGACGGCATGTGGCTGACCGCAGACGCCGCTGTCGCGGTTGCCGAACGGCTGCTTACCGAGGGGACCGAAAGCCCATCAAACCGGGGCATTGGCCCGGGCCGCGCGGAACTGCTTCTATCGGGCGCTGCAATTCTAATGACGGTGCTCAGAAGCTGGCCGGTCGCGCGGATGCGCATTGCCGACCGGGGCCTGCGCGAGGGGATGCTCTACGGTCTGCTGCAGCGGCGGCGGATCGCTGCCCAATGACCGCCTCAAAAAACGGTACGGGCCAGGGTTCGGGCCATGGTTCGGGTCGGGGTTTGAGTGCCGGCGCGCGAAATCTGAAAGTCCGGGTCAAGACCGCCAAGGGGCGAAAGCTTGCGTCGACCCGATGGCTCGAACGCCAGCTTAACGACCCTTATGTCCAACAGGCCCGGAAGGAAGGGTATCGTGGCCGTGCCGCCTTCAAGATCATCGAAATCGATGACCGGTTCCGGTTCCTGCTGCCGGGCGCGCGGGTGGTTGATCTGGGCTGCGCGCCCGGTGGGTGGTGCCAGGTCGCTGTGCGCCGGGTCAATGCGCTGGGCGAGAAATCGGGCAAGGCCAAGGGCCGGGTCATCGGTGTCGATTTGCAGGAGGTCGAGCCGGTCGCCGGGGCCCAGATTCTGCACATGGATTTCCTTGAGGAAGCTGCGGACGAAGCCCTGAAAGCTGCGCTCGGCGGTCAAGCGGACGTGGTGATGTCGGACATGGCCGCGCCTGCAAGCGGGCATCGTCAAACCGACCATCTAAAGATCATGGCGCTTGCCGAGGCGGCGGCCTATTTCGCGTTCGACGTGCTGGCCGAGGGCGGCACGTTCATCGCCAAGGTTCTGCAAGGCGGCACCGAGGTCGAGCTATTGGCGCTATTGAAGCGCCGCTTCACCAAGGTACAGCACTTCAAACCCCCAGCCAGCCGCAAAGACAGCGCCGAGATGTTCGTGGTTGCCTCTGGGTTCCGGGGTTAATCGCCTGCCATCACCTCGGCCAGTTCCATGAAATCGCGCACAATCAGATCCGGCTGATGCGGCGTTTCGCCGAACCGACGTCTGCGGCGATCGATGAAGACTGTGCGCATCCCGTAGCTTTTGGCGCCGACACAATCAAATGTGTGATTGGCGACGAAAAGCAGAGATGAACGGCAGAGGCCAATTGATTCTTCCGCTTTGGCATATGTTTGCCAGGCGGGCTTAAAGTATCCCGCCGCCGCGACGGAAATCCGGCTGTCGAACGGAAAGCCAATATGGGGCGCGGCCATCTCCAGCATGTCCGGATCTCCGTTCGAGAGGATGTGCAACCCCAGCCCGGCCGCCTTCATCCGCTCCAACGCCGTGACCACGTCCGGGAACGGTTTCAGCTCGATGATCCGGCCGACCAGCCAGGCGACCTCGTCCTGGCTGTAGCTGATCCCCGCCCGGTCCATCACATGGGAAACCGCCCGGTGCCCGATCTCGCGGTAGGGCGTGTGACCCCGGGCGCAAAGCGAATCGATCATTGAATTCTCGAAATGCGTCCGCCGCCACCAAGTGACGAATTGGTGCGGGTTTCCGTCCCAGCCTTTCGATTTAAGGAAGGGTGTGACCGCTTCGGTCAAGCCGCCCTGCATGTCGACGATGGTGCCGTATTGGTCGAAAACCAGCGCGCGCACCTCGCGGCGGAGGATTTCGGGCCTTTCCATTGTGGCTATCCTTTCGGCGCGGCGGAGGGACCACGGGTATCCCGGTTAAACATTTTTGCTGTGGACAGGCGCGGGTCCTGGGATTTGATCCGCACCTCGCGCCCTTGCAGAATTTCGAAACAGCGTTCGAGCGTCTCCGCCTCCAGCCGGTGCATTGCTTCCGCCGTGTAGAAGGTCAGGTGCGGTGTCAGAATCACGTTGTCGCGGCCGAAGAGCGGGCTCATCGGATGGCCATGCCGGCAAAGCGGCTCGGCCGAGAATACGTCCAGTCCAGCCCCAGCGATCATTCCATTGTCGAGCGCATCCAGAAGCGCGGCCTCGTCCACCAGAGCGCCGCGTGCGGTGTTGATGAGAAAGGCTGACGGTTTCATCGCGGAAAGCTCGCGTCGTCCGATCAGGCCCCGTGATTGGTCTGTCAGGACGCAATGGAGCGATACGAAATCAGACTCGGCCAGAATGTCCAGTAGGTCATCGCGCTTCTCGACTGCCACCTCCGCCATGGCCTCGCCGGAGACATGTGGGTCAAAGGCGAGGATCCGCGCCCGGAACCCGGCCCCCGCCATCCGGGCCATCGATCGGGCGATCTTGCCGAAACCGACCAACCCCACCGTCTTTCCCGCGAGGTCCGTGCCAAGCCATTGCGGCTGAGGCCAGGCCCAGCCCTCCGTCTGCATCTTCGCGCTCAACGGCGCCAATTTCCTGGCCAGGGCGATCATCAGGGCGAATGCGCCCTCAGCCACCGTCTCTTCGGCATATTCCGGGACGTTCACAACTTGGACGCCGCGCCGGTGGGCGGCCGGGATATCGATCGCGTCAATCCCGACGCCGTATTTGACAATCCCCTTGAGGCGCTCGGCGGCTTCGATCACGCGCGCGGTGATTGGTGTGTAACACATCAAGATCAGATCGGCATCACGGACCGCGTCGATCAGATCATCCTCGGCAACGCCATCCGGCAGAAGGACCAGCTCGTGCCCCGTTTTCCGAAGCGTGCTGTCGATATGGGGCGTCTTGAGATCGCGGTCGGTTCGGACGATCTTCACCGCGTCACCCGCCCAATTCGATCCAGACCGGGACATGGTCCGAGGGCTTCTCGCGACCCCGGACATTCGAGTCCACGCCGGCGGCGACCAAGCGGTCCGCCGCCTGCGGCGTCAGCAGGGCATGATCGATCCGAATGCCGTCGTTCCGCTCCCACGCGCCGCGCTGGTAGTCCCAAAAGGTATAGACGCCTCCAGATTGCGTGGTTTCTCGGAGTGCATCCGAGAAGCCCAGATTCACGATCCGGCGCCACGCCCGCCGGGTCTTGGGCAGGAACAGTGCGTCGTCCGCCCAAGCTGCAGGTCGTTCGGCGTCGCGGGCTTCAGGGATTACGTTGTAGTCGCCCGCCATTACAGCAACCTCCTCGGCGGCCAGCAGATCGCGAGCGCGGGCCTCGAGCCGTTCCATCCAGGCCAGCTTGTAGTCATATTTCGGTCCGGGCACGGGGTTGCCGTTCGGCAGGTAAAGACCACAGAGCCTGACCGCGTCGTGCTCGCCCATCACCACTGCTTCGATCCAGCGCGCTTGCTCGTCGCTGTCATCGCCGGGGAGTCCGCGCGTGACCTCCTCGATTGGCCGCTTCGAAAGAACCGCGACGCCGTTGAAGCTTTTCTGTCCATGGGTCTCGACGTTGTAACCCAACTCCTCGATTTCGAGCCGCGGAAAGTTCTCGTCGACCGACTTGATCTCCTGCAACAGCGCCACGTCCGGCTGCGCCTCGCCCAGCCATTCCAGCAAGGCCGGCAGGCGTGCCTTGATGCCATTAATGTTGAAGGTGGCGATTTTCAATGTTGGGCCTCCCACGAAAGACTTGGGGCGAGCCTACAGGCCGCCTCGGCGATTGCAACGGGGCACGCTTCGGTGCAAGTCTTCGGTCATGGTGAAACTCATTTTTGTTGGCACAGGCGATGCATTCGGCTCGGGCGGTCGGATGAATACATGCCTTTATGTCGAGACGTCGGGCCTGGTCTTTGCGATTGATTTCGGTGCGACCAGTTTGGCTGCATTGAACGACCTTGAGCTGGATCACGGCAAGATTGACCTGATCCTGTTGACCCACTTTCACGGCGACCATGCTGCTGGTATTCCCGGCATGCTGTTGGACTCGATGGTCGCTCGCAAGCGCACGCGCCCGCTGACGATTGCCGGTCCGCCCGGGGTCGAGGCACATCTCGCCAAAGTCATGTCGGCGTTCTTCCCGGGCAGCGAGAAGATGATGCCGAATTTCCCAATGACCTGGCAGGAGATTGCGATCCAAGCGCCGCAGGACGTGATGGGCCTGCGCGTTAAGACCTATCCGGCGGCCCATACACCTGAAACGATGCCGACATCGATGCGGATCGAGACGTCCGAGGGCAAGGTGATTGCATTTACCGGCGACAGCGCTTGGACCGAACACATGCCGGACCTGGCGGCGGGATCGGATGTCTTTATCTCGGAGTGCTATTTCCACGAAAAGCCCGTGCCCAACCACATGAACTATCCGGCGCTGCGTGAGAACCGCGACAGGTTGAAGACCAAGCGGCTGATCCTGACCCATATGGGGCCCGAGATGCTGGCAATGGCGGACGAGGTGCCGGAAGAGACCGCCTATGATGGCATGGTCATCGAGATCTGAGGATCAAGGGTCGGGCGCTGCCGTGAACGTGCCCGGATCGAAGTCCGTCACCGGGTAAGCCGCCGCAATTTCCTCGGGCGCCATCGGAAGGCGCCGTGCAACCCGGCCTGGACGGCCCACGGGGCCGAACACGTACTCGCCGACCGCCAGATAGACCGAGCCAGCGTTCCCGACGCGCAGATTCGGCGCGGCCAGGTCTGCCGGGACATCCAACCGGCTGCCTGCGGGGATCAACCCCTGGAAGATGGTCCGCCGGCCATCGCGCAAGCGGATCCAGGTTTCTTCAGTCGCAATAACCGCGAGCGCTCCGGTGGGTGGCGCGCCGTTCCGGGCGGCGAGCTCGCGCGCGATTTCATCCGCGTCGAGCCCTTCCAGGCTGTGGCCGGGTTGGACGCTGGTCCCAGGCACGGGCTCAAGCAGCTGTTGGCTCGGAGTTTCTTGCGCCAGGGAGTCCATCCGGTCACTCAGTGCCGCAATCTGGGCCTCTAGCGGTGTGGGATCAAATGCCGGGGCGGGGGTCGGGTGAGGGCGCGCTTCCAGGTCGGCGATCTGCATTTCCAGTGCCGCGATCTGATTGTTCAGTGCTGCGCGGTCGACTGGCAGCTTGTCAGCCAGTGCCGCGATCTCGACTTCCATGCCCGATAGGCGCGCGACCAGATCGGATGCGTCGAATGGCGGCGGCGGCTCCGGTAAGGCGTCGATCCGTTCCGCCAAATCCGCGATCTGAGCCTCGATTCCGGTTGGATCGAACGGCGCGGGTTCGGGAGTGTCAGCCAAAGCACCGATGCGCTGGGCCAGGGCGGCAATGTCCTCCTCCAATGCGCTTGGATCGAAGGTGTCAGGCTGTGGCCGGTTCGCCAGATCGCCAATTCGCGCGGATACTTCGTCGATCCGTGTCGCCAATGGCGTGGGGTCAAACTCGACCGCGGGCTCAGGTTCTGGCCTATTCGCAAGCGTGGTGACCTTGTCGGCAAGGGCCGCGATCCGATCCTCCAACGGCCCGGAATCGAAGGGAGGCGGCGATTCCGGTGGTGGCCTGCTTGCCAGAATGTTAACTCGCGCTGACAACTCCGAGATCCGTTCTTCCAGCGGCCCCGGATTGAACGGCTCTGGGATCTCTGGCACTGGGCGATTGGCCACGATCGTCACTTGGCGTGACAAGGCATTGAGCGCGCTTTCGAGCTGATCGAGTTCGGCCTTCGATGTCTCCGGCGGACGCGCCGCAAGCTCGGCGAGGCGGCTGATCTGCGCGTCCAGATTGCCAATTCGCTCGTCGATCTCTTCTGAATCGAACGGCTCGGGTACGGGCTGCGCTGCGATTTGGCCAAGCTGGCGCTCGACCGCGCCGAGGCGCTCGCTCATGGTGTCCAGTTTACGGCGAATATCATCGAAGGCCGGGCTGTGATCTTGCGGAACGGGCGCCGGATTCAACTCCAGCGCGCCCAAGCGAGTCTCGATGGTCGAGAGGCGTGTCTGCATGCCGTTCGCATCAACGCCATCCTCCGCCCCTTGATCGACGCGGCTCAGGTTGAAATCCAAGAGCCACAGGACGATCAGCACGGCTAGGCCGATCAGACAAGCCAGGCGAAACGCAACGGTCACTTTCCCACCTCGGGCCCATGTCTGGGTACGCGATACAACGTCGGGTAGAGTAGTGCAAAGGGGCACTCACCCGCAATGCATTCTGTTAGAATAGGCAAAGAATTCGTGAGAAAGCACTGAAATTGCGTGCAATTAATCCTAAATCGCAACCGTCGCCAAAGCGTAGATCAACTAATCTCGTCTGAATGGTAAATCAGCCAGACGGTGGACACTCCTGGTCCCGGTAAATTCGCTCGAGATTGGCGTTGCGATCGCGTAGTGCCCGAAACTGGATCTGCTCGGATTGGCTGAGGTCGGTCGCCAGGAACATCGGCCAAACTAGCGTGCCCACGACGCCTGCGGCGACGTTGTTTGAAACCAGGTCCATATCGGCACCGGCGAGTTCGATCGCTTTCGCCTCGTTTTCCTTGATCTCAGCGGCGACCTGCACGCACGTCAGGTCCGCATCTCCGGGTTGGGTCATTGCGACCGGTGTAGTTTGCCGCGCCTCACAGGCCGCGACCAACAGGACGGTGCCCAGCGCCGGTATGGCAAAATAGCTGCGCATTCAATCTCCCCCGATCCGAACGATTGACAGGTATCAATTTAGTGCAAGAATGCGCGCGACATCAATGGAACTGAGGGTGATGTTATGAAATTTAGGGTTTTCTTCCTGGGGCTTGCAGCCCTAGGTTTAAGTGCATGCGCCGAACCCGCCAAAGTGGAGAATATGGCGATCTCGGCCACGGCCGGGGCTGGTGCTCCGTCCGATCCCGAGCTTGCGGGCGCGGTTTGCGTCACCTCGGTGACTGGTGGTGAGGAAACGAACGCGCTTTGGACGTCCGAGGTCGACGACGCGTCCTTCCGGCAGGCGCTTGAGGCGTCGCTCGCCAATAACGGTCTGTCCGCACCCAGCGCCGATGCTTGCCTTTTCGGTTTGGAAGCCAATTTGCTGGGCCTCGCCCAACCGGTCGCTGGGTTCAATATGACCGTAACCTCGCACGTCAACTACACGGTCCTGCGCCAGCCCGACGGGGAGTCCTATTTTCTGACCACGGTCACCGAGCCATTTACGGCGACAGTCAATGATGCGTTTGCCGGGGTCACACGGCTCCGACTTGCCAATGAAGGGTCGATCCGAGGCAATATGCAAACGATGATCGATCAGCTGATGGCGCACCGCCCCGGCTGACGGCATCCGTCTCCGGATAACCGTATCAAGGCTTGGTGAGGCGGGTTTACATCGCCCCGCCAATGGCGATACCGGTGTCGGTGCGGCATCGGGCGGGGGTAGACGCGTTGAACGACACTGGCGACAGCATCATCCGGGACGCCGCAACCCGCATCTTTGCCGATCTGGCCGATCCCCAAACATTGAACGCAACCGAAGGCGCGGCGTGGCGAGAACCACTTTGGTCCGCGCTTGAAGAAAGCGGCCTGACCCGCGCCTGGGTCAGTGCCCAGCGTGGTGGCGCTGGCGTCTCGATCGCTGACGGTTTCGAGATCTTGCGCGCTGCCGGTCAGTTTGCGGTTCCAGTGCCCCTGGCCGAGACGATGTTGGCTGGTTTGTATTTGGATGCAGTTGGCATCGACTGCCCATCGGGGCCGCTGGCTGTGGCGCCGATGCGACTGGGCGATCAGATTACTATAGATGCCGAGGGCACGGTCACTGGCACCGCGCGCGCCGTGCCGCATCTGCCAGGCGCCCGAGGTGTTGTCGTCGTCGCCGAGCGCGAGATCGCAACCGATCCGGGCTCGATCGCGCGGTTCGGAGCACAAGAAGAGGATGGCCAGATGGTGGCGTTGCTGTCGGCCCAGACGATCAATTCAGTAGGGCGATCGGCCGATATGGGGGGCGAGCGCGCCGACATCACCTTCGAGAACGTCTTTCCGGTCGAGGCCGCTCCAGTGCCCGATCATTGGGTCAGCGATACGCCCATGCTGATTGGCGCCGCGGTGCGGGCTGTTCAGATGACTGGCGCGCTGGAGACTGTTCTGCACCTGACCGGTGAATACGCTGCCGAGCGGGTCGCGTTCGGCAGGCCGATCGCCAAGTTCCAGGCGGTGCAGCACAATATGGCGCGGCTGGCGGGCGAGGTAGCGGCGGCGCTCGCGGCTTCGGGCTCCGCGGCGGACACGCTGGCCCGACAACGCGAATTCGACCAGGCGATGCTGCTCGAGATCGCCGCGGCGAAGATCCGCGTTGGTGAAGCGGCAAATGAAGGCGCGGCGATTGCCCATCAGATCCACGGCGCCATCGGCTGGACCGCCGAGCATACCTTGCAGTGGTTTACCCGGAGGCTATGGGGTTGGCGCGACGATTTTGGCACGGAAAGCCATTGGGCCGTCATGCTAGGCGACATGGCGGCAGCTGAAGGGGCGGATGCCCTCTGGCCTATGCTGGCGGCGCGGTAGGGGCGGCCCGATGCAAACCCAAATCCGCTTTGACCCACTGCGGCTACCGCCCGAGGCCGCCAAGCTGCGCGCTGACGTGCGGGCTTTCCTGGCCGACGAGATCGCTCAGGGGACGTTCGACCCGAAATTGGGGCTGAAGAACCCGGGCTACGACCGAGACTTCTCACGCCGCGTTGGCGAGCGTGGCTGGATCGGTATGACTTGGCCGAAGGAATTTGGCGGCCAGGAACGGAGCTACCTCGACCGCTATGTCGTGACCGAGGAGATGCGCGTCGCCTGTGCACCCACCTGGTCGCATTTCGTCGCTGACCGGCAATCAGGGCCGGTGATCCTGAAATATGGGACCGAGGTGCTGAAGGCCGAAATCCTGCCGAAGATCGTGCGCGGCGAGTTATGCTTCGCGATCGGCATGAGCGAGCCGAACTCGGGCTCTGACCTCTTCGCCGCCGCGACCCGGGCCGAGGCTGAAGGAGATCAGTACAGGGTCAACGGCACCAAAGTCTGGACATCGAACGCGCATCGCGCGGAATACATGATCGCGCTATTGCGCACCTCGCCGCCGACCAACGAGAATCGGCGCCACGGGCTGACCCAGTTCCTGGTCGATATGCGGCTGCCAGGGATCACCGTGCGCCCAATCGACCAGATGCCGGGCTCGACCGATTTTAACGAGGTGCATTTCGAGGACGCGATGGTGCCCGCCGACCACGTGCTGGGTGAGGTCGACGGCGCCTGGAAACAGGCAACGGCGGAGCTGGCATACGAGCGCAGCGGGCCGGAGCGGTTCCTGGAGACCTATTCGGTGTTGGCGGAGCTGCTCAGAACCCTCGGAAAGGATCCGGACCTGCGCGCAGCGGAAGGGGTTGGACGGCTGGTGGCGCAGCTCCACACGCTCCGCCGGATGTCGGTTTCGGTGGCGGGGATGCTGGAAGCGGGCCGTGAGCCGGTGCTGGAGGCCTCGATCGTCAAAGACCTCGGTACGGTCTGGGAGCAGACCCTGCCAGCGATCGCCCGTGACTTGGCGGCATTCGCCAAACCGAACCCGGAAATCCAGGTTGCCTTCGAGGAACTGATCGATCATGCGACTTTGGTGGCTCCGAAACTCACGATCCAGGGCGGCACAACCGAGGTGCTGCGCGGGATCATTGCGCGAGGCTTGGGACTGAGATGAACATGCCCGACGCCCCGGAATTGGGTATCGAGATCCGCGATTTCGTCGCGACGGTTGAGATCCAGCGCCCGCCACACAACTTCTTTGACTTTCAATTGATCCGGCAGCTCGCCGATACGTTCGATGCGTTGGACGAGAACCCCGAATGCCGGACGATCCTGCTTTGCAGTCAGGGCAAGTCATTCTGCGCCGGCGCGAATTTCGGCGATGGCAGCCAGGTCCAAGCGGATGGTTCGGTCGAGGGTTCATTGAACCGCGTTGGTGTCGATCACCTCTATGTCGAGGCGGTGCGGGTCTTCTCGGCCAAGAAGCCGGTCATCGGCGCGATCCAGGGTGCGGCCATCGGCGGCGGGCTGGGGCTGGCGATGGTCCCTGACTTCCGGGTCGGTTGTCCTGAGAGCAGGTTTGCCGCCAACTTCACGCGGTTGGGCTTCCACCCGGGTTTCGGGCTCACCGTCACGCTGCCGCGGGTTATCGGCACCCAGAATGCCAATCTCATGTTCCTGACCAGCCGCCGGATCAAGGGCGACCAGGCGCATGACTGGGGCCTGATCGACGTGATAACGACGCTCGATACTGTTCGCGAAACCGCTTGGGACCTGGCCCAGGAGATCGCGGCTAATTCGCCCCTCGGTGTCGTTTCGACCCGCACGACTCTGCGGCATGGGCTCGCCGAGGCGGTCAAGGCTGCCACCGACCGGGAACTGGCCGAGCAGACCTGGCTGCGCAAGACCGAGGATTTCAAGGAAGGGGTCGCCGCGACCCATGAGAGGCGGTCGCCGAATTTCAAAGGGCGGTAATGCGTCCCTGCGCCGCTCCTACTCTTTAAACACGTCCGCGTAAGTGTCTCTCAATTCCTTCTTCTGCACCTTGCCCATGGCGTTCCGCGGCAGGGCATCCGCCAGGAACACATGCTTTGGCTGCTTGAACCGGGCGAGTTGGTCCTTGAGGCTCGCAGCCACGCTGTCGCCAGTGATCTGGGCGCCGTTCTCCGGCACTACGACGGCCACCACGCCCTCGCCGAAATCCGGGTGGTGGACCCCGATGACCGCGCTTTCGGTGACGCCAGGCAGGGCGTCGATCGCCACCTCGACTTCCTTCGGGTAGACGTTGAAGCCGCCCGAAATGATCAAGTCCTTGGCGCGGCCTACGATGGTCACATAGCCGGGCTCGTCGATCACACCGAGGTCTCCGGTGATGAAGAACCCATCCGCGCGCATGTCCTCGGCGGTTTTTTCGGGCTTCCTCCAATAGCCCTTGAAGACGTTCGGGCCGCGGACCTCGATAACCCCGGTTTCTCCCTGAGGTAGGACCACGCCCGTTTCAGGGTTCGCAATCCGAAGTTCGACGCCTGGCAAGGGATAGCCAACCGTTCCCGCTCGGCGCTCGCCGTCATAGGGGTTCGATGTGTTCATGTTGGTCTCGGTCATCCCGTAGCGCTCGAGAATCCGGTGGCCTGTGCGCTCCTCGAAGCGGACATGGGTCTCGGCCAGCAAGGGCGCCGAGCCGGACGTGAACAGTCGAATATGTCCGACCAGCTCGCGGGTGAAGTCAGGGTGATCCAGAAGCCGGGTATAGAAGGTGGGCACCCCCATCATCGTCGTTGCCTTGGGCAACCACTCGATGACCTGGTCGGCATCGAAGCGGCTGAGGAAGATCATTGAACTGCCCGCGGCCATCACGGTCATCGACGAAGTGAAGAGCCCATGGGTGTGGAAAATCGGCAAGGCATGGAGCAGCACGTCATCGTTGGTAAAGTGCCAGTACTCCGCCAAGACCTCGGCATTGGACCAAAGGTTTCGATGCGTCAGCATGGCGCCCTTGGAGCGCCCGGTGGTGCCGGAAGTGTAGAGGATGGCCGCCAGGTCGTCTGGGTCGCGCTCGACGGTATCGAAGGCGGGTTCGGCGGCCAATCCTTTCTCCAGTAAAGAGCCAGGGACCGGCGCGTCGGGTTTGAAGACGCCCATGGTTTCGAGCTGGGCGCCCGCCTCGGCGGCCACTGGTGCCAGCGCCTCGGCCTTGCCGGGATCGCAGACAAAGACGCGGGGCTCTGCATCACCCAAAAAATAGGCCAGCTCGGCGCCTGTATAGGCCGTGTTGAGCGGCAGGAAGATCGCGCCCGCCCTCAGCGTTGCCAGATACAGCATGAAGTCTTCTATGGACTTCTCGGCCTGCACCGCCACCCGGTCGCCGGGCTGGACGCCAAGTGCCACCAATGCGTTGGCGAACCGGCCAGAGACCTGGTCCACATCGGCGTAGGAGTAGTGGCGGCCATCAGGCAGGATGGCAAAAGGGTGCTCGCTGGCCGGCTGCGGGAATCGGCTTTCCAACAGGGTGAAGATATTGGTGTCGGTCATATGGTCGTCTCGTCTTGCGCTCGCAGTACGCTTTTCAGGGTTTCCAGCTTGTTTTCAAGATGCTGTTTCAGGACGGCGCCCAACCGCACGCCATCGCGGGCCTGAAGCGCGGCCAGGATCTTGTTGTGCTCGTCCATCGCCTGGTCCCAGCGGGGTGCCGAAATATTGGCGTAGTAGCGCGCCCGGCTGACGCGGCCATCCAGCATCTGTCGCATAGCGGTCAGGGTCGGGTTGCGGGCGGCGTCGGCCAAGGTTTGGTGGATCTGCTGGTTCAGGCGGAAGTACCGCGCGCGGTCCTTGTCGGCATGAGCCGACGCCATGCGTTCGTGGAGCTGGCCGATCCGGGCAATCTCGGCATCGGTAGCGTTCTGGCAGGCAAGCTCTCCCGCCAGCGCCTCCAGCGCGCCAATCACCGGGAAGGCTTCTTCCATGTCTTCGACGGTCAGCATCGAGACCTGGGCGCCCCGATGCGGGGTCAGCACGACCAGTCCCTCACGCGCCAACACCTTCAGCGCCTCGCGCAACGGCGTGCGCGAGACTTGGTAGGTTTGACAAAGTGCTTTCTCGTTGATTTTGTCTCCGGGGGGTAGAATCCCCTCAACAATCTGGCGGCGCAATCGGCCAACCAGTTCTTCGTGCAAGGTGCGACGAGGAATGGCGGTCTCGGTCATCGGGCGGCCTCCACGGACATGGCCAGGACTTCCGCGGCATGGAGCGCCCGGCGGCCTGTGCCGTCGGCGATCTGGTGTCGGCATGACGTTCCATCGGCGATGACCAGGGTCGTATCATCGGCCGCGCGGATCGCAGGCAACAGGTCCAGCTCTGCCATTCGGCGCGACACCTCCGCCGTCTCGGCCTGATAGCCGAATGCACCGGCCATGCCGCAGCATGAGGTCTCGACGGTCTCGACGGTTAGACAGGGGATCTGGGCCAGCAGCCGCTCGGTCGGACCCAGCACATTCTGCGCCTTCTGGTGGCAATGGCCGTGCAACAATGCTTTGTCGGCAATCTTGCCGAGGGGCAGGGTGACCGTTTCGTCTTCAAGCACTTCAGCCAGGAATTCCTCGAACAGCATCACCCGCTGCCCCAACGCCGGGTCCCAGTCCGGGAAGAGGCGCGGAACCTCGTCTCGGAAAGTCAGCAGGCACGAGGGCTCGAGCCCGACCACCGCGCCGCCCGCTTCAAGAACGGGGCGGATAGCATCGATTGTGCGGTGCATTTCCACCTTCGCTTGCTCGACCAGGCCCGACGCCAGATAGGTTCGCCCACAGCAGAGGGGGCGGCCTGAAGGGGGTGTAGCGAATGCCATTCTCAATCCCGCCGCCTCCAGGACTGCGATCGCGGCGCGAATGATGCCGGGCTCGAAGTGTTGATTGAACGTATCAGCGAAGAAGACCACGTCGGGATTGCTGTGTCCCGCCGGGTCGCGCCACGGCCGTGACCAGTGGGGCAGGGGCCGGTCGGCGGCGAATCCGAGCAGCGCCTGGCTGACCCATGCCGCGCCGGGCAACCGGTCGCGCAGATTGGCGAGCCCAGGCGCCTGGGATAGCCAGGGGGCATAGCGGGGCAGATGGGCGACGATCCGGTCGCGCAGCGGAACCCCGCGGCTTTTCACCCGCGCGGCGAGGACTTCAATTTTCATCTTCGCCATATCAACCGACATCGGGCACTCGCGCTGGCATGCCTTGCAGCTAACGCAAAGCTTCATCGTCTCGGCCATCTCGTCGGAAGTGAAGGCGTCAGGCCCCATCTGCCCGGTCAGGGCAAGCCGCAAGGAATTGGCGCGCCCCCGTGTGACGTCACGCTCGTTCCGTGTCGCCCGGTAGCTTGGGCACATGACGCCGCCCGTCAATTTCCGGCAGGCGCCGTTGTTGTTGCACATCTCGACCGCGCCGTGGAGGCCGCCGGGCCAGTCGTTCCAGTCGAAGACCGTTTCGTGCGGCGCATGTGCGTATTCAGGCGAATAGCGGAACAGGCTCCGGTCATCCATATGCGGCGCACGGACGACCTTGCCGGGGTTAAGCAGACCGTCCGGATCGAAGAGATCCTTCACCTCCTCGAAGGCGCGTGTGATCCGAGGGCCGAACATGCGCTCGTGAAACTCGGATCGCACGATGCCGTCGCCATGTTCGCCAGAATGAGAGCCCTTATACTCGGCGACGATTTCGAAGGCCTCCTCGGCAATCGCGCGTAGCGCCTTGACGCCCGCTTCCTCCTTCAGGTTCAGTACCGGGCGCACATGCAGGAGGCCAACCGAGGCGTGAGCATACCAGGTGCCGTCGGTGCCGTGCTTGCGGAAGACACGGGTCAGCCGATCGGTGAACTCGGCAAGATCCTTTAGTTCGACCGCGCAGTCCTCGACGAAGGAGACCGGTTTTCCGGCGCTCTTCATTGACATCATGATGTTTAGGCCTTGTGTGCGAACGGCCCAAATGCGGGCCTGGAAGGCCGGGTCCTCAGCCTCGACCACGCCGCCAGGTTTCTTGCCCGGGTCGTCCCAGCGGAAGCCAAGCGCGGCCATCATGTCGCCGAGAGCGGTCAGGCGGCGGCGGTTCTCGGTAGGATCAGGCTCGGCGAATTCGACGAGCAACAGCGCCTGTGGGTCGCCGCGCACGAACTCATCGACGATTGGCCGGAACTGGGGAATATCGCGGCCAAGCTCGATCATGTTGCGGTCGACCAACTCGACCGCAACCGGATCGAGCGTCACCAGATGCTGGGCTGCATCCATGGCGTCGTGAAAGGTGGGGAAGTGGCAGACGCCGAGAGACTTCTGGAACAGGAGAGGTGAGAGGGCGATCTCAACCGTCTCCGAGATCGCCAGAGTTCCCTCTGATCCAACGAGAATATCGTTCAATCGCATTAAATTATTCGATGGAGTTAAAGCATCGATGTTATATCCGCCGACGCGACGTTGCACCTTGGGAAACCGCGCGGCGATCTCATCCGCCTCGCGGGCGCCGATCGCCATCAGGGCCTTTGTGCCGGCATCCTCGGCCGCCCGCGGACTTTCGTCGAAGCGCCTCTTCGTGCCGTCGGCAAGCAGGGCGTCGATAGCCAGCGTGTTGTGCTGCATTTTTCCATAGCGGATCGATCGCGATCCGCAGGAATTGTTCGCCGCCATCCCCCCAATTGTGGCCCGCGAGGCGGTTGAAACATCGACTGGAAACCAGAGACCGTGGGGCTTCAATTGCCGGTTAAGCTCATCCAGCACAATGCCCGGTTCGACCATGGCCCGGCATCCTTCGGCATCCAGCGATATGATCCGGTTCAGGTGTTTCGAGAAGTCGATCACCAGGCCGGAATTGACCGTTTGACCGGCCTGACTGGTGCCGCCGCCGCGCGCGGTGACGGGCACGTCTTCTTCGCGGGCGATGGCCAGCGCCGTTTCCACATCGGCAAATCCCTTCGGCACCAGAACCGCCGACGGCAGTATTTGGTAGAACGACGCGTCGGTTGCGTAACGCCCTCGGTCGAAAGCGCCGTCCAAGACGTCGCCCTCGACGGCCTTCTTGAGCCGCCCTACCAGGCGCGCATTTCCGCGGGATGGGCTCGCAGACACAGTCTTTTCCTTGACTTTGCATTTTGAATCCAATTTTTGAATAGCTGCGCGCGCGCCACTGTGCAAGACGAATCTCGTCTCTTAGGGAGGACCCAGCCATGACCCGTTCCGGCCGCCATTTCCTGCAGATCCCCGGGCCGACCAATGTGCCCGACCGGGTGCTGCGCGCGATGGACCATCCCACCATTGACCACCGGGGACCGGACTTCGCCGAGCTCGGCAAACGGGTGATCGCGGGGATGAAGCGGGTCGTGAAGACCGAGGCGGGCGAGGTGGTGATCTACCCGGCATCCGGCACCGGCGCCTGGGAGGCGGCGCTCGTAAATACGCTCTCGCCTGGGGACAAGGTGGTGATGTTCGAGACCGGGCACTTCGCCTGGCTGTGGGACAATCTGGCGAAAAAGATCGGCCTCGATCCGCAAGTGATCGGCTCGGACTGGCGCCGGGCGGCAGATCCCGAGGCGATCGAGGCGGCGCTCAAGGCGGATACTGCCCGCGAGATTAAGGCGGTTTGCGTGGTGCAGAACGAGACTTCGACGGGTTGCGCGACGCAAGTGGCCGAGGTCCGCGCGGCGATCGACGGGGCGGGGCATCCGGCGCTCTTGATGGTCGACACCATTTCGTCGCTGGCCTCGATCGATATGCGTATGGACGAGTGGGGGGTCGACGTGATCGTTGCGGGCTCGCAGAAGGGGCTGATGCTGCCACCGGGGCTCAGCTTCAACGCGGTCAGCCAGAAGGCGCTGGAGGCGAGCAAGACGGCCACGCTGCAGCGCAGCTATTGGGACTGGGCCGAAATGCTGGGGCCGAACGCGAACGGGTTCTTCCCCTATACGCCCGCCACCAACCTGCTCTACGGGCTGGCCGAGGCCATCGACATGCTGGAGGAGGAAGGGCTGGAGAACGTCTTTGCCCGCCACGACCGCCATGCCGAGGCGACCCGCCGGGCGGTCCAGGCCTGGGGGCTCGAGATCCTCTGCCAAGAGCCGCGGAACTATTCTAGTTCGTTGACCGCGATCCTTATGCCCGAGGGGCATTCGGCGGATGCCTTCCGTAAGGTGGTGCTGGAGAATTTCGATATGTCGTTGGGTTCCGGCCTTTCGAAGGTGGCCGACAAGGTCTTCCGAATCGGGCATTTGGGCGATTTTAACGACCTGATGCTGATGGGCACGCTGGCGGGCGTCGAGATGGGGCTCGAGATCGGCAGCGTGCCGCATCAGAAGGGCGGTGTCGACGCGGCGATGAGGTACTTAGCGGAGACGGCCCCATCGCAATAGAAGGATCAGCGAGATGTCCGATCTCCTCTACGAAATCACCGACGCTATTGGCTGGGTCACCCTCAACCGCCCGGATACGCGCAATGCACTGACATTCGAGATGTATGAGCGGCTGGCCGAGATTTGCGCCAATACGCCGACCGACGGTTCCGTCAAGGCGATCGTGATCCGCGGGGCAGGAAGCCGGGCCTTTGCCGCGGGCACCGACATGACCCAGTTCCGGGCATTCTCCACGCCCCAGGATGCCTGGGACTACGAGGCCAAGATGGACGGGGTGCTCGAACAGATAGAGCGCTGCCCGATCCCCACCATCGCCGCCATCACCGGGGCCTGCACTGGGGGCGGCGCGGCGATTGCCGCCTGTTGCGACCTGCGGATAACCGACGACCGGTTGAAATTTGGCTTCCCTATCGCCCGGACGCTGGGAAACTGCTTGTCGGTTTCTTCGCTCGCCCGCCTATCGGCCCTGATTGGGCCAGGCCGCGTGCGCGAGATTATCTTCACCGCCAGATTGGTCGGCGCGGAGGAAGCGCAGACGATTGGCCTGGTCTCCGAAGTGCTCGATAACGTGGACGCGGTGATGGCTCGCGCTGGGGAGCTTGCCCAGCAACTCGCCACGCACGCGCCGCTGACGCTCCACGTCACCAAGGAGGGGCTAAGAAGGCTCCGCGAGGATGGGCCGGGCGCCGAGGACAAGGACCTGATTGAGACGGCTTACATGAGCGAAGACTTCAAGGAAGGCATGGAGGCTTTCCTGGCAAAACGCCCGCCTGAATGGAAGGGCCGCTGAGATGGTCAAAGGCCCCCTCGATGGCATGAAAGTCATCGAACTGGCCCATGTGATGGCGGGGCCGGTGGCCGGATTGATGTTGGCCGATATGGGCGCCGACGTGATCAAGGTCGAAAAACCGGCCGGCGATGACGTGCGCCGGTCCGTCCCACCGGAGATCGCGGGCGAATCCGCGTCCTTTCTGATGGTCAACCGGAACAAGCGCGGGATCGCGCTGAACCTGAAGCACCCTGATGGCGTTGCGATACTAAAGCGGATGCTGGCGAAGTCGGACGTGGTGATCGAGAATTACCGCAAGGGGACGATGGAGAGATTGGGCCTCGGCTATGAGGAACTCCACCAGGCCAATCCGGGTCTGATATTTGCGGAGATATCCGGCTTTGGCCGCACCGGGCCTTATGCGGATCGCGGCGGCTTCGACCTGATCGCTCAGGGCATGTCCGGCCTGATGTCGATCACCGGCGAGGGACCGGGGCGCCCTCCGGTCAAGGTGGGCGCGCCGGTCTCGGACATCACCGCCGGGATCCTTCTGGCCATGGGAGTCGCGGCAGCCTACGCGCGGCGGCTGCAGACTGGCGAAGGGCAGAAGGTCGATACCTCGCTCTTCGAAGCGGCGATCACACATACCTATTGGCAATCCGCCATCGCGCTCGCGACCGGAGAATCGCCGGGCCCCATGGGGTCGGCCCATCCGCTGAACGCGCCTTATCAGGCGTTCCAGACCGCAGATGGCTGGATCAATATCGGCGCGGCCACCCAGCCGACTTGGGAGCGGCTGGTGAAGATCATCAATGCGCCGGAACTCAATGACGACCCGCGCTTTGCCGTCAACTCGGGCCGGATGGCGAACCGCCCGGCGCTCGAAGAGACCCTAAACGCGATTTTCCGCACCCGGACCACCGATGAATGGCTTGCGCTGCTTGAGGATGGTGGGTTCCCGGCCGGGCCGGTTCTGACCGTCGGGCAGATGCATCGCGATCCCCAGGCCCATGCGCGCGAGATGGTGGTCTCGACGGAACATTCTGTTGCGGGCGAGGTCGAGACCATCGGCCTACCGGTCAAGTTCTCCGAGACGCCAGGCGGCGTGCGCAGGCCCGCGCCCGTGCTTGGTCAACACACGCGCGCGGTCTTGTCGGATGAGGGGTATTCTGACGCCGAGATCGAAGCGTTCCTCAGCTCCGGCGCGGTTGTGGCGGCGCAGCCTTAGTCGGCGTTGACTGCTGGAAGCAAACCCTTCTCGGCTGCCAGTTCGCGCATTCGCGCCTGAATTTTTTCGAAGGCGCGTACCTCGATCTGACGAATGCGTTCACGGCTGACATTGTAGACTTGGCTCAGGTCTTCCAGTGTCACCGTTTCCTCGCTGAGGCGCCGCTCGGTCAGGATGTGGCGCTCGCGGTCGTTCAATTCGCCCATCGCGTCGATCAGCAATTCGCGCCGTGTGTCCAACTCCTGGTTCTCCGCATAGGCTTCGGCCTGGTCCGCTTCCTCGTCGGCCAGCCAATCGACCCATTCCATCGAGCCTTCGGTATCGCCGCGCACCGGCGCGTTGAGCGATGTGTCGCCGCCGCCTGACATACGGCGGTTCATGCTGATGACTTCGTCCTCTTTGACGCCGAGGTCCGAGGCGATCTTTTCGACCTGTTCGGGGCGCATGTCCCCGTCTTCCAAAGCGCCGATCCGGCCCTTAGCCTTTCGTAGATTGAAGAACAGCTTTTTCTGGGCGGCGGTGGTGCCCAGCTTCACCATCGACCACGAGCGAAGGATATATTCCTGGATCGAGGCGCGGATCCACCACATGGCATAGGTGGCCAGCCGGAACCCTTTGTCCGGATCGAAGCGCTTCACAGCCTGCATCAGGCCGACATTGGCTTCGGAAACGATCTCGGCGGTCGGCAGGCCATAGCCGCGGTAACCCATGGCGATCTTGGCCGCGAGCCGCAGATGTGAGGTCACAAGCTGATGCGCCGAATCCCGGTCGCCATGATCGACCCAGGCTTTGGCCAGCATAAATTCCTGCTCCGGCTCCAGCATTGGGAACTTCCGGATCTCAGAAAGATAGCGGCTCAGCCCCTGTTCAGGCGACGGGGCGGGAAGCGAATTCGTCAAGCTTGCCATAGTATTTCCCCCAGACTGCTCGTTGTTGTTTGTTTATATGTGGCGTCGCCGCCTATTGGTTACAAGTGCTGACCTATTCCAAGCCGAATTGGCTAGTTGTCCGGCGTTGTTCGCGGCACTCATACCCATAAAAACGGTTTCAGACGCAAATCCGGCGCAGAATGTAAGGAAAAGTGAAAAATTTGTGCATTTCTTCCGCTGGACCCGCATTGGCGGAAACGGGCGTTATCTCCGTTGGATCGATCTATAGCGACTTGCGTAGTCGTGCACAGTTGAATTGATTGTTGCGCCAGGGGGTTCATGGGTCGGCCCAACCTTATCCTTCGAAGGCAATCACATGCCTGATCAGCGTAAATGTGTTCTTCCAACGCGCGCGGTTTCTATCATGGAGTGACGATCGAGTCTGCTGAATCAAGGTTAAAATTACCTAAATATCCGTGCTTGTGCCGATACTCAGCGCCTGGATCAGCGTTTCCAGGTCTGGCGGAGCCGCGCTTTCGAAGGAGAGTTCAGCACCGGTGACCGGGTGCCGGAAACCAAGGATCGAAGCATGAAGCGCCTGCCGGGAAAAACCGTGCAACGCTTCGGTCACCGCGGGGTCGGTGCCGCGGGGTAGGGTACGGGCCCGCCCGTAGACCGGGTCACCGACCAGCGCGTGGCCAATGTAGCTCGCATGGACCCTGATTTGATGGGTGCGCCCGGTCTCAAGCCGGCACTCCGTAAGGCTGGCGATTGGCGCCGGGTCGGGCCCGAAGGCCTTGCGCACAATCATGCGCGTCACCGCATGGCGTCCATTGGGGATGATGGCCATACGCTTGCGGTCGGTCCGGTGGCGCGCGATCGGCGCGTCGATCCGGACGGTCGCGTTCTGTTCGAAACTGACGCCCGCAAGTCCGGCCAGGCGCGGGTCGGCGCGGCTAGGCGCACCCCAAACAACGGCCATATACCGCCGGTCGATGTCATGGGCGGCAAATTGCCCACTCAAGCCCGCATGGGCTGCATCGGTCTTGGCCGCGACCAGCAAGCCGGAGGTCAGTCTATCGATCCGGTGCACGATTCCTGGCCGAAGCGCACCGCCGATTCCGGTCAACGTTTCGCCGCAATGGTGCAGCAATGCATTTACCAGGGTGCCGGTCTCGGCTCCGGGTGCTGGATGCACGACCATGTCGGCGGGCTTGTCGATGACGATCAAGTCGGCATCCTCGTGCACGATGGTCAGTGGGATCGCCTCGGGTTGCGGTTCGATTGGCGTGGGCGGGGGCCGCTCGATCAGATAGACCTCGCCTGGCTTGACTTTGCGCCGGACGTCTTCGACGGTCTCGCCGGTTGCCAGGCTGACTGCCCCCTCGGTGATCAGTTGAGCAATGCGCGAGCGTGACAAGCTCTCGGCACTCAGTGCCAGTGCCTTGTCCAGGCGCAGCCCGGTGGCGTCACCGGGGATGATGATTTCAACCGGGGCCTCCGCTCCCTCGAAAGGTTCGGCCATGGCTCAGCCCGATCCGGCCAAATATCGCGACGGCGAGGACGCTCCCGAGCCGCCGCAACTGCGCCGTCTGCGTTTCCTGGTGACGACACTGATGGTCGTGCTGATCCTTGGCATGGTGATCATCGTCGCCGCTATGGTTGTGCGGTTGGGGCAGTTCGACGGAGCGTCCGAATCCGAACCCATCACCGCCGAGGGTCTGTTGTTGCCCGCAGGCGCTGACGTCCTTTCGCTGGGTCGGGCCGAGGGGCAAATTTTAATCCTGACCCGCGATGCCGATGGCGCGGAGACGCTACGCGCCTTCGACGCGGATTCGGGAGCACAGATCTCGGCGACGCCGGTTTCCCGCGAATAGGTCACGGAAGCTCCCGATAGGCCGGTATCCCGGCCAGCGGCGTGGCCTCGTAGACACCGCGTGCGACGGCCCGGGCCGCGCAATCAGCCGCATGAGAGCCGATCCGCGCGATGCTGGCAGTCTTGTCGGTCATTGGCACAGCACCAGTGGCCAGCACGAAAACCGTGTCCCCGTCCAAGGGTGTATGGACCGGCCGGATCGCACGGGCGAGCCCGTCTTGGGCCATCAGCGCGACGCGCCGGGCATCGTCGCGGTCCAGCGCGGCATTCGTCGCGACGACCGCGAGCGTGGTGTTGGCGCCAGGCTGTCCGTCGGCGGCCGGGGCGGGGTCGGCCGGTGGCTCATGGGGTGGTGGCGCGCCGCCGAACTCGCGGTTGCGTTCGAATGGCCAGGCCCAGAAGCAATGCGTTCCCGGCATGACTGCGGAGCCGAGGGAATTCACGACCGCGACCGCCCCGACGATCAGCGCGTCATCAATGACCGAGGCGGTACCCAGCCCACCCTTCAGCACCCCCGCCGTTGCGCCCATCCCTGCGCCGGCATTGCCGAGCGCGAAGTCCGAACCCGCATTTGCCGTGGCCTGGCGACCGAGTTCGAACCAAGGTGGGTCGTCCCATTCCTTCGGGCCGCCGATCAGCAGATCGAAGATGATCGCGCCCGGCACGATGGGGACGTTGATCCCACCAATTGGAAAGCCGCGCCCCGAGCGCCGCAGCCAATCCAGCGCGCCGCCCGGCGCGTCCAAACCGAATGCCGAGCCGCCCGACAGCACAACCGCATCCACATGGGTCATCACGCTGGCCGGGTCCAGCACAGTCGTGCCACGCGTCCCGGGCGCGCCGCCGGTCACCGCACAGGCCGCGATGGCCGGCGCTTCCGCGACCGCCGCCGTCACGCCGGTGACCATCCCGGCGTCCTCGGCGTTACCGACCAGGATACCTGGCACATCCGTGATGCTATTCTTTGGTCCGGCTTCGGGCATGTCTGTCATTGCTCCTCGGCGGCAGGATAGGGCGGCGGCGGCGTTTCTTGCAATGGCGCCGAGGCCCGGCCAATCTTGACCTCTTGAGCAACCGGGGGCGCGCATGCCGGGACCGTTGGCGGGAATCCGCATCCTAGAATTTGAATCGATTGGTCCCGGGCCTTATTGCGCCATGCTGCTGGCCGATCTGGGTGCGGAAGTGCTGCGGCTTGCGCGGCCCGCCGTCGACCGCGGCAAGCTGATCGAAGACCGGGGCCACGCAGTCATGCATAGGGGCCGTCCGGCGATCACGTTGAATTTGAAAGAAGCCGCCGGTCTTGAATTGGCCCGGCGGCTGATTGCCGAGGCCGACGGATTGATCGAGGGGCTGCGCCCGGGTGTGATGGAGAAGTTGGGTCTGGGCCCCGATCAGGCACGGAGCAATAACCCCAAACTGGTCTACGGCCGGATCACCGGATGGGGGCAGGAGGGGCCGTTGGCCCATTCGGTTGGTCACGACATCAACTATATCGCGCTTTCTGGCGCGCTCGGCACCATGGGCGCGCAGGATGCTCCGCCATTGCCTCCGCTGAACCTGATTGGCGATTTTGGCGGTGGCGGGCTTTACTTGGCCTTTGGGATGCTTGCAGCCCTGATCGAGGCAGGCCGGACTGGACAAGGCCAGGTCGTGGACGCGGCGATGATTGACGGCGCTGCGAGCCAGATGGCGCTGCTCTATGCATGGCACGCGACCGGGTCTTGGCGGCTCGAGAAATGCTCGAACCTGCTGGATGGCGGAGCACCCTTTTATCGCTGTTACCGCTGTGCCGATGGCAGGGACGTGGCGGTCGGCGCAATCGAGCCGCAATTCTTTGCCGCACTGATGCAGGGGCTCGAACTGACCGAGGACGAGTGGGATCAATACGACCGTGAGCGATGGCCGGCTTTGGCGGACCGGATTGCCGACGCGTTCGCCCGCCGGCCCCGAGACCATTGGTTGGGCCTGCTCGAGGGGACGGATGCCTGCGTCTCACCGGTGTTGACCATGGATGAGGCCCCAGAGCACCCGCACAACCTCGCGCGGGCCACATTTGCGGGACCGCCGATTCAGCCTGCACCGGGTCCGCGATTCTCGAACCATGCGGGACGGGTGCGCGATTGCGACACGGTGCCCGATGCTCTGCGCGATCAGGTTTTAACCGATTGGGGCATTTGACGGTCCAACCCGCCGGCTCTAGCATTCGGCCTCGCGATGCGACGATTGATTGGCATCATGGCCCTGGCCTTGCTGGCGCCGCTACCGGCGAGCGCCGAGGAATACGCGCTGGGTGAGAAGCTCACCATGTTCAATTGCGGCCGCTGCCATGTGGTCAGCGACAAGGACCGCATGGCCGGGATTGGATCAACGCCGTCATTTGCGGTGATCCGCACCTGGGACAATTGGGAAGACAAGATGAAGGCCTTCTGGACCTACCGGCCGCATCCGGCCTTCACCCAGGTCGAGGGCATGACCGAACCCTTCCCGCAAAGTCGACCGTCGCCGATTCACCCGATTCAGCTCACGCTCGCCGAGGTCAAGACCATCGTTGATTATGCTCGCACGATTGAACCCGCAGATCTGGGAGCCGATTTGGGCCTGAAATAGCAGGCCCGATCTGGCGCCTAACCTCAGGCCTTGCCCTTGTAGATGTCGATCAGCGTGTTCAGCATCTGAATCGCTTCGTCGCGCGGGCGCTGGAAAGTGTTGCGCCCAATGATCGAGCCGTTGCCACCGCCGTCGCGGATTGCGCGCGCGTCGTCATAGACCGAGCTTTCGCCCTTCTTCGAGCCGCCTGAGAAGACAACGATGCGCCGGCCGTTAAAAGCCGATTTCATACAATCGGCAACGCGGGCGGCCTGGGTCAAGATATCGATGCCTTCGCCTTCATAGACCTTCTTGGCCTCGCCCAGTTCCAGGTGGTCGGTCGAGAGCTTGATCTTGATGACATGGGCGCCCAGCAGCGCGGCAATCTGTGCAGCATAGGCGGCAATGTCGATCGCGGTCTCGCCGTCTTTGGTCAGCGCCTCGCCGCGCGGATAGGACCAGATTACCGTTGCCACGCCCGCCGCGGCAGCCTCATTCCGCATCTCGGCGATCTCCTCGAACATGCCGAGACCGGCCGACGAGCCTGGATAGATCGTGAACCCGATTGCGGCACAGCCCAGGCGCAAAGCATCATCGACCGAGGCCGTTATCGACTGGTCCTTCGCCGCCTCTGACGGAATCAGCGAATTCGCGGAGTTCGCCTTCAGGATGGTTGGGATCTGGCCGGTAAATGTGTCCGCACCAGCTTCCAGCATCCCCAATGGTGCCGCATAGGCACTCAAGCCGGCATCGATCGCAAGCTGATAGTGGTAATGCGGATCATAGGCCGGCGGGTTAGGCGCGAAAGACCGCGCGGGTCCGTGCTCGAAGCCCTGATCGACCGGCAGGATGATCATCTTGCCGGTACCGCCCAGCTTGCCGTTCATCAACAACGAGCAAAGCTTGCCCTTAACGCCGGGATTATCCGATTCATAGTTCGAGAGGATTTTCTGGACGGTCCTAGTGGATTTCATCTGACGGTGCTCCCTCTGGAAAGTCGCTGACTTTGGAGCGGGGTTACAGGAAGCCCCGCGAATTGGTCAAGACGCCCGGCTGCCGCATGTGGCTGGAGCCTGGTGGTTGTTGCGTGCATGGACAACGGCCTAGTCGCCAACCCCATAGAGCGCAGCTATCCGGGCGCCCAGACCGCCTTCCGTCCAGGTCGTGATCGCGGCTTCAGCCGATGCCAGGGCTACGCCGCGCCAGGCGTCTCGGTCCTCGCCCTCGGCCTTGGCAAACCGCTTGTCCAGGCGTACGCGCAGCCCGGCCGAGGATCGGTCGCCGGCGGCGGCCGCCAGCGAGGCCCAAAAATAGGCGTCCGCATAGCTGCGTGGCACCCCGCGCCCCAAGGCAGCCGCGTGGGCGCGTTCGCGCATGGCGGCGACGTCTGCGCCGTTCAGAATTTCCTGATCCGCCGCAACCCGTGCCTCGGATCCGGGCCAATCGGCCGAGGCTTCTGCCTGGACCGAGAGCACCGCCCGGGCGCCCATGCTTTCCTCCAGTCTGTCGGCAACCGTCATTCCACGGCTTTCACCTCCGGTCGCCGCGCGCAACGCCATGGCGTAAGCTTGTTCGCCCTCGCCATCGGTGCTTAGTGCTTCGGCTAGAAGCAACGCGGCAGCCGGGCTCCAGCCTTCGGCAAGCGGTTCCAGCAAGGCTCTGCCATGCAGAATCGAACGTGGCGCACCAATGCCTGTCAGCAACGCCTCGCCGACGCGCAGCCGCATGCCCTCGTCGAGCGTGGATACGTCCCCACTGATCGCAGTGGCCAGTTCGCTCGCGCCAATCAGGGCACGGCTGATCAGCGGTGCCCGCGAAATGGCGGGGTTTAGCGCAGCGATGGCTGTTGCAGGGCTCTGGAATACCTCCTCCTCAAGCCATACGCCTTCGGGGGGCGCGACTGCGATCACGAGCCGGTCCTTGTCCTGGACAAACCGGCCAACCTCTTCGGCAGCATTGTTCACAAAAGTGATCTCGCGTTCGCCCGGCGGGTTTACACTGTCGCTCAACGCCTCCATCAAGACAGCTTGGATCATCGCCGGGGCTTCGTTGATGTCTCCAAGTTGTCCGGCGAGCATCGGTTCCAACCGCTCGAACAGCCCCTTATTATCGATCGCAATCTCGGCCTGGCGCAACAATGCGACGGGATATGGCTCGCCGGATGGATTATCAGGTTCGGGGATCACACCGGTCAGCCATAAATAGTCGAAAGCCGCGGTCGCATTCACCACCGCGGCATCCTTGACCGCCGCATGCAGGGTCACGTCGGCGGCCGAACTGCCGAACTGAAACGCGGTATCCATCGAGACATTGTCCACGGTGACGCCGTCATAGCCGAATGCGGTCATCATCCCCGCGGCCTCCGGCTCGAAACAGCTCGGCGCGATGTTGACCCCGGTCATCTCCATCCGCTGGCGAACCCCATCGAAGTCAAGGCTCGCAGCGCTGGAGATGCGGTCCACTTCGATCTTGCACGCGCCATCGCCGTCCCAATCGAGACGAGGATAGAGCCTGAGCCCCGAGATGATCGTGTCGCCTGTATGTGCATCAATGGTCAGATGTTCGTAGGTCAAGTCCACGGCGGCGCGCGCTGCCAGCAGCATGTATTGGGTCGATAGCCGCGACAGAGTGCGTAGCGTTAGCCCGTCAATCAGCGCATTCTGTGCAAGCGCGGCCTGAGGCGGCGCGGCAAGCAATGCCATCGCTAGTGTGGTCGTGCAAAGTGATGTGCGCGCGAACTGCATCAATGATCCTCCAAGAATAGTCTCCACCGCCGATATTACCTCGAATCGTGACGCTTGGCCGCTCGATCGAGCGAGCTCGGAAAGCATGTGACGTGGGCCTGGGCATGGGCGTTACAGGAAAATGTCGTGTGTGTTCAAGAAATGGCACCCATTTGTGTCAAAAATACACCATCCCCGATCGTTTTCGGTTGAGACTTCCACGCTGCGGCGTCGAGGTTTTGCGACCGCGACGAGGATGACGCTAAGAAGCAAAGGAACCAGAGACGCACAATGCGCGGAGGGGCAGTCAGTATGAGTAGGATCGGTCTAGCTGCGGCTGCCATTCTTCTCGTTGCGCAACCCGCGTTCGCTGCTACCTACGAATTCCGAGGTTTCTACGCGGGCGCCCATGCGGGCCACATCATGGCTGACGCAGATTTGGCGGGCGGTGATCTGGACGGCAATTCGCTCATGGGCGGCGTGCAGGCAGGCTACAACTTCATGTCTGGGGGCCTCGTATACGGACTAGAGATTGATCTGTCCCTGGCGGGCGAGGGACCCGATGGCATCTGCCCGGCCATTGCCACGCCTTGCGACCTGGACATGGGGCCGATGGGCACCTTGCGCGCGCGTCTGGGCTATGCGGCAGACGACTGGCTAATCTATGTGACCGGTGGCGCGGCGGCATCGCAATTCGAGCTCGAGGATACGGCGGGGTTCGAATCTGATGGGGGCCTGCACGGTTGGACCGTTGGCGCGGGTATCGAATATCTGCTGGGCGACAATGTCGGTGCCAAGGTCGAATACCGCCACATGCAATTCGGTGATTTCGGCAGTTTCGACAACGAGGTCGAGGATCAGGCCGGCGCCAGTTTCGACGTGGAAATGTACGTCCTGATGCTAGGCATCAATTTCCATTTCTGACGGTTTTCGAGGACGCGGGCCCTGGGGGGGACTGCGGAAGGGCGGCCTCCGGGCCGCCCTTCACCGTTTAGGGCTCAACTTTCGAGCGCGGCCACACCCGGCAGGGTCTTGCCTTCCAGCCATTCGAGGAAAGCGCCGCCCGCCGTCGAGACATACGAGAAATCATCGGCCGCGCCCGAGGCGTTGAGCGCAGCGACTGTGTCACCGCCGCCTGCGACCGATAGTAAGCTGCCCTCACGCGTTAGCCGGGCGGCCTCCAGCGCCGCGGCATCGGTCGCTGCATTGAATGGACTGATTTCGAAGGCGCCAAGCGGGCCGTTCCAGACCAGGGTCTTGGCGGCGGCAAACCGCGCCTTGATCGCCTCGACCGAGGCTGGCCCGGTATCCAGGATCATCGCGTCGGATGGGCAGGCATGTGCCGCGACCACCTGAGCCTCGGCGCCCTCGCGAAACTCACGCGCGACCACGACGTCGGTCGGTAGAACGATTTCGCACCTTCCCGCCATGGCCTTCGTCAAGATGTCTCGCGCGGTGTCCGCGAGATCGTGTTCGCAGAGCGATTTGCCGACATCAATCCCCTGAGCGGCCAGGAATGTATTTGCCATGCCGCCGCCGATCACGATCTGATCGACCCGGTCGATCAGGTTGCCCAGTAAATCCAGCTTTGTCGAAACCTTGGCGCCGCCGACAATGGCAATGACGGGGCGCTGAGGATCGCCCAACGCCTTTTCGAGCGCACCAAGCTCGGCCTGCATCAGTCGCCCCGCAGCCGAGGGCAGGTGTCGTGCCACGCCTTCCGTACTGGCGTGGGCCCGGTGCGCCGCCGAAAAGGCATCGTTGACGTAGATATTGCCAAGCCGCGCCATGGCGTTGGCGAATTCTGGGTCGTTGGCTTCCTCGCCCGGATGGAACCGGGTGTTTTCCAGCAGCAGCACATTGCCCTCGACCAGCCGGTCGATCGCCTGATCTGCATTGGCGCCAACGCAATCGGGTGCGAACTGGACTGGTAAGTCCAGAACGTCCGCCAATGGCTCGATCAGCCGACCAAGTGACATCTCGCGCACTGGCTGCCCCTTGGGCCGGCCGAAATGGGCCAGCAGAATTGGCCGCCCGCCTTTTTTCGAAATCTCACGAACCGTCGGCCGGATCGCCTCCATCCTGGTCGTGTCCGTGACCTTGCCGTCCTGCATGGGCACATTGATATCGACCCGTACAAGCACCAACTTGCCGGAAAAATCGAAATCGTCGAGGGTCTTGAAGGCCATGTGACTTTCTTTGGTGTCAGCGCTTATAGCCTCAGCGAGATCAGAGCAGCGCCCCCATGGCGACGGCAGTGTCGCTCATGCGGTTCGAGAAGCCCCATTCGTTGTCATACCAACTCAGCACCCGGACCAGATTGCCGTCCAGCACCTTGGTCTGGGGCGCGGCAAAGTTCGACGAATGACTGTCGTGGTTGAAATCGATCGAGACCATGGGGCCAGTGTTGTAGTCCAAGATGCCCTTGAGTTCCTGTCCGGCGGCACGCTCGGCGGCCGCATTGACCGCGTCCTCGTCAACCGGCTTAGACGCGACGAACTTCAGATCAACGACCGAGACATTCGGTGTCGGCACCCGGATCGCAGAGCCGTCCAGCTTGCCCGCAAGCTCCGGCAGCACGAGGCCGACCGCCTTGGCCGCGCCTGTCGAAGTCGGGATCATGCTCATCGCCGCGGCGCGCGCCCGGTAGAGGTCGGAATGCATCGTGTCCAGTGTCGGCTGGTCGCCCGTATAGGCGTGGATCGTGGTCATGTAGCCCTTCTCGATGCCGAAGCTGTCGTGCATGACCTTGGCGACCGGGGCCAGGCAATTGGTGGTGCAGGAGGCATTCGAGACGACGAGGTCGTCGGCGGTCAGCGTGTCGTGGTTGACCCCGTAGACGATGGTCTTGTCGGCGCCCGAGGCTGGGGCCGAGATCAAAACGCGCTGCGAGCCGTTCTCCAGGTGGATGCTTGCCTTTTCCTTCGATGCAAAGATGCCGGTGCATTCCATGGCAACATCAACGTCGCCCCAGGGCAATTCGGCGGGATTGCGGATCGCGGTTACGCGGATCGGACCGCGCCCCACGTCAATCGTGTCGCCATCGACGGTCACCGTCGCGGGAAAGCGGCCATGAACCGAGTCGTAACGTAGCAAATGCGCATTGGTCTCGACCGGACCCAAATCGTTGATCGCGACGACTTCGATATCGGTCCGGTCCGACTCGATGATGGCGCGCAATATGTTGCGCCCAATGCGGCCGAACCCGTTGATCGCGACCTTGACTGTCATAGATGCTCTCCTCGTGATCTAGATAATGGGGCGCTTATACCTCAGCGAAATAGGGCGTCAATCACCGCGGTCGAAGGCCAGGCGGCCACGGATCGGCGCGTCGTCGTTCCGTGCAAAGATGAACGAGAATTCGCGCCACATTTTCTCGCGGATCGCCCGCTTGAAATCGCTGAAATTCAGTGCCTGGACCACAAAACTGCCCGGCCCAGTGATCACGTTCTCGCGGTAGTAGTCGGCCAGATTGGGGAAATCGTGGGTGATCGCTAGTCCGTTTATCATCACGCCCTTCGCAGAGGCGCGCTGCCGTGCCTCGGGCAGCATTGGCGCAGGGTCTGCCCAGGGCGGGGTCTCCGTTCCGTCGCCTGAGACATCGATTATCTGCCGGATCGCGGTGATGCCGTTTTGGTCGAGCATCTCCACGGCATGGACAATTGCATCCCCGATGGCGGTGCCGCCTCCGATCTTGCGCTGGGTCTGTAGTCTGGCGCCCAGAAGTTCTATTTTCGCGGCGAAGCGTTCGGCGCTCCCAGATGTGCTCAGTGTGAACCATTCGGTCTTGTATTTCGCGTAAGCCGCGTCCGACCAGATCATCAGCGCAGCGGCGACCCGCTGGGTCGGCCCGGACCGGATCGCTGCTTGGATCTTTGGATCGCGAAGCGCGACGACAATGCCGCCGATCTGCAGGTGGAACTCTTCGTCATCGACACTGCCCGAGGCATCGACCGCGAAGACGATTTCAAGATCGACCTCGGCCTGCTGCGCCGCAGCGATCGCGCCGGAAAGCCAAAGGCCAAGTGTGAGGAAGCAGGCAAGGCGTCCCATGGCCGCTTAGCCTACATCAATGCGAGCGCCTTTTCCGCAACCGCCTCGGCAGTGATCCCGAAATGCTGGAACAGGGCACCGCCGGGGGCCGAGGCGCCAAAGCTGTCCATGCCGACGAAGTCGGCTTTCGATTCCTTGCCGCGCTCGCCCAACAACCAACGGTCCCAACCCTGACGCACACCCGCCTCGATGCCGATCCGGACTGCGTTCGCGGGCAAGACCCGGCGGCGATAGGCCTCGTCCTGGGCTTCGAACAGCTCCCAACTGGGCATTGAGACCACCCGGGCGCCGAGCCCTTTGGCTTCGAGCAGTTCCTTGGCTGCTAGGGCCACCGAGATCTCCGAACCCGTGGCCAAAAGTATGGCCCTGCGTTTGTGGTCTGCCTCGGCCAGCACATAGGCGCCCATGGCAGTCAGGTTCCGTGTCGTGTGCTTTGTGCGCACCGTGGGCACGCCTTGGCGCGTCAGCGCCAGAACGCTGGGCCCGGTCTTGGACGACAGCGCCAGCTCCCAGGCCTCCGCAGTCTCGACCGTGTCGGCTGGCCGGAAGATTGTCAGGTTTGGGATCGCCCGCAAGGCAGCCAGATGCTCGACCGGCTGATGGGTCGGACCATCCTCGCCGAGGCCGATGGAATCGTGGGTCATCACATAGACCACCCGCTGACCCATCAGCGCCGACAGGCGCATGGCGGGCCGCGCATAATCGGTGAAGACCATGAAGGTGCCGCCATAGGGCGCGACCCCACCATGCAACGCCATGCCGTTCATCGCCGCGGCCATGCCGTGCTCGCGGATGCCGTAGTAGACGTATCGGCCCTTGCGGCTGCCAATGTCGAAGACGCCCAGCCCATCGGTCAGGGTGTTGTTCGAGCCGGTTAGATCCGCCGAACCACCGATCGTCTCGGGCATCACCGGGTTGATCGCGGCAAGCGCCATCTCGCTCGATTTCCGGGTCGCTACCTTGGGCATCTCGGCGGAGATTTTCTTTTTCAGGGCGCGTACGGCGCTGGCAAGCCGTTTTGGCGGGACGCCGGCGACAACGCGGTTGAGCTCGGCCTGACGCCCCGCGGAAAGGCCATTGAACGCATCCGACCATGCCGCGCGTGCCTGAGCACCACGATTGGCGGTGGCTCGCCAATCTGAACGGATATCCTCCGGAATCTCAAATGGAGCATGGCTCCAGCCATAGGCTGCTCGGGCCGCTTCAATCTCACTGGCGCCAAGGGGCGCGCCATGGGCCTTCGCCGTATCCTGCTTGGTCGGCGCTCCGAGGCCGATATGGGTTTTACAGGCGATCAGCGTCGGGGCCTTGTTGCTCTTGGCCCAGGTCAGCGCTGCGTCGATCTCCTCCACACTATGACCGTCGATGGCGCGGGTCTCCCACCCACTTGCCGCGAACCGTTGAACTTGGTCGGTGGCGTCCGACATCGAGACTTCGCCGTCGATCGAGATGCCGTTGTCGTCCCAGAGCACGATCAGCTTCGACAGCTTCTGGCGCCCGGCCAACGTGATCGCTTCCTGGCTGATCCCTTCCATCAGGCAGCCGTCGCCTGCGATCACATATGTATAGTGATCGACGACCTTACGCCCGAACCGCGCGGCCATGGATTGCTCGGCCATCGCCATGCCGACAGCATTGGCCAAGCCCTGGCCCAAGGGGCCGGTCGTTGTCTCGATCCCCTTTGCGTGGCCGTATTCGGGATGCCCCGCTGTAATCGAACCCAACTGCCGGAAATTCTTGATCTGCTCCAGGTTCATGTCCCCGTAGCCGGTCAAATGCAGCAGCCCATAGAGCAACATCGAGCCATGGCCCGCGCTCAAAACAAAGCGGTCGCGGTCGGGCCAATCCGGATCGGTGGGGTCGAACTTCAGATGACTGTCGAACAACACCGTGGCTACATCGGCCATGCCCATCGGCATGCCGGGATGGCCAGAGTTGGCATTTTCCACAGCGTCCATCGCCAAGACTCGCAGTGCGTTCGCCATGGCGAAGCGGCGCGGGTCGGCGGCCTTCATCTCGTCGAATGTCACGTTGGTCCCCCAGGACGATGGGCGGCTGCATCAGCGTGCCGCCGAGCACGGAATCGCTGGGCGAAAATGCGGTCCACCGCAGGCAGGGTCAACCCTGGCGTTTCCAGGGAAGCGGCACTGGGGTCATGCTCTTCGGCGAGGGCATTTTGGCATGGCGAATCGCCCGATTGCCGCTATGCTCGGCGCAGAACGAATCTCCGGACGAACCGGGGTCACAAGCGGCAGCCGAGAATGCCGTGAAATGAGGTCCCTAAAGGATCCGTTGGTAGGCAAACGTCGTAACTGACATCGAGCAGATAAAAGGGGTTGCAGGCAAATGTCCGAACTTGAGAATGCCATCGACCGGCTTGGCCGGGCGATTGCGGAATTGCGCGGTACGACCGGTGGAAGGCCGGAACCGGCAGTGGTCAACGAATTGGCGGGTGAGCGGGATGAACTGCACGCCGAAGTGATCGAATTGCGGGGCCAGCGCGAACAGGATGCACAACTGCGCGCCGAGGCGGCAGATGCGGTCCGGATCGCGCTCAGCGATTTGCGCAGCATCGCGGCGGTCAGCGCGAAGCAGCGCAAGGCTGCCCGCAAGAAGGCGAGCTGAGGGAGGACATGATGTCAGAAGTCACTGTAGACATCGCCGGGCGCAGCTATCGGCTGGGCTGTGGCGAGGGCGAGGAAGAGCATCTGGTCGATCTCGCCACGATGATCGACGGCGATGCGCGGGCGCTGCACCGGCAGTTCGGCAATATGTCCGAGGGCAGGTTATTGCTGATGACCGCGTTGATGGTCGCGGACCGACTGGCGGATGCCGAGTCGCAGATCTATGCCGCCGAACAACGACTGGAAAAAGCGCAGAAGGGCGCCAAGCGGCGCGGGGGCCAGGACGATATGTTCTCGGCCGAACGCGAGGCCGAGCTGACCCATCGGGTGAACGCGCTGATCGAGCAAGTCGAGGATCTGCAGCAGGCCGCCGCCGTCTGACAAGACGGCGCGTTCTGGTTGGCGCAAGCGGGCGGCCCTTTCCAATGTGGCCGCCTCAGCTTATCTTTGGCTCCGGCGGGTGCTGTCCTTCCCGTTTGAGGCCAGAATCCTGGTGGCCTATTTCTTCGCATGGGAGCTGGCTCTGCGACTGGCCGTGGCCTAACGCATCTGGCGCCCACCTGGTTATCCAGGCTCGCGAGGATCTGACACCTCGACGGTCGCGACGGGCCCGCCACCCAATGAGGGCGTAATGCTGACGCTGGAGAAGGCGCAGGAGATCATCGCCGCCGCGCTGGCGGGCGAGCGGTCCGACGCGACACGTCGGATCGCAATAGCCGTCTGCGACGCCGGCGCCCATCCGCTGGCGCTTGGGCGGGAGGAGGACGCAGCCCCCCTCTCCTGGCCCATATCGCGCACGCCAAGGCCTTCACCTGCATCGCCTACGGGAAGCCATCGAAACTGGTTATGGAATGGGCTGACAGCTCGCCAAATTGGTTTCAGGGCATCGGTCATGTGGCGCAGAGCCAGATGGGGCAGGGCCTGACGGGCTCGCTGGGTGGCGTGATCATCCGTGATGGCGAAGACAGGGCGATCGGCGCCGTAGGCGTTGCCGGCGAGGCCGGCCCGGTCGATGAGGCCCTGGCCGTGCGCGGGATCGAGGCAGCGGGGTTCGTCGCCGATCCGGGTTGAGGTCAAATCTTGCTTGCAGAGGCCTGCCGGGCTAGGCAGCGCCGATGGATGCAGCCAAAGACTTCAAGGCCGACCTGCGCAAGCGGGGCTATGCGGCGCGCAAAGCTCCTCATGCTGAGGACCGGGGGTCGGAGGACACGTTATCTCTGGCGGCCCGCGATCATTTCCTGGCCGCACGGCTGCATACCGGCGCCGAAGTTGTCTCCGGCTACTGCCCGATCCGCACCGAGATCGACGCTATGCCACTGATGACCGCACTTCATGCTGCTGGGCACCGGCTTTGCGTTCCGGTGATCAAGGCGGCAGGCCAGCCCCTCAAGTTTCGCGAATGGTCGCCCAAGGCCAAGATGGTCGATGGCCCCTTCGGCGCCCGCGTGCCCGCCGAGGGTGATTGGCTCGATCCCCAGCTTCTGATTACGCCCCTGGTCGCCTTTGACCGGCATTGTTGGCGGTTGGGCTATGGCGGAGGGTTCTACGATCGAACACTTGAACGCCTTCGCGCCAAACGCCGGACAATGGCTGTCGGTTTCGCCTATGCGGCACAACAGATCGCTCAGGTGCCCCGCGATGCGACCGATCAGCAACTCGATGCAGTAGTGACCGAGCAGGGCCTGATCCGCCCGGGTTCGCCGACTGGGAGCGCGGGCTGATGCGGCTTCTGTTCCTCGGCGATGTTAATGGCCGATCGGGCCGCAGCGCAGTCATCGACAAACTGCGCGGGCTGCGCACCGACTGGAAGCTGGATTTCGTCGCTGTCAATGCCGAGAACGCCGCCTCGGGCTTTGGCCTGACGGGAGATATCGCGGATCAGATCTTCAAGGCGGGGGCCGATTGCATCACGCTGGGCGACCATGCCTTCGACCAGAAGGAGATGCTGGGCCATATCGAGCGCGAGCCACGGATCCTGCGCCCGCTGAATCTCGCCAAAAATGCGCCCGGGCGCGGTTCGGGGTTCTTCGAGGTCAGCCGGGGCCGCAAGGTTTTTGTCGCCGTGGCGCTCGGCCGGGTCTTCATGAACCGCCCGTTCGACGATCCGTTCTCGGCTGTGGACGCGGCGCTGAAGAAGGCGCCGCTCGGTGGCACCGCGGATGCGGTACTGGTTGAAATTCATGCCGAGGCAACATCTGAGAAGATGGCCATGGGCCACTGGTGCGATGGGCGCGCCAGCGCGGTGGTTGGCTCGCATACCCATGTACCGACTGCGGACGCGATGATCCTGGGCCGAGGCACCGCTTACATGAGCGACGCCGGAATGTGCGGCGACTACGACTCGGTGATCGGCATGGAGAAGACCGAGCCGCTCAAGCGTTTCATCACCGGCATGAGCACCCAGCGGTTCGAACCGGCGCTTGGCGAAGCGACGATCTGCGGAACCTATGTCGAAACCGATGACAAAACGGGATTGGCGAAGGAGATCCGGCCAGTGCGGATTGGCGGGATGCTCGACCGGGGATCAGGTTAGAAGTTTCCCACCGTCGAGGCGGATTCTCACAAGTGAGAATCCAGTTATGGCGCGGAATTTAAACGCAAAAAGGGTTAACGTCCACCTGAATGAAAGATTCTCGAAGACGGGGCGATCGTCCAACCGCGCTCGCAACAAGGTGGGTTGAAAACCCACCCTACTATGGCTTGCGTGGCTGCTACGGCCCTGCCAACCGATCGCGGATCTTCTCGGCCAGTTCCAAAGTCGGCAACTTGCGCGTGAGGTCCAGCGGCAGGGGCTGAGACGAAAACTTTGCCATCACGAACCCGGCTTCTCGGTCCACGTATATGCTCTGCCCGTGGATGCCGATCCCAAAGGCCAGCGGCGAGGGGCGGTCCAACACATACCACTGGCTGCGGTAGCGGATGGGGAGTTGGTTGTAGTCCGCGAACCCGGTGCTTTCGGCCCAGGCTTTAGGGTCGCCGCCAGTGACGACATCGTCGAGCCAGCCGGCGGAGACGACCCCATTGTCGCCCTCGGCAAACATCAAACCCAGGCGCGCAAGATCGGCGGCCGTGCAGCAAAATCCGCCCGCGGCGCGGGGCGCTCCCAAACGGTCGACGGTGATATAGGCGCTGTGGGCGGCTCCGATCCGCCGCCAGAGCAACTCGCTCGCCAGTTCTGCGTATCGCTGCCCCGTGGCGCGTTCCAGCACCCAGGCCAACAGGTCCGGGTTGGGCGAGACATAGTGCCAGGGGCGGCCATGCTCCCCATCCCGCTCGGTCAATGTTTGACAGAAGGATCGTAGATCGGATGCGGTCTCGCCGGGCTCCAACGGGTTCCAGTTGGTAGACTTGCGGTATTGGATGATCGGGCCCGAGGTCGCCAGATAATCCTCGTCGAAGAGCACACCAGCACGCATGTCCAGCAAGTGCCGGATGGTCGCGCCAGCGTAGGCGGTTGATCCGACCTCCGGCACATGATCGGTGACCAGAGCATCGGGGTCCAGTTTGCCCTGATCCGCTAGGATCCCTGTGATCAGGCCAAGGACCGATTTCGAGACCGACATCAGGATATGCGGTGTCGCGGGGGTCATGCCGTTGGCGTAATGCTGGAAGGCGATGCGCCCGTGGTTCAGAACGATCATCGCATCGGTGAACGAATCCTCGAGGAATGCGTCGAGCGTCAGTTCGCCCCGGTCCGTATCGACAGTCAGATCGCTCAGATCGACTGGCGCCTCATCCAACTCACGAACGGCACCTGGATCATATGGAATGTCCGCCGAGGGCACAATCTCGCGCACATGCTGGAAGGCCCAGCGATTGAACGGAGGCTTGCGCCAGTTTCCCAGCGTGACCTGGCCCTCGGGTGCGGGCGGGAAGCCCTGCATCAACTGGGTCACGGCCTAGGTCTTGTAGGAGCTGTCGACACGGTCGAGCTTCCTGAGCAACGCCGGCCATTCCAGCACGCCGATCGGCCGGTGGCCCTTGGGGCTATTGGCCAGCCGGTTCCGGGCGATGGTCGTCTCCTGCACCTCTTTGGGGATCTGGATCACTTCGGCGCCCGCCTGCAGGATTCCAAGCTGCATCCTGCAGGCGCGCTCGGCCCGATACATCCAGACGAAGGCCTCGGCGACCGTGCGACCGACCGTCAGCAGGCCGTGGTTGCGCAACACCAGTATGTTGTTATCGTTGAGGTCGCTCACCAGCCGCTCGCGCTCGTCCATGTCCGTCGCGATCCCCTCGTAGCCGTGGTAGCCCACATGGGCAATCACCGCGAGCGCGTGCTGGGTGATCGGCAGAAGCCCGTCCTTCTGGGTAGCGACGCTGGTGCCCGCCTGAGTGTGGGTATGGAGCGCGCAGGCGACGTCGGGCCGGGCCATATGCACCGCCCCATGGATCACGAACCCCGCCGGGTTGATGTGATAGTCGGTCTGGCTGAGGATATTGCCCTCCTCGTCCACCTTCACCAGCGACGAGGCGGTGATTTCCTCAAAGAGCAGCCCATAGGGGTTGATCAGGAACGCGTCTTCCTCGCCCGGAACCCGGGCCGAGATATGGGTGCCCAGCAGGTCCGACCAGCCGAACATCTCGACCAAACGGTAGCAGGCGGACAGATCGATCCGCATCCGCCATTCCTCGGCGCTGACCTGGTCTTTGAGTTGGGGCGCTGCGTTCATGTCTATCCTCCCATCAGGATCAGGGCGTCGACCGCCATGACCCCGGTTTCGGTCACCATAACCGGGTTGGCGTCCGCTTCCAAAACCGCAGGGTCTTCCGCCAAGTGCGAAAATCGGGCAAGCGCTTTGGCCAGCGCCGAAAGATCGCCTATCGGCAATCCGCGATGGCCACGCAGCGGGGCAAGGCCGCGGACCTCGGCAATCATCTCGGCGGCGGCGGCTTCATCGACGGGTGCGAGCCGAACTGCCTTATCATCGTAGAGCCCGACGAATACGCCGCCCGGCGCCAGCGTCACCACCGGCCCAACCTGCGGGTCGCGGCGATATCCGAGCATCACTTCCTGTAGTCCAGTGATCATCGGTTGGATCAATAGTCGGTCGACAACGGCACCCGGGTGGCGCGCCATGACGCTTTCGGCAATCTGGCGCGCCGCGGTGAGCAAGCCCTCGGGGTCTTTGATCCCAATCACGACCCCGCCGGCCTCGGTCTTGTGCGGGACAGCGTCGGACAGAACTTTCGCCACGACCGGGTAGTCGAAGGGCAGGGCGGGGGGCATCTTCTTACCGACGATGACCTCGACGGCGGGCACAACCGGCACGCCAAGGACCTCAAGGCGCGCGAGAGACGCGCGTTCGTCCATCACGCGCCCAGGACCGACGGGCCAGGGCCTTGGTGCGATGCCGGCGCGCGGCGCGCGCCATCGTAACAGCGCACCCACCGCATCGGCACAGGATTCAGGCGTCCGAAATGCGGGAACGCCCGCCTCGACCAATTGACGCAGGCCAGCGGTTGCTTCAGGTGTCAGGAAGGCACCAAAGGGTTTGCCGCCTTTCTCCGCCTCGATCAGCGGCCGCATCGTCTGGTCGGTGGCCGACCGGGCCGAGGAGCCGGAGACCGAGATGACCATGTCGAAATTCGGGTCCGACGTCATCGCCTCGAGCGCAGGGCGGACGAATTCGGGCCGGGCGCCAGCGAGAGTGAGGTCGGTCATCGCCGCCTCGACCACGTTAAGCCCGGTCTCGCGGATCGCCGCGAGGGTCTGCGACGAGGGCGGTTCTATTCGCGCGCCGGCAAGCGCCAGCCGATCGCAGACCGCCGCGCCGCCGCCGCCGGTGGTGGTCACGACGCCAATGACCGGATCGGGCTTGGAGAAAGGCTTCTGACCCCGGAACAAGGTTGCGGCTTCGGTGAGGCCGTCCAAGGTGTGTATCCGTGCGATACCCACGTCGCGCAGAAAGGCGTCGACGATAGAATCGTCCGATAGAAGGGCCCCGGTATGGGCCACAGCCAGGTGCTGACCGACGGACGATCGGCCCAGCTTGAATGCCAAGACGGCCTTGCCTGCCGCTTGGGCCGCCGCCGCGAATTCCGCCAGCCGGTCGGAGTCGCGGATCGTCTCGAGGAACAGCAGATAGACGCCGGTTTCGGGATCGTCGAGACACGCCAAGCCGATCTCGCCGATGGTCAGGTCAGCTTCGTTGCCTACCCCGACGGATTTTGAGAACCCCAGCCCCAGCGAGCGTGCGCGAGAGATTAGCCCGCCCATCATTGACCCGCTTTGGCTAAGCAGCGCGGTACGCCCGGGTATCTGGCCATCCTCGGTGTAGATCGCGTTGACCGTGATCCAGGCGCCGCTCACCAGATCCGCCAGGCCCATCGAGTTCGGGCCCAAAAGCCGCATACCCGCGTCGCGTGCGGTTCGGACCATCTGCGCCTGAAGGGCCGCGCCTTCTGCTCCGGTCTCGGCGAAGCCGTCCGCAAGGACCGTTGCGATCTTTACGCCCGCGCGTGCACACGTTGCGACTGCGTCGACCGCCAAATCGGTGCCAAGCAGCACATAGGCGTGCTCCGGCACCTCGGGCAGGTCATTGAGGCTGCCAAACGACCGCGCGCCCTGCACCTTATCCCGGCGCGGGTTCACAACGTAGACTTGGCCACCATAGCCCGCGCGGCGCAGATAGTTCAGCGGCCGCCCGGTTGGCCGCGAGGCATCGGTGGAATGTCCGATCAGCGCGACGCTGCGGGGCCGGAACAGTAGTTCATGCAGGCTTCGGTCCGGGCTCTCCATGGATATCGCATAGGCGATGGATCGGACTTGCGGAATACTGATCCGCATCCCTAACGTGATAAGCGTGCATCCGAACGAGCGATGGGAAGACCCGACGGGAATGAGCTCGCCCAAAACACCCGACCGGCGCTTCATCGAGACGCCCTTCCGAGAGACAGCGAACGGCATGGCGTACCGGGCCTTCGGGACGGGCGAGCCATTGGTGCTGCTCCACGGTGGCGCAGGGTCCTGGGAGCACTGGGCGATGAACGTCGATGCCCTAGCCACTGGCCTCAGCGTCATCGCCTTCGATCTTCCGAGCTACGGTGACTCGACCCGGGTCGAGTGGGACATCTCGACCCAGGACTACCTACGCGTCGTTGCCGATGCGGTGCGCGACGCCTGTGGGTTGGCGCCACGGATACACATCGCCGGATTCTCCTTTGGGGGGATGATCGCCGCAGCGACGGCGGTGGCGCTCGGCCAACGCGCGGGATCGCTCAGCATGACCGGTGGGGCGGGCTACGGACCGCCCTCGGGGCGTGGCTTTACGCTCGACAGCCGACGACGGCTGGGGGAACGCTTGGGCCGCCCGCCGACCAAGGACGAGCTGCGCTCCATGCATGCGGAGAATCTTGGCAAACTGATGGTCTGGGACCGGTCTAAGATCGATGACTGGGCTATCGACATGCAGTTTCGAAATGTCGAGCGCACAAGGTTCGACAGCCGCAGGCTGAGCTGGGCCGCCGACACGCCGCGTCTGATCGGTATGCTGACCTGTCCCGTGAAGGTCATCTACGGTGAGCACGATGCGGCGGCTATTCCCTCGGTCGAGGAACGTTGCGCGCAGTGCCGGGCCGCGCGCCCGGATGTGGATACGCAGATCATCCCCGATTGTGGTCATTGGGCGATGTATGAGGCACCCGATGTGGTAAACCGATTGCTGCTCGACTTCCACGGGCGCGCCTGAAGGGAAACCGATGAAGATAACCCGTGTGACCAGCCATGTGCTGCGCTACGACCTGGATGAGGAGCTGGGTTATTCCCAGCAACACTATTCCGCCCGGACCGCCCATTTGGTCGAGGTCGAGACCGACGAAGGCGTGGCCGGCTGGGGTGAATGCTTCGGGCCCGGACCGGTGGCGCTGGCCAACAAGACCATCGTCGAGCAGGTGCTGCAGCCCATGGTGCTGGGCCGCGACCCGTTGGCGCGCGAAGCGATCTGGCAGCATTGCTACAATATGATGCGCGATCATGGGCAGAAGGGGATGCCGATCCAAGCGCTCTCGGGCCTCGACATCGCGCTTTGGGATATTGCGGGCAAGGTGGCAGGCCTGCCCCTCTACCGGTTACTCGGCGGGCCGACACGCGAACGCCTGCCGGTGTATGGCTACGGCATGATGCTTCGGAAGATCCCGGATCTGGCTGGCGCCTTTCGCGAGGAAGCAGCCGCAATCCGCGAAATGGGGTTCGCGGCGACCAAGATGAAAGTCGGGCTTGGTCCGGTCGAGGATGTGAAACTGGCCCAGGCCGTGCGGGACGGGGTTGGCGAGGGGTACCGTTTCGCCGTCGATGCCAACCACTGCTACACGACGGCGGACGCATTCTACGTGGGCCGCGCCCTCGACGAGCTCGGTGCATACTGGTTCGAGGAGCCGGTTGCGCCCGAGGATCGGGCGGGGTATGCGGAGCTGCGGGCAGGCTTAAAGACCACGATCTCGGGCGGCGAGGCCGAGTACACCCGTTGGGGCTGGCGCGACCTGTTGGACGCGCGCGCATTGGGCCTGGCGCAGCCCGAGGTCTGCGGCCTGGGCGGGATAAGCGAATACCTGAAGGTCGTCGCCCTCTGCCATGCCCATTTCGTGCCTGTGATCAATCATGTCTGGGGCTCGGCGGTCGCGGTCGCCACCAACATGCATCTGCTGGCGGCGATGCAAGATCTGCCCGGCGGTCTCCATCCCTGGGAGCCGATGCTGGAATTCGACACCACACCGAACCTGTTCCGCGACGAGATGCTGGCCGAGCCGCTGGAGATTCAGCGCCAGGTGAAGGAGAGCGGTGGCTACGTCGAACTGCCTGGCGGCCCGGGTTTGGGGGTCACTCCTGACCCGACGTTTCTGGACAGGTTTCGCATTGCGTGACGGAAGGGAGAGGGATGAAGATCGCTGTCATTGATGACTACCAAAGCGTCGCCCGCGACATGGCCGATTGGTCAGGTCTCGAAGCCAGCCACGAGATCACGTTTTTCAATCAGGTCTACGAGGGGCTGGACGGCTTTGCGGAACGGCTGACCCCGTTCGATATCATATGCCTGACCCGAGAACGCAGCCCCTTCAAGGCCGACGTTGTCGGACGCCTTCCTAACCTCAAGCTGGTTGTGACTGCGGGCATGCGCAACGCGGCGATCGATCTCGATGCCTGCAAGGCCCGGGGCATCCCCGTCGTCGGAACCGCCGGTTCAGCCCAGGCAACCCCGGAATTGGCGTGGGGCCTGATCCTTTCGCTGGCGCGCAACATTCATATCGAGAATGCGCGGATGCGCGAGGGAAGCTGGATCACGACCCTGGGTCTTGATCTCTCCGGCAAGAAGCTGGGGATCCTCGGTCTCGGCCGACTGGGTCAAAAGATGGCCCAGATCGCCCAGGTTTTCGACATGAACGTGGTCGCCTGGAGCGCCAATTTGACCGACGAGGCGGCAGCGGAGGCGGGGGCGGTCCGGGTCGAGAAGGACGACCTGTTCCGGCAATCAGATTTTCTCACCATCCACTACAAATTGGGGGGCCGCTCGCGCGGGCTTGTGGGGGCGGCAGAGTTGGCGCTGATGAAGCCGTCTGCGTACCTGATCAACACATCGCGCGGTCCGATCGTTGATACGGATGCCTTGATTGCAGCCCTAACCGAGGGCCAGATCGCCGGCGCCGGGATCGATGTCTATGATTCCGAGCCATTGGCTCCCGATCATCCGATCCGGCAGAGCCCACGCACGCTTCTGACCCCCCATCTCGGCTATGTGACGGACGGCACATATCAGCTTTTCTATGGCCAGATGGTCGAAAGCCTCGAGGCTTGGATTTCGGGCAACCCAATTCGGGTGCTGGCATGACTGATGACCTTTGGGAAAAGGGCCTCGAGACGCGGCGCGCGGTAGTTGGCGATGACTATGTCGAGAAATCGCTGGCCGAGGCAGACGACTTCAATATGGCCCTTCAGGAATACATCACCCGATATGCCTGGGGGGATATCTGGAACCGCGAGGGGCTGGCGCGGCGCGATCGCTCGATCTTGAACATCGGGATGTTGGTGGCGCTGAACCGTCCGGCCGAGCTGAAACTGCATTTGCGAGGCGCACTGAGAAACGGCGTGACGTTCGGGGAGATCCGCGAATGCCTGCTGCAGACTGCCGTCTATTGCGGTGCGCCGGCGGCACTCGATGCATTCAGGGTCGCACGCGAGGTCTTCGAGGCGTTGGAGGCTGACGAGTGACCTCGATCCCTGCGCAACATCGCACTTTACCACGCCGGCTGGCGAGCAGGGGACGGGGGCTCCGCGTGTGGCGGAGGGCGCTCTGATCCATGCGCCCCTTAGACGGCATCCGCGTCCTCGACCTGGCGACCTTCATCGCGGCACCCCTCTCGGCCGCGATCATGGGCGAATTCGGCGCCGAGGTGATCAAGATTGAGCACCCGGATGGCGGCGATCCCATGCGCCGATTCGGGACGGCGACGGATGACCCGGAGCGCACTCTCGCCTGGCTTTCGGAGGCGAGGAACAAGCATTCGCTGACCTTGGACCTGAAGACGCCCGAGGGCGCCGCGGCACTCAAGGAGTTGGTGCGCCGCTCGGATGTGCTGGCCGAGAATTTCCGGCCGGGGACGCTCGAGAAATGGGGGCTGGGGCCAGATGTGTTGCTGGAGCTCAACCCGGCGCTGGTGATCCTGCGCATCAGCGGCTACGGCCAGACCGGGCCCTATCGCGACCGGCCCGGCTTCGCCCGGATCGCGCATGCGTTCGGCGGGCTGTCCCACCTGGCCGGAATGCCGGACGGGCCGCCGGTCACGCCCGGCTCCACGTCGCTCGCGGACTACATTTCGGGCTACTATGGGGTAATTGGCGTCCTGATGGCGCTGCGCGTCGCCGAGCACACGGGCAAGGGGCAGGTCATCGACGTTGCGCTCTTTGAGTCGATTTTCAGAGTTCTCGATGAAACGGCTACTGTGTATGAAAAATTTGGAATTGTGCGCGGCCGCGAAGGCACTGCGACCCGGCAAGTCTGCCCGCACGGCCACTTCCCCTGTTCGGACGGCAACTGGGTCGCCATTGCCTGCACGTCCGACAAGATGTGGGAGCGCATGGCGACCCGCGTTCTCGACCGCCCGGACCTGGCAGCAAGTCACCCTACGACCAAGAACCGGCTGGCCGACCGGCCATTGATTGACGGGGCGGTCGAGGAATTCACGAAATGCCATCCGATGACGGATGTCGTGCGGCTTTGTACCGAGGGTGACGTGCCCTGCGGGCCGATCAACACAATTGCGGATATATTCGCCGACCCGCATTTCACCGCGCGGGAGACAATTGCGCGCGTGTCCGATCCGGCGCTCGGGTCTGTCGCTGTGCCAAATGTTTTCCCACGGCTATCCGAAACCCCGGGGCGCATCGATCATCTGGGACCATCGCTCGGCGATGCCGAAGCGCGGGTCAAAGCGATTCTCTCGGATCCCATGCAGATCCGCGACGGCGGCGATTGAACCGGCTGTCGGTTGCGGGCAGAACTGTCCGAATGGCACAATAAATAGGGGTTAACGCAAAGTTTCGCGGATTGGTTTCGTTTAGACACAAAATGCTGTTGACACCTTATGGAGCCCAAACTAGGACTGGCCGCACAGGTGCATAGACGCGGACTGCAATCCTGACGCCTGAAGGCCCGGCCTGCCACAGCCGGGCCTTCATCTATTTTGGGCTTGGGGGGTTGGGTTGGACGGACGGCTAAAAAAAATCCGTACAAATTAAAAGGAGGCATCAGGTGCCTAGACGCGGAGTCTTTGCAAGTGCTCCCGAGGGGGCACAACCTGACGCCTCCCGGATCAAATTGCCCTAAGGCTCTTCGACCCTCACAGCTGCGGAACAAATGACCTCATCGCTTCATTCACAACTATCGATCCGAAGACCAACCGCTATGGACAAGGCAGAGAGACCGAAGACCCGTTGCCGTGGCGCCGTTCCGAATCCGAAAATCCTTCCTGACGCATCTGAACCTTCGACAATTGCGGGCAGTCTCCGCAACCAAAAAATCAAGTAAAGCCGAAGAATCTTGTGGACAACTACCTGATATACCTGTGGAAAACTCAAAAGCATGTTTGCTGTCAAGCCGCTAGCAGGGGTGTCCGCTGGGGAAAATCCTATCCGGGCGCAATCTGAGGAATGCCGCTTGCCGAGAGGCCATTGGTCGACTACCGCTCGATTGACGCTAAACGAAAGTTGGGGACCCGCCCATGGCCGTATTGACCACCTGTATCGGTGCCTATCCGAAGCCCGACTACGTGCCGATGCGCGACTGGTTTCAGGTCGAGCAAGGCCTAACTGACACGTCCGGCACGGTGACGCGGCTGGCGAATCAGGTCAGCGGTAGCGAGGACGCGGAAACTGAGGCGCTCTATCGCCGGGCAACCGAGGCCGCGGTTGCCGACCAGGTTTCCTGCGGCGTCGATATCCCGACCGACGGCGAGCAGCGGCGCGAGAACTACATTCACTATCACTGCCGCCACCTGACTGGCTTCGACTTTGCCAATCTGACCAAACGGACTGTGCGCGACGGCGCCTACACCACCGAGTTGCCGACGATCCGGGGCAAGGTCGAGCCCAAGGGGGATCATTTCCTGGATCGCGACTTTGAGGCCGCTCAGGGCTTTGCCGACCGGCCGGTAAAGATCACAGTTCCCGGCCCGACCACCATCATGGATACCTGTGCCGACGTTCACTACAACGACGGCCGTGCGCTGGCGTTCGATCTGGCCGATGCCCTGAACTTCGAGATCCGGGCGCTGGCCGGTGCCGGATGCAAGTTCATCCAAGTCGACGAGCCGCTGTTCGCGCGCAACGTCGAGCGGGCGCTCGACTATGGTGTCGAATGCCTTGACCGATGTTTTGACGGAGTGCCGGAGGACGTGACCCGGGTCATGCATATGTGCTGTGGCTATCCTGGGCACCTGGATGACGAGGAATACCACAAGGCGGATCCGTCCTGTTACTTCCGCCTGGCCGAAGCGGTGGATCGCTCGAGCGTCAATCAGATCTCGATCGAAGATGCACATCGCTACAACGACCTGGCGCTGCTCGAGCGATTCCAGAACTCGACCGTCATTTTCGGGTCGATCGCGATCGCGGAAAGCCGGGTGGAGACGGTCGAGGACGTCAGCGCGCGTCTCGGGGCGGCACTTGAACATATCGACGGCGATCGCCTGATCGCGGCACCCGATTGCGGCCTCGCCATGCTGGGCCGCGACCTTGCGATGACTAAGCTGAGAGTGATGTGCGAGGCAGCACAATCGGTGTAGCGAGGGGTTTCATCCCGCCGAATGTACCGCTGATGTGCGTACAAATTAAAAGGGAGGCATCAGATGCCTAGACGCGGAGTCTTTGCACGTGCTCCGAAGAACACACCCTGACGCCTCCCAGACCGGTTACCCGAAGGCCTCCGATCGGTGGCCATCTCGCCCGAAGGCGATCTAGCCTGGCAATCTGGCGTTTAGGTCTTCAGCCGTCAGGCAGCCGACCCGAGGGTCTTCCACCCGGCGACCAGAGGGTCCGAAACCACCCGATCACCGATCCCAAGGCCCGAGAGCCCGAGGATCACGGCCGTCCAATCCGAAGATCGTTCGACCGGCGGTCGCAGGCCCGAGAGCCGTGCGCCCTACGCACCAAGGATCCGAGGACCCTCGATCCGCTGACCAATCCGCCCGAGAGCGGGCTGGCCTGCAGCCATTCAACACAAGGGGGTTCCCGTGGCGTCCTGGCTGGCGTCGCTCCAAGTCCGGGGACTTTTCGTTTCGCAATGGCATCGTGTGACGAATTCGTGCCTGCCGCAAGATAAATGTCTGAAAAGAAGAAACTTTCTTGTGGATAATCGATTGTGGATTTCGGGGATAACCATGAAATTCTTAAGGCACAAAACGTGATGAATTGGGGACAATAATTTGCCCTGCCGGATGCTGTTCCAGCACTCCGGGCGACCTTTGGGCGGAGATCCCAAAGAATCATCGGCACCCGCGCGCGACCAGAAAGCGCAAGAAAAATCCGATCCGGGTGGCCTCCCCCTTTCGAACCTCCCGCCGATTGGGCTATTTTGCACGGCGCGGAGAGAGGCGAGGACATGGCCAAGCATAAGATTGCGGTGATCCCGGGCGACGGGATCGGCAACGAAGTGATGCCCGAGGGGCTTCGCGCCGTTGAGGCGGCGATGGCGCTGACGGGTAGCTCGGTCGAATTCCAGCATTTCGATTGGTCGTGCGAGCGCTACAAGGCGACCGGCGCCATGATGCCGGATGATGGGATCGCCCGGCTGCGGGACCATGGCGCGGTCTTTTTGGGTGCGGTTGGATTTCCCGGCGTGCCGGATCATATTTCGCTTTGGGGTTTGCTTGTGCCGATCAGGCGCGAGTTCGACCAATATGTGAACCTGCGCCCCGTGCGTCTGTTGCCCGGCATCACCCCTCCGGTGCGCGACAAGGCGCCCGGTGATATCGACTTCTGGGTAGTGCGCGAGAACACCGAGGGCGAATACAGCCAGGTTGGCGGCACCATGTTCGCGGGCACCGAGCGCGAGTTCGTGACCCAGCAAGCGGTTTTCACTCGCAAGGGCTGCGACCGGATCTGCCGCTATGCATTCGAACTGGCAAAGGCCAAGGGGATGACCCGGGTCGACGGCGCCACCAAGTCGAACGGCATCTTCATCTCGATGCCATATTGGGACGAGCGATTCCGGACCGTCGCCGCGGACTACCCGGAGATTGAGCATGAGCTACATCATATCGACATTCTTTCAGCCCGCCTCGTCATGCAGCCGGAGCGTTTCCAAGTGATCGTGGCCACAAATCTGTTCGGCGATATCCTCTCGGATCTTGGCCCTGGCGTGACCGGGACCATCGCGGTGGCGCCATCGGCCAACATCAACCCGGAGCGCCAGCACCCTTCGATGTTCGAGCCGGTTCACGGCTCGGCGCCGGATATTGCCGGCATGGGCATCGCCAACCCGATCGGTCAGATCTGGTCGGCATCGATGATGCTCGAGCATTTGGGTGAGCCGGAGGCTGCAGCGGCGATTTTTCGCGGGATCGAAACGGTGCTGACTTCGAACAGCGCGCCCAAGACCGCCGATTTGGGGGGCAATGCGAAGACATCGGATTTGGGCCAGGCAATCGCCGATGCGATTGCGCGGGAGGGCTAGGCGGGATGGCAACGCTCAACGATCTCCTGAGTTCGGTGCTCGAGCGCGGCAGCCGGCTGATCGATTGGCGCGACGGCGATCAGGCGAACCCGGAGGTTTTGGCCGGGCACTGCGCCGATCTTCTCTCGGCCAAGGGCGAGGCGACTGGCGTGGCCTTGGCTGCGCGAATCCTCGAAGGCTATGACGGTCTCGATGCCGAAGGGCGCGCAATCTTCTTCCAAACGCTGGCCACCGAATACGACCCGGACCCCGACGAAGTCACGGCTGCCGCCCTACGCTATGCGGAGGATCGCTCGACCGAAGCACTGGCGGCCCTTTCCGCGGCAACCGAGACGCGGCGGCAGGAGCTGTTCCGGCGCTTGAACCTGGCGCCGGGCGGGACGCATCGCTTGGTCTCGATGCGCGCGGACCTCCTGGGTCTCCTGCGCGACGAGCCCGGCTTGGCGCGCATCGACGCCGATTTCCGGCACCTTCTGGGCTCGTGGTTCAATCGTGGCTTCCTGGTCATGCAGCCGATTGACTGGAACACGCCAGCGGCGGTCCTGGAGAAGATCATCGCGTACGAGGCGGTGCACGAGATCGATTCCTGGGAGGAGCTTCGCCGCCGGGTTGGTCCGGAGGACCGGCGTTGCTTCGCATTCTTCCATCCTTCGATGCCCAACGAACCCCTGGTCTTCGTCGAGGTGGCGCTGACGCGCGAGGTTCCCGGCTCGATTCAGGAGGTGCTGGCGTCGGAGCGAGAGCGCGTGGCGGCCGATTCGGCCAAGACGGCGGTCTTCTACTCGATCTCGAATTGCCAAGTCGGATTAAAGGGCGTCTCGTTCGGTGCCTTCCTGATCAAGCAGGTCGCCGAAGACCTGGCCCATGACCTACCGAAGCTCGAGACTTTCGTGACGCTTTCACCTGTTCCGGGTTTTGCCGGGTGGCTCGCGGCCGAGGCTGGGCGCGATCCGGACCTGCCAGCGGCCCAGGCATTGACGGCGCTGAACCGGAACGATTGGGACGATGACGCCAAACGACAGGAGGCGGTCAAAGGACAGGTGCTTCCCCTGTCAGCGCAGTACTTTCTCGACATGAAACGGACCGATGGTCTTCCGCCCGACCCGGTGGCTCGGTTCCATCTTGGCAACGGGGCACAATTGCTCGACATCCACTGGATGGGCGACAAGTCCGAGAAAGGCATCGCGCAATCCCATGGACTCATGGTCAACTATCTCTACGACCTCGACAAAATCGAGGAAAACCACGAGGCTTACGTGAGCGACGGTAAGATCGCCGCGTCGCGCAAGGTCCGGAACCTGGCCGCGGCTGCGCGCAAAGGGAGTAGCTGATGACGATTCAGGCCGTGGACAACACAGCCTCGGTGGAGGCGCCGATCGCCGAGCAAATCGCCCGAGCCCGTGCCGCGATGGCAACGCTTACGGGCGCCAGCCAAGCGCGCATCGACGAAGCGGTCACGGCGATCGCCTGGGCGATCTATAAGCCCGAGCATGCACGAGAACTGGCCGAATTGGCGGTCCAGGATACAGGCCTCGGGAATGTGCCCGATAAGATCACCAAGAACACCCGGAAAACCTTCGGCGCGCTACGCGACCTTCTGCGCGCCAAGACCGTAGGGATCATTGAGGAAGACTCCGCAAAAGGCCTGGTCAAATACGCAAAGCCGGTGGGTGTAGTGGCGGCGATCTGCCCTTCGACCAACCCGGCGGCGACGCCCGCCAACAAGGCGATGCTGGCCTTGAAGGGCGGCAACGCGGTGATCATCGCACCGTCGCCCGCTGGCTACGTGACCTCGGCGCGCTTCGTGGAGTTGGTACGGGCCGAACTATGTAAGGCAGGATTCGAGCCGGACCTGGTACAGGTTCTGGTTTCGCCGGTCACCAAGGACGCGACGCAGAGCCTGATGAACCAGGCGGATCTGGTGGTTGTCACGGGGTCTCAGAACAACGTGCGCCGCGCCTATTCGTCGGGCACCCCCGCGATCGGAGTCGGCGCTGGCAACGTGCCGGTGATCGTCGACGATACCGCCGATCTGGGTGACGCCGCGCAGAAGATCATGGCCTCGAAGATCTTCGACAACGCGACGTCGTGCTCGTCGGAGAATTCCGTGATCTTGCTCGATGCGGTCTACGAGGACGCGATCGCGGCGCTTGGCCGGGCCGGCGGCTACCTCGCCTCGGCCGAGGAGCGCGATCGGGTGCTGAGCACGCTCTGGCAGGGCGGCAAGTTGAACCGCCACATCATCGCGAAAGACATGCCCGTGCTGGCGGACGCCTTCGGTCTTGGTGGCGAGGCCACGAAAACGAAATTCCTCATGGTCGAGGAAGAGGGCGTCGGCGATGCCTATCCGCTGTCGGGAGAAAAGCTGTCGCTGGTCCTGACCGTCTACCGGGCGCGCGACTTTGATCACGCTCGGGAACTGGTACACGACATTCTGGCCCACGAGGGCATGGGGCATAGCTGCGGCATCCACACCAACCGGCCCGAGCGCGCCCGGGAACTGGCCGAGACCCTCGACGTGGTCCGTGTCCTGGTGAACCAGGCCCATACCTTCGGCAACGGGGGCAGCTTCGACAACGGGTTGCCCTTCACGCTGAGCATGGGCTGTGGCACCTGGGCGGGCAACTCGATCAGCGAGAACCTGAACTACAAGCACTTCATCAACATCACCCATCTGGTGACGACGATCCCCGAGGATAAACCGAGCGAGGGGACATTGTTCGGGGGGTATTGGGAGAAATACGGCAAATGACCGCGTCATCCCCACGAAGGCGGTGATCTCCCGGAAGATGAGATTCCCGCCTTCGCGGGAATGACGACGGCGAGGGGAGGAACCATGACCACCTATACCAGCTACGACCTGGTCGAATTCGGCAAGCCGCTGGTGGCGCGCGAGCGGGACTTGCCAGAACCGACCGGCACCCAGGTGCTGTTGCGCGTCCGTCGGGCGGGTGTTTGCCATTCGGACATCCATATCCAGGAAGGTTTCTTCGACCTGGGCGACGAGGGCGAGCTCCGGATGGCCGACCGCGGCATGGTCCTGCCGATGGCCATGGGCCACGAAATCCTGGGCGAGGTGGTCGCCCTCGGCCACGATGCTGACCCGGAAGAAGCCCCAGTGGGCGAAACCAGACTGGTGCATCCGTGGATCGGGTGCGGCGACTGCCGGGCTTGCAACGACGGCCGCGAGAACGAATGCACCCGGATGAACGCCCTCGGCGTCATCCGTGATGGCGGCTATGCCACCCATGTACTGGTCGACCACCCTAAGTTCCTAGTCGATATCGGCGATTTGGACCCCGACATCGTGACTCCGTATTCCTGCTCGGGCCTGACCGTCTACAACGCGCTATTGAAAACCGGGACCATGAACCCCGGCGAATGGCTGGCGGTGATGGGGGCAGGGGGTCTGGGCCTCAATGCGGTCGCCATCGCGCGGGCCATGGGATTCGAGAAGATCGTGTCGGTCGACATCGATGACCGCAAGTTACAGGCGGCGGTCGAGATGGGCGCCGACGCGGTGCTGAACGGGTCCCGCGAGGATGCGCTGGAAGAGCTGCGCAAGATCACCGGCAACCAGCTTCTGGCGGTGGTCGATACGGTTGGCGCCCCCTCGACTTCGCGCCTGGCAATCCATGCGCTGATCAAAATGGGCCGCTACGTCGTCGTTGGCCTATACGGGGGCACGATGTCGATGCCGCTGCCGTGGTTGCCGCAGAAATACCTGACGGTGCGCGGGTCTTATGTGGGGAACTGCAACCAGCTGCGCGACCTGATCGAGTTGGTCAAGGCCGGCAAGGTGAAGGACATCCCCGTCAGCTCGCGGCCCCTCAGCGAGGCCAGCGAGACCCTCGACGACCTGAAGGCTGGCAAGATCACCGGACGGGTGGTTTTGACGACTGAGTGATCCAAGATGAGGTTTCGATGACCAGCCATCTCCTGCCCGGCCAGCCTTTCCCGGGGATCGATCTTCCCAATGCGCAAGGCGGCCGCCTGCGTTCGGCGGAGTTCGACGCACCGTTCATGAGGATCCTCAACGTTTATCGCGGGCTGCATTGCCCGCGCTGCCAACGCCAGTTGCAGGACATGGTGGCGCACCGGGCCGAGTTCGATGCGCTGGGCGCCCGTGTGGTCTCGATTTCGACCGATGATCAGTCGCGCGCCTTGCGGGCGTTGGACGAGTGGGGCCTTGGCGATATGCCCCTCGGCTATGACCTGACCATCGACGAGGCCCGCAGCCTGGATCTGAACATCTCCGAGACGATCCGCGAGGCCGAGCCCGCCTTCTTCGCGGAGGCGGCGGTGTTCCTAATCCAAGCCGACGGCGTGCTTTGGGGCTCGTCGATCAACAGCTTTCCCTTCCTGCGCCCGACCGCCGAGCAGTTGCTGGACGCGGTTCGTGTGGCCAAGGAACGGAATTACCCGCCGCGCGGCAACGTGGCTGCCTGAACAGAATAAGGGGACGCCCCGGCAGCCGGCGCGTCCCCAACATTTGCTGTGATGCCTCAGGCCTCGACCCAGGCCTCCGCGCTCCAGACAAAGGTGTTGCCGTCAATCTCGACCGCCACGCCGTCATCGGCCGCGCCTAGTCCGGTATCGACGATCGCCTCGAAGGCCGAGCCGACGCCGGCGCCGTCCAGGTCGACCTCGAGCACGCCGTCTGTGACCTGCACATAGGCGAGTAGCTCGGCCGCATCGACCACGCCGTCTGCGTTGACCGCGGTGAAGTCGAAGCTGTCGGCATCGATCTCGAGTTTGTCGGCGACCTCCCATTCCGGGCCATCCTCGCCATCGACCTCAGTCGCGACTTCGTAATCGGTGATCGTATCGAGGCCGTCGCCCGGGTCCTCCTCGGTACCTGCGCCGATACCGGAATGCGAGAAGGTGTCGTCGCCCTCGCCGCCGGTCAGCATGTCGTCACCCCCGCGTCCGACGATCACGTCGTCCCCGCCAAGGCCGTCCATGACATCGGCATCATTGGTGCCTTTCAGATGATCCGCACCCTCGCTGCCGTCTTCCTCTACATGGCGGCCGCCGGGGTTGTTATCGCCGGTTGCGAAGCGGCCCTTCGTGCCGCTTTGCCCCTGATTGTCTTTTAGGTGATCTCGGTTCGACATTGGTCTCCCTCCCCTAAAACTCAGTCGTAGAGAGAAACAGATACATTTTCGAAACTGTAATCCAGTAAAACCGATAAGTCCGGTTGAAATAACAACTTGAACAAGAATCTAATTATTTTTCAGGTACATTCAGGTTGATTGATAACAACTTAGTCGAGAAATAATTATTCTCGAATTCTACTAATTCGGATAATCAAGTCGGTTCTGTGTTGGGATTTAGGCAGCGGTGGGGATCGACTTGCCGCTGATCTGCGTTCGGTGCATCAGCCGGCGCGACTGCGGGTCGAACGGGTCGCGGCGGTGGAGGGTGGCACGATTGTCCCAAATCAGCAGGTCACCGACCCGCCAGTGGTGCTGATAGATGAACTCGGGCCGGGTCGCGTGTGCCCAAAGTTCGTCGAGCAAAGCATCGGACTCGGCTCGATTCATTCCGTCGATCCAGGCATTCCGGCGGCGGCCTAAATAGAGCGCCTCGCGTCCGGAGCGCGGGTGCCGGATGATCGCCGGGTGCAAGGAGCCGGGCGCGGTCAACGGGTCATCTGTCGGGGTCACGCCCTGCCGGACATAGCCGCCGGAATTGTATGTGCCGTCGTGCTTGATCCGCCGGCCCAAGATCCGGGCACGCAGACCGGCCGGCATCGCGTCCAGTGCGGCCGCCATTCCGGCAATCCAGGTGTCTCCGCCCTCGGCCGGGATCTCGACCGCGTAGAGCGTCGAGGCGTCGGGTGGGTTCGCCAGATAGCTCATGTCCGTATGCCAGACGGCCTCGCCGGCGCCGAGCGAGCCGATGGCGACGCCGCTCTGATCCTTGATGTTCGAGACCACGTAAAGTTCCGGCAGCCCCTGGACCACGGTCTTGCCCGCCTCGTTGACGGGGGCCTCGTCCAATGTGCCGAGGTGGCGCGAGAAGGTGACCAGGTCATGGGGCGTCAGCGATTGGCCGCGGATTAAGAGCGCCGAGGCACGATCCAGAGCATCGCCGATTTCCTCAGCTTGGCCGGATGTCAGGTCACGGAGATCGAGACCCAGGATCTCGAGGCCAACTTCGCGCGTGAGTGGTCGTTTCGTTAAGGCAATGTGAGAGTTCTCAACGTCCCGGCCTCTCGATGCGCGGCGCACAACACGTCGTGGCCCCGGATCATGTCCGGGGCACTGTGTTGGAAGGTTTTCACCCTACCATCTCCGCCAGCTTCAAGCGCTGCACCTTGCCAGATGGCCCCTTCGGCAGGTCCGGCAGGATATGTATCCGATCTGGCGCCTTGAACCGCCCGACATGCGCCCGGCAGATTTCCAGGAGCGCGGCCTCGTCCACCGTCCCGCCTTCGGTCAGGCGGACCGCCGCTTCGACGCACTGGCCGTAATCGACCGAGGGCACTGCGAAGGCCGCGGCTTCCAACACCTCGGGATGGGTCAGCAGTGCCTCGTCGATCTCGCGCGGGGCGATATTCTCGCCGCCCTTTATGATCAACTCCTTGCGGCGGCCAGTGACATAGATGTAGCCGTCATCGTCCATGTGACCCAGATCACCTGTCAGGAAACAGCCTTCATCGGTGAACGCCTCGTCCGTCGCTTCCGGGTTTTTCAGGTATTCACGAAACACGTTCTCGCCCCGGATCGCGATCTCGCCGCTGGCGCCGCGTGCGACCTCGGCATTTCCCGCGCCCAAGATCGCTACGTCATTTCCATAACCCTTTCCCGGCGAGCCGTACTTTCGCGCACCTGGTGGCATTGGGTTCGAGGTGATCTGTGCCGAGGTCTCGGTCAGGCCCATGGTCTCGATCAGCACCAGGCCAAACAGGTCTTCGAAGGCCTTGTGCACCTCGGGCGACAGCGGCGCCGAAGCAGAGCGGGCAAAACGAACCATTTCCAGCTGATCTTTTGGTGGCGGCCCATCCGCCTCGGCCGCGCGGAGCAGATACTGGTATTGCGTCGGCACCGCCGAGAACCAGGTACATTGGTGGTCAATGACCTGGTCCCAAAAGCCACTGACCGAGAAGCGCGGCGGCACGACGATGGACATGCCACCGACCAGCGTCGACATCAGTGAGACGCAGAAACCATTGATGTGGAAGAGCGGGAGGACCAATAGCGTGCGGTCCTCCGAGATCAACTCATGCGCGATAATTGCGTTCTCGCCTCCGCAGAGGGGAGCGCGTTGCCGAAGCAGCGCGCCTTTCGGATTGCCCGTGGTGCCAGAAGTGTACATGAGCAGGCCGTCGGCCATGTTGTCGTGATCGGCGATTGGCGTGATTGCGCCGCACGCCTCGGGCCATTCCGGCCCGCGATGCGGATCGCACGGGATGACGCGGATCGGCCGTGCGACCTGTTCCAATATTCGCCGTAGCCGCGGCGCCTCTTCAGGGCTGACGAAGATGATCTCGGTCTCGGAATGCTCGATGACATAGGCGATCTGCGGGTCACCGGCGGCCAGATTGATCGGTGCCGTGATCCGCCCGCAATAAAGCGTGCCCAGGATGACCTGCACCGAGCCCCAGGAATTTTGCATCATCACCGAGACGACTTGCTGATGGCGGATCCCGAGACCGGCCAGCCGATTGCTGAAGTCCGCCAGGACGTCGCGTAGGTCACCGTAGGTGATGCTCAGCCCGTTGTCGGGTGAAACCAGGAACAGTTTATCGGGCCGCGCCACTGCGTGCACCTCGACAAAGTCCCTCACCGTCTGGCTGCCGACCAAATCCCCCATAGGCCTCTCCCTCAGCGTCCGAGCCCGCACTCTATGCGCCAACAAGCCGGGCCGCGCAACGCCTGCCCTTGGCCGGCAACGCGTGCCGTGTTAACCGGGCGCCCTTACCGGATGGCTTTGTGATCGAAACCATGAACTTGTTCACCGAAATTCGCTCCGTGGTGCTGGACGCCGTGGCCCGCCTGATCGAGGCGGGCACACTTCCCGACGGTCTGGCAACCCAGGCAATCACGGTCGAGCCGCCGCGCGATGCGAGCCATGGCGACATGGCAACTAACGCGGCGATGGTGTTAGCCAAGCCGGCAGGTCAGAAACCGCGCGACCTCGCAGACCGGCTGGCGCCAATCCTGTCCGAGGATGCGCGGATCGGCGAGGTCACCGTGGCCGGGCCCGGCTTTATCAATCTGAGGCTGGCGCCGGACCTGTGGAGCGGGGTCGTCGTCGCAGCGATCGCCAATGGCTCGGACTTTGGCCGGTCGCAAATGGGTGTGGGCCAAAAGGTCAATGTGGAGTTTGTCTCGGCCAACCCGACTGGGCCGCTCCATGTGGGGCACACGCGCGGTGCCGTGTTCGGAGACGTGCTGGCCAGTCTTCTGAATTTCGCCGGCTACGAGGTTAAGCGGGAGTATTACATCAACGATGGTGGCGCCCAGGTCGACGTGCTCGCGCGCTCGGCCTACGAGCGATACCGCGAGGCCTGTGGGCTGAATCCCGAGATCGCCGAGGGGCTCTATCCGGGTGACTACCTGATCCCGGTCGGCGAGGCGTTGAAGGAAGAATTCAGCGACAGCCTGCTTGACCAGCCCGAGGATGCTTGGCTGGCGCGCGTCCGTGACTTCGCTGCCAGCATGATGATGGACTTGATCCGGGCCGATCTGAAATCCCTCGGCGTGGTGATGGATGTCTACTATTCCGAAAAGTCCCTCTACGGCACGGGCCGGATCGAGGCGACGCTCGAGGATCTGGAAGGGCGCGGTCTGATCTATGAAGGCGTGCTTGAACCCCCAAAGGGCAGGGTGCCCGAAGATTGGGAGCCGAGGCCGCAAACCCTCTTCAAGTCGACGGAATACGGCGACGACACTGACAGGCCGATCAAGAAGGCGGACGGGTCCTGGACGTATTTCGCGCCGGATATCGCCTAACACAAGGACAAGGTGGATCGCGGTTTCGACCTGTTGATCGACGTTCTCGGCGCTGATCATGGGGGCTACGTGAAGCGAATGAAGGCGGCGGTCGCAGCGCTGAGCGACAATCGGGTGCCCCTCGACATCAAGCTTTGCCAATTGGTGAAGCTGTTCAAGGGCGGCGAGCCCTACAAGATGTCTAAGCGCGCCGGCACGTTCGTGACGCTCCGCGACGTCGTGGATGAAGTGGGGCCTGACGTAACCCGCTTCGTCATGCTGACCCGCAAGAATGATGCGCCGTTAGATTTCGACTTCGTCAAGGTGCTGGAACAGAGCAGGGATAACCCCGTCTGGTATGTGCAATACGCCCATGCCCGGACCAACTCGCTGATGACGCGTGCCGCCGAGGCTGGAATGGCCGTCGACGATTCGGCGTTCGCCAGCGCCAACCTCGCGGCGCTTACGCACGAGTCCGAGATTGGCGTGATCCGCAAGATCGCCGAGTTCCCGCGTTTGGTCGAGGCTGCGGCGCATCACCACGAACCTCACAGGATTGCCTTTTATCTCTATGATTTGGCGTCCGAATTCCATTCCTGGTGGAACCGTGGGCAAGACGAGCCCGGGCTGCGGGTGATCCGAGAGGATGCGCCGGATTTAACTCTGGCACGGCTGGCCCTTTCACGCGCGGTTCAGGTTGTGATTTCGGCTGGTCTTGGTATTCTTGGTGTCGCCCCTATGAACGAAATGAAGTAACTTCCGAGTTGCATATAGTGGGGCACGAGCAGACGACCCCAAAATGTGACCCAAAAATGGGCTGCTGATCGGGGAACGACGACAGGCACGGAACCCGGATGCGCGACGAGTTCGACGACGACTACCTTGCGGCCGATGGAGGTGCGCCAGCAGGCTGGCGCGCCCGGTTGCGTGCGCGCTATGGCGAGCAAGTTTCCACCTGGACCGGCGCCCTGGCGGCGATCGTCGTCATCAGCGCCCTTGCGATCTGGATCTACAATCTGGGAGATCGCGACGCGAATGCGGTCCCAGTGATCCGGGCGGCGCTCGAACCTGCCAAGGTGCAGCCGGACGATCCCGGAGGCGCCGAGGTTGCGCATCAGGATATCGCCAGCTACGGCGCCACTGACGAAACCAATGATCCCGATGGCCCCATCATCCTGGCGCCGCCAAGTCCGCGTCCGGCGGACGAGGACGTCGCCATGGGTGAGCTTCAGAGCCAAGCGGGCGAGGAGGTTGCGGCGCTGTCCCCGGACGACCCCGCAAATGATGCCGCCTCGACCGAGATTGCCGCGGATGAACCGTTGCCCGGAGATGGTACAGACCTGGCGCCGGGCTTCAGCCCGGTCGCTCTCGCGCGCCCCCGGGATTTGGCGCAGCGGGCGGCATCGGCGCGCAGTTCGAGCGCCCAGGAGAACGCCCTGGCATTAGAGGCCGCGACGTCAATCGTCCAAATCCAGCTTGGCGCATTTCCCACCCGAGCCGAGACCAAGACGCAGTGGGAGCAGATCTACAGCGCCAACAGCGATATCCTCGCTGGCCGCGCGCTGGTGGTGCAGAGCACGATTTCAGGTGGCCGGCGGTTTTTCCGGATGCGCGCTGGCCCTTTCAAAGACCGGACCGAAGCGCGCAATATTTGCCGAGCATTGCAGGCACGCGGCCAGGATTGCCTGGTCGCGGTGAATGGCTGATGGCGGCGGGCGCGGTCATTTTTGGGCTGGAGGGTCCCGAGCTGTCGCCTGAAGAGCATGCGTTCTTCCGCGATGCCGACCCTTGGGGTTTTATCCTGTTCGCCCGGAATGTCGCGGCGCCGGACCAACTCCGCCGCTTGACCGCCGATCTGCGTGCTGCGGTCGGGCGCGACGCACCGGTGCTGATCGATCAGGAGGGGGGGCGAGTTGCCCGCATGGGCCCGCCCCATTGGCGCCAATGGCAGCCGGTCATGCGGCTTTTCGATGGTGCCGATGAGGCGCGGGCGCTCGAGGCGGCATGCCTGCGCTACCGGATCATCGCCGAGGAACTGGCTGCGGTTGGCATTGACGTCGATTGCGTGCCGTTGCTCGACGTGCCGGTGCCTGGTGCCCATGACGTGATCGGCGAGCGCGCGCTCGGCCGTGATGCCGATGCCGTCGCGCGCCGGGGCAGGGCGGTTTGCCAGGGCCTGCGCGCCGGTGGGGTGCTGCCCGTGGTCAAGCACATGCCGGGGCACGGCCGCGCCCAAGTCGACAGCCATCACGAGGTCCCTAGGGTCGGCACGCCACGCGACGAACTCGACGCGGTCGATTTCGCCGCTTTCCGGCCCTTGGCGGAAGAGGCGCTGGGAATGACCGCCCATGTGGTCTACGAGGCAATCGATCCGGAGAATTGCGCCACCCATTCGCCCGCCGTGATCCACGCCATCCGCGACGAGATCGGCTTTGGCGGCCTGCTGATGACCGACGATCTGTCGATGGCGGCCCTTGCCGGCAGCATGTCCGAGCGAGTTCGTCGCGCGCTCGGCGCGGGCTGCGACGTGATCCTCCACTGCAACGGCCGGATGTCCGAAATGGAGGAGGTCGTGGCCCATTCGCCCGAGCTCTCTGGTCCAGCCGCCATACGCGCTGCCCGCGCCGAGAACGAACGTGGGGTTGGGGACGAGACCGATATTCCGGCCGCCGAGGCACGCTATTCGGAACTTACAGGGGAGAGGCCCAATGCCTGAGAATGTGCTGGACGCCCCGGTCGCAGACCAAGTGGCGCCCCCCGAAACCGATCCATTCGATACGCCGCCCCGGGATCTGCCTAAAGACGATGGTGATGCGCTTAGTGTCAGTGTTGATGGGTTCGAGGGACCGCTCGACCTACTCCTGATGCTGGCGCGCACCCAGAAGGTGGACTTGCGCAAAGTCTCGGTGCTGCAATTGGCCGAGCAGTATCTGGAATTCGTCAATAAGGCCCGTTCGCTTCGTCTGGAGCTGGCGGCGGATTACCTGGTCATGGCGGCCTGGCTCGCTTTCCTGAAATCCCGGCTTCTCTTGCCACCGCCGCACGAAGATGGCGGACCCAGCGGCGAGGAACTGGCCGCACATTTGGCCTTCCAGCTTGAGCGGCTTGAAGCCATGCGCCGCTCTGCTGCGCAACTGATGGGCCGGGACCAGCTTGGCCGCGACTTTTTCGCCCGCGGCATGACCGAGACCGTGACGGTCAAGCGTCAAACCGAATGGAGCGCGAATCTGGCCGATCTGCTCCGGGCCTATTCGCGGATGCGCACACGCGACGAGTTTCGCCCGCTGCAGGTTGATCGCAGCGCGATCTTCTCCATGGACCAAGCCCTGGAGCGCTTGAAGCACGTGATCGGCATGGCCATGGAATGGGGCGACCTGGCCTCGTTCCTGCCTGAAGGTTGGGCCCTCGAGCCTGGCAAGCGGCGCAGCGCCATCGCCAGCACATTCGCTGCCTCACTTGAGCTGGCCAAGCTCGGCCAGGTCGAAATCCGCCAGGACAAAACATTCGCGCCGATCTATTTGCGTGCCCGTCAGAGAGAGGAGACCCCCGCATGAGCCTCGATGATCTAGGGCCCGAGGAACTGGGACAGGATGCGCCCAGCGGCGTTGAGACGCTGTTCGACGCGCCGCCGCTGGCCGAGCAGGAACGGATGGTCGAGGCGATCCTGTTTGCCAGCGCCGAGCCGTTGAGCCTGGCGCAGATCGGTGAGCGGATGCCGCATGGATCGGACGCGGCCGAGGCCTTGGCAGTGTTGCGGAAGCGGTATGAGGGACGTGGTGTCGGAGTAGCCAAAATCGGCACCGGTTGGGCCTTGCGCACAGCGCCGGACCTCGGATTCCTGATGCGCCGCGAGGCGAAAGAAGTGCGCAAGCTTTCCCGGGCTGCCATCGAAACGCTTGCGATCATCGCATATCACCAACCTGCGACCCGGGCCGAGATCGAAGAGATCCGCGGCGTTTCGCTGTCGCGCGGCACGATCGACATTCTGTTGGAACTGGAATGGATCAAGCTTGGCCGCCGCCGCGGGACCCCAGGCCGCCCGGTGACATTCGTCACGACCCAGATGTTCCTCGACCATTTCGGCCTCGCCAGCGCCCGTGATCTGCCGGGCATCAAGGAACTGCGCGCCGCCGGCCTGCTCGACGCCACGCCGCCGGGCGCCGAGGCAGAGGAAGAATTCCTGCCCGGTGAGGACGGCGAGATCGATGACATGTTTCCCGAGGAGGAAGCGGTCGTCTGAGATTCGCCGTCACTCGCCGATAGATTGCCGTGCTGTCCATTTTCCAAAGACAATGCGCGGTCTGGCGAGTTCGACCCGCAAGATTGAAAGCCGAGCACTGTTGAATAGATCCGGATTCATGGCGCCTTGAAGTGCTTCGCCAGCCGCAGTTCCTGCCCCTGGTAGTTCGACCCGATTCCCGCCCCATAAAGCACATCTGGTGTCTCGGCCATGTGCTCGTAGACCAGCCGACCGACCATTTGCCCGTGTTCCAGCGCGAAGGGCGCCTCGTAGCAACGGACTTCGAGGACGCCGCGTGACCCGGCGCCACCCGTCGACGGGTGACCGAAGCCCGGGTCGAAGAAGCCCGCATAGTGGACCCGGAACTCCCCCGCGATCGCCATATAGGGCACCATCTCGGCAGCGGTATAGGGCGGCACGTTGACCGCCTCGCGGCTGACCAGGATGTAGAAGGCGCCCGGGTCTAGGATGATCGCACCGTGGCCGCCTGGGCGGACCGGCTCCCAAAATTCGGCCGGGTCGTAGTGGTCGACCTTGTTCAGGTCGATCAGTCCGGAATGGTGGCGCGCGCGCCAGCCGACGATGCCACCCGCGCGCGGGCTGAGGTCGACGGAGAAGCCAAGCCCCCCGTCGATCAAAGCCTCGCCGTTCACCAGCGGCTCCTTGGCATGGAGCGTGCGAAGTTGATCGTCGCCGATCGAAGGATCGCCGCGCCGAAAGCGGATTTGGTTCAGCCGCATCCCCGGGCGCACCAGCACTGAGAAAGTGCGTGGGCTGATCTCCGCATAGAGCGGTCCCTCGTAGCCCGCCTCGACCCGGTCGAACTCGATCGAGCGGTCGGTGATCAAGCGGGTCAGCAGGTCCAGACGTCCGGTCGAGCTTTTAGCATTGGCCGCAGCGGAGATGTCTTGGGGGAGGGCGAGAGACTCGGCAAGTTCCACGACGTAGACGCAGTTCGTCTCCAGAACCGCACCGGGCTCGAGATTGATCTCATGCATCGCGTATTGTTCGAGCCGTTCCTTCACGCTCTGGCCCCGGCCCGACAGGAAACTCGCGCGCACCCGCCAGGCCCGGCCACCCAACCGCAGGTCGAGGGTCGCCGGCTGGACCTGGTCCGAGGTCACGGGTTCGGAGGTCTGAATTTCACCCGCCTCCAGCATCCGGCGCAGCGCCTGGGACGGGATCACCCCGGGTTCTTGCTCGGTCATCGTGGTCTCTGCTCCCCCAACGATTAGGCGCCAATGAAAAGACGCCAACGGCCGGGCCGCTGGCGTCTTGATGCTGGTCGGGCCGGCGAGATTCGAACTCACGACCTCTTGCGCCCCATGCAAGCGCGCTACCAAGCTGCGCTACGGCCCGACAAGGTAGAAGCGGTTATAGCGCCTCCGCCATGCAGTGCAATGGGCACAAATGAATTTGGCGCTCGAACGAAAATGGGCCCCGACGGGGCCCATTCAAAAGATCCGTGTTGCGGAACGCTTAGTCGCTTTCAAGCTTCTCCAGCAACTTTTCCAACCGCGAAATACTGGCGCGGATCCGGGTCGGATCCACATCCTCGCCGGCATCCGCCGCGGCGACCGTGCGCTCGGCATCCACGCGATCCTTGAGCGCTGAAAGACGCTCGACCGCGTCCGCCGGAACCTTCGCGGATTCCAGCGTCAGCTCGAGGCTGGCATTGCCGCGGGCGATCACCGTCTTCGTGCCTTTCTCACGCAGCATCTTCTGCACGCCCTTGATGGTCATACCATCATCGTAGAGCAGCGCCTTGATGCCGCGCAGCAGCGCAACATGGTCCGGCCGATACAAGCGGCGGCCCCCACCGCGCTTCATCGGCTTGATCTGAGCGAACCGGGTTTCCCAGAACCGCAGCACATGCTGCGGTAGATTCAGATCGTTCGAGACTTCGCTAATTGTTCGGAAGGCTTCGGGCGATTTACCCGAGCCTGTAAGCGACTCAGCAGTCACAGCCATTACGCATTACCTCCACCCTTTACGCGATCTTTCATGATATGCGACGGGCGAAACACGAGGACGCGCCGGGGTTCAATTGGCACTTCCTCACCAGTCTTTGGGTTGCGTCCCATGCGGGCGCCCTTGTCGCGCACCGCAAAGGTACCGAATGAAGAAATCTTTACATTCTCGCCTTTTACGAGGGCATCGGATATCCTGGTCAGGACAGATTCGACCATTTCCGCGGATTCATTCCGCGACAAGCCAATCTCTCGATAAACCGCCTCGCTAAGGTCGGATCGCGTTAAAGTATTCCCCGCCATCGTCCGAACCCCCTTCTGGTTGTGTTAAGCGATACGCATACGATCGCCGCTTAGTGTAAAGGAATTTGCGAAAACGAGTCAATGTCAATGACTTGTGGAAAACTTCGTAACCTAAAGTATAGGATCAAGACCGAAATATCACCATCGCAAGAGTGCGGAGCCCCAGGCCAAACCGCCGCCAATGGCCTCCATCAACAGAAGATTTCCGGGTTGAATGCGTTCGTCTTGAACTGCAATCGACAACGCCAGCGGGATCGATGCGGCAGACGTGTTGCCATGGTCCTGGACGGTCACGACGACCTTATCCATCGAGACCCCAGCCTTCTTCGCGGTACTCTCGATGATCCGCAAATTTGCTTGATGCGGCACGATCCAATCGACCTCGGCGCTGGTCACGCCGACCTTCTCCATCACCTCGTCGGCAACCTCGGCCAACTTCACGACCGCGTGGCGAAAGACCTCTCGGCCTGCCATCTGCACATAGCCCGCTTGGCGCGTGGTCGAGGGGCCGCCAGAGACGTAGAGAATATCGTGATAGGCGCCGTCCGAATGCAAACAGGTTCCAAGGATACCGCGGTCTGCCGGTGACCCGTCGCCCTCGGCGGCTTCCAGAATCACCGCACCCGCACCGTCGCCGAACAAAACGCAGGTCGCCCGGTCGTTCCAATCGAGGATGCGCGAGAAGGTTTCGGACCCCACCACCATGACCCGCCGCGCCATACCCGAGACGATCATCCCATTCGCATTGGCAAGCGCGTAGATGAACCCGGCGCAGACCGCATGCAAATCGAACGCGAAACCGGTGCGCATACCCAAGGCATTCTGCACCCGGGTCGCGGTCGAGGGGAAAGTATAGTCGGGCGTCGCCGTCGCCAGCACGATCGCATCAATGTCGGAGCTGTCGAAGCCGCCACGTTCCAGGGCGTCGCGCGCCGCCGCGACCGCGAGGTCCGACGTAGTCTGGCCTTCGGCTGCAATGTGGCGCTGGTGAATGCCGGTGCGGGTCCGGATCCATTCATCTGATGTTTCGATGCGCTCCGCCAACTCGCCATTGGTCACAATCCGCTCGGGCAGGAAATGGCCGCAAGCCACCGCCCTGGCACGCACCACACTCATTCGCCCCGTTCTCCCACCTTATTTTCCAAGGGAGTGTCGTCATCTGCGTCCAGCTTGGCAAGCTGTGCGGCAACCCGGCGCGGAAAATCCGTCTCGGCCATCTTGGCAGCCAGCTCGACGGCGGACGCGAAACCGACCGCGTCCGCGCCGCCATGGCTTTTCACCACCGCGCCGTTCAAGCCGAGGAAGACGCCGCCATTAGCTCGGCGCGGATCGATCCGCTGACGCATCCGGCTGAGTGAGGTGAGGGCGAAGAGGGCACCAAAGCGAGACCAAAAGCTGTGCCGGAAGGCATCGCGCAAAGCGTCGCGAATAAAGTGCGCGGTGCCCTCGGCGGCTTTCAGCGTCACGTTTCCCGTAAAACCGTCGGTGACGAAGACGTCCGCCGTGGTCTTCGAGAGATCCGTTCCCTCGACGAAGCCTACGAACTCGAAACGTTCGCTCTCGGCGGCCTCGATCAGCTTTGCCGCCTCCTGTATCTCCTGTGGACCCTTGCCTGGCTCGGTGCCCATGTTCAGCAAGCCGACCCGGGGACGCGGTATGCCGAAATTCAGATGAGCGTATTCCGCACCCATAACTGCGTATTGCAGAAGGTTGCGCGGATCGGCGCGCACATCCGCGCCCATGTCCAGGACCGTGTTGTATCCATGCTTGGCACGCGACGGCCAGGTCACGGCAATGGCCGGGCGGTCGATGCCGGGTGCTTTGCGCAGGATCAGGATCGCCATGGCCATCAATGCGCCGGTATTGCCGGACGAGATCGCCACCTTGGCATCCCCGCTGGCTACGGTCTCGAGCGCCTTCCACATCGAGCTGTCGCGTCCATCTCGGATCGCGCGCGACGGCTTCTCGGACATCAGGACCACGCCCGGTGCGTGTCGAATTTCGCATTTCCCGGACAGATCGGGGCGTTTGCGAAGAAGCTCGGATAGCTTCCCCTCGTCTCCATGGACGATGAAGCGGATGCTGGGATGTTGTGAAATCAGATGAGACATCCCGGTGAGAATCGGGGCGGGTCCCCGGTCACCACCCATCGCATCGATGGAAATCACGGTGCTCCCGCTCATGTCTCAATCCTCGGCGCCGGAAAAGCCGATCCGGCGGAACCGGCCCAGACCCCACCGGGGCGCCGAGCCGGGAATAACGACGCGGGGGTTACGCGACGTCCTCGTCCAGGTCGATCTCATCGACCTGAGAGACGACCTCGCGGCCGCTGTAATGCCCGCAGGCCCCGCAAACGTGGTGCGGCAGCTTCAACTCGCCGCAATTCGGGCACTCGTTGCTGCTTACAGCCGCGAGCGCGTCATGCGAGCGCCGCATGTTCCGCTTGGACCGGGTTTTCCGGTTCTGTTGGACCGCCATGTCAATCCTCTGTATTGTCGGCGCGCGCCGCCCTGCGGCACGTGCTCAAACCTATCCGTTCGCCTGTCCCAAGGCCTCTCGTCGGAGACCACCGCCGACTGACGGTAAAGCAGACGAACACTCTGGGGAAACGAGAGGCGGAAAATAAACTTTTTGCAATAAGGGGCAAGTGTTTTCTGCGTCTGCGCGAGAGCGTCGCAGGCGCCCGCTCGCGGCACGCAACACTGGTCTCAGGCGCCCTCGTCCCCCTGGCCTGCCTTGAGCGCCGCCAAGGCAGCAAAGGGCCGGTCAGCGCCCGAGTTCTCGTCCTTTGACGAGGATGTTTCCGGCAACTTTGCGCCCTCGGCCCGCGGGTATGGGTCGATCAGAAGCGATAGGCTTTCGACCGCCAATTGAGCTGGATCGAGATCGTCTTCATAAGAATCGGGCAAGTCGGCCTCGTCGTGCAGAACACGGATTTCCGATTCGTCGATCAACTGCTCCGCCGGCACATACAAGCGCTCGATCTGGGCGTCGTGTCTGAAGCTCAAGGGCGCCAAGGTCACTACGCAGGCCTGTTCGACGCGTGCCACCAAGTGTCCGCGGATCCGCCACCCATCAGCGCCCTCCGGCGAAATGAACCCGGCAAAGGTCAGGCGGTCGATCCGGTCAACGTCCAGGTACGATGCCAGCGCGGAAAGCTCATCGGCCTCTGCCACGACCCGAAACTTGGTTTCGTGATCCTCAGGCAATTGCGCAACCGGCATCGGCCGGCGGAATGGTGCCTCGGGCGGCATATCCTCGCTCTTGCGCGTGTCAGCGGTCATCAGGATCGATCCTCGATCGGGCGGGTCCGGGCGCCGCAAAAGACGACTAGACGGTATGGCGCCGCCCATTGCTTGAATTTAAACCATTCGCGGGGTAGGGGAAACCGGCGAGACCGACATCGGTTCGCAGTTTGGCGACAGGCACGTAACGGAGCGTAACGATGAAGCGTTTGACGGGTATGTTCACCGCAATCACGCTGGCCTTCGGGATGGCTGCTTGTGCGCCGGTTATGCAAAACCACGGTTACGCCCCTGACGAGGAGCTGATTGCCGAGATCAAGGCCGGCGAGGACACCCGCGGATCGGTTCGCCGCAAGATCGGCCGGCCGGGCACCAATGGCGTCTTCAGCGATACCGGCTGGTACTACGTTGCGAGCCAGGTCAAGCACTACATGTACTACGAGCCAGAGGTGGTGAGCCGCCGCGTCGTAGCGGTTGAATTCGACGAGAACGACGTGGTCTCGTCGGTCAACTCTTATGGCTTCGAGGACGGGCGCATCATCGATCTGCAGACACGCACGACCCCGACCCATGGCCGCCAGCTTACGATTCTACAGCAGATCCTCGGCAATATCGGCAAGATCACTGGCGACGACTTGGTCCAGGAGTGATCAGAGCGCATCAGCTCTCAGTCTGACGCCACCCTCGGGCCGTACGGTCATAGTCATCGTCGGTACCGGCATCGGCGCGTCGGCGAGGCGAAAGCGGAACCGCGCTAGCAGGGTGCCCAGAATGATTTGCGCCTGCATCATCGCGAAGTTCGCGCCAACGCAAATACGTGGCCCTGCGCCGAATGGCAGGTGCAGATAGCGGTTGCGCGCCGCGGCCTTATCGGGCGCGAAATTATCTGGATCGAACCCGTCGGGATCGTCCCACCACATCCGGTGCCGATGCAATGCGTAGAGTGGCAGGAACAGCGTGTCGTTTGGAAGAATCTCGCGCCCGGCCAACAAGTCGCGTTCGCGCACATTGCGGGCAAGCAATCCAACCGGCGGATAAAGCCGCAGGGTCTCTTCCAGAATCTGGCGGCCATAGGGCATTTCGCCCAGATGCTCCGCTCGGGCTGGCGAGTCACCCAGGACCGACTGCGCCTCGGCACGCGCACGGTCCTGGGCGTCTTGATCTCCGGCCAGCAACAGCAGCGCCCAAGCCAGCGTCAGCGCGGTCGTGTCATGGCCGGCAACGATAAAGAACTGCATATTGTGGACCAGATCCCGTGGCGACATGCGTCGTCCGGTCTCGGGGTCTTCGGCCTTGAGCATGTAGTCCAACAGGTCGTCGGCCCCCGCTTGGCCATTCCGCCGCCGGTCCTCGATCGCCTGGCCGACCATGGCATGCATGGTCTTGACCGAGCTTTGTCCCAGGATCGCGCCCGGGCGCGGAAACCAATAGGGCACATGTAGAAAGTCGAGCACTGAGGCCCGGCCCACGGTCTCGAAGTATCGGATGATTGCCGCCGAATAGGTCTCGGCATCGAAGTGGTCGCGGCCTGAAAGGGCGACGTTGCAGATCACGTCGAAGGTCGCTGATAACATCTCGGCCAGTATCTCTGGCGCCTCTCCCCTCGCGCGCAAACGCTCGACCGCGCGCTCGGCGGTCGCGGTCATCACCGGCGCCAACGCCACCACATTTCGCTGCGCGAAGACCGGAGCCACCGCGCGCCGCTGCCAGCGCCAAGCCTCGCCCTCCAGCGTGAACAGGCTATCGCCGACCGCCGGGCGCAGCATCCGCAGCATGATCTCGGACTTCGGATAGTTCTCAACATTATCCAAGAAAATCCGCTTCAGCGCGCCGGGGTCTTGTACCATGTGCCAGCGGCTACCGAGCCGGCCCGACAGCACGGGCTGCACGTAAGCTAGCGACGGAATGATCCCCAGCACATTGTTCTTCGCTGCGCGCATCGCCTCGAAGGGCGATAGCGGGCGTGCCGGCGGAACTATTTTCGGGGGCATGAAGTTCATGTCTTGAAGTTAGGTTCCGGGCCGCCGTAGAGCAAACGCGCTTATCGCCGCGCCGCCTTGGTCGCGACCAGGGTGAAGCACATCGGCAATTGGGCCTCCCGGCCGCAGTAGATGTCGAAATCGGCCTCCCGGTTTGAATGAGGATGCTCGGTCAGGCGGTCAATCGTCAGACCCGCTTCGACACAGGCCGTCACTATGTCACCCAGCTTGTGGACAAACCAATACGACACGCCCGCCTTGGCGTCGGTCGGCCCATCATAAGTGATCGCCACGTCGTCGATATCCGGCCCTTCCGCGAAATAGGAAATCCGGGGCGTGAAAGGGTCATTCGACTGAGGGTCGAACATCTCGAGGAATGGATGCGTCTCGTAAATCACCAGACGCCCCCCCGGCGCGAGCAGGCCGGTCACAACGTTCAAGAAGCGTGCAAGGTCGGGCATCCAGCTCAGCACGCCGATCGTGATCAAGGCAATGTCGAAGTCCGAGGGCGTGTCTTCTGGCAGCGCGTAGATGTCCGCGCAAAGAAACCGGCAGGATATTCCGGCCGCCGCCGCCAATTCATCTGCCTGGTCAAAGAATGCTGATGAATGGTCGATCCCCAATGCCGGCACAGCACCCAGCGCCGCGACCGACAGCAGTTCGCGCCCATTGTTGCAGCCGATTTGCACGACACGCTTGCCGCGCGGTGATAGCGCCATCAGTGTCTGCGTAAGGGTTTTGTCGAGGGTCGAGAAATTGCCCGCCCTGGCCCGGTCGAGCAGCCTCTGCCAATCCGGCCCAGCGCGGTGCAAGGGTTCGGAAGCGTTCCAGGCAGCGCGGTTCGCTGCGGTCATCTCGGAGAGGCTGGGAGTATCATCGCTTGTCATATCTGCCCCTCGGTCATAGCCGCCAATCGTCGATTTCCGCGATCGCCTCGTCTGAATAGCCGAAATGGTGAGCAATCTCGTGGACCAGCACGTGGGCGACCAGCCTGTCGAGTGCCACGTCGCTGCGCTCGGCCCATTCATTGAGGATCGGCCGGCGAAAAAGCCAAACCGTGTCGGGCTGGGTGCGCACATCCATCACCGATTGCTCGGTCAAGGCAACGCCGTCGTAGAGGCCGGTCAGTTCGAACGAATTCTCGATTCCCATCTCGGTCAGAGTAGCCTCATCGGCGAAATCAGAGACGCGGATCAGTAGGCTTGCGCAGGGCGTGCGAAAGGCCTGGGGCAGGCCTGCGAAGGCCGCCTCGGCGATCCGCTCGAAATCAGCGAGCGATGGGGCGGTGGCGGAGGCAATGTCCATGAGCCATCCCGAAACGACGAAAGGCGGGGCAGGGCCCCGCCTTTCGAACTTAGTGCAGAATTCTGGTTAGCAGGAATAGTACATCTGGAACTCGACCGGGTGGGGCGTGTGTTCGTAGGCGTAGACCTCCTCCCACTTGAGGTCCATGTAGCCTTCGACTTGGTCGCGGGTGAAGACGTCGCCGGCCAGCAGGAAGTCCATGTCGGCCTCCAGCGCGCCCAGCGCCTCGCGCAAGCTGCCACAAACCGTAGGGATACCCGCCAGCTCCTCGGGCGGCAAGTCGTAGAGGTCCTTGTCGGCGGCCTCGCCCGGGTGGATCTTGTTCTTGATGCCGTCAAGCCCGGCCATCAGCAGGCCTGCCATGCAGAGGTAGGGATTGGCCGAGGGGTCCGGGAACCGGGTCTCGATGCGCTTGGCCTTCGGGCTCTCGACCCAGGGAATGCGGACCGAGGCCGACCGGTTGCGCGCCGAGTAGGCCAGCAGCACCGGCGCCTCGAAACCGGGAATTAGCCGCTTGTAACTGTTGGTGCCCGGGTTGGTGAAGGCGTTCAGCGCCTTGGCGTGCTTCAGGACACCGCCGATATAATAGAGCGCCTCGTCCGAGAGATCCGCATACTGATCGCCCGAGAACAGCGGTTTGCCATCTCGCCAGATCGACTGGTTGACATGCATGCCGGTCCCGTTGTCGCCCGCGATCGGCTTCGGCATGAAGGTGGCCGACTTTCCGTAGGCGTGGGCCACGTTGTGGATCACATACTTGTACTTCTGCAGGTTGTCCGCCTGCGTGGTCAGGGTGTCGAAGATCAGGCCCAGCTCGTGCTGACAGGACGCCACCTCGTGGTGGTGCTTGTCGACCGACATTCCCATTCGCTTCATGGTCGAGAGCATTTCCGAACGGATGTCCTGGCCTGCGTCGGTCGGGTTCACCGGGAAATAGCCACCCTTGACGCCCGGACGGTGACCCATATTGCCCATCTCGTATTCGGTATCCGAGTTCCACGAGCCGTCCTGGGCGTCGACTTCGTAGCTGACCTTGCTGATGCCGACCTGAAAACGCACGTCGTCAAACAGGAAGAACTCGGCTTCCGGCCCCCAATACGAGGTATCGCCGACGCCAGAGGCTTTCAGGTACTGCTCGGCTTTGATCGCGGTCGCGCGCGGGTCGCGCTCGTACATTTCGCCCGTGTCGGGCTCGCAGACGGTACAGAACAGTACCATCGTCTTCTCGGCATAGAACGGGTCGATATGGGCGCTCTCAAGATCGGGCATCAGCTTCATGTCCGACTGATCGATCGATTTCCAGCCGGCGATCGACGAGCCGTCGAACATCCAGCCTTCCTCGAACCAGTCTTCGTCGACGATGTCGGAGATCGCAGTGACATGCTGCATCTTGCCCCTGGGGTCGGTGAAGCGCAGATCGACATAGGCGATGTCCTCGTCCTTGATCCGCGCGACGAGATCGGCTGCTGTGGTCATTAGGATATTCCTTCTTTGTTTGTTGAATTCTTCTTTGCGCGTCGGCGCGCGCCGCCGCTCGTCCCGGCCTCCCCGCCCTACACCAATCATGCCAAGGGTGGAAATCGGTGGTTGGGCGGGGAGGCCGGGGCGGGTGGCGGCTAACTGACTACAACGCGTCCGCGCCTTCCTCGCTGGTGCGGATACGGATGGCTTGTTCGACCGACGACACGAAGATCTTGCCGTCCCCAATTTTGCCGGTCTTGGCCGCACCGATGATCGCCTCGGTCACGGCATCGAGCTGGTCGTCCGCGACTACGACCTCGATCTTCACCTTGGGCAGGAAATCGACGACGTATTCGGCGCCGCGATATAGTTCGGTATGGCCTTTCTGGCGTCCGAAGCCCTTGGCCTCGAGGACGCTAAGCCCCTGGATGCCGATCTCCTGGAGAGCCTCTTTGACCTCGTCCAGCTTGAACGGCTTGATAATCGCTTCGACCTTTTTCAACGGGTTCTCCCTTCGTGCCTAGTCGTCGTGTCATGAAGGCGCGGAGGGACCTCGCCCCACCCGCGCGCGCGTTTAAATGTTCTTATGCAGGGACCGTGCCAGTTTGGGAGCGTGTTGGGAATCTTAGGAATTTTGGCTGGCTGATTGTGTGTTGCTCAATATGATTGAACAAGGATTGGGCAATTGCACAAGTCTTCGGCAATTGACGGCGCGCAATGACTTGTTTCCCAAAGTCCCGGACTTGATCCGGGACCGCGAAGTGTCCGATGACCATCGAGACCCCGGGTCGAGCCCAGGGAATCCGTGAGGGACGCACATGACCGAACTACTGACCGCCGCCCAGATGCGCGCCATCGAGCAGGCCGCCATCGCCTCGGGCGAGGTCACGGGATTGGAGCTAATGGAACGCGCCGGCAGGGGTGTGGTCGACGCGATCGTGGAGTGGCGTCCAGAACTGGCCAAAGCGCCGCACCGCGCGGTGGTCCTCTGCGGCCCAGGCAACAATGGCGGCGACGGATTCGTGGTGGCGCGATTGTTGAAGCAGCGCGGCTGGGACGTGGAGGTCTTCCTCTATGGCGACGAGGAGAAGCTGCCGCCGGACGCGGCGGAGAACGCCCGGCGATGGCGGGAGATGGGGGAGATTAGCGGTCTTGGATTTCCTGACCTCACCGAACCTGACGTGGAAAGGTTCGCCGGCGCGACATATCAAATGTCCGGGACGGAGCTTCTGGTCGACGCCCTGTTTGGAACGGGATTGACCCGGCCGATTTCTGGGCTTCGGCCATTGCTGGAATTCAATGACCTTTATGCAACCTTCCCAGACTTGATGCACCTGCGGACGATCGCCATCGATATCCCCAGCGGCATTTGTTCCGACAGCGGCAGAGTGCTCGCCGAGGCTGAGGGCCAGGGTATTCCCGGGACGGCTGTGCAAGCCGACCTGACAATACCGTTTCATCGCGAGAAACTAGGGCACCTGCTCGATCAGGCCCCCGCGTATTGCGGTTGTGTCAAGACGAAGAGCATCGGCCTCGAACAGCCACAAGTCGATGGGGTTGTGGCGCGATGCCAGCCCGCGCTCGATCGCCTGCGGAAACACGCAACTACCCACAAATTCACCCACGGCCACGCCCTGATCCTCTCTGGCGGTGTTGGCAAGGGCGGCGCCGCGCGCCTCGCCGCCCGGGGTGCGCTGCGGGTTGGGGCCGGTCTCGTCACTGTCTGCCCGCCGCCTGCCGCCATCATCGAGAACGCCGCCCAACTCAACGCCATCATGTTGCGGCCGGTAGCAGATGCGGATGCCCTATCGGATATTCTAAAGGACGAGCGCCTGAACTCCATCGGTCTCGGCCCCGGGCTCGGAGTGGGCGCGCATACACTTGGGCTGGTGGCCGCGACGTTGGCAGCTAAGCGGGGCACTGTGCTGGATGCGGACGCCCTGACCAGTTTCGCCGAAGATCCGACCAAGCTCTTCGCCCTTCTACACGACCGCTGCGTCCTCACCCCTCATTTGGGCGAGTTCGCGCGACTCTTCCCCGACCTGGCCGAGAAATTGAACGCCCCAGCCACCACGGGTCCGGCCTATTCCAAAGTCGACGCGGCGCGCGAAGCGGCGGCGCGCGCGGGGTGCGTGGTCCTGCTGAAGGGCGCGGATACGGTAGTCGTAGACCCAGAGGGTAGGGCGGCGATCAACTCGGCCCACTACGAACGCGCGGCGCCGTGGCTCGCCACCGCCGGCTCTGGCGACGTGCTGACGGGCATGATCACCGGCCTTCTCGCCCGGGGCTTCGGCGCGATGGCGGCTGCCGAGACGGCAGCCTGGCTCCATGTCGAATGCGCCCGCAAATTCGGCCCCGGCCTGATTGCGGAGGACATCCCCGAGCAGTTGCCGGAAGTCTTCCGCGATCTCGGGCTCTGAATACCTGACCCTACGTCAACTCTGCGTGGGTGGCCGCCGAATTTCCTGCGATTTTGCTCTATCGCCCAGTAAATCAGATTGATATAGGGAGCCGAAATCGCTCCCGGTATGGGACGCGCGGCACGCGGGCGTGGTGGAACTGGTAGACACGCGAGATTTAGGTTCTCGTGCCGCAAGGCGTGGGGGTTCAAGTCCCTCCGCCCGCACCACCGGCCCAGTAGGCGCAAATGATACTCGGCGAAACCGCCGGAACTGGACTGAAGGAACGAAGATGCAGGTGACGGAGACCAAGGCGGAAGGCCTCAGGCGCGAATATTCGGTGGTGGTGACCGCCGCGGCGTTGGAAGCTAAGACGACCGAGAAGCTGGAGACCGTGCGCGAAGGCTTTCAGATGAAGGGCTTCCGCAAGGGCAAGGCGCCGCTGCCTCTCTTGAAGAAGATGTTCGGAAAATCGGTCCTGGGCGAAGTGGTTCAGGAAACGGTCGAAGCCGCGGTCAGCGAGCACCTTCAGGATTCCGGCCACCGCCCGGCGCAGCAGCCGAATGTGAAGATCGTCAACGAAGACTTCGAGGAAGGCGACGACCTTACGGTCGAGTTCGACTACGAATGCCTTCCGGATGTCCCCGAGATCGACTTTAGCAAGATCGACCTCGAACGCAAGACCGTGACGGTCGAGGACAACGCGGTTCAAGAAGCGCTCGACCGGCTGGCCGAAAGCACGACGGAATACGAGGCGCGCGGCAAAACCGCGAAGTCCAAGGATGGCGATCAGTTGGTGATCGACTTCACCGGTAAGGTCGATGGCGAGGCCTTCGAGGGCGGAACGGCCGAGGACTATCCCCTGGTGCTAGGGTCAAGCTCGTTCATCCCTGGCTTCGAGGAACAACTCGTCGGCGCCAAGACCGGCGACGAGCGCGAGGTCAAGGTGACCTTCCCCCAGGAATACGGCGCCGCCAACCTGGCTGGTAAGGACGCGGTTTTCGAGTGCGCGGTAAAAGAGGTCCGCGCGCCGAAACCCGCCGCGATCGACGACGCCCTGGCTGAGCGCTATGGCGCCGAGAACCTGAACGGTCTGAAGGACCAGATCCGCGAACGGATCGGCGCCGAATTTGGCGATGCCAGCCGCGCGCTGGTGAAGCGCCGCCTGCTCGACAAGCTCGATGAGATGATCACATTCGATCTCCCTCCCTCACTGGTCGATGCGGAGGCCAAATCGATCGCTCATCAGCTTTGGCATGAGGACAACCCGGATGTCGAAGGCCATGATCACGAGGAGATCGAGTCGACCGACGAGCATGTGAAACTGGCCGAGCGCCGGGTCAAGCTGGGGCTTCTGTTGGCCGAAATCGGGGCGAAGACCGAGGTCGAGATCACCGACCAGGAGATGGGTCAGGCGATTATGACCCAGGCACGCCAGTATCCCGGTCAGGAGCGCGAGTTCTTCGACTTCGTCAAGCAGAACCGCCAGATGCTGGAACAGATCCGCGCGCCGCTTTTCGAGGACAAGGTGGTCGACCACATCCTCGCGAAGGCCCAGGTCAAGGAATTGGCGGTTAAGAAGGCCGATTTCGAGAAAGAACTCGAGGCGCTGGACGCGGATTGATCCGGCTCGCTGCCGTGAAAATCTCGCAAATGTTACGAGGGGCACGGAAGGTGCCCCCGCTCTTGTCGCTGCGCGGGTGACGGATTAAACTTTATTGTAACACCAACGCCCGCCAAATGGGCGGGCACGAGGCAGGATGGCAGTTATGAGAGACCCGGTCGGTATCGCCACCAATTATATCATTCCAACGGTCGAGGAGATCACGTCGCGCGGCTCGCTGCGCTACGACATCTACTCGCGGATGCTCAAGGAGCGGATCATCTTCGTTTCGGGCGCGGTCCATGACGAGATGGCCACGTCGATCGTCGCCCAGCTTTTGTTCCTGGAGTCTGAGAATCCGAAGAAAGAGATAGCGATGTATATCAACAGCCCCGGGGGCGTCGTGACCTCTGGACTGTCGATCTACGACACCATGCAATATATCCGCAGCCCGATTTCGACCGTCTGCATCGGCCAGGCCGCGTCGATGGGCTCGCTGCTGTTGGCGGCGGGTGAGAAGGACATGCGGTTTGCGCTGCCCAACAGCCGGATCATGGTTCACCAGCCCTCGGCTGGGTTCCAGGGTCAGGCCACGGACATCGCGATTCACGCGAAGGAAATCCTGGAACTGAAGACCAGGCTGAACGAGATCTACGTGAAACATTGCGGCCAGACCCTCGAGAAGGTCGAGACCGCGCTCGAGCGCGACAACTTCATGACGCCGGCCCAAGCAGAAGAATGGGGGTTGATCGACAAGATTGTCGAAAGACGCGAGGTGCCCGACGAAGAATAAAGTCAGCACCAAACGGGTACTGATTTGCCACGCTTCTTTCACAATGCCAGGCGTGGGGCCGGCACTTCGTGACACTCAATGCCAAGGGCGGTAAGATGCAATTTGGCCAGATTCGCTTGTGGTGGTGCGGTTTAAGGCCAGTTCGCAGCTTGCGGCGCTGAGGCGCGCCTGGAGATCAAGATGACCAAGAGCAGTGGCTCCGAAAGCAAGAACACCCTCTATTGCTCGTTCTGCGGGAAAAGCCAGCATGAGGTTCGCAAGCTAATTGCCGGACCCACCGTTTTCATCTGTGATGAATGCGTCGAGCTGTGCATGGACATCATCCGCGAGGAGACAAAGAACAATCTTGTCAAGTCTTCGGACGGGGTCCCGACGCCGAGCGATATTTGCGAAGTGCTTGACGATTACGTGATCGGTCAGAACATGGCCAAGAGGGTTCTCTCGGTCGCGGTGCACAACCACTACAAGAGGCTCGGCCACGCCTCTAAATCCAGCGATGTGGAATTGGCCAAATCGAACATTCTTCTGATCGGCCCGACCGGTTGCGGAAAGACACTGTTGGCCCAGACGCTGGCGCGGATTCTGGACGTGCCGTTCACCATGGCGGACGCCACGACTCTTACCGAGGCGGGTTACGTTGGCGAGGACGTCGAGAACATCATCCTCAAGCTGCTGCAATCTGCTGACTACAATGTCGAGCGCGCGCAGCGCGGCATCGTCTATATCGACGAGGTCGACAAGATCAGCCGCAAATCGGACAATCCCTCGATCACCCGCGATGTCTCGGGCGAGGGCGTCCAGCAGGCACTGTTGAAGATCATGGAGGGGACGGTTGCCTCGGTCCCGCCTCAGGGCGGTCGCAAGCATCCGCAGCAGGAATTCCTACAGGTCGATACGACGAACATCCTGTTCATTTGCGGCGGCGCCTTCTCAGGTTTGGACAAGATTATCGCCCGGCGCGGCAAGGGTTCAGCCATCGGCTTCGGTGCCGATGTGCGGTCGGAGGATGATCGCCGGATCGGAGACGTGCTCGCGGTCCTGGAGCCGGAGGATTTGCTGAAGTTTGGCCTGATCCCGGAATTTGTCGGCCGCCTCCCGGTCGTGGCGACTTTGCGCGATCTCGACGAGGAAGCGCTTGTGACCATCTTAACCAAGCCGAAGAACGCCCTGGTCAAGCAGTATCAGCGGCTCTTCGAGATGGAGAACGTCAAGCTGGCCTTCACTGAAGACGCGCTGAGCGCAATCGCTCGCAAAGCGATCGAGCGCAAGACCGGAGCGCGCGGCCTGCGGTCTATCCTGGAAGACGTGCTGCTGAACACGATGTTCGAATTGCCGGGCATGGAATCGGTCGAGGAAGTCGTGGTCAACGAGGAAGTGATCGACGGCGAGGCGAAGCCGCTGTTCATCCATTCCGATCAAGCCGCCGAAGCGGGCGCAACTGCCTCTTAGGACAATCGCGCATCCCGTCACGGTTGCGCACGGCAATCGGTTTCAATTACAGGCAGCCGTCTTGAAAATACCCGCTCGGCGGGCCAATTCTATTGTCAGACAGAAGCGAGGGCTGTTTCAGAGCGGCCCCATCGGCAGAGGCAGCCAGTTATGACAGACAAGACAACCGCCACCTATCCAGTCTTGCCGCTTCGCGACATTGTGGTTTTTCCGCACATGATCGTGCCGTTGTTCGTCGGTCGCGAACGCTCGGTCAAGGCGCTCGAGCAGGTGATGAAGGACGACCGGCAGATCCTGCTGGCCAGTCAAAAGGACCCGGGCAAGGATGATCCGGGCGAGGACGATATTTACCGCGTCGGCGCGCTGGCCAATGTGCTGCAACTGCTGAAACTGCCCGATGGAACCGTGAAGGTTCTGGTAGAGGGCCGCGCGCGTGCAAAGATTGTTCAGTTCGTGGAGAACGACAGCTTCTTCGAGGCGGAAGCTGAGGAATTCGCCGATACCGAGTCCGACGAGGCGACGATCGAGGCGCTGGCCCGTTCCCTGATCGAGCAATTCGAGCGCTACGTGAAGCTGAACAAGAACGTGCCGGAAGAGGCGCTGGGCAATATCGGCGAGATCGACGATGCCGCGAAGCTGGCGGACACAGTCGCTGGTCATATCGGCGTCAAGCTAAGTGAGCGCCAGAAACTGCTGGAAGAGCCGGGCGTTTCTCAGCGGCTCGAAATGCTGCTCAAGATGGTCCAGGGTGAAATCTCGGTCCTGCAGGTCGAGAAGAAAATCAAGAGCCGGGTCAAGAACCAGATGGAGCGGACCCAGCGCGAATATTACCTGAATGAGCAGATGAAGGCGATCCAGCGTGAGTTGGGCGATGGTGGCGAGGACGGCCGCGATGAGGCCGCCGAATACGAGGACAAGATCGAGGCGACGAAGCTCTCGAAAGAGGCGCGCGAAAAGGCGCTGGCCGAGGTCAAGAAGCTGCGCCAAATGAGCCCGATGTCGGCCGAATCGACTGTCGTGCGCAACTATCTAGACTGGATGCTGTCGATCCCCTGGGGCAACAAGTCCCGGGTCAAGAAGAACCTGGGTAAGGCACAGGAGATCCTGGACGCCGATCACTACGGATTGGAAAAGGTCAAGGAACGGATGGTCGAGTATCTGGCCGTCCAGCAGCGCTCGGCCAAGATGAAGGGCCCGATCCTTTGCCTGGTTGGACCGCCGGGCGTCGGCAAGACCTCGCTCGGCAAATCGGTTGCCCGAGCCACCGGACGCGAGTTCATCCGCATCTCTCTGGGTGGCGTGCGTGACGAGGCCGAGATCCGTGGTCACCGGCGCACGTATATTGGCTCGATGCCTGGCAAGATCATCCAGGCCATGAAGAAGGCCAAGACCACAAACCCGCTGATCCTGCTCGATGAAATCGACAAGATGGGTCACGACTTCCGTGGCGACCCGGCTTCGGCCATGCTCGAGGTGCTGGATCCCGAACAGAACAACACCTTCTCAGACCACTATCTCGAGGTCGAGTATGACCTGAGCCACGTGATGTTCATCACCACGGCGAACACCTACAACATGCCGCAGCCGTTGTTGGACCGAATGGAGATCATTCCGCTGGCCGGCTATACCGAGGACGAAAAGCTCGAAATTGCCAAGCGCCACCTGCTGCCCAAGCAGACCAAGGAGCATGGGCTGAAGAGCGGAGAGTTCAGCCTGACTGACGAGGCGCTTATGGATGTCGTCCGCACCTATACCCGCGAGGCTGGCGTGCGGAACCTGGAGCGCGAATTGGCCAAACTTTGCCGTAAGGTGCTGACAGATATCGTCCGTGGCGACGCGAAGTCGGTCGACGTTTCACCCGATGAGTTGGAGAAATACCTGGGTGTGCCGAGGTTCCGGCACGGCCTGGCGGAGGAGGAAGACCAGGTCGGCGTGACAACAGGGTTGGCATATACTTCAGTTGGTGGCGACCTTCTGCATATCGAAGCCCTGAAATTGCCCGGCAAGGGCCGGATGAAGACGACCGGCAAATTGGGCGACGTGATGAAGGAATCGATCGACGCGGCTGCCAGCTTCGTCCGCGCCAAGGCGGCCGTCTTCGGCATCAAGCCACCGGCGTTTGAGAAGATCGATATCCACGTCCACGTGCCCGAAGGCGCGACCCCCAAGGATGGTCCGTCGGCAGGCGTTGGCATGGTCACATCCATTGTCTCGGTTTTGACCCAAATTCCGGTCAAACGCGACGTGGCGATGACCGGCGAGATAACGCTACGCGGCAGTGTCCTGCCGATCGGCGGGCTCAAGGAGAAACTCCTCGCGGCGCTCAGGGGTGGCATAAAGACTGTGCTGATCCCGAAGGAGAACGTGAAAGATCTGGCGGATATCCCAGACAATGTGAAGTCGGGCCTTGAGATCGTGCCCGTCGAAACGGTGACAGATGTCCTCAAGTTCGCGCTTGTGCGCGAGCCCGAGTCGATTGAGTGGGACGAGGAGGCCGAACCTGTGCCACCGGCCACGGACGATCCCAGCGGCCCGGAAGCGTCGCTCGCACACTGATCCGAACTCGTTTCGGTTGACCGCTCCGGCCTGATGCGTCTAAAGCCCCGTCAGGCCGGTCGGCATTTGGGGCCGGTCTGAAAAGGGGGCGGTTAGCTCAGTTGGTAGAGCGCCTCGTTTACACCGAGGATGTCGGGAGTTCGAGTCTCTCACCGCCCACCAGACCGCGTTTACACGACAACACGACTATTCCCGGTCTCGGAAGGGAACGCCGCCGGCACCCTCGCCGCGTAGGTCGTTCACGGGCGCCCAGGTCTCGCGCGCAATGATCAGGGCCGCGAGTGCCTCCGCCGCGGCCTCCAGGATCCTCTCACCCTTCTCGGCAGTCGCTTTCTCGGGGACGCCCAACACGCCATTGCCGGTTGTGTGGGTGAACGGCCGCCAGCGATAGGAATTCTGCCCCGCTTTGAGAAAGCCGATGCGCTGCGTGCTCAATGCTGCCAAATCGGACGCATCCACAAGATTCGGCTCGCAGACCATCATCATTGATGTTTCACCCTCGCAGGCATGCTGGATCCCTGCCTGGTCCTCGAGAAACTGCCCAATCGCATCGGCTGCCTCGGCAACGTAAGTCGTTGCGACGATGGTCGCGTCGATCTTGCTCGCCAGTTCATCGGCGATCTGCTGCATCGCAATGATGTTCCCGCCGTGGGAGTTGGAGATCAGGACGTCACGAAACCCGTGCCGTACGATCGAGACAATCAGATCATGGACGAGCCTGCGGAAGGTCTCGTGACTAACGGTCAGTGTGCCACCGAAAGGCATGTGGTGCTCGGAGAGCCCGCTCCAAACCACGGGCGCGACAACCGTCGGGCGCGACGGGTATGCCTTGCGGGCGGCGCGAAGCGCGACCTCGTGACCGAGGCGCGTGTCAGTCATCACTGGCAGGTGTGGCCCGTGCTGTTCGATCGATGCGATAGGCAGGATGACAACGGCACCGACTGCCGCCCGCTGGCGCAGTTCTTGGGCTTTCATGCGGGACCAATCGACCTCGGGCATGGGGTCTCCTTTCATCGGGTGCGACCGTTCGTTCAGTGCTCTGACGTATCGTAGCCGAAATGCGCGATCCAAGGGTCAAGCAACGGCATGACGGGCTCGATCTCGCGCCGATAGTTCATCCACCGTCCGGCCGCGCGACCGTAAAGGCGTTCTGTGACCTGTTGATAGCTCGGTGTGTTGATTCGTCCGCGGTCGAGCGCGGTCTGCCTGTAATCCGCCAGGCCATCATGCCAGTCGAGTCCCAGGAACCCCACCAGTGGCGTGATTGTGCCTTTCAGGTCAACGACCAAATCTTCGTATCTCAGGAGATGAGTCTCCAGGGCTACCGCACCTTCGGTAGAGATCCATAGCCGCATGACCGCGTCATAGAGGCGCGCTGCGCGCTCGATTGACAGAAAATTCGCCATTGCGTCGTTCAGGGCGAAGTTCTGCATAAAGCAGCTCAGCACTGTATCGCAGGGATGGCGCAGCGCTAGAATGAAGCGCGCGCCCGGGAAAACCATGCGGATCAGCCCCGCATCCTTGATATTGAGTGGAAGCTTGTCGATCACCAGACGGCGCTGGGAGAATTCCGGATGGCCGCGCAAGGTTTCCAGATAAGCCCCACGCATTTCTTCAATCGCATCGTCAGATACCGCGTCCAGGATTTCCGGCGTTGGCAGAGCGCCCAAGACGCCGCGCATCCGATCAACCATCGGGCCTTCCTCGATGACAGCTATGTCCGGGTGACCACGCAGGATCGTGTCCAGAAGAGTCGTGCCCGAGCGTGGAAAACCGACGATAAAGACAGGTGCGCCTTCCGGGTTGGGTTCGGCGGAAGCTGAGATCGGGTCCGCGCGATCCCATGCCGTGGCCAATGCCTCGATCTCGGCGAAATAACGGTCTGGCGCGATACCCGAGGCCGATCGTGCTGCCTGGGCATTCATCTGCTCGAAATGACCGAATGCCTCGTCGAAAGCACCGAGTCGATCGTTCACCTGGCCGAGCAACGCGCTCAGACGCGCGGTGAATATCGGGTTCAATCGGGTTGCGTCGATCCGGTTCAAATTCTCCCGTGCTTCCTCGAGACGTTGCTCGCGCATCGCGAGCTGCCCCAGACGCAGCTTCAAGAGCGGATCGTCCGGCGGCAAGTGCTGTTCTGCCGCGCGTACGGCCGCGGCGAAAGCATCACGTTGATTGGTCTTCTCGAAAACCTCGCACAGGTTCAAATGAGCGGCGCGGTGGTCAGGGCGAACCTGCAGCGCTTGACGATACCATTCGGCGGCTTCCTCGCACTGCCCCATGCGGTCCAGCGCGTTGCCCAGCCCAACCAATGCGCCAAGGTGCCGAGGGTCATTCGCCAGGGCCGCGCGAAAGCTCTCAGCCGCTTCTGCAAAGCGGTCCACTCGCGCAAGCACTCCACCAATCCCGGCCTGCGCATCCACGTGGCTGGGCTGCATCGCGAGGACGGCCTCGAAATTCGCCGCGGCCTCGTCCAGCCTGTTCAGCGCGCGCTGCATCAGCGCCAGATTGTAGCGGGACGAAAGGTCGCGTGGCGCAAGTTCGAGCGCCCTGGCGTAGTACTCTGCCGCCTGCTCGTGTTCGTTGCGTTGGGCGTGTGCGCCGCCGAGCACGCTGTAGATCGCCGGCACTTGGGGATAGCGCCGAACCAGCGCGAGGCCTTCCCGGATCGCGTCCTCGGTCCGTTGGGACTGGAAGAGTGCCACCAAATTTTCCAAGACGGCTCGGGGCGGCGCCACCGGGGAATCGGGGACCGGACCAAGCGCGCGCAAACCCAGCGCTGCCCTCCGGTTGCCAGGAAATCGCGCCAACACGGCTTGGTAGATTTCCGCGGCCTGCTGACGGGCACCCGTGGTGGCCAACCGGTCCGCATTCTGCAGCGCTTGGGCAACTGAAACCGGCTTGTCGCTCATGACATTGCCATTGCTAGACTTGGCTGAGAGTTCCGACGCCCTGATTCGCGCCAGTTATGTTGCGCGCGACACCTGCTGGCGTGAAGCCAAGTTCACCGCCGGTCCAACTATATCGTAGACATGCTTTCCTCGCATTGTGACCGGACTATACGCCATTCATACCGCTTGAATAGTCCTGGAGTTTGAGGATGAGCGAAGCGCCGTGCTAGGCTGATTCAGACGCTGGCTGAATTTTGGCCTAAGGGGGGAGATTCAGAGCTTTCTGACGATAGGTGCCGTGATCGGGCTGCTGATCGGGCTCGCGCATGCCTTGGAGCTATTTCGCCGCCGGTTTCCACAAGTCGGATTGGCCGGTGCCGTTTACGGTTCCGCTTGGGCAGTGCTGCTCTGGACACTCTTCGGCGCCTATTTGCTCGCATTCTGGTTGCTCGGTTCGGCCGGAATGGGATTGTCGCGCCTTTGGCGGACGATGCGGGCGGCTCCATGAACTTCGCGGGTGTGAGATCGGTCGGGATTGTCGGGGCCGGGGTCGCTGGCCTCGCCGCCGCCAAGACGCTGCTTTCCGAGGGTTTCGAATGCACGGTTTATGACCGGGCGGATGCTTTGGGTGGGGTTTGGGCCGATGGCTATGTGAACTTTGGCGTCCAGGTGCAGAAGGACCTCTACGAGTTCCCGGATTTTCCCCTGCCGCCGGATGCGCCTAACTTCACGCCTGGGCCTGTCTTCCAGAAATACCTGCAGGACTACGCCGACCATTTCGGTGTAACGCCGCATCTGCGGCTCGGCGCGAAAGTGACATCGATCGAACCCAGACCCAACGGTACGCCGGGTTGGTGCATCGTGACGAATGCCGGCCACGAGGAATTCGACTGCGTGGTCGTCGCCACTGGGCTTTACTCCGAAACGCCGTTCATCCCCGATCACCCAGGCCGAAAAGACTTCCAAGGCGATGTTTTACATGTCTCGGATCTGAAGACCAACGACGCGCTGAAGGGCCGCAAAGTCGCGGTCATCGGCTTTGGAAAGAGTGCAACAGACATTGCCGGCGAGGCGGCTGAGGTCGCGGTTTCCGCGCACCTGATTTTCCGCGAGGCCCATTGGCCGGTGCCGCGAAAGCTAGCCGGTATCCTGCCATTCAAATGGGGGATGCTGAACCGCCTGACTGGCGCGACGCTCACCCCCTACGCAAAGCCGCGGCCGGTCGCCCGCTGGCTCAACACGATCGGCCGGCCTTTGCCGTGGATATTCTGGCGCATCGTCGAGGGGCTTTTATGGCTTCAATTCGGCCTTGGCACGAAGATTGCGAATGGCAAAAACCTGGTGCCGACCCGGCCAGTCGAGATCGACTGTTTCGGTGAGTCGACCATGGTGCCGCGCCCCAAATTCATTCCTCTTATCCGTGAGGGCCGGATCACCGCACACCGGACTGAGATCGAGCGGTTCACCTCGACGGGCCTGAAGCTCGCCGACAGCGATGAAGTCGAGGCGGATTGCGTCGTATTTGGCACCGGTTGGACATCGGATTACGCGTTTCTGCCGCCGGCCATCCGGGACACCATGGGCGACGAGGCGGATGGCTTTTACCTCTACTGTCACATCCTGCATCCCGATCTGGACCGCCTTGCCTTTCTCGGCCGCGCCTCGACCTTCCTCAGCATCGTGACCTACAGCGTCCAAGCACGATGGTTCGCGGAGTTGCTGGCTGGACGGATCACGCTGCCTGGCCGCGACGAAATGTTGTCCGAGATCGCTGAGATGAAACAATGGAAGCGCGCTTGGATGCCCTTCAGCCCGGCCCGCAGCGCCCGGGTCTTGTTGCACATGGCCCATTACCACGACGAGCTTCTGCACGATTTCGGCGCCGATCCATTCCGCAAACGTGGGCTCTTTGCCCCGTTCAAGGAGTTGATGGCCCCCTATCAATCGAGCGATTATCGCGACATCGCTTCCGGTGCCTGGCTCGAAAAGGAAGGGCGCCGGGCGGCTGCATAGGAGAGGAAATAATGGCTCGCGAAGTTACCATCGCCCTGCTCGACGAAATCCAGGACGGATTTAACCGTCACGATGTTGACGCGATCCTTTCGCACTTCACCGACGATTGCGAATGGCTGATGGCCCGCGGCCCGAATGCGCCCGAGGGCCGGCGCTGCCACGGCAAGGCCGAGATCGGCGAGGTCCTGCGAGCCCGCTACGCCGTCATCCCCGACATGCGCTGGGAGGAGATGCGTCACTGGATTGTCGACCAGACCAAGGCGATCTCGGAATGGGTGGTGCGCGGGACGCCCGAGGATGGCGAGCCCTTCGAATACATCGGGTGCGATCTTTGGGAGTTCCGCGACGGCTATGTGACGAAGAAGGATACGTATTGGAAATTCGTCGGCTAAGTGCCCGCCAGGATCCACTTCACCGCCGCCGCTAGGTCATCCGCCACGTGGCTTGGAGGCGGGCTCATCCAGTCCGCGTCGCCATCGCGATACTTGCCGGTTCGGACCAAGACTCCCGTCAGTCCCGCCGCCATCGCGCCGCCGACATCCGCCTCGGCGTCGTCGCCCACCATCACCGCCTCGCTGGCCGGGCAGCCGAGCGACGCGACGGCCAGTGCGAAGAAATCAGCCGAAGGCTTGCCCAGAACCTTGGCCTGACGCCCGCTTGCATATTCCAGCGCGCGCACGAAAGCGCCCGCATCCATGCTGAGTTCACCGTCCGCGTCCTTGAAGTTCCGGTTCTCGGCCAGAGCCAGGAACCCAGCGCCGGCCTCCAGTTTCCGGTAGGCGGCGTTCAAACTGGCGAAAGTGAAACGTTCACCCGCATCGCCGATGACCACCGTCTCGGGCAAGTTGCGGGGCAGGGCGGCGAATTCTTCCTCCAAACCCTCATGCACCAGCAAATGAGCGCTGAGACCATGCGCGGTCAAATAGTCGACAGCCAGCCTGGCTGGGGTCAGCAGGTCAGCCTCTGGGATCTCCAATCCCATGTTGCTCATATCGGCGCGAAGCCGTGCCGCGGATCGCCGCGTTGTGTTCGTCAGGAACCGCACCGGCAGGCGCGCTGCCTGTAGCCGGTCAATCGCTTCCAGCGCGCCCTCAATCAGTGTCTGGCCAAAGAAGACGACACCGCCTAGATCGAGCAATACTCCCTTGATATTCCGATCGCACATCCGCGCTTCCATTCGTGCCCAGATTAGCAGACGCGGCCGCATGCGTATTCCCTTGATTTGGCGGCGTTGCGACCTGATATCCCTTGACGACGAAACCTGCCCTCACTACAAGGCTCGCACCTTCGGGGCCGCGCGCTGTCGAAGGGTCAAGGCGATGTGCGGTGGTAGCTCAGTCGGTTAGAGTACCGGCCTGTCACGCCGGGGGTCGCGGGTTCGAGTCCCGTCCACCGCGCCACGTCTTCCGATGCCAAATCCTTACCCAAAAACTAATGAAAGATTGACGGCAACCCACCGGCCGGCGGCGACGATTTGCTGCGCCTGCCAGTGGCTTGGTTGACCTGCCATGGTCCGCCGTTTAAGCATTGACGCACCGCCGAAGAGGCTGCGTTAGAGGCCCCGTTCTGGGAGAGCTGGCAATGGACGAACTGCTCCGCGAGTATTTGCCGATTGTCATCTTCCTGGGGCTGGCGATCGCGCTTGGTTTAGTTCTGCTTTTGGCGGCCCTCGTGCTGGCGGTGCGGCGTCCAGACGCCGAGAAGATCTCCGCCTATGAGTGCGGCTTCAACGCCTTCGACGACGCCCGGATGAAGTTCGACGTGCGCTTCTATCTGGTGGCCATCCTTTTCATCATTTTCGACCTGGAGATCGCGTTCCTTTTCCCTTGGGCCGCCGCCTTCGGAAGCCTGTCGGACTTGGCTTTTTGGTCGATGATGATCTTCCTCGCGGTCCTGACCATCGGCTTTGCATATGAGTGGAAGAAGGGGGCGCTGGAATGGGAGTGAGCACCGGTGCCATACAGGCCGGGGCCGACAAGGACGTGCTGGCCGGAAACATCTCCAACGAGTTGGCGGATAAGGGATTTATCCTGACCACGACCGACGATCTGATCAATTGGGCGCGCACCGGATCACTTTTTTGGATGACCTTCGGATTGGCCTGCTGCGCGGTCGAGATGATGCACACCGCCATGCCCCGCTACGACGCCGAGCGGTTCGGTTTCGCGCCGCGCGCCTCGCCCCGCCAGTCGGACGTGATGATCGTCGCGGGCACGCTGACCAACAAGATGGCGCCGGCGCTGCGCAAGGTCTACGACCAGATGCCCGAGCCGCGCTATGTCATCTCGATGGGATCGTGCGCCAATGGCGGCGGCTACTATCACTACAGCTATTCGGTGGTGCGCGGTTGTGACCGGATCGTGCCGGTGGATATCTACGTCCCCGGCTGCCCGCCAACCGCCGAGGCGCTGCTCTACGGTATCCTGCAGTTGCAGCGGAAGATCCGCCGCACCGGCACGATCGTGCGCTGAGGGAGGGGCGGATGTCGGAGGCGCTCCTCGAACTCGGCGAGATGATCGCCATGGCGCAGCCCGAGGCGGTGCGCGAGCACACCGTTACCCATGGCGAATTGACAGTGATCGCTTCGATCGGCGGCTTGCGCGGGCTGATCGGGCATCTCCGCGACAACACCGCCTGCGGTTTCACAACTTTGGTCGACATCACCGCGGTTGATTGGCCCGGGCGCGAGCATCGCTTCGACCTAGTCTACCATTTCCTGTCAATGCCTCAGAACCAGCGCGTTCGGGTCAAGGTCGCCGTCGACGAGGAGCAGATCGTACCCTCCATGAACGACATTCACCCATCGGCCAATTGGTTCGAGCGGGAAGTCTTCGACATGTATGGCATCATGTTCTCGGGCCATCCGGACATGCGCAGAATTCTCACGGACTACGGTTTCCGGGGGCATCCATTGCGCAAGGATTTCCCGACGACTGGCTATACCGAGGTCCGCTACGACGAGACCTCGAAGCGGGTGGTCTACGAGCCGGTGAAGCTGGTCCAAGACTACCGTCAGTTTGATTTTATGTCGCCTTGGGAAGGGGCCGAATACATCCTGCCCGGCGACGAAAAGACGGAGGAGTAGGACGATGCACCCGCTTTTCCTGGTCCTCGTCTCGCTGCTGGTGGTGATCCCGTTCTGGATGATCCTGCCGCGCGCGGGCCTGTCGTCTTTCTGGGCGCTTTGCTCGTTCATCCCGCTTGGCGCTTTGGTTCTGCTATGGGTTCTGGCGCTGAGGCGCTGGCCCGGTGACACGGTTGGGGGAGGCACTTGACGATGGAAGGCGACATCCTCTCCGGTGAACAGCGGATCCGCAATTTCAACATTAATTTCGGCCCGCAACATCCTGCGGCGCATGGTGTTTTGCGGATGGTTCTTGAGCTTGACGGCGAGATCGTCGAGCGCACTGATCCCCATATTGGGCTGCTTCATCGCGGTACCGAGAAGCTGATGGAGAGCCGCACCTACCTCCAGAACCTGCCCTATTTCGACCGGCTCGACTATGTCGCCCCGATGAACCAGGAGCATGCCTGGTGCTTGGTGATCGAGAAGCTGACGGGTGTCGAAATCCCCCGACGCGGCTCATTGATCCGGGTCTTGTATTCCGAGATCGGACGCATCCTGAACCACCTGCTGAACGTCACCACCCAGGCGATGGACGTGGGCGCGCTGACGCCGCCGCTCTGGGGCTTTGAAGAGCGCGAGAAGCTGATGATCTTTTACGAACGCGCGTCGGGCTCGCGCATGCACGCCGCATACTTCAGACCCGGCGGCGTACACCAGGATTTGCCGGACCAGCTCATCGAGGATATCGAGGATTTCTGTGATCCGTTTCTCGGCGTGCTCGATGATATTGAAGG